>JAABUP010000325.1_pt1 | contig 108351 bp, 133 predicted proteins | sample 5559201 | NCBI WGS metagenome assembly JAABUP01 (sample SAMN10711887, study PRJNA513373) | rock metagenome | isolation source: Antarctica rocks | place: Antarctica
AACGGTGTTGCCCCTGTGAGCTAGGGATGAAATGTGACATGGAAAGTGGATCTGGATGGGAAGAAGGGCAGATGTACCTGAAGGTGGTGCTGTCCATTGTAGGAGTCTATGTACGTACCCTGGGGGGTGTATATATGCTAAATATGAGGTCATGAAGTGTGTGATGGCAACCTCCATGTCAGGGTCAGAGAGAGAGGGGGTATCTACCTTGCGTATGCTATCCACAGTGAAAAGTGACATCCTGTGATGAAGGGTGATAAAGCTGACCTCGAGGCTCAGGTCTTCTGGGTGGTTGGGTCTGAGTGCAGAAATGACAAAAAGGCCGTATGCAGCATACCGGTAGCTCGGTAAGCTGTCGTAAGCTGCCATTTGACTCAATTGCAGACTTTCATCAGAAGATGAGTCAGACAACGAATGACAGACAGACAGAATCATGATCATCAACAGGATAAGTTGACATGTTTTGGGACCTAGTTGTCAAGAGATCGTCACTGTGCATGGAGAAACAATTGTTTCTCCCAGTGTTGCAACTGGGAGTCTACTTCAGCACGTATTCAGACCTCAGATACCATTGTCGTGATCAATGCCACAACAAGCTGACATTGTCCAAAATGACTAATAAAGCTACTTCGCAGCAATCATCTTCTTCTCTTGCTATCCTTAGATTCACTCTCCTGACCAATGTTGTGTAATAAGAAAGCAGAAGGTCGCGCACCGGTGTCTTCGTTTGGCAATTGCAAGGAAATCATTGCCCGTAGCAATAGCGGCACGAAGTGCACGTTTGACACGTAATAGATGATGGTCAAAAGTCTGCATGCTACGTCTTGCTTGACGTCCGACAAGCATCGTACCTTCGTCAGCCATCCAGATTTCCAATGCCGTATTGACGCATCGTTGCAGCCCAGAAAGCAACGAGCAGCCCACCTCACTGCGCTGCTGACCTGTCGGTCGGTGCTTTCAAGTCGCACCCAGACTGTATCGCCCATGCAGCTAAACGAAGTAGGCTGCTCACTGCTTACCCAAGCATTGCTTGCAGCGTCTCCTGGCTTGCTTTTAAGACTGGTTTCATATTGCAGATCAGCAGCAAGGCTCTGCTGGCGATGCTTTCCCACAAAACGCAGGACGCCCAGCAAGTTGAAAAAGAGTTGCAAGACCTCATGCATGCACTAGCCGCCAACGGAGAGCAGCAGGGCACGCAGTACGTGTCTGTCTTACAAGTAAGTGCAGCTGCGAAATCCAAGTCATCTTTGGTGCTTTCTGTTACAAGTGTGGAAAACATGGTTGCAGGGCTTGCTGAATCACACTGTGCTTGATGAGATTGAGGAGCTTGAGGGCATGTACAAGCAAGCCTTTGACAGGATCATGAACCAGGTATGTAATGCAGCAGTCAATTGTCATTGACAAGCACAACATGCTACACAGCGCATCAGACATGCCTATTGTAAGGCACGTCTTGCAGCATCGATCATTATGGTCAGCAGCACGCATCGGTCAGCACTTGCACTTGCTTCCTCTAGCTGTCACAGGCCAGCTTGACACAGATGTCTAAGTCCATCTGCACCCTTCCTGCTTCCAGCATCTTGGGTGTAGCATGATGTTTTGCTGAACCAGACGCGGTGATGCTGATTGCCTGTTGCACAGGTAGCAGGCTCAGACTGGAAACTCTCTGTCAAAGGTCAGTCAGCAGAAGCAAACCAGGAACCTCAGTTTTCAACCTGGGATGATGTCTTCAGCAAAAAGCAAAGTGCACACAGCAGCACTGCCAGTAACAATGCATCAGCAAGGCAATCGTCAACAGCACAAATGACCTCTGGTCCCAACCGGGTCGTTGATGATACATTTTATAGGTACACGGCAACAGCTTGCATGTGTGGAGCTGTGTGACACCAAAGTTGATTATCAAGGGCACATGCACACAGTGCAGAAGGCCTGTTCACATGCCAAGCTGCATCGTATGTCTGTGTATTTGCTGCTGCTTGACACGACATTGCCTTGACAGGAGCCAAATGTCTCGGCAGCTTTGTTACCGCCATTGCATAGCAGATTTGCCCACACAAGCATGGTTGCTCAAGTTCTTGTTCGCCATCGTGGCAATTTCTGTTGTCCTCTCCATTCTTCTGCGCCCATGTGGGATGTTGATGCATCCACAGACTGCCTTAGAGCACCAACAGGAGCTTGAACCCAAGGCCATGACCTCCTTGCAGGGTGCTTGGAGTAGCAACAGATGCTGATCAGGCTGACATCAAGTCTGCTTACAGAAAAGCTGCCTTGAAACTCCACCCAGACGTTAGCAATGCGCCTGATGCAACTCAGCAATTTGCACAACTCAGCTCAGTGTATGGTGAGTCCAGGTTGTTCTTGTGCACTGTGTCACTATACTTCTTCCCTGTGTCACTCGGTGTTCCATTGTGCATAAGCTAACGAGGCAGCAGCACAGCTTCAAAGCGTTGAACATCAGCCTTGAGATTTAGCCAGTCATGCCTTGCGCAAGCGCCTTGCATACAGCCCTGTGCATCTGCACATTGCAGTTACCATCAATATGCAGACCAGACAACTCTGGGAGCTAGCATGCAAGACGCAAGCTACAACATGTACCATCTGACACTCCCAGCTAGCTCCCATGCTTGCAAGCAGGAGTGCTGTCCTGAGAGCCCTGTCTTGAAACACGGCCCACACATGCTCCTTTGGCAGCCTTACAGGCTTACGGACGCTGCTTCTCAGGCACATGGCATTTACATGTGAACCATTTTCACATGCCAGTATTATGTCATGTCGATATGTAACAAGCATTTTGGCTGCTTGACTTCAGACATACTGTCTGATCCACTATCCCGCCAGCTATACAATCAATTTGGGCCAGATGGCATGAAGCAGCATCAGGGAGCCCAAGCAGGGCAGGGCAACGCCCGAGATGCCTGGGACGAGTTCAAACCCTTCACAAAAGAGAACAAGCGCACCAAAGCTAGAGCTGCCTCGCAAGGCAGCACATCTGTTGATGGTGACCTTGACGCTACAAGCAATGATGAAGGGTGAGCCCTGCTCCAGCATAAGTTGTGAGGGGCAAAAAGCTTGCTTTGGCAGATACTCACATCTGCATCTGCATCTGCCATTGTAGACATGGTCGGTTTTGGCTTGTGATACTTATCAGCAGCATGTCTTGGTACCATTTCAGCTGAAATGAGCAATAGGCAGGCTGTGTCAGTTTTGACGCAGCTTGTGTATCTTTCGTCAGATTCTGATTGAGCCCACATGTTCAGGGTCATGCTTGTGTTGCCAAAAGTGGCATTTGTTGCTTGTTTTGGACAGTGTCAATCACCACAGGTACTGTCACAGTACATACACGACAAGCAGTGCACTGAGAGCTGCGTGGAATCATTTGTAATGACTGTGTGCTAAATACTGTTCAGCAATTGGTGTCTGTAGTACCGGCACGACCATGCTGACTCATCATGGTTCTGCATGTTGGTGGTATGTGACTTAGTAGGATTTGCGTAGTGTCAGGCAACAGGCAATCACTATAACACCCAAAGACAAATGGAAGGGTCTTTCAGGGTGCCGGTCATGGGTGATGTGGTGGAGTACCCGTTGAGTGAGGTGACCAGACAGCAGCTACAGGATGGCAGAACACATGGGGTGGGTCTGCTGGTGGGGCGCAACAAGGACAGGGGGGATGCAAAGAAGCTGCCTGCAGAAGCCCTAGGGCTATGTGAGGTGGAGCCCCTACGGCAAGAAGAGCCGGGCTCTGATAGGTAAGTCCATTACGCCTGTTGCATGGCTTTTTCCCAACCTGGTGATGCATAATCTGGCCTACATCGTTTATCTGTTGGCGCTAAACATGTAGCCAGATGGTGTTGCAACCCATTGTAAGCTGCCTCGTGACACTGTATTGCTCTGTGCATGCACATGAGTATGGACGTCAACATGGATGTGAGAAGCAGGGGTATAACAACAGTTGCAATGTGTACAGGTGGATACCTGACGAGCTGGGAGTATCATCTTTTGCTCAGCTGGATGATCTGAAGACCATACCTGTGACCTCTTTTGATGCACGCTTTGACATTTGGCATGTGGAAGCCCCTTTGTCTGATGGCTGTGGTGGGCCTGAACTGCCTGAAGAAGTCATACTATGAGCATGCTTCCTCTTTCTATGCCATTTACTACCTTGTAGTAGTCTGGGGCATCTTCCAGTTTGGGGTGTGGAGGCAGTTCGACTCATCAGATAATCTAGCTTGAAAGCACAGGTACATACTGTGAGCTGATTGTCACCTCCTTGCTTGGTCAGCTAGCTGAGTGTAGGACAAGGAGAAATGTTTCTGAGATCCAATTTATCAAGGAAAAAACAGGATATGCTGTAGACACATCACTCATCCATAGCTGCTCCCTGGTCACCATGGCATGATCAGTGGCTGATGCAGCATACAGCGCAGTGAAACTCAATCTACGGTTGGACTTAGAGATTTGTTCTTGATCATGCAATATAGAGTAACTGTGATCCAGAGTCAAAATGATTCACGCATGGGCCTAATGTTGATCTGAAGCATGTTTGCAACAAAACAGGTAGTTCAACAGCACACTAAATGGCCAGCTACAATATGTACCTGTCCTAAAGTCATAGGCAATGGGCTCAAGCTCAGAAACAGCATTCAAAAGAGGAAACTTGTAGAGATTGAACAGCACCGGCACGCGATAGATACACACCTCCAGGCAATGTATGTTACATTGTGGGTGGTGACACATGGTAATGTGATCCACAACATGACTTCAGAGATGAGTGCAAGTCTCTAAGCATGAGAGCAAGTAGATAGTCACACAGAGGGCAAGACTAATTAGTCATGAGTGCTTGAGGTCTGCTTAGGATGCTTTTCAGCAAAACTGCTTCAACAGCCCAGAAACTGTGTTGCTGTTGGAAGTACGCGAATGATCTGTTGATACAGTGAAGAATCTAGCTGGTGAAACAAACCACAATAATATTTGGTGTGCCGGAGTCCCTCATAATGCTTCACTTGTCTGACTTGCCTGATATGTCCTTGCTACCATCACCCATAACCTCACCAAGCTTTTTGGCGATGGCAGCGTTTGGGAAGATGCCATCAGTGTTCTGCAACCACAACACTGTCACAAAGGAGTACCACCAAGCTGCGCTTGACTCTGCACAGAGTGACACTTTGAAGACAAAAAACAGCTGACTTTCAACTTCAGACCTGGCCCTCATGAAATCCAGCTGAGCGAGAAGCCTTCCTGCCCCCACTTTCGCGATGATCGGCACCACGTTCTGCTGCACCGTGACTCTCCTCGCTGAGGCTGTCATTTTTCTGCGATGACGATGCTTCCACACCAGGGTGCTGCAATAGTCAGCAAGCAATCAACACCACAATCCACCGTTCAAGCATGCTCGCTGCTGAAATCATGCCATTGCATGCTGATCAATGACGGGAGCACCTGCATCCTGTTGCCCAGCAAGTATGTAGCCGCTCCAGCAAGCCCTCCAGCGACGCAGATGTATAGTGGCACTCGTTTTGCTTGATACCATCGCTGTCCTGCTGGGACCACAGCGGCTCTGCTGCTGATGCCAGGCATGGTGAGGTCAATCGATCACCTACAATGTGTCTGATGTGTGTGAGATGTTGTGTGATGCCAGTGCCTTGGTTGGTGCAGTCTACGTACGGCGTGCAACGTAAAGCTCATGTGCAGAACCGTCGAGCGGGAGCCCGTGGTTCAAAAGCTAGTGGTATGAGGCTCAAACTGTGAGCCGATAATCAGTTCCCAAAACTGCACTCAGAGCTTCAGCAAAGCTCGGTCAACTTTTCGGGATCAGTGTGTACGTATGACACTGTCACTGAAAACTGTGTCTGGACGCATGCAGGGGCTCCCATATATGCGTGTCGTAGGTAATTACAATAAGGGCTGGCTGAGTGCTGACATTCTGCAAGCTGTCAGCTGCAAGGGACATGAAGCTGAGCCTAGGTCAAATTGTTGCAACTGAAAGCTGCCGGCTACTGAAATTGTTCCAATTGGAAGCTGCCGGCTACAAGCTCAGGCAACTTTCCTTGAAAGACTGGATCTCACATACACTTTCCCAAGAGTACACTATCTAGCTTGGTAAAATGAATGGATGCAGGGTTCGTGATCACTGGCATGCTCGGGTGGAGACTGTAGCAGCTGGCCGTCTGATCTTAACCCCTCTCCAGTACACCCCGAAAGTGGATTTTAGCCTTTGGGCCCTCCTGTGCCCAGAACAGTCCTCTTACATCGCTTTCAAAAAAGACCAAACAATGCTTTGACTCTGTGCCTCGTCTGGTTTAAAAGGTTTTTGCCAAGGTCGTGCCGTGAAGTTGCACGGAAGCCGTTGTTACTCATAAAGGGGCTTGAAATTTGTGTATCGGCCCTTGAGCATACACGGCTTTTAGTTGGTTTCTCGAACGATTACTTCGAGTTGAACCCGCATTCTTCCACTTTGACTTGCACCTGCTGCCGTTCTATCAATATGGCCGCTCTCATTGAGTCAACGACTCTTCCTGTCACAGCACTGTATGCGGGGCTCTTGTCCATCATCTTCGCTTACTTGGCTCTGCGCGTGGGTTTGACTCGTGCGAGCAATGGCGTCATGCACGGTGACGGAGGAAAGCAGGACATGGTTCGCAAGGCCAGAGTAAGTGTCCAGTTGGCTGACACAGTCTCGATGCACGATCTAGGTCACCGCGTGCGGTTTACAAGTTTGTTTGTATTTGTACAGGCTCAGGGCAACTTGGCCGAGTATCTGCCGGTCTTTTTGATCTTGCTCGCTCTGCTCGAGCTCAACAAGGGTCTGAGCTCCTACTTTCTGCACCTCCTTGGGGTTCTTTTTACAGTGGCCAGGATTTCACACGCTGCTCAGCTGTCCTTCCCTGACTCGTTTCCCAAGCAGTGCCGCGAATTTGGATTCTTGGCAACAGCGGCCATCTTGTCTACTCTTGGGCTGCTCAATTTGATCAGCTACTTTACAACCCCCAAGCACTAGCTTCAATAAGGCTGTTTTGACCTTGCCAGCAGTGTGCTGCATGCTGTTTCTGATGCATGTTCGCAACAATGCACAGACAACTATACAAATAAACGATTTCGTGTCAAATTGTTCACCTGGCAACTCGTACTTTTTGTCTTGCGCAACATTGCTGACGTTACCCTTATCAGAGTTTACAATGCCCTTGCGCAAAGAAGCAACAGTGTTTGCTGTAACTGTGTCCAGTATATACAAGCTGTAAACATCTGACCTGTTTTGGAGCCTGGCTTTGTACCTACCAAAGCATGGCACGAGATGGCTCGCTTTCAGTACATTCCTTCCAGTGACAAAGACGTTGGCATCTGATGATCCTAGTAATGCAGTTCAGATCATCACACCATGGAAGTGCAGCGTATACCGCTACTAGTCAGTTCTTGTCGTTGCACTTGCTTCTTCAAATCTTTGTTGGTTTGGCTACTCTGTGCCAGCAAAATATCAAACCTCTGGAGGGGCAATAGTGGACCTGCGTGGCCCGGTAGTATCACCAACATGACTTGTGTTGACCTAAACTCAGCCTCAAGTTTCTGTACAGCTGACAGCTTGCAGTATGTCAGCACTCAACCAGTTCCTGTTGTGATACAATACTTCTGGCATGCGTATGAAACCCCTACATGCCTGCCGACATATTTTGCAGTGATACTTTCATGCGTACACACCGATCCCAGCAGTACACCAAGCTTTGCTGAAGAATGCAAAGTTCAGAACTGGTCATTGGATTCGTACCACAAAAAACAAGACAATGGCAATGTAACAATGTATCTCAGATTGGCATATCACAGGTGGACATCGCACAAAGCTATGAATCAACTGACTTTGTTGTTGCACTTGCTTCTCCAGGCTTCTGCTGGTTCGGCTGCTCTTTGCCAGCAAAGTACAAGCCTGTGGCAGTGGCAATCGGTCCTAATAGCTGACCTGCGTGACCACACTGCAGTGTCAGCGACATGACTTCGCCCTATCGCTGCAACCCATTAGTCATGACAATGCCTCACTTCGCAGGGGTGATTCCCACCACAAACTTCAATGCCCTTTACCAGAAGGACACAATTGCAAGACATCCAACTATCAAAGCGTGATCGCATGCAGCACAGGATCTTACCACATAGATTTGGTGCAGAGACCACAGCCAAGGCTGTGAGGTAGGGATTAGGGGTATGTCTCAGATAGTAGCCCTACAAGCCAGAGCTCAATTTAGTGCCTCAACGCGGCCAATGCATCATGGTCACATGACATACCACTGTGAGTTGCAGGGGCATGGTCCCAAGGGCACCCACAGCAGCCCCAAGGGCAAATCTGGCTGGTGGCACACCAGTGAATCCACAGACAAGACACAAAGGTCCTCTGAAGCCTAGAGAAAACCTCTGTATTGCCCCTGCAAGATACCACATTGAGCAGGACTTGCACCAACAGTACACAAGATGTCCAGTACGGCAAACCTGTCGCATAATCATTACATCATTCACTGTACAAGACATGACTTTGGCTATGCAAGCATGCTTTGTACATGCATGTAGTCTCCCCTTCACAGCCATGACTGAACTTGCAGGATGCTTTTCAAGCATGCTCTGTGTGTCCTTGTCTCAGAAAAGAACAGCAGACAACTTTGCAGATACCAAAAGGGTGTAAGTGCCTGCACACCTATTGTTCTGCTGCGTTTGTTGATGACACTGATTGCTCTGTCAAAGCTATTGGAGTTGCTGCAAGGACACACAGTGTTAATGACAAGAACTTCAATACGGGCAGCATGTGCAATTCAGCTGGGATGATATGCAAGGGTGTTACCCTTCAGCAGGATCGTACCTGAATAACGAGTTCTTCAGGCTCTTGAAGAATCCTTTTTGCAGTGCAACTCCCATAAAGAAAGTCACCTGCACAGGCAAAAGCTGTTCAAAATAAGAACTGAGCTTTGGACAGCGCTGTGACCGGTTGAGCATGCCCATCCCTCAAGATCCAAGATAGACCCTGCCTCAAACAGACAAATGATCACAGCCAGTCTTGGTGATGCCTTACGGGCCCCTACACCAGCCAATGATGCTGACACAGAACAGGGGATGGGGCAAATTGCATGACAGTCAGCATAATGCGTATGGCAATGCACTTTGGCATGTGTTCCAAGCAGAAGCTTACCATGTCACTCACCACCACGCCAAAGTAGACAATGCTCAGTACATATGCAATGCCTTGCCAGCCACCATATACTCCTTTGAAGATGTTGGACCCCACCCAGACGACAAGTGCATCTTCGCTGCACTGCAAAGAAAATTGCATGTCATGCTGCTGACTTTGGGGATGCTGATAAGCATGCATGCATGCATGAAGATCAGCTCAGAAAGTTGACTTGTCTGTACTCACAGGGATGCCAAAGCCTGCTGCTAGCATATATACAAGGTATAGAGGAGGTGGGGCTGTTTCGAGGAAGACAGCCAGCGACGCCGCACCTCCCTGCATCAAAATGGAGTGCGTCTAGCTTGCGACTAATCGACACCCGGTAAACAGCACACTCTGGGCCCTTGCCTTCAGCTCAGATATGGTCTGCCATATATCAATGCTGGCATGCACGCTGACAAGCCTGCTCCGTGTTTGACGAGGTCTGCGCATCTTGCGGGATTGATGCAAAAGGCCAGGCTGTATAGCAAACGGATGAGCAGGTCTGCATCCCGGTATGTGGATCTCTGCTGCAGCGGGCAACTGACGCCGCACGATGCTGCTCTGCATGCTGTGCAGCAAATGCGATGGCGCAACGATGCAAAAGGGCCGCTTGTCTAGTCTGACCTAAGCTCTTGCTCGACGGACAAAGAGCTTTGCAAGGCAAGCAATTTGGTCAAGCTTGTCCCGTCTGCAATCCGACCGCAACAAGTGCAAATTTGATCCCTGCTGATTGCTGCGCTCACAAGGTAATGCAACAGGTTTAGCAGAACGCTGACAGCTGCACCGCTTGTTGATAAACAACTGTGGGCAATTCAAAGTACCTTGACCAAGCTTGGGTGAGCCAGCACGGACACCGTGCTCCGTGAGCTCTCTCTCTCAAGACAGCTGCCTCTACCTGCTCTGATATCTGCTGGTGAAACATAAACGACGCTCCGTCAGTATTGACCTGACGAGTTGAGAGAGTTTGTGCCATGTCAATGCTCGTTACAAGGTTCTGGTCACGGCTGCAATCTGTAGCTGCGGTTGATCGCTTGATCCGGTGATCACCCAAAGGACGCTACACTTCCGTCACTACCACGGCGTCCCTTCCAGCTGAAATCTTATTGAACACAATCATTGCTGGGGGGAATGGATGAAGACCAGAGGAAACAGAAACTGCTACCTGGACGGCCTGACTCTGCAAAGGACAATAGTCCTTCTGCTCCTCGACTAGGCTCTATCACAGGCAGAGGAAGCTGGAGACTACAAGCTAATAGACCTACAAGCGCTGGCGGTCCTGAGGTGACCGTAAATGTGTTGTCCAACAAGGCTGTTGCTCAGTGAAGTCTGCACAACAAGCAGAACCCCAACAATGTTTGCTGTTTTGACAACAGCTGCCAAACTACAGGGTTTCTTTGCTCACCTGCAGGCTTCACTGTGGCATAGAAACAGGGGCGGTAGCATTCAGGATGCAGAAAGGCGATTAAACAGCACAACAGCAAGCACCAGTGGCAGGGCTCCCTCCCCTGTGCCAGCTGAAAGTCCTGTACGTCTTCATACCCAATGGCAGGACATGGATCAAGGTAGTGACAGATGACATTAATCGCAGACATCTGCAGCACCTGCCTGTGTTTGCTGATAGCTTGTTGCATACTCTCCATGGCCCCAGATCTGTTAGTTGTGCATGTCTGTGACAAGCACAAGTGAGTGCACGCATGCATGTTGCAGCCAAGACCAGCTGGAGGACATTTGGGGATGAGAACACAAATGCTGGCAGCGAAAACCTTCTCTGGAGAGAAGTGTCCACAACAGACGATTCTCCTCAACGCTCTCCTGTCAGCAAGTCTGCTCTCAGATCAATCACCAACCAGCCAGATGTGAGGCCCTGACCAATGCATTCTGCACAATGGTCCTTGTATTCGTTTGAGCATCCATTGTGCAGGCATTGCATTCCCTGCGTACAGTGACAATGCTCGCATAGCATAGAGCAACCGCCTACCAAGACATGGCAACAGTGGAACTTTTAGCAATGAATGCTATCCCAAATCAACACACTTGTTTTTACCATACCTGTAATGCGTCTGAACTTCCATTGCCATGTCTCATGTTGTCAACAGACTGACACGTTTGTGCAGGTTGTTGAGGTGGAGCTAGATAGGGGTGGCAAGCATGAGGCTGGCCTGCTGAGCAGACCTGAGCTGGAGCAGATGATCACATGGGAGACCAACAACCTGTATGAGTACCTCAAAGAGCTGTATGATCATAAACAGCAGGACATGGCAGATAACAGGTCTGTTTCCTGCCAACCCTCGCACCACAATATGTGACCTAACGCGCAACACCTGTGCTCACCTTGTGCAGCTGTCTGTATGACAGCACATGCTGCCTGTTCCTGAGCACTGTTTGCCTGTCAGGCAGCAAGAACAGTGCTCAGGAACAGGCTATAGCTCTGTCAGCCAGTATAAGCACTTGCATTCCCTTTCTATGCCCACGGCAACACCGTCCAAGTGCATTGCAGCGAGGAGCTACGCGAGCGGTTATCCAAGTATCATGTCATGCTGGAAGAGCAGCAAGGCACCAACTACAGGCTCACAGAAGAGCTTGCAGCTAAGGGGGAGCAGATCCTGCAGCTCAAGGAGGCACTAGATGAGGGCAAGCCAGGAGGGCAAGGTACTCTTGCTACATACATTTCACAAAGCACTGCTGAATGTTATTATGTATTCGACTGTGACAAGAGCAAGGAGTGAGTCAAACTTGACAGTTTTGCAGAAGCTGCAGGGACAGCACAATGTATATACTGCACCACACCAATGCAGCATTGCTCATGGGCCTGACATGCTGCGTCACCATGGACATGTGCACACCTCGTGAGGGCATGCTGAGCTGGTCACAGTCTGCTTGATGAATTGCACAAGTGTAGTGAACATAATTAATGCTTTCCGGCTCTTGATGAGCTAGGTAAGTGCAGGGCAACGACTGCAATTTCACTTGACAAACATGGTCCATATGATTGCCAATTTCTGATGTCACTTGCCCTATGCCAGACTTGGCCTGCACTACATGCTAGAAGCAAGGCAAGCAAGCCAGCGCAAGTTCACCAGCTCACAGCAAGATTGCATATTGTGGCTTCATGCTTTCATGCTCCCTGTGGGTTGTACAGGTGTTGGTATCAGTGGGCGCAGGGGGTCTGATGAGGGTGGCTGTCATTTTGTGTTCATGCCTGCCCACCTCTTCCCTGCCTATCCTTCCTACCGGTGGTGGGCTGTCATTGCTGACAGGTACACCTTTCCCTGTCCCACCTGTGATGACCTGCTTTCACTGACTGGCAGCAGCTAGTATCTGCAGTGAACAGTCAATGTTGCTTGTCAGCTTGGTACATAAGGAAGCTGTGTTCCGCAGTGTGCGTATAGCAAGCTCCAACAATTACCATGCTTGCAGCACTTTGAGCTACACGTCTCCAAAACACCGTGCACAGATATGCCACAAGTACTGATGCATGCTGCTCATTCCACTTGAATGACAGACAATGCAATGTGCTGTGCCAGGCACATTACTGTGTTTGCAAGCTTAAAGGTTGTCAAGGCAAAGTTGCATCAGAGTTCCTGTTGCCATAGCTACTGCTGCATGTGTTAAAGGCAGTTCAACTGACTTGCTGCCCCCTTGCTGATTGTTGCTGTTGCTGCCTGCATGTTCAGCAGGCAGCTTGGATGGGGGAAACTGCACTTTGTAGCTGCTGCATGCACCTTGTATGTAGATGCCGCATGCACCTTGTATGTAGATGCCACATGCATTTTGAAGAAAAGAAAAGACTACGCCCTTCGGCGTCAATTTAATGAGAAGCCAAGTATTATACCGGGCTGCCCAGATACATGCACTTTGAATGTAGATGCCACGGCCTTGTGTCATGCCATGGGTTCATATGCCCACCAGGACAGGTATGTTCTGAATGTCTGTCTGTTGCTGCAGTCATTCTCAGTAAGCAGCTGACATGAGTCCATGCCATAGGGCTGACACACCATTTGTGATTGCTCAAGTGCTCTGATGTGTGCAGTTGGCGGCGGCAGCCATGCTTATGGCTTGCAGCTTGTGTGGCAGCTCTGGCATTGCTGCTCACAATCATTTTGTGTGCTCTGCTGATTGGCAATGACCACCCCAAGTTTGTTGCGGGTCCCAGTATACTGGCAACAAGTGGCTGTGGCTTTGATACCAGCATGGTTGTCGACCGTTCCGGCTTTGTATACTACACTGTCATTCCTTCACAGCTGTTCCTTAGTGATCTGGATCCTGGGTGAGCTACCGTGCATTGTGTATGCTGTCACAGCACCGCTACATGCAGATGCCATCATCCACGCCTGTTTTGCTGCCACGTGAGAAAAGTTTCTTTGACACTTACACATGCTGCAAAGCAGGGTAACAGGTTGCTTGTGAGTCAGCGATTACTAACTCAGTACAGCTTGAGAGCTACTGTTGCTGCATCAACACGCTGCTTTGTGGTCAACACCAATAGCGCAAACTTGAGATGGCACATTATCTGCGTTTTGACCATGGTTAGCGCTACTGCTGATGCAATACAGGGCATGCATACATCACCAGCAGTTCAGCTCGGCAGTGTAGATCACATTTGTGAAATGCAACAACACACAGAGCAAACGTGACCTGACAGTGCTTTGCACATTCTGCTGCAGGGACTATACCGCTGCTGATGTGCTCACCACTGCCAATGCTCTGCAAAGGTCCAAGCTGCAAACATTATCGGTGGCATGTGGACGAGTACGGATACCAAGAGCATATGCTAACGTCACGCTGTCTGTGACGGGCTGTGATGACAACAGCACAGAATGTCAGCAGGCAGCACAGCTTGCTGACCAGGGTAATGCATTCTCTGCACTGGGCGTACCCTTGCGCCTGTGCTGTTCTGAAACTGAATGCAAGCATGATCTGGGTGGTTGCTTGGCATGCTGACAGCTTTGAAAGCATTGCTTGCTGAGTATATCGCTTCAAGAGTTGTCATCGAGGCTCATAGCACGAATCTCTTTGACTGATGAGCAAGTCTGAGTGAGCTGTTTGTGTTGATGAATCTGTGCAGCAGGGAAGAGACATCACGCACATTGCCAGCTTTCAGCACCATGCCTTTTATGTCAGTGTATGAACCACAACATACATCATGACATCATGACACAGAGAAACCCTTGTCAAGCCTCAGCATACAGAGTTGCATTGCCATGGGTTTTGTGCGGCATAGGCCTCGAAGGCCATTGTCATATCACATTCAACAGGGATGCTGTGCACCACCCACAGACATAACTGAATGTGCAGGCGACTCTCCAGAGCTGTACTGCCAGCGCTGCCCGATGCTGGAGTCTGCCTCAGACTACACTCTGCTGTTGGTTGCTGTCAGTGACGCCCACCGCCATCGTAACAGTGCCCTGCAGCTTCTGCCAGTTAGCACCAAGGACGTCACACCGCCTGTGTTCCTCAGCACAGCCTATGCCAGCGCCATAGGCGAAAGCAATTTCACCTTGACTGTGCAGCTGAATGAGCCAGGTAAGGACCACCACTCCAGGTCTGCTGTCTAAGCTGCAGTCAGTTGCTTGTATGAACAAGTACCCAAGTCATCACTGTTTGTGACTGACAGCATGTTCACTCAGAGATCAGCCTGGAGATGGAAAGTCAGGCAACTATCGTGGCCCAGCCCAATCTTTGCGAGTGCAAGGTCTGCTATGCAGGCACTGTGTTCTACGGCATCTACTATGCCTCCTTCTATACTCAGTATGTGCAGATGCTAGCGGCTTATGGTCTAGCTGCCCCCACGTCAGAAGAGATCTTGGAGATCAGTCCTTCCAGCTTCCAGGGGGCGCTGGCAGGTTCTGGTAGCCTGTCTGTGCCACATGCTTACACCCTGACCTCAGGCTTGGTAGAGCCTCTGTGCTCTGGAGCTATTTGCCAACAGTCCATCTATGCCCTGGCTCCTAACACTCCTTATCAGGTACACAGACTACCTACAATCGCTGTGGACCTGGTCCTTAATGAGACACTGGATGTTTTGCCACGCTTGATACATGGCATGCATAGCTTCAGCCTGCAGTTCTGAAGCCATGTTCCAAGCTAAACCTGCTCGCTGGAATATGCCTGACTGACAGACCTGAGGACTAGTCATTGCTGCATATTTGATGTCTCCGTTTTGCAAAAAAAAGCCGGATTCGAAAGTACTTTGTCGACAGCTTGCTCAGATCATTGCCCTACTGTTGCAAAGACTTCTCCTTTCTTTTGGGTTTTGGGATCACAAGGCACATGCTGCTTGACCTCTGGCAGGGCTGCAACCCTCAAATCTCAACTAAAGGTGATGGACATGCAGGTGTGGCTTGTGGCTGTGAACCTTGCTGGCAATGCCCAGGACATCCCTACTCTGGTGCCTGTGCAGACCGCCCCAGACACAAGCCCCCCTGCCCTGCTTGCTGGCTCAGGACCAGGCTCAGTAAGTAGCTGCATTTAGCTCACGACAAAAACAAAAATCTTGTTTTTGTCAGGTTTCATCTCCTATTTGTTTGCGCAAGGCTATTTGTCAGTGCGCTGTTGTGCATTCATGGGATGTCACTTTGTCAGCATCAATGGTTTCTGCTGACATGCATGCACAGACGCCATTGCTGTAATATCAAATCTGAACATGATGTCACCGTGATGGTGTAGCGTACAAGTGGCTTAAAACGCACCTGGGCAGTTGAGACTATTCAATGACAGGGCACAGTTTTCCAGGGTTTTGCCTGACCCTACTGAGGGCTACATTTACCTGTTCTGCAGTTTGTTCTTTCTTTCTCATTCCTTATTAACTCTACCCTTGATGATGTTGACTGCAATCTGCATATGTTTTTGTTTGCCGTTATGTCATTCCTTGTTGACTGTACCCTTGAAGATGTCAACCGCAGTTTGCATCATTTCTGTATGCCCTCATGTCCGTTGGCGCAGGTCACCACAAGCTCCTTTGATGCCACATTCAGCATAGACACAGCAGGAGCCATCTACTACATCATCACCAACCTGTCCTCATCATCGGCATCAGTCCCGCCGGGCAGTGCAGTCTTGGTCTCTGGGGGCTTTGGAGAGCTGACCCCTGCCCCCACAGCAGAGAGTGACTATTCCTCACAGTCTGTCACAATTGAGGGAGGTGACACTACCATAGAGGTGGACTATCCATCTGGACGGCGCCTAAATAGTCAATCAGATGACGCTGCGTCTACTGCTGGTGCTGACATGGGGGTCACTCCATGGCATAGTGGGGTGTCCACAGGAAGCAGCACAGGTGGTGTCTCTGGTACTGCTTTGCCGCAGGGCTGGGGAGACAGTGTACCTCATAGGTATGTGTTGCGAAATATCAGCACAAATAGAAGGTGCCCTGCTCATACTTTGTTCGAGATTGCACTAGCAACTTTACCTGCTCAATTCTAGCAGCAGCATGTCCTAAAGATTGACACTCAAGGTAAATATATTTGGGAAAACCCTGCATGATGCAGGGAAGCTTGTTTGCATGCTATATCTGTCATCTTGAAGTAGCTTGAATATTGAATGCTGTGAATGCATGTGCCTAATTTAATGCACACATCTTCAAAAAGCACCACCCAACTTGCTTTCACAGATGTTGGAACACAGAGTGCATACAACGCAGGCTGTATGTGACGGTATATTTCTGTTCGCATGCACTGTCTGCATATGTGTCCTTGCAGAACAACGCTCTTCGCACATCACCTTGAGCACAGCCTGCAAACAGTTACCCACTTGCAAAACGCCTGGACATGTCTCAAAGCTAGTAGGTAGCCTCACATATCAACTGCCATCCTCTCATGCGCTCACTCTTGGTGCTGTGTTGTGTGCTGGTGCTCTTCCAGAGCCACAAGCTTCAAGAACTGCGATGCCTGCTTTGATTGTCAACATGTGAACATTGCCAGACACAGACACATCATGACCAACTGGTGTGGGCTGCTTGCAGGCGGTTGCAGCAGGACAACTCCTCGGTTGGGGCAGTGGGCACAGCCTGCACATTGGGGCCCACCTGCAACAGCCTCAACGTCTCCTGCAAGATCACCCCTGCTGCAGCTATCACAAATGCCGGCACCTCACTGTCTGGGCTGAACGTGCTGGAGTCTGGCTGCTTGCTGCTGCCTAATGCAGGCAGCAACGTGTCCTTGCCCAACACTGTGGCTGACCTCAACATGAACTCCCTCTTCCAGCTGCTGGTGGTGACTGAGGACACTCTGTACCCAACGCCCAACAGGCAAGGCCGCTATGCAGCACCTGTCATGACATGCTGATTCTGATTGAACTCCCAGTCATCAGTATCCATCTAGCCATCTTGTCTCACTTTTGTATTCAACTTGTCGGCAAATTTCAACTGCCCAGTGTGTATATCACCTGTCAGCAGTCATCGCTTGAAGCCTCTTGCTGCATACAGGGTGTGTGGCAGGCCACTGATAGTACTGCTGCTACTTTGCCGTGTTGTAGAGTCATATCACGAGCAACTTCCAGAAACTGCAGCGTCATGGTCCCCAGTGAATTGCTTGCAGGTCTCCACAGACCAACATATTCCTGATCAGGACTGTGGACCACACACCCCCTGCCTTCACAGGAGGGACGCCGTATGTTCAGAACATACAGGCCACAGCCTTTGATGTGGTGGTGCAGCAGAACAAGACTGGCAGAGTCTACTACGTTGTGGTGGAACAGGTGTGTCCCTCAAACAGCTGTTCTTCTGATGAGTAGAGATCAGCGCCTGGTGCAATCAACAAACCATGATGCAGCTTGTGAAGCGTTATACCCAATGCACCAAGCATATACGCAATGCCAGTGATGCAGATCTTCATTTGCTGACTGTGGTTGCTTGCCTTGACCACCAGACTGACACTATGCTGCTGCAGGCGCAACCTCGTAAGGTTCATTGCCTCAAATGGTGAGCAGCAGGCAGTTCCTTCAAGCTCTTTCAGCACTTACACAAGCTGACGATGCTGCAGGGTGCAGCTGCTCCCACAGTGGCACAAGTCATCAGCTCATCAAGATATGTGTCTGCCAATGAGAGTGTAGTGATTCCTGTGGCAGCCAATCTGACAGAGCTGCCGGCAGCCTACACAGATGGGGTTGGGAGCATCACAGGAGTGGACATTGCGTCAGCCTACAGTATATACTTTGTCGGGGAAGACAACAACACCACTCCAAACATCATGCTCACTGTAAGATCCCGAACTCATGTTGCAGATGCCATTCACCATGTTCTCTGCAGGGCATGTAGCTCAGAGTGCTTAGGTGCCTACAATGAAAAGTTTGTGCATGGCAAGCCTGTCAGAGAAACAAGCCACTGAGCAACTTCTGTCAAGGGAACCCATCTGCATTGTTGAGACCAGAGCACTTGCATTGCTCCCACTGCTATGATCAAGTTGTCCACAAGTGGACTCTGATGGTGACCAGATACCATAACCTGGAGGGTGTTCGGGACCCTAGTCTGTGATGCATATACATGTCACTGGTAAACTGTATCAGGTGCATGTTATTGCATCTAATTTCACATCTAACATGGTTTCACGCTGTATCACAGGTGACAGAGCTGAATGTGACTACCCCCAGCAATGTGCCTCCCAGCTTTGTTGTCACAGCGGTTGGCAACTATACAGAGGGCAATGCCGTGCTGACAGTATCCACTAACGAGACAGCTATTGTCTACTACATGGTGTTGCTAGGCCAGGCAACAAGCATTCCTACGGCTGCTCAGGTCTGTGAGCCAGCTTTTTGGCTTTGCTATTGCAGTGTTGGCGTGTATGCAAGTGAGCAGCCTGCTTGTCATTTTAAGCATGCAATACATGTACAAGCATGCACATCAAACATAACTTTCTTGCCACTGAGTGGTCGAACGCAGGTCCACTCATGTTAGCGCAGTGCAGCACCCGTTCAATTTTGCCTGGAAAGTCCAGGTTAGCAGCAGCTGATCAAACAAAAACTCCACCCACTTGCACCCTCCACACAGTTGCAGAAGTTGGCATGAAGGTTTCCAGTCTATCACAAACTACACCCCACGCAATAATATATAAAATATTGTTGGTACTGTGACTGTAAAAACATGACCTCATACAGGGAGCCGATCAGGACTGTGCATTCGTGCACCCTCTTGGGGAGCACATGTGATTGATTGACAAAGTGAACAATTGGAACCCATTGCACTACCTTTCCTGCTCTGCAGGTCTTCTCCTCCACGTCGCCTGACAGCTCAGCTGTCATAGACTCTGGCCACTTTGTCACCCCCGTGGCTCGAACCAATGTCACACAGGTTCTGCCTGATCTGGTGGACCAGACATACTACACGGTGTGGCTGGCGGCAGAGGATATGCAGTCCCCTCCCCTGCAGCAAAGCACTGCCACTAGGGTCATTTGGGAGCAGCCTTACCTCATGCCCCCACAGATGAACGCCAGCATTGCCTCTGGGACTGTGACAGGCACCCAGTGAGCTGTCACTCTTCTCTGGCAGTTTTTACAAGCAGCCTGAGATTACCGCTGCCATTACTTACACCTTGGCTACCATGCCAAAACATGACTCTCTGATAGTCTGCCACCTATGTGCTGCAACAAAGCTGCTGTGTCAACATGTCACCTGTACCGTTCAGCAGTTCTTGACAAGTTAGGTAGATAGAACGGCAGTGTCACATTGCTGAATGCCCTGACTAATTGATTGCTGCATGATGGCCAGACCCTGACTGCTGCACTCACATTGTCTGCAAGGTTCTGTGCTGGACCCAACTGCAGCTTTCAGCTTACATGTTGTCTGCAGGTTCTCGCTGGTGGTATCTCTGAATATCACAGGAGCTGCCCACTATGTTGTTCTGCCAACCAACTCCAGCTTGCCAACGGTTGTAGACAGCCAGGCTCTGACCACACAGTCAGCTGCAACCCTGTTCTCTGGCTACAATGTGGCAGCCAGCGGAGACATGTCCATCGGGAGTGCCTTCACAAACTATTCTCAGGCTGTTCTGGTGCGCATGGCATCATCTGTTGTTCGCTTACCCTCACTTTTGCTGGTCTGTCAATGTCCGTGATACTCCTGATTTTGGACATTTGCGTTTCAGGACGCGCTGTTATGGGTTTGTGACTGGATGCACATCCTGCCTTCACTGACACTGATATGTCTGGACAGCAGCATGTCTCTCATGTGCACTGTCAACAAGCCTGGCTGATTGCTCATGAATGGGTCAGCAACTGTTGTCCGCAGCGGGTTAGTAGGGACATGGCATAGGCTGTACTGTATCATTGTATGACTCAATTGGTGAATGTAGCTGTACAGCAATTGTTGACGCCCCTGTTGTGTCATTGCAGGGGCTGCAGAGCGCTGTGAACTACACCTGCTATGTTGCGGGCCGTGATACTTCGAGTCAGCCCAACTATGCCACTCCAGCCACACTGCTGAATGTAAGACACTAGCCTGCACTGGCAATCAGTGTGCAGGTCTGCCTCGGTCAGCGAGCCCAGTGATCAGCATGCATGCAAACAAAAAGTTGCATGAAAATGTGACATTGTTCATGTCAACTTGTGTTGCTGAACATGCTGCAGTGATGCGTTGTGAGCTCCATGCTGTTTCAGCAACTAGACTCTGCTTACAGAAGTTGCCAAAAGAGACACTGGCTCTAGTGCGCTGCCCTGAATGACTTGCAGACCTCTAGTCACGATGGCGCTGTCTTTACACCACCGCTCATTGCATCATGTGCAGGTCACTACGGCTGATGTCATTCCACCAAACTTCACAGCAAGCACACCTCTGGTCTCAAAAGTGGATGAGACAGACTTCACGCTTGTGGTCCAGCTCAACAAGTCCAGCTGCACTGTGTTCTACACGGTCATGCTGTACAGCACAGCTCAGCCTAGCCTGGCATCTGTGCTTGCTGGCACTGCCTCCGGCAGTCTGTACAATGGCACCATTCCTGCTGGAACTGTAAGAGTCACACACTTGCTAGTTGTGCCACAGTGTGATTGGGACTCATGTTTCTGCGTCTGCTTGGTGATATAGAGGTTATGTGGCAAAAAGCAGCATGACAACATGATTGTCTGCATGTCTCATGCTTCTACATCACGTCCAAGCCGACACAGCACCATGTCGCCATACTATTGCTGTACAGCAGCCCAACTCTGCAGACTCTTCCTTTGCCTGCCCCACCTCAAGCATGCTAATTCTGAACAGCTCAAAAGTCATCCCTGAGCAGCCCGGTATAATTCTTGGCTTCTCAATAACCTGACGCCGAACAGTGTAGTCTTTTCGTTTTGTCTATTTAAAAGTGATTGTTGCAAGCAAACAGTCCTTGCCTTTGGACTGAGGGCCACTTATGGCCCTGACGGTGCAGGCTTTCACAAACTACACCAGCACAGTGAACCAGGGGTTGCAGGACCAGGTAGTGTACAGGGTGTGGCTGGTGGCTGAAGACTCCCTGGGCAATGTGCAGACAGCTCTCAGCAGTGTGACTGTCACGACAGTGCGCACCACACCGCCCACTTTTGAGGAGATCATCATCCAGTACAACGCACCTACCAGTGTGTATGTTGAGGTGGGCTTTGCCAAGCTTAAGCTGGCCCTAGATGGGCATGTTGTTGTTGTTGTTGTTCACAGCCAGAGCTGCACGGTGTGAAAGGCATTGCCCTCTTGGCATGGCAGCAGCTTGTTGAGTGCAGGCCTTCCTAACAGCTGCAAGTACCAAATGCATTACACATGGTCAAGGCATTTCAACACTTGGCGCACGCTCAGTTCAAAAAGGTTTGGGCAAAAGTTGCAGACAGTTTTAACTGTTTCCCTTTTGATAGAAAAAGCATTGCTAAGCTCATTTTTCAGCGTAAATTTCGTTAATTGTCTTGTCCAGGTGGTCATGGACGAGCCTTGTGCTGTGCACTATGTCGGCATCCTGCAGGCTCGAGATGCGTCCTTTCCAACATCAGCCCAAGTGTACAACTACACTGGTCTAGGCGGCTTGTCCTCAGACTTTAATGGCACCATCAATGTCACACAAGCAGGCATCCCCTTTTCCTCAGGTCAGTACTCTGTGAGTCCTGCCAGGATGTATGCATGGCTCATATCACAGGTGGCACATTACAAGATGGAAAGCCTTTCCTGTGATTCCGTGACAGTCCCTTGCAAAGCAGCAGACTGCTGCAAGTTCGCATAACTCATTGCGTCAGTACCATCAGTCATGCTCATGCGTGGCCTGCAGACCCTTGCCAACAGCGCATCTGCTGTTCCCACTTCCTGAAAGAAAAGAAAAGGAAAGCTTACGCTTTCAGTGATCATAACTGAGCCTCCTAAGGCCGCAGCCCACAGCTTTGACCATAGGTCGCAGCCCAAACTCACCTCTTGGATGCAGCACTGCAATAACAGCAACTACCAAGCATGACACACGCGTACCCAGCTCATCATGAGCCGGAAAGTGTTATGATTATTATTATCACCAAGCATGACACAGGACACGTGACTTCTACAGTAAGTACCTGCATCAATAGCTGTCATGCTGCTGCAGGGTCTTGCGGCATCACAGCCAACACCTTGTATGACGTGTACCTGGTGGCACAAGACTTTATTACTCCCACCCCCAACTTGCAGACGTCGCCCACACAGGGGCTGCTGAACACGTCAGACACCTCTGGCGACTTCAGCTGCACTGCAGGAATCTTCACCTCCATGCTGAAGCCTGACATTGTGCCTGTGGGTTCCAGCCCTGGCTTGCCAACCAGCCAGCTGTACGGCAACTGGAGCGCAACAAGGTGTGCAATGCAGAACATGTCTGTGTTTGAGAGGCGCTGGCAATGCCTGGCAGATCTTGTGATGCTTAAGGCAAATAGCAATGCTTGCGCCTGGTTTGGTTGTGCGAAGACGTGATGCATTGCAAGTCAGCCAGCTGTGTACAACTCGAGATGTTGCCTATGTCACTGCCCAGCTGTTTGTGGGATCATGACCATGCATTGTTGTTTGTTTGCACAGCTGCTGAGCTGATGCATGCCTGATCATGTCATCTAGAGGTGTCACATTGCTAGCAAATCGGATGGTCCCACTTGCTTGCGCCACAAGGTATCAAGGTATACAACAAACCCACATGACAAGAATGCAGCTCCTTCTTTAGCAGCTGGCTTGGATTCATTTCACTGGCGATATGTGGCAATGTGTGCTTGCAGTTTCTACCGGGACTTCAGCGCATTCAATGATAAGGTGCCAGGCACAGCTGGTTCCCTGCAAGCCCAGCTGAATGGAACCATCATTCCCACCACCAACGCTTACGCCTATGTCACTGCCCGGCTGCCGCCTGCAAGGGTGACTGCCATTGTGCGTAATGTGGACGTCTTCCTAGAGGACCTCACCAGCACTGCAACCGATTACCAAGAGGGCCAGCTGCTGAGCATTGCGTAAGAAGTTGACCTGTCTGTCTCAAGTAACAAACAATGAACATTGTGAAGCAATTCCCCTCTGATTGTGGATTTTCAAGTCTGTGAAGTGAATCAAGTCAAGTCTGTTAGAGTGAGTGAGTCAGATCAAGTCTGTTCAAATCTGCACTTGTGGCATGCCAACATGCTGGCTGATCAGATGCTCCAGGTTGCATGGGTCAAGCTGTGCCCAGCATGAACATATGCATCTGTGTGCTTCCACACCTTGCTTGGCCATGAGACCTGTGCTGCTACATTGTCATACGCAGTTGTGTGTTTGACAAAGCATAGATGGTGCCAGCAGCAAGCAATCTCTGTCTGCACCCACAAGAGGTCATCGTTGCTTGGCTGGTGCATGCAGGTACCAGGTCTGGGATGCTTATAGTCACTCTCAGGTGGATTTGACCAGCTTGACTGTGGTGCCGCACATCACCTACACATCGGCAACCACCCAGAGCAGCGCAGATGTAAGCTCACAACATTCATGTCATGTGGTGTAGTAGTGGCCCTTACCACAGTGTGCATTGCTTACCCTCGTGTGTTTCCTTGCTATGATACCAGACCATTATGACATCTGATCATGAGTACATGCAGCGTATTGGACCTTGCTGTTTAGTAACCTGGTACCATTTGTCAGCCCCACATCATTGCATGTGACAATGCAACGAGGCTAAGGCATCCTTACTCAAGTTGCTTTGACTGCATTGCCTGGACACTGAGCAGCTGTTGAAATGCTGGTCTGACTTGAGAAGTGTTCCTGAAGCATTCCAAATATATCTAGCAAATGCGTTCTGGTCTGCCCACAGGTTGACCTGCCGGCATGCAATGTCACGCTGCTGTCCACAGCCAATGGCACAGCCAGCTGCAACCTGTATGTTGCCTCCTCCTTCTTCCCAGCAGCAGGAGTGACCTCCATAGCCAGTCTGACGCTGCAGCTTCGGATCTCAGGCACAACGGTGGCCACTTCTGCCACCACTTCCATCAATCTCCATGCTGCCCCCGTGCATGCAACGCCCAGCAAGGTCACCATGCTGGTCACTGTACCATACAGGAACCTGCATCCTGGTGAGACGCTTCACCTTGATGCGCTGTTTTTGCGCGTTGCACTGATGCTTTTTCATGCCCTGGTGAGGTGTTCTGAGTCCTGGTGGGATAGTCTACCTTGATGCGCCGTTTGTGCCCATTGGGCTAATGCATTTGACACCCTTGCAATATGTTCTGTGTTGAGACACTGCTTTTGTTGATTTGGCTGATAGGATAGGGACAAAACTGTTGCTGTTGTAGCCTGGTTCCCTGCAAATGCTAGTCAGGATCCCTCCTATAACATCAACAGCAGAGTCCAACCTTTATTCACTTGACACAAGCTTTGCTTCAATCGCATCCGCTTTCACAGTCAGCAGAAATTCAGCATGGCGGTGCAGCAATGAGCACATGAATTTTGATTATGTCTTCATCATCCAGGAAACATCACTGCATGTTTAGCACATTCCTTTCAAAATCAGTGCTGGCTTTGTTGTCATCCCTCAGGTACATCCTGTCCAAATATACCAGCTATGTATGTGGCAATACATCCTGTCGTGGTGATTTACAGTCATACATCGTATTGTGCTTGCAGGTGAGAGCTTCACTGTTCAGGTGGCAGCATACAGCCCCAATGCGTCAGTGGCAACCTGGTTCCTGCCTCTATACTATGATCCCTCTATCCTGGCTTTCAGCAGCTACACACTTGGCAGCTTGTGGGACACGCCTTATGTCAACCAGCAAGCCTCTACGCTGACAGCATCTGGCACATCAAAGTTTGAGTAAGCAGCTGCACATGGCTCGACTCAGCTGTTCAACCTGTGATGTGATGCTTACGACTGCATTCGCTCTTTACGGGGAGCAATGCTGTGGTTGCTGCTGAGATCATTTAAAGAGACTACAGCTATTGTTCTTCCGGACATTCAGATGCAGCTTCAGCACAACTTTATAAAGCTTGCAAAGCTCTGTCTTTCAAGGCTCCGTTTCCTGTGTTGAAAGCAAAGCTCACACTGACTGCAAGCACGTCATTATACTCAACCTCTGCCTGTGATCCTTCAGGTACCTGGCATTCAACTGCCCAGCGCGTCTCTCTGGTACAGCCAACACAGCAGCAGCCCAAGGCTCCAGCGTCTTGCTGCTGAATGTTGTGTTCACTGTCCAGTCCACGCTCACAGGAGGAGCAGCCTACTCAAGTGTGCTGTTTGTTGGCGCTAGTACCACATACCTCAGTGCCAACAACCTGGTGCTCACCTCAGATTCAAGCACTGGTGTCAACATCGCCAAGCAGTTTGTAGCCCAGGTTGGCTGACATTGCCTGTGCATGCTGTGTGCCAAGATGGACTGTCAGGCTTGATCATGATAACAATAACAACGCTTTCCAGCTCACGATGAACTAGGTACATGCGGTACAAGTCTTGTCTCTTCAAAGCTGTCTGTCTTGCAGCCACTTTTGTTCTGTCGTAACATCCTGTAGATGTGAGCTGTTGAGCCATTGTGGTGAGCTGTCTAAGCAAAGAGTCAGGTCATGACTTAAAGTACCTCAATTCAATGCAATTGCTTGAGCATACCTGAGCTGAGCAGTGCTTGGTAACAGAACAGGCTGTGGCATGGCAGTACTGGCTTCAACACCCAGCTTGGACCCATACCCAGCAAAATGGCATGTATGCTCAGTGTCTGTCCAAGTGCAGGTGCGAGACAGGCAAGGAGGCAACCAGACTCTGGCTCAGCTGTATGTTGTGGCTTCAGCCACGCAGGGCCTGCTGGCCTTTGCAGACTCCTCAGAGCTCTTCAACACTGCTCCCATCACAGGCGTGAAAGTCACTGCACTGCTGCAGGCCTTCCTGTGAGTCTCATGTTCATGCATTGCACACTCAACATCCTTGCAAGTGAGGGTACAGCATGCGACACAGCCAGTAGCAGCATGCACAATGCACAGCTAGACGATGACGAACCTGCATGCAGGTTTTCCATGGTGCAATGCATGTGAGACTGTGTAGTGTGTGCCTGCTTGGTGTTTTGCATATGTACACTGTTAGCTTGGCTGTGCAATGTTTGCACAGCTGCATTGCTGTCAACTCATGAGTGTTCCCCAGTCCCAATCACGTCTGCACCACTCTTGATCAGAACAGACTGCAGGCAAGCACACTTTAACAACATCAATCAAGGAAGTCTGTCGCGGCTGGTATACAGGACTTGTCTTTTGCGACAGGCTGACCCATGCAGCTGGCTACACGGTGCATGCTGTGCTGTTCTTTAGTGGTGACACTAGTTCCCTCTCTTGAATCCAGGTTAGGGTACATCAAATCTATATGCATTTTTCGTGCAATGAACTAGGCGTCTGTAATTGACTGAGCCACATAAGCATGTACGCTGTGCAGAGTGAGGAATTGGCACTTGGACAGCCTTGATGGAGTGAACGCTGCCACATCAAACCTCGTCTCAGGCTCAGGCTTTGCTTGTGGGTCAGGACTGACTGGGGTTTTGTCAGTAGTCGCCACCACAGGGACAGGTTGCACGGTACAGGTTGACAAAACCGACACTGCTGGCAGCTCAACGGCCTCTGTCACGCTCACCTTTGGGAGTGTGTCTGCAGTGGTAGGTCACAGCGCGTGTTTACGGCATCCCTGGCAGCTTACACACTTGCATCAGCATGTTATGGGCACCAGCACAACGTGCCTGCTAGATTAACTGGAGCAGAGATCAACTGCATGCTATTTGTAATGCATGCAAAGCTGCGTCCTTGTGTCACATACCAATTACACTCACATCAGCTCAGGATCTACATGAGCAAATGCTCTGCTTGTAGATGGCGCAAAGCACATTGTCATGACAACATATCACCATTGCTGCTACATAGGCTGCTGTGTCACAGCACTTTGAACAGCAATACCAGCAGGGTTTTGTGTACGAGGGTCATATCCTGCCATCATGTGGGTTGTGCAGGTCAACATGCTGGTGTGGTTCCCAGCCAACTTGGCACTCACTGTGGATGATCCAGTCCTGAACCTGATCATTCCCTCAGCCAGCCTCAGCCAAGTGAGCAGCAGCTGCACCACCCCCCTGTACCAGAGGAGCGCTGTCTACGCCACGTGTGACTTCATTGGTGGAGGCACGTCCATCACTGGGGTGGATGTCACCACCCTTGTCACCTTCACCTCCTCTTCTGCTTTGGTTTTGGTCATCAACAACTACATCCAGGTTTGTGGTTCTGGTTGAAAGATTGCTTGTGGTGCCATTGAACTTGGCGCAGGTGTGATGCAACCTGTTGCTCAAATGCCGTTGCAGAAGTTGTGCACAACAAATGTGATGATTATCAGCAGACGTCAGTTGTTCTGCTTTGGGGTCCACACTGTAGTCATGTTCTGGCTCTTGCAACAGTGCTGAGTAAGGCTCACCAACATCTCCCATCATGCCAGCTGTGTTGCCGTTTGCAAGGCAAACATGTGCATGATACAATGCAGAGCCAATCTGTTCACAGCACAACTGTAATACGATACAGGGCAGACATAGTTCAGGTCAACACACCGTCACCTCCGTCCACTTCCCACCACCATCACGCCTTCCAATCACCTTTAGCCTTTAACAGTCTAGCAGCTGGACTTCCACAAGCTGTCTTTGACTGAGCTACGCACCTCACTCACGCTCCACGCTTTCTGTGATGTGCACAGTCTGACGGGCTGGTGAGCGCCAACACAACAGCTCAGCTTGCAAGCACTGAGAGTCACTACCAGCATTCACATTGAGCACAGCAGGCGCTGCTGCAAGCTGCACATTTGATGTGCTGATAGCAACGCGCAGCATCATGTACACCACCTGCAGGCCAAACAGCTGTGTACTGCAGGGTGTCAATGCTGGAGTAAACATTCCAGTCTCCATTGAAGAGGCAGGATCAATGACCGCCAGCACCACAGTCAATGTGGTGGCCACCTATGTGTGCCTAACCAAGATCAACCTGGTGGCTTACACAGGGGCCACATGGCTCAGCCCCCCTGCCTCCATCAGCCCCATTGCCTCTGTCACCGCACAGCTTCAGCCATTGCAGGTGCATCTCTTTGAAATAGCTGTGTCAGTGATGGCTGCAATGCACAGGATGCAACTCTACTGCATGAGTGTCATGCAAGGCATGCACAAGAATGTTGGATTGTAGTCACTACAAAGCAGGATCTGTTGCCGGGGGCCACTCAGTACTGTATGCATCTGACCCTAAGGGTAGACATGTGTGAACTGAATAAAGCACTGATTGTGCAACATCTGGGCAAGGGCCAAGTAAATGAATGCATGTTGCAGCATCAGAGCAAAGGTCAAACAAGCATATGATTTTGCAATCTGGCAGGTTGGCTTGCAGAGCACACCATGCAGAGCATAGCCAGTCGTCTTTGCAAAAGGAACGCATGCAGACAGACTGTGAAGCTACACACCCACCATCATACTTCTGCCCAACACACTGCATGTGTTAGACCAGGTACAAGCGGTTGGCCTTGAATGCCATGGCAGATAAGCTTTTGCTTTGTCTGCAGGACTTCTCACTCGAGTCAAGTTCTGCAGCTGTCAGAGCGTATGCCTCCTACAGTGATGGCTTCATGAATGATGTGACGGACCTGCCAGGCCTGAACATCACGTCTTTAGCACCTCTGTACCTCAGTGTCAGCGACAATGTTGGAAACATCACAGTAAGCTGTCTTACATCCCTGCTTGCCTTGATGACACACTTTGAGCTTAAATGATGAGACTTATGCACCAAGGTGCATCTATATGTGACTAGCCAAGTCCCCAAGTGCCCTCAAGGTATCACTGGCTGGTGCAACAAGGCTTGTCAAGCTTCTCAAGCTTAGCTTGAGAAGCACATCCAGCCAGTGAAAACAAGTCTGCGTCTCACACAGCTGAAAGATGTCTTTGAAAGCACGCAGCTGCCACCCATCACCCCTGTTGCATGCACGCTCACCTGTCACAAGACTACATTCTGACAATGACCATTGTACTGAGTTCAGGCAGGAGTGACAGCGTCATATGGCAATGCCAGCTACTGTGGAAACGGGCTAAATGCATCCTTGGCAGTCTGCTCAGTGGCCATTGGTACTGGCAACGGGCCGGTCAACATCACACTGCCCACACCCACCGCCGTGCTCAGCTTCACTGCCACTCCCGCCTACATTGCTCCGTAAGCATGCCTGCTACTAACATGCTATGCATTCTCACCAAGAGCTGACAGCCTTGTGCAGTGTGCAGACTGTCAGGGCCGATGTTTTGCTGTCGCCTTGCTCTTGCATGCTCTTCTCACTTGCTGTGAACCTGTACATGTGTCAATGCTGTTGCCTGCCTGCTTTATTCCAATGCCCAGCATAAGGTCCATGTCTGCACTGCTTGTGCCAGGTTGCTAAATTGCATCGGCAAGACTGCGTCCAGTCTGGGAGCCTCTGAGGGACTCAAAGACAGATGGCGAACAGTGCCGACATATGTTCTCATCAACAAAACTGTCTTGCAAATTTGGGATTGCAGGCCCTTGATTCACACTTGCCGTGTTTGTCTGCCTGATCCTGTAGATGTTGCTCAGCCAACCCGCATCCAAAACTGCACTGGATTGCAAGTGTCAGCTGCCGGAGTCAACATTTGCTGCTGGGTTTCCTAGCGTGCCTTCAGGCAGGCTGCTACCTTGTCACTTTGTTCTTCATCTGAGATGCTCAGATGGAGTGTGCTTCTTGCAGAGCTGGGGATCCTGCCACTTATGCTCCCTTATCAGTTGCCACTACCTCCACTCTGAATGTGACACTGAGCTTCTCTGATGGCACTGTCAAAGACTTCAGCTCTGACAGCCGTACTGTCTTCGCATTTGTACCGGTGAGCTCCCCTGTGTGATGCACCAGGGGAACACATACACAATAATGCCCTGTTATGTTGTCTGATCCTGAGGCTTCACATGCAGCTGTGATTGTAGGTCACCATGCACTGTGCATCTTCCTGCTGATGCTTGCAACCTCAAATACCATGTGCAGTCTCTCTTGCTGCCTGCTTTGAGTGCCATGCGTTTCTGGCGATTGCAAGTCTTGTGTATGCCGCTGACTAAGTCTTGGCCAGTGCGTGCATGGCTTCTGATGCAACATTACTCCTCATCAGAGCTGTACAGACCTGTATCTGTGTTTCACCCTGCAGAGTGCGACAGTGTGTAACCTCACTCAGACTGCTGGTCAGCCAACGACCGTCACTGTTGCTGCTGGCACCTCCAACTCAGCAAGTCATGTGTGCCGCATCCAAGTCACCTTCCCTGTCTTTGGCAACTCGGCTCTGACATTGGACACCACTGTGAATGCTGTGCTGTTGAAGAGCGTGGTGCTCAGTGCGCAGACCTATGACTCCACCAGCGCCCCAGCATCTACAACTAGCACTGAGCCTGGCCCATTGCAGCCAATCAGTTGCAACATAACAGACTATGAGCAGGTGGGCTGCTTTATATTGCTTGTTATTTTTGGGCAGGCAGTCAGCAGAAAGCTGCTGCTTGGACTTTTGCTTCCAATGCAGCATTTGGATTTGCAACCAGCATGCAGCGATGATGCAGTTACTATGACCTGATCTTGTTGCAGAAGTGCAAGCCATATTGACAGTGAACAGCCAAGCCCTGCAGGTTTTGCAGCATGCAATTTGGACAAGTGCTCATGCTTGGATGGCGTCAGTTGCCTGCATGCAGTCTTGATTGTGCAAGCCCTGCAGCTTTTGCAGCATGCAAATTAGTCAAGTGCTCATGCTTGGGTTGCTTCAGTTACCTGCATGCACTCTTGATTGTGCAAGCCTTGACTCACTTTGTAATTCAACACGCGCACAATATGGTCATGCTGGCCACCTCTTTCTCAAAAGGGAGCTGTGCCCATGTCAGAACAGGGAAAGAAACATTGCAAAATCCATGTTCTATACGAGGTTGATAGAACAAACTGTTGGTAATGCAGGCGACTATATGGATGCTGGGGGTGCTCAACAATGCCAGCACGCTGTATGACCTCACCACGGTGAGCTGTCACTTATCTGGCTTTTGAGCATCAAGCATATCAGTGCATGTTGCTACATCAGTACTACCACTGTCATGTCTGTGAACATCTAGTGCCTGGTGTGTGTGTGTGTGTGTGTGTGTGTGTGTGTGTGTGTGTGTGTGTTGATTTATCAGTCATTGTCTGCTGACTCCCCTGATCCCCCAAAAATATAGAATTCAGATTGTCTGACAGGTTGATTGAGTTTGTCACAAGCACAGCAAATTGCCAGGTTGGCGTCAAGCAGCTGTTCTGTAGGCTGTGCACAGTGTTGCTCTTGCCAAGCAGCTGTGTCTTGTTGTCAGTCCCACAGCCCAACACACCAGAACAAACCCTCGTCAGCTCTAATGCGCTGCATACACAGACTTTGCATGTCTTTTTCTCAGCACACACCATTGTCATCCACAGTACTCACTGCATTGTGTCAATGTGGAATGTCAGCAAGGGAACCTCCAGCTTAAAGGTGACATGTCGACTCTTTTCCAGCTTAGATGTGATGTGTGGACTGTCCATATCATGCGCTGTGACCTTGTCGAATACATGATGACTTTTGCATTGACTTGCACCTGCTCTCAGGCTGCCAGCACGGTCCTCAGCGTCACACCACTCACCACCGCCAAGCTCATTGCCAATCTAGGCAACACCACTCTGCTGAACCGGCTGCGTCCTCTAGCAGCCGGCACTGCTACCATTGCTGCCTCATTTGGCGGCCTCAGTGCCACCCCTCTAGCCATCACTATTGGCAGCACTGGTGTGACTATGTCAACTGTGACGCTTTCAGCAAACTGGTGTACCAGCAACAGCACAGATGTGCAGTGTGGGGTGACGTTTGCCGGGCTGCCTGGAGCAACCAATGTGCTACAGGTGCTTTGGCTTTGAACCTATATGGCTTGCAGACTGTACGATTGCATGTGCATCATATCGATGCCAGGGGACACAGATGTGACAAGGCATGCAGTGCAGTATATGATGCAATCAGAGCTGCAGGCTTCCTCAAACTTAGAGCATGCACGGTAGCAGAATAAGCCTGGTGATGTTATGCTGTGCTTTTGCTTGTAGGTGGTTATGGTCATGAGTGATGGCTATACATACACTATTGCTGGGGAGACCCTGGGATCAGCTCGGCAGCCCCTAGACATTGTGTATATCCCAGGGATCTTGGCCTTTACAGCCTCCCCAGTAAGTTTACCTTAGCTGTCATAACAGAGCCAGACAGCTTGCAGAGCTTATGCTCAGAGATCCTGTGTCAATTGCCATGTGGTCAATGCAGATGGATGCCTGTCACCAGTGTGTCACTGAAATGCATGATGGGTCCCTGCATGAATGCTGTGATGCAGGATTGCCATGTGAAAGCTTCTATGCCAAGTTTTCTTCTGAATTTACTACAGTGGCTCTCCTGTTAAGACACAATGAACAACCCTTTTTGCAGCTGGGCCACAAATCAGCATGGTGTCTTCTGCATATGGTGCCATATGCTGTGTGACAAATGAGTCAGTTTCACAATGGTGTTGCCATGCTCTCCAATCAAGCAAGCTTGAACTGCTCTTGTCTTCACTTTTGCCCATGTCTATGGCAATATGTCATTGTTTCATGGCGGACTTTCAACACTTGTTTCACTCCTATGCTCATGTGTCTCTGCTGGCTTTGACACAGCAGTTGTTCATAACCCATCTATCCACGCATTTGTGACGCAGCTTTGCGAACTCCAAAGAAACTTTGAGTTGCTTGACTGGTTTGGTCACAACATGTGTGTGCCTGCAGACTGGCAGCATCTCTATTGGCAGCTACGGTGATGTTACCCTCCTAACCAACTCCCCTTCAATCATCACCCTCACAGCAACTCCTGTGTCTGGATGTGGTTACAGCAGCGCTGTCTCAGGCAAAACAACCGTGTATGCCAACCTCAACCCTGTGGAGCTAGATGTGGATGTTGGCGAGGCCTTTGGGCTGCAGGTTCAGAGCCAGACCCCTGAAACTGCCACTCCTGGGACACTGGCAGTTGGGAGCACCTTTGACATGGACATCAGAGTGAACTCCACCTCAAGCCCATTGATAGCATATGAGGTGAGCCTGTGTGCTCTCTCCCTACTGTGATGCAGGCCGTTGTCAAGCAAGCCTGGACCCAACTGAGTTGCTTCGCATCTTTCACATCAGGGTGGAAATTCATTTTAGATTGCTTAGTTGGCATGTGCGTTGGTGCATCACAACCTGCGCTGCACCTCAATGGTGCTGCCAGTTGGGACCAAGTACCCATCACCATGCTGCTCTGTCTTTGTACATGATGCTGTACAGCATAGTTACACCTACTCCCCCTTAATGCAGTTCCCACAAGAGATGCCAATCCTGCAGGCACATCACCCCTAAGGAGAACTGTCATTACCCAGCAGCCAGTTTCACCTCCAGTCTTGTCTGGACTCGCATCCTGACTGCCCTCACCTGCTGACTGCACCTCTGTTCTGCAGCTGCGAGTGAACTACCCATCAGCCATCCTGTCAGTGGCCAGTGAGTCAGACTGCACGACAGGCGCTGACTGGCCCGCCACCAGCCTCACCTTTGTGTGCAACGCCCGAGGCAATGCCACCAGCGTCCTGATGAACAGCATCCTGCAGCCTGCGTTCACCTCCCAGCAGGGAGGGAACATCAGCGTGGCCAGCATCACCTTCACTGCCATTGCTGCCGGCACAGGGAGTCTGAGTGTGGACATCCTGGGTATGGCACAGCAAGGGGGGGGCTCGGTGTCTGGGGTCTCTGCTGTTGCAGCAGCTGGCACGGTGAGCCTTCTATGCAAGCCTACCCAGTGGCTGAATTTGCGGAGTTTGTGATGTGGAGATAGACATCCTAGTTCCTTGTCTACAGCAACGCATGCGTGTCAAAATTGCTAGAATGCGACCATTATTGGCAGATATGCAACACAGGCACAACAAGAAGACAGAAGGTAACTGCCAGTGGCATCAAAGTTTGTTAGTGACCACAGTGTGAGCTGGTTAGTGGACACACTGTGAGTTTGTTAGTGAGTTACAGATCATTGTCTGTCTTGAATACTGCAGCAGCGCTGTCAGCTGCAGAGGCACTGCTGTGCATGCTGTCTTATGTTAGACCCTTGCTCACAGGTCAAGCAGCTATGCCGACATATTGTGTTGCACACACATTCTCTCCTGCTGCATTGGCTGATAATGCATTGCACACCACACTTTTGCCCAAATGCATTTGCCAGATGCTATAGCTGCTACCATCAGACTGTGAGGTATGATGCGCAAGAACCACGCCATATAGTCATTCATATGACATCCTGCTACGCCTCTTTGACTGTTCAACAGCCTATGCAGGCCCATCTCCGCCATACAAGATAGCTCATGCATGTGAGGTACGCATGCTGTGTTGCAGATCACAGTGTCTCTAGCAGCATCAGGGCGTAGGCACCTGCTGCGCAAAGACTTCGGCATGCAGCCTGTCAAAGTCATTCCCGCCACGCCAACTCCAGTCCAGCCTGCCTTTGACACCAAATCCAGGAAGAGAGGGAAGGCCGCCCACATGAGGGATCAGATGGCTTGGTGGCGGGAAACTAGCTTGGCGAGGCGGGAGCTAGCCACATCAGCATGTTCGCCAGAAGAGTCAGCAGCTGTGTATGGTGACATCAATTTTGACTGTCAGTTCACCTTCGTACAGGTGACATATCACGCTGATTGCTGACTCACTTGCTACCATGGAGTATGACATCAACGCATGCATAGCAAGCAGCCATATGAATTCTTGTCTTGCCCATATTGCATACTAGAGCCATACAAGATGTGCTTTAGAACCGACAGACATGTGCTAGCAATTGATGCCTTGACCTGCCCGCGAGTGGTGCCCTAAGACAGTCTCACAGACTCTGATTGGCTAGCTTTGCTGCTTTGCAGCGGACCTTTATGCAAGACTATGCAAGTGTTGTTGTAGGTCAATGCCAAAGGCAGCCTGATGATGATAGCAAGCTTGTCAGGCTGGCATACGCTCCTTCATTGGCATGTCACCAGCTTGCATTGCAACACCTGTCTTGCTATGCACTAGAAAGCACTTTTGCTGTTTTGAACGTACAGCTTTACGCTGCAGTGTGGTCCTCATGGGCTGCATTGTGGACATGTCAGGACCCTAGTCTCACAGCCTCTGCCCACGTCGTGATGCTGCTTACAGCCTGCAACAACACACTGCAAGTTGTCATTTGGCGCTGCCAAGTGGTCTTATCACACTACAACTGTTGCAGGATGTGGTGCTACTGGACACCCTGAGAGGATACTGGGACAGCAGCGATGTGGCGCTCTACTACAACTACTTAGTGGCCCACACGGCTACCACTCCTCCCACCGGCACATCTTTGCCTCTGCCGCATCAGAGGCAGGAGTTGGACCCTGCTTACAAGTCAGTTGCCTGACCACCTGTCCTTGTGACTGCTGCGCCTTATGTGTTGCTGCTTGGTTGCTGGCATCAAAGCAGTCATTTCTGATTCTTTTGCCCCTTGTGTGTTTGCATGGCAGCTAATTGGCAGCTGCCGTTCCCTCTGCAGGCGAGTCATGCTGCTGTTGGTCATAACCCCTTGTGCGGCAGGATTGCAGTAGACTCGTCTTACCTAACCTTCACGACGTGGATGGCCGCAAATGCATGACATGCATAGGCAGCCAGCTGCATAGGCAATGTGGTCATCTATCATTCCATGTAGTCAGGATGTAGTCCTGGGTCTACAATGTTGCTGATACTTAAAGCTGTATGGGTGTGCCTAGCACAGTTGACAGGCTCTTTCAGATCTGCCTGCCTGATGATGCTACAGGTACTATTCGACATTGCTGGCCAGCAATGGGTACTTCATAGCTAGGCCAGACAACACGACTGCCACCAATCTGGCCAGTGTGGTGGGGCAAGCCTATCAGGCACAGCCAGGCAGCTCTGAAGACAAGGCTTTGTACCAGGTGAGTCATCACTGCTGCTGAGGTCAGCATCTTCAACCTGCAGGCTCTTCCTTAACCAATGCCACAAGGCGCAATCTTCTTTTTCCTTTAACAACAGCCGCTATCAACATCTCTTGGCATTGAACAGTTAACAAATGCATAGGCCTCCAAATGCCATGTATGCCAAGCCTTGATGTGGACTCTAAAGCAGTTCTGCACAGTGATAAAGGTGCAGCATACCTGCAAGAATTGACAGTGTGTACTGTAAGCCGCTGACCTAAACAGCTATTGCTGTCTGGTCCATGCATGCTACGTGCGCAGACAAGCAATCGCGTGTGCTGCACTTTGAGCAGTGCACGCAAGCATGTCAGGCTGGACACACACATCTCAGCATGGGCATCTACAACTGAGCCCACAATGAGGACATCCCACACTCCTTAGCACGTCACGCCAGGCGACACATGCCCAGGACTGCACCTCAGCAATGCCTTACTGGATATCTGAGCTTGGCTTCTTTGCTTGCAGCTGATCAGCGCAGGCCTGACATGGTTCCTGGATGGCGTGTACGTCAGCCTGCCCACCACAGCAGCTGAGAGCCTGAACATCACAGTGCGCTTGAGGGATACCACCAGCACTCTGCTCACCACTGGCGACTACACCCAGGTTCAGGTGGGCTAATGCTGACTTGCACACCTGGCTCTGCATGACATGATTCTTCCCCATCTGTGCTGCTGTTGTGCAAGCAACAAGTGGAAACATAGCTGCTTGTGGCAGGCGCGCATGTGTGTGTGTGTGTGGGTGTGTCTGTCTGTCTGTCTGTCTGTCTCAGCAAGTGTTCTAGTGCAAGCATTCAATGCATTGACCATTTGAGGGCAAGAGACTCCACAGAGCTTTCAGACAGCAACTTGCCAAGGACAATGCATTTTGCTCATCACCCACATCAAAAGAACAGCAGCAGCAGCAGCAGCAGCAGTGTTGCTGCCCATCTCCATGTTTTTGACATTGACTCATGTACAGGTGGAGCTGTTGTCTGGGATGGGGCTTGGGTTTCAGGACACCAACGGCAGCGCAGGCTCAGGTACCCTCACCAGCAGTGGCACCTACCTCACCACTGCCAACTTCACTGGCAATGGCAGCTTTGAGGCGGTGGTGCTCCCCAGCCTGACAAAAACCACCGGTTGTGGGTCCTACAGCAACCCACTGATTGAGCTGGCAGTGCTGGTGACCAGCTTGGATGCCACGGTGCGCTGCTGCTCATGCTGTGCTGTCTTGTCTTGTGCTGTGCTTGCTTGTCTCATGCTGTGTTTGGTGGTCTCAAGCATGTGTGTGTAAGGCAGTTACGTTTTCTGTTGGGATAGGGGAAGTGTCCAAGGGATGCCTGGACTGTTTGCTGTAAAGGTCTGGCTGCTCATTGTTATTAAGTTTTGGCCTGCCATTTAGAGGTTATCTTTGAGTGCTGCTCACGTTGCTAGGTGTCTGCACTTGATTTAACCACATACTATATGTGTGGATTTTCCATTAGCGTACTGTGCACTCCTTGTTGTCCTTCTGGCACGCTACATGGTCACGTAGTGCACTGCATATTTTGCCCACAACAGTTTGCTTGCTCATCACAACATGCTCTCTGAGGACATTTACTTCTATGTGTCATGGCCTCCAGCGCAATCACACGCTCTACCAGCTGGCTCATGCATGACCATGGTAGCTCTGTGCTTCTGGCTGTCAGGCAACTTACTACAACATAGTACCGTCAACAACTGTCTTGGTGAGAGCATGGTATATGCAGGGTCTGGTGCAGAACCAGTCTTTCTATCCATACTATGGATCAGCCCAGAAGCTTGTGTACGAAGCTGACGCGCTGTCTAGCAACATCTACTCATCCACCTTCACGCCTTACACCAGCTTCACGCTGACTGACACCTACCCCCCTGCCTTCATGCCGGGCTACCCCACGGCGATCAACATCAATGACACCACGTTCACCCTGTCAGCAGCCTTCTATGAGGCAGCCACTGTCTACTATGTTGTCATGCCTGCAGCCTCGGTAAGTAGATGTGGGTTCTACACATTCTAGCTCTGGCTTCCTGACGCCTTTTGTCACCCTGCTTCATTGTATCATTCCAAATTGGCGTTGAACGGTGTTTCATCCAGTCTCAGTTGCAAGAACTGAGACCAGTTTCGCCTGGTGCATAACTTGTTGCTATCAGTGATGCTGTCACCAAAGCAAGTGTAGAGTTGCAAGTAGTGCGCTCTGAGATGTTGACAACAGTCTCAAATGGCTGCTGCAGGTTGATGCTGTGAACAACCCACCAACAATTGCCAATGTGGTGGCAGGCAGTGGTCCTTCAGCAGCCACAGCCAGTGCACCTTCCTCAGCTGTGGCCAGTGCAGTGTCCACAGTCACCTCCACCGTCACCACCTCTGGCAGCTTTCTCACCACAGCTGGGGTCAATGGAAGTGTTGTTGTGCTTGGCCTCACACCGGCCACCAACTACACGGTAAGCTTTGCACCTGTGCTTCAGTGTCTGGTGAATCCTTGTTCCCAGGCTCTTTGGCATTTGCAGCCAATTGTTGATGACTGATTGACTATGCTTGGCAAGTATGGGCAGAACTTGCATGATGGTTATCGTGGTGAAGGTTACCATGTGCATACAACTTCCGTTCTGTGATCATGTGCCATCCATTCTTGTTGGAAATCAGCACGTGATAATGGTTTGTGAGGTTGACTTGAAGTCACTCGTTTGCTTCTGGCTTATGCCACAGTCTGCAACGTATCTGACGCTCAACTCCAGCCAAATATGAAGAATGATTGCAAGTCTCATGACTACCTGTGTCTTGGTTTGGAAGCAACACTCTGCCACTGGTGCAATGCTGTCAATGAATTTGCGTGTTCAGGTGTTCATGGTGGCAGAGGATGCTAGTGGGAACGTGCAGCCAGCAGTGAGTGTCTTGCAAGGCGTAGTGACTCCCAACACTCAGCCTCCCACCTTCACCTTCCTCAACTTCACAGCGCCAACAGTGGACCAGAGCACTGGCCTGTTTGCCATCAACATGACAGTCAACACCAGTGTTGTAGGAGAGATCTTCTACAGCATCTACAGGTAGGGGGGAGTGTCAACAACCTGTCAGCTGTGCTCTGACCTCTGGCAATACCACTGCTAAATCTTATGGTCAAGGTAACATGCATGCATTAGCTGTTGCCAAAGCCACAAGCAATTAGGCTTGGGTGCACCAAGCCATTCAAAGAGCACTTCAGCACCCATCAGAGCAGAAGACACCTGTTACCAGCTTTTCTCATAGGCAACTGCCGCTGAGCAACTCTCTTGCTGCAACTGAGCAGGCTCTCACCTACCATGCAGGGATTACGGCAGTGCCACCATCAGCCCATGTGCCATCTCTGGTGATCCTCCAGTGGCCACAATCACTAATGGGAGCACGCTTCCCGCCGCCAACTGCGCGTGTACAGGCGCAGGGCAGTGTGCCGCAGTGAATGCTGCCAACTTCAGCACTGATGCTACCGGCCAGGGCTCTGCCACACTGAATGGCACCCTCTCGGCGCTGCCCTTTGGCGGCCTGACCAATCAGACCTGCTTCAATGCAACCAGCCTGGGTACTGCCACTGATACCTACAGGGTACGCACATGGCTCATGGACAGACAAATTGCCTTAGACAGACAGCTGATGTGGTGTATGACGCCTGACAGTGCTGAGCTATTGTGTACTATGTCAGCCAGATGATGCCCCAGTACCCCAAACACGGCTGCCTGCCTATCTCTAGCTCACATCTCAAGGCCATGATAGCTTGCAAACCTTTCCTGTACTGAGTCACGTGGTGCTGTGATGTGCATAAGCATCATGCAACTCATGCTGCCATCAGATGCTCCTCATTGTGAACATTGTCAGGGCACATCAGCAAAGAGTGGCAAGCATGGTGCTGCGTGTGGGTGCAGGTGTTCATGGTAGCCAGAGATAACGGCACCACCTACAATGGCTTGGCCAGCAGCTGTTCACCTGTCAGCCGCTTGCAAAGCATTGCCTCTGGCTGCCCCACTACAGCCTTTGTTGACTGCTACCAGGTGACACATCCATGATCTGAGGCCACACTTACTCACAGTCTCTGCTGACATTCCAGGGACGGCTGTGTGCACTGAATCTGATCATGTGTATTAGAATCAGATGTGAATCACTATGACAGGTCATCTTCCCCATGCACAACACGTCTGGGTGACCTGCTGTCAGTCATACAATGTTTCTAGCACGTTGCATTAGCTACACAGCAGCAGCAATGCAGCCTTGCTGTGTTCTGCATGTCACCACACAAAGCCTTCAGCTGAGTCAGCCTCTGCAGCCCTAATGAGTCATGAAGATCAATGGCCATGACCTTGCAGGCGCGCTTGACACCAGATGTTCAGAACTTCCAGTCAGGATCGTATGTGAACTGGACCCTGAGCAATGGCACAGTCGCCCCCGCAACCAACACGACTGGCCACCCTCTGCAGTTTTCTGTGAATCTGCAGAATCAGACAGTCCCCACCTTCTTGACTGGGCCAGATTTCACAGCTGTGACGGTATGCCAACTGCCTGCAGCGCTGTCTGCAGTCTACAGTACTGCTGTGACAAGTGATCACACGCAGCCATTCTCACCAACATGTAGTGAAAAAATGCAGCATTGTGGCACTGCCCTGCTCATGTGAAAGCTGTCTGTCTTTCTGGCCACAGATGGGCGTTGATGTTTCATGCATGTGGCATGATCTTGCTGACTTCACATATTGGGATCCCAAGGCTTGGTGTGCATGTTGACCTGGCCAGGCTGAGCTGGCACAATGTGAGCACCACAGCTCACCTGCATGGACATCTTGCTGTTCATGAGTGCCATGTGTGCTGATCTGCAGGGCTCAGTCCAGATCAGCTTTGCATTGTCAGCACCTGGCCTGGTCATACTTTCTATATCTAATGTCACGCTTTCAACTCCAGTGGACAGCTCTTCTGGGCCAGGATCGTTGCAAGTGGGTAACGGTAGGATACCGGTCTTTACCGGGGGGGTGAATGATGTTGGATATCTGACTTTGGCTGGCTGTTCACCGGGCGTGCTGTATCCAGCCTCCAAGTATTTGATACAGTACTGGATTCGTGACAAGTTTGCGACAATGGATACTGTCGCCGAAGCCGCTCTGGTGACAACAGGGTCCTGAGGCAGCAAGCAAATGATATTTTCACCTGACCATATTTCAGCACAAATGATAGGCCTTATAAATTGCTAGTCAGGTTTAGTCTCTGCTCTGTTCCTGACTGTGGTACGTGTATGAATGACAAGCTGCTGAGTCCACGGTGCAGGACTAGACGCTGCTTGTGTGTTTTGAAGAGTGTTGATCACATTTGAACAAGCACTTGCCAATGCTGCTGATCATTTTGGAACTGTTGCTTATGTTTGGTTTTGCTCAATAACGTGCTGTATGGCACAGAGCCTTATCATAATGCTTATGGCTATTGTAAGGCATGGTCCTACAGTTGCAAGGCATTGCCCGTGTGATATATATATATATGCACAGCTGATCCTACCCACCTGGCCCATGGGTTGCAATCTGATACAGACTCTTGAGGCCTTATTGTGCAGACAAAGTACTCGGAAGCAAACACTGAGCCCATACCCTGTACCATACATGTTGAATACGGCAGGAGTGTGCATGATTGCTATGTATACAGACTTCAAAGTGCCTACTACAACAATTGAGATACGTGTATCCTGCAGCCTGTAGCCTGCTGCTAGTGAGCAGGTACATCTGCCTGCTGTTAGTGAGCAGGCACATGTACATGTGAAGGTTTCATACCGCCATTTTTGCATCACCGCGAGCTCAATTCAGCTTCAAAGCCGTTGCTACATCAGCACTATTCAGCAGACGCATACTCAGCTGCCAGCGCTGTGATGCCAGTGTCATTGCGTGACTGGATTTGAGCTGGCATCTTACCAACACCAAACATTTGGCCAAGTGGTTACGTCAAATTTTACGAAAACCTGTGCGAATATGCCCTTAAAATGTGCCCATGTACGGCAAGCACCCCCACGAAGCTGCTTGCGAAGTGATCAAAAGCGCCCTTTGGGACACATGATCCGTCGATCCAGCCTCCCGTCATCCGTACTGTACGACATTCCTGTATTGGCCGTCTCACCGGTCCCACCCTGCATACCTCGCACATATTTCGTTCAATCTTCCATTTGATATGGCCGACTCGCCGCATTGGGCCTGGAACAATCTCGGCAATGGGCTGACGGGCAAAGTTGCAGAGGTGCAGATCTTGTTTTTCGAGGGCCGCGCGCCGATAGACATATATCGCGCCATATACTACGGTGCAGCAGGTGAATCGCAAAAGTAGCACAATCTTTGGTGTCTGCCAAGATTGACCTGGCAGGGTGGTAGCTTGTTGGCAGCGTTAACGTTCGTTGTATTGTCCCCTTGACGTTACAATGCAGGCATCATCCTGCTCTTTGTGGTGCTGGCGTTCCTGTGCAAACGATTTGACATCGGCAAATACCGAAGTTTGCCAGATGATGCCCGCCTCGTTTTCGTCTGTCACAACGCCTTCTTTCTGATCTTTCTCACGACAGCCATCCCCTACAGCATTGCTCTGGTCAAGGTCCTCTTTGCGCCGACAGCTCCGCTTCCTTTGCTACAAAGCTCCATGTATCGGTGTATGTCCTTCCCCTTGGCACTCCAGGTCGGAATGTATGTGCTGGAGGTAAGCAAGCAGTGGAATATGTGTCAAGGATATATATATATATCATGCTTCAGCCATGCAGTCATTGTACAATGTCTGCATGTGGTCCGCCGCTGGAAAGCTTGCACAAACATGCTAGTATCAAGGCTACAACCTTAAGACTACAACCTTGAGCTGCATGCAATTGCTGCTGGAAAGCTTGCACAAACATGCAATTATTGAGGCAAAAACCTGAAGCTGCCTGTCTCTGTATTATTGCCTGACTCTCTCGCTTGCTGACAGCTGATTCATGTACTGCAGGGTGGCTGCAGAGCCGTGATGCGCACAAATGCCTTTTTGGTCGTCCACCATGTTGTCTTTTGCACCTTTTCAGTCCTTGCTTTCCAGGCAGAATCGCTGTTTTTGCTCAAGGTCAACATTGTTGTCAGCTGCTTTGCTACCTATGAGTTTTTACTGTATGCAGCATTGATAGCTCGCAAGGTGCCCGCGCTTCAAAAGTGCTTTCGCTGGCTGATGATTGTTGGCCTAGGGTTTTATGCAGTGACCCGAGTGATTCAATTGGTGATGCTAATCGGCCTATTTGTGCTGGGTTTTGGTGCCATGAGTCACACCTCTAGGAACTCTGCACTCTACTGGGTCTCGATGGCGTTGTGTGCTGCTGTGATAGTGTTGCAATTGTATACATTTGTCATATACCGTGCTATATGGCAAAGCACTCTTGCCAAGCAGCCTGCCCGTCAGCTGGCCCCAGGCGTTCTCCCAGCAGATGGTGTGAAAAGAGTGGAGCTAGCAAGGACCATCAAGGTATATACATGTATGTCACAACGTGTGAGGACATATACAAGCACAGCAGCACGCATTGCCAGATTTGTGATCTCAATGTGTGTGCCACTGCGCTGCAGACACAACTTCCTCCAGAGATCACAAATCTGGCATCCGTGCTACTGTGCTTGTGTACATTGTGACTCTGGGCACACGTTGTTGATATACTTCTTTGTTTGTGAATCAGTTGTGCCGAGTGCACAAGCTTTGCACAATCACATCATTTCCTTTGCCAAGCTACTATCCATGGCCACCTGCCCACAAAGCTCAAACTGCATGTATTGCAGTTACGTTCTTATAGCTCCTGCATTGCCCTAGTGTGAAGCACTCAACATCGACTGTCTTTTGTTATGCAGATGCACTTGTAGCTCCTGCACAGCCTTGGTGTGAATCAATCTACATTCACTCTCTTTTGTCATGCAGATGCCGACAATGGTGAGAAGCGAGACTGCCAGCTCTGAGCTACCTCATGCCCTGAGGCCTGAGATAAGCCTGGCCAGAAGCACAATGGCAACTGCTGGCAGCATTGATATGTTTTCAAGCCAGACTCTACTGTTGGATGATATTGTGGAGGGGATTCCTTACCGCCACAGCACTCATGATATTGTGTGACAGCCAGCTTTGCCAGGTCACAGTCATTACAAATTTAGTGAAGCACTTGCTGGGGAATTCAAGTTCATTGGCCAGCCATATGACCCCACGCACCACACACAGTTACAGTCACTCAGTTTACCATATCATATCCAGAGCGATATACCATATCATGTCCAGAGCTGGATCAACAGTGGGTCCAGCGTTTCAGCAACAGCGAGTGTATACATAGCAAAGTGAGTACAGTATAGCACAAACTATAGGCACCTGATACCGCTGCTTTCTGCGTGGCCACAGGGCTGATTTTTTACAGATCATGTTCTTTTGGCCATGCTGTGCAGATCTGCTCTTGCAAGGGCAGCTCTGCAGAGCATGTCCATAGCGTAACTGTGAGATCACGCTGTGTTTTGCAGAGTGGAATGACTGTTTTTGTAGTCCTCTGGTCTGATTGCAAGCAAATGCAGTGTGAGTATTTAATGCACTTTCTTTCCATTTCATCAGTCCAGCTTCAGAGTTGAAACATCAGCATGCAGGGAAAGACATTGCATGGCATCTGGACTGAAATTGCACGTATGTGTACTATAGCAGAACCACCTGTTTTTGATATTCTTCTACAGGATTTAGCTATTATTTGAAACCTACCTGTTCTTGACCTGAATGTTGGCAGCATCTGTGGAGTACTCACCAGTGATTTTTCAGTCTGCACTTGTTGTCATTGAACAGTACACTTTTGACATTGTCTACACCAGTGACTTCTCAGTCTGCACTTGTTGTCATTGAACAGTACACTTTTGACATTGTCCAGGTCTGTACCCATGACATGCCATCAGAACAAGGCCGGTGAAGCGCCAGCCAAGGTAAACCTTAGTAACTCATGAGTCTGAACCAAAATCATTTAGCCCCCTGGTAAAGACTGGTGTTCCACTGTTACCCATTTGAATCGATCCTGGCCCAGAAGAGCTGTCCAACGGAGGCTGAAGCGTTACATTACATGTAAAAACTTTGACCAGGCCGGGTGCTGACACTGCAAAGCTGAGCCCTAGCCCTAGGGACCACACCTGCAGTTCAGCATGCATGGCATTTATAAACAACAATATATCCATGCAGGTGAGCTGTGGTGCTCACATGGTGCCAGCTCAGCCTACCCATGCACACCAAGCCCTGGGGATCCAAGTGTTTGGAGTCAGCACAATCATGTCACATGCATGAAGCATCTGGCTGTGGCCAGCAAGGCAGACAGCTTTGACAGGAGCAGGGCAGTGCTCCAATGCCGCATTGTTTGAGACCTGAGGGGTGAAGATATGTGCATGTGACAAGTTGACAACATTGTCATACATTTCACAGCATCAGTGTAGTCTGCAGACAGCGCTGCAGGGAGTTGGCATACTGCAGTTACCAGCTGGTGCTGTAACAGCTGTAAATTTGGGCTTAGTCAAATAGGTGGGAACTGCCTGATTCTGCAAATTCACAGCAAACTGCACAGGGGTGGCCAGTTGTGTTGATTGCTGAGGTTACTGTGCCATTGCTCAGGGTCCAGTGCATATATAATCCTGACTGGAAGTTCTGATCATCTGGTCTCAAGCCTGCAAGTGTGCCCGCAAGGTCATGGCCACTGATGTTCATGACTCATTGGGGCTGCATAAGCTGACTCAGCTGAGGACTTTTGATGTTTTGTTGCAATGGACAGAATACAGAAAGGCTGCAGTATTCCATTCCACAAATGAAGTTGAACTTATTGCATGCTTCAGCGCACTGCTGCCAGGTGTCTCATAACAATGTTGTGCGTGGTCTAGATGACCTGTCATTGTGATGTCTGAGTCAGTTACACATCACCAAAGTCAATGCGCAAAGCAGTCTTGGTTTTGCCATCCCTGGGACGTCGGCAGAGACAGAGAGTAACTCAGACCCTGGTGATTGACTCCTGACTTTAACACACATGACCAGATCCAGTGCACAAAGCCATCCCTGAAATGTCAGAAGAGACAGAGAGTAAGCATGGCCTCAGATCATGATCATAGAGGTGTCACCTGGTAGCAATCAACAAACCTTTCAGGCTGAGTGGGGCAGCCCGAAGCAGTGCTTGGCAAGCGGCTGACAGGCGAACAGCTGCTGGTCAAACCATTGTAGGTTGTGCGGGTGTCCCTGGCTACCGTGAACACCTGCACCCACATGCATCACATTGCTTGCCGAACTTTGCTGACGTGCCCTGATGGTGGTCATAATGAGGAGCATCTGATAGCAGCATGCTATGCACAATGCTGGTGCACAGCACAGCACTGTGTACTGACATGTGACAGCGTCAAAAATGCACGAGCTTGATTGACATGCAAGTCAGACTTCAAAACCTGGCACTGACACCTTTACCTCTCGCAGGGCGAGCCTACTCAATTGTCATGTGATGATACAGGTGCACCCCAGAACCACTGGTTTGGGCCAGCAGGGAACCCCAGGGGGGCTGGTATTGGCGCTCCAGAAGCCCCCCTGTGTGATACATATATGGTCTTGCCACAGACTCTGAGACATCATCAATGATGATGCACCCACTGCACAATTTCCAGCATGCTGAAGGCACAGCCTTGATACAAATCTAGCTTTCTTTCAAGTTCCCTCTGTTCAAGTTGCAATGCCAGTTGCAATGATGTTCCCTGCCACTCAGCAAGAATCTCTGCTTACAATTGTCTAGATAGACCCTGAGGCTTTTAGTCACTTCTATGGTTTGTCTGCATGGTATGTCTCAAACAGCAGCAAGGACAGGTGTGCTGTCTACGTAGTTGTGCTCAGACCTGCTTCACTTGATTGTCATGGAGTTGTTGCAGCAGCAATAAGGCAAACTGTGTATCTAGCGAAGGTATTATAGATGTCCAGATGGGACACCAATGAGTACAAGTTGCACACTGTCAGCACATGGTTCTCATAGGCCTGTATAGCTTGCAACTTTGATTTCATGATGTTAAATGCGTCGACCGCTTGATAGTTGCCTGAAAAGCACCAGGCAGACTTCGTTGCTGACGCTGACATAAGCCTTAGTGTCAAGGTGCTACTACTTTCTGCCTGGTGCTTATTGAATGGGAGCAACCTTGCAGAAGCTGCACTGATATTTACCCATGCAATGGGTCTGACTGAGCCCAACTGCTTCTTGTGCAATGATAGCCAATTTGCTAGATTGTGTTAAACAGTTGTGCTTAACTGCATTCCTGCTGACGCGTGCATGTGCCTTCTGCAACTTGCTGTTCAATGTTTAAAACGATTTCTCTTGGTGACCCACACAGGGCAGATGTGCATACCACTACATGGTACGCATGCATGCTGCGTCTAGCCTCCAAGTATTAGATGCAGTACTGCATTCTTGTCAAGATTGCGACAATGGACACTGTAGCAGCAGCTGCTCTGCTGACAACAGAGCAGGGTCCTGAGGAGCAAATGCTGCGTCATCACCCGTGACCCAGCGCCCCCCGCGGCAAAGTGCGAAACATATTATAACGTTAGAGAGAATTCACATAGGGTGATTAAGATCTGGAAAATCAAGGTCTGACTCTTAATTATCAAACTTGACACGAAAATTAAGATCCGATTAGCGTCCAATTAAGGCGGTTTTCTAATGACCTCCCGAGGTCACTTGACAGTTGAACACGCCTGATCAGAGGTCGACACTATACGCCGGTGCGGCTTGCGCAGGATGCAGGCGCCAGTATGTTGTCGCCGCAAGCTCAAGCGTTGCAAAACTTGTTGGCAGCCTCTTGCAGATCGGCAAGCCATCGCGGCTGGCATCGCTACTGACCAGGCCAACTTGCCCGTTGCAGACCCTAAAATATAAGCCCTAAGCCCTAAACAAACCCATACTTTGTTGTGTGCGAGGGACTTGTCCTCATTGAAAAGCTCAGTGTTGAACAGCAGTGTCAACAACTTCTACAGGCCATTCCGCTGGCGGATCTGGCTATACAACTCAAGGCCTATTGCAAACGCTTGCTTGCGTGCTGCGCTCGACTGTTTTTGACCTGCTTGCCGGCGCCGCCTTTACTCTCCACCACCAACATGTCGTGAGCGCTGCTCTTAAGGTAAGCTTACGATACGAGAAAGCTACTTTGAAGCTTTGATGACAAGCAGGGGTTCAGCCACTGCCCGGCACTGCTTGGGTCGTACTGACTAGTGTTTTCTATCTTCAGTTGTTCCCAGCTCACAAGTGTGCAGGTGTCAGATGTTGCAAAAACTGCGAAGCAATGTCCGGAAGAACAGTACCCTATTGCGGAGACTTTCTTCCGGATCTAGACAGGTAACATTTGTCCACTTCTTGAGCGCATCGTTTGGTAGCACGCAGTATTTAGCTTGTTTGCTACTCCTGCAGGCTCCTGTTGACTCGGTAGGCAGTGAGGACTACCGCACCATCCCTGCTTTCTACCCAACGGTTCATGACGAGGTGAGTGCATACCGTTCTCAGCGCCAGTCTGCGCCTGAACCCTTGACGTCGCGACCGACACCGTTCCGACTTTAGCACCCATGTCGGTTCACATTCTATGCCTTACAACACACAGGTGAACCCGCAGAGCCTCGGTACCTTTGAGGTCCTTGGGTGTGGGACAGAGATTCCCCCACTGGTGAGAAGCCTTTAACAATTGCCGTCTTTAGCAAGTCTGCAAGTGTCACCTTTGCACTTCTCCTCAGCTAACCTGTGAACTACAGGGCACAGGATATGCAAGCAGGTCCTTTTATGAGGGTTTCCTGCCAAGGCCTGCAAACTTCCTTGTGCACGGCTGTGGAGACATGCAGCTGGGAACGGCCATAAGCACTCCCTCCCAAGTCAGTGATGGCTATGCATACATGTTACCCAAGCTGAGCTGTGTTGTCCTTGGCAGTGAGTGGCAGCTGCCATGCAAAGTAAAGTCTTGTGCTTGCCTGAATGTGCCACCATTCATTGCCTACCTTTTGCCCTCTGCCTCACACTACCACACTGCACTCTTTGCTCACAATGTATGTAGCCAACAGACAAAGTATTGCCTTTGCTTTCAACAACACTGACTGTTTTCATGGTGCAGGCTGCACCGGTATTTCAGGCAGAGCATGTACCTGAGGCAGAGCAGACTGCAGACTTCTGCTCCTACATCAACTGGGTGTTCTTCAACGTCATGATGGTGGTGATGGCTATTGGTGCCCTTGCCATGGCCTCCTTGCCAGTCTTGTTTGCCTTGGGCAGCTTTCTGTGGCACATCATACTGCAGTGTGTGATGAGTGCTGCACTCCTGGTGGTATGGTACGCCTGTCAGGTGAACATCTGCCCCTGTAACTACCTGTCTATCAACACAATGTCAGCTCTGCTGGCTGCTACTGCAGAAACAGCTGTGCTTGGAAGCTGCTTAAACTCGATCATTGCTCCAGGCATTTTACCAAGCTCTGCAAATTAATGTACTTTTGGGAAAGGGTATCTGAGATCCAACCTATCAAGGAAACTCAGTCATTGAATCTTTGCAGGCTGGGTTCAACACGTCTATGGAGAGCATGAGGTCAGGCTTCAAGTGGGTTGGACCTGTCTGGGATATCATCCGTGGTACTGACAGGCAGCAGGTGAGTCTCGACTGTTTGAGCAGCAATCATTACTACTACTATTATTATTATTATTATTATTGACATCAATATATTTATTTCAAATGCCCAACTGCGTGTGCTGATTCCATTTGATTGCCTCCCAAGTCAGATTGGATTTGCGGTGAGCTTTTCTGATCTTGATAGCCTGTTGCTGTTGCTGTTTGATCAAAGACACGCTTTTGGATCTGCGCCAGTAAGCATGCACGAAGTGCAAAGGAGCATGTCAGAATGCAGGTGGACAAGCATGCAATGTGTCATGACATGAGAAGTAATGCTTGATTGTTACACACCTTGTCATGGGATGCCTTGCAAGCTTTTACTGACTTGCATTCTGTGCGTATCTGTAGATCCCAGGCTGGGGCAACGTCTCAGCAGCCAACTATGACAACCTGCTCCGCTTCCTGCCTGACTCTGGCCATATGACAGATGGCTTCAACCGCCAAGCTTCCCACCTGAGGATCCTGCGGGCCAGCCTGGTCACCAAAGTCATGTATGCCTTACTGGAATGGATGCAGACACCGACTCACAGCGCAGGCCTAGCAGCGAGTGGTGTCATGCCTATGACGCCTGAGACCTTTTGTGCCATCATCAGACGTGTATACAGACGGTCAAGGGAGCCACAGGCACTGGACGCCTTCCTGGCAACCGCTGAAGTGGAAAACCCTGGCCACTCAACTGACTTCTACCTAGACGAGCCAGACGGTGCTATGCCAGAAGGCTTGAGTGAGGATGAGCGCCTGGCATGGGAGCAAGCAACCACAGACGCACAAAACTGTGAAGAGAGCTGTGGTCGCTTCTGCATGCACTGCCAGTAAGTCACTGAAATGCTCAAATGCATGCGCAAGTTGAGAGTTGCTACTTACCTTGAATTGCTGAAGTCTTTTGTCTGGGCTGGAAGATGGTTTGGCTAGCAGTGCACAGCTTGACATGAAGGACTGACTCCTGTTGTTGTGCATGCAGAAAGCACTTCCTCGGCAGGCAGTTCAGAGAGCCACACCCTCCCATCCAGGATGTGGTGCATCTGCACTGCCAGACATGCGCAAAGCAGTATGACCTATCAGGGGATTATCCCCTTTGCCTTCCTTGCGCCAGAGTAGTGCTCATGAGGGGGACATGCCCCGCACCTGTGCCACACCGTCTGGGCAGCCAGGCACGCTCCATGCCCCGCAACCTCCTGCGGGATATCATTGACTCATGAGAAGACCCATGACCCAACAGAACTGGTCGTGTTGGATCCCAACTTTGACTTTTTCAGTGATGCAGTTGAGACGACACTTTTCTGTCTGCTGAGCTGGACACTTGATATAGCCGGGTTCGGCCGGACTTGGTGTCATGTTTTGACAACTGTAAGGGGTGGTCTTACTGTTGCAAGGCATGCCCCATGTGATATGTTCAGCTTACAGTGTGATAGTCGGCGCAAGTCTTGATTGCCTGTAGTGTATACCAATCATAGCGCCAAAATGACAACAAATCTCATGATGATTGGATTTCTTCATGACTTTGCTGCTGATGAAGTGGCGCAGCCTTTGTAAAATGCTATGCTAGACATGCTGCTCAAGTCTGACCTGGCAATTATCACATCTTGCCTGACTCCGCTGAATTGGTCACTGCCTGACCTGAGTTGGGCAATGCCTGACCTCTATGCATGCCTGATCAGGCCATCTACTTGCACAGCACAAGTGAGATGCTTGACTCGGCAGACCACACTTAGCACAATCAAGTTCGGTAAAGTCCTGATGCACGGTCCGTCATACTCTGATCCTGCAGGCCGATAGTGCCAATGCCTTGGGTGCAGCGCGCAACCACCTCGTTGCACAGGTTTTCAGCGATCTGGAGTCCTCACTGCGGGCGCCGTCAGATCACGGGCTTTGCGTTTTCCCAGCGACCGTCGAGCATATCAGCATATCCGCAGGCCAATTACGCCTTTGCAACATTGGGCTCACAACTGTCGCACAAGCACAAGCTTGCCATTGGACGTAACGCTTTAGGCCGACAGAACCTTTCACGGCGTACCCCCACCTGCAGTGATCTGCCTGACGCCCAAACAATGGCATTCAACTCCATCAGGCAGCCAGACATCCATGCAGACAGCACCGCTGACTCTACAGACACACCTTACAGTGTGGTCAACTTCTACCACCTTGTGGATATAGCAAACCCCTTTCAGGCAAGGCAAATATGCCTGCACTTTGCAGAGACCTGTCAAGCCTTGCCACTGTCTCTGAATGCACGGACGCAAATCTGGCACAAGCATACTGCATCAGCTTCTGGCTCGCAGGTCATAGCAGAACACAAGCTGTGGGTACAAGGCAAGGACCTAGCTGGCCGCATCTACCTGTCAACGCAGGGAATCAATGCGCAATACAGCGGCTTGACGGCTGATGCTGAGGGGTATGCCATGTGGCTGCAGCAGCAAGACCTATTCAAGGTGTGGTTTTAGACGCACTCCTCCTCGAGTGTCTGTCAGACAACAGCTGCTAGATAGACAGAATGCCAACCTCATGCAGCATGACAGCTTCTCATACTGTATAACAATCCAGGCATGGCACTGCAGGGCATTCTGCTGACTGCTCTTCTGCTGTGTAGCACCTTGTTCTCCTCATCTGGGATTAAACCATATGACAGGGATCCCACTCTGCAGGGCATGCGGTGGAGTAGTTTCCCTGTTGACAGCCACCAATTTCCTAAGCTCAGGCTGAAGTTCAAGCAGAACCTGATATCTCTTGCTGGAGGCATGACAAGGCTGCCTGTCACAGATCCAAAGGTGAGGACTGCGCATGCTTTGCAGTCCTGCAAGGCCTTGATTGCAGTCAAAACAAAAAGACTGTGGGTCATCTGACAGAGCTCATGTCCCTGTTCAAGGAATGTTGTATATGTGGATTCCTGAGCAGACTTGAAATCTTCAGTCTCAAGCTACATGTGAGAAATGCAGTACCTTGTCACAGATCATCACCAGTAGTACTGGGCCCAAGCCTATGGCAGCTCTCTTGTATACCATTGCATCCAGGCTAGCTCCTTTCACTCTCCATCACAACTCCCCACAGGCATGTCTCAGAGCTTGGTGCTGTCAACTGAAATTTAGCAAAGATGTACCATCCATTCCAGCAAAGATGTAGCATCCATTCCAGCTAAAGATGTACCATCCATTGTCACACAGATACTTTCAGCAACATCAACAGCCTTGCTTGCAGGCTCGGGCTACCCCGTTGGCGCCTCATCAATGGAAACAGATGCTTGCCAGCGCACAGCGTATCCCACCCAGCCATCTGACATCTGCAGATGCTGCCTCTGACCAACCAGGAACATCAAATGAAACCCCGGAGACATCAGATGCAAGGCTAGATGCATCCAACAGAAGGCCGGACAGCGATGCGCAATCCAGTGGCGAGCTACATGAGCTTCAGACATCAGCTGCAGCAGCAAGGCCGGATGTGGTGGTGCTGGATGTGCGCAATGACTATGAATGGGATGCTGGCCACTTCCAGGGCGCAGACAGACCACAAGAGGTCTGCAACTTCCCTCATGCTGGCCATGTGCAGTGTGTCTTGCCTTGGACAAGATTGTGGTGTCTTTTTCTGCAACTTCTCGCATGCTGGCCATGTGCAGTGTGTGTCTTGCATTGGACTGGATTGTGGTGTCTGTTTCTGCAAATTCTCTCATGTCGGCCATGTACAGTGTGTCTTGCCTTGGACCGATTGGCTCATTCAGCATCATGTACAACATAGCCATGCTGGCTACCTCAAACACTTCTTTACTCTTCTGCTGTGCAAGTGAACTCAAGCTGTCACCTTGAAACTGCCCACCTTGAAAGTGCGCACCTTGCAACTGCTCAAGCCTGGTACACTCTGCAAACAGCATGGCTGCCTCGTGAGTAAGCCCATGCCAGCAAGCGTCAGAAAGCAGGCACTGACAGTCTTGAGTTGCCCAAATCCATCACGGTCTCTTTCCCCCCCCCCCCCCCCAGGGAGCTTCTCCTCAAGAAGCACACAACACACTGCACAGTGACACCAAAACCCACCAAAAACCCTTCATCTTGCTGCTGTGCTGCACAGGAGAAGTTCAATGAGACACCCACAGAGGCCAGCAACAGCGACAGCATCCCCAGCGACAGCATCCCCAGCTACCTGCAAGGCAAGGCAGCAGACACGCCGGTCATGATGTACTGCACAGGCGGCATCCGCTGTGATGTCTACTCAGCCCACCTGCGAGATAAGGGCTTCACCAATCTGTACACGCTAGAGGGAGGGATTCAGAACTATCTCAGGGAAGAGGGCCACCAGCTCTGGGATGGCAGCTTGTTTGTGTTTGATGGCCGCATGGCTGTCCCCTCAGGTGATGATGCCCCCCAGGGGGGCAGTGTTTCACACACACGTCCCCCAAATTCAATGCCACTGCATAATTGGCATAGTCTTCTCTTCTTTTTTTTGAAGATGCCTACAATCTATGCTGCATGGTGAATGGTGTTGATTTGGTTGCGTGCCCAGGCAGCTGCATGCATTGAGAATGTCACAATTGCAAAAGGATTGTCAGAAAGCCACAGGTCAAGCTGGGGTGTGCAGACTCCCGCCATCTCACACACTTCTTTTGTGGCTTTTCGGTTATGACATTGCTATGGTGTTGCCATGATATTGCCAGACACATGCCAGCCACAGGTAAATGAGAGCTGTGTCTGGCCAGTACCAAACAGTACATCATGTTCTGTTGAGGCACTGCTAGCTCTGCCATGGTGTGCTTCAGTCATTTGAGGCAGGGCATCTTGTGAACAATTGGAATGTGGTGGTGTTCCATGCACTCTTCACGATGCATGCTGTACAGGTGATCCAGAGCATGAGGGGCAGTTGGTGGCAGCAGCCCCTTGTGCAGCCTGCGGTGAAACGGCCTCCCTGCCTCACATGAACTGTGCCAACATAGATTGCAACAAGCTCTTCCTGGCTTGTGACCAGCATAAGGTGCTCTTCCCTTGGCTGCTTTGTGTTGCATCATGCTGTGAACATGTTATTTTCCAATTTCTGCTGCACTGTGTTGTGTTGTGTTGCTCATGTTGTACCATATCCTGTTGCACCATGTCCTGTTGTGCCATATTGTGGTGGTGCATGTGTACTTCCACCTGCTGTGCTATGCTAGGGTTTACTGCACAGTGTGTCAAAACAACACATGGCACTACACCATCAAGCAATTGCTATCACATGAGATCATGTTCCATATGGCCACACTGCAGCTGCAACACTGACTGTGTGGCTCTGCCGCTGCTGTTACACTGACTGTATGGCTGCATGCCTTCAGGAGGAGTTTGCTGGCTGCTGTAGCCAGGCCTGCCTGGAGGCCCCTCGCCTGCTGCGCCCACCCAAGCAGGCTGGGTACTATGGCAACTGGACCACCTACAGGTACCACCTCTATGCTGTACCAGTAACTTCAAGTTGCAAAGTTTGACTGGGTAATGGCAGTTTACTCAGTCCGTTACTCACTCCCTGTGGCACTCCTGCTTGAATGTTGTGTCTGAGCTACTATCATCTACACCTGTTTACATTCAAATGCATCCCAGCACGCCCAGCAGGCATGTGATAGCATGCAGGCAGGCTGCTGTACAAGCTCGTAACGCGCTGCTTTGCATCCAGTGAGTGCTGAGGCAGAACTTCAGTCAGACTGTGTCAAGCTGCAGCATCACTGTGTGGTCACTGTGAAGATGCCAGACAGTGACCATGTGACATGACGCTGTGTCATAACATGCTCTTGGTTTGCAGCTCTGATGATGAAGTGAGCAAGGCAAGCATGATAGAGGGTCGCGGCAGTGGCAGATTAGCGCGGCGGCGCAAACGCATTGACAAGATGCGAGCAAAGGAGGCAGTTGCAAGGGAAGAGCGCCATGTCCGCAAAGAGCTTGTCAAGGTGATTGGTCCGTCAGACAGTCAAGTATCTGTCCTGTAGCTCAATATGTGACATGCGCACTTGAAACATTCATGAAAGCAAGTCCAGTCAGCTGCTGACCCTCTGACAGCCATCCTGTCCAATGTCGCGAGCTCAAGAGGCAGGCCTTCAATTTTAGCTCTGCTGTACATTGCATAACTTTGGTTCGTTCTCTCCACATGGGGCGCTTTTGCCTAGCCAGCAGACTTCCATCTTGTGTTACCAAGAAGGAACTTATGCCATCCGGCATGAGTTGAAGACAAAGCTTGAGGGCGTGGTACAGCCCCCCCCCCCTGCAGGTGGGGCTCCTCTGTGGGGTCATGTTATACCGGCAGCGGCATGTGATCCATATTTAATGCTTGATAATGCCAACTCATATCTTTGATCCTGTTTCCAATCTTGTTTGTGTTGATCTGCAGGCGGCTATGCAGAGCAGGCAACAGCAGTCTGACCATCAGGATGAGAATCATGATGCTCAGCAGCTGGATGCAGCAACACAGCGCTTGGCACGATTGAGCGTGTTGCGGCATCAGCAGCATGCACAGGCTCAGCTGACATCTGTGTAAGGAGTCGTCCAGGACTCCGTTTGCTGTGTGGTGAGCTGACATCTGGGCTGCCCCATAGTCGGCATTACTTAATCTGTATGACACGCTACACCCGCGCAGCTTTACTTTCTCTGTTTCTCCTTCAACATGTTGTAGAACATATTCCTACTGCAATGACATCGACAGCAAAATGTCAGGCCTGTTCTGGCCTGAGCTTCGACCATGACTCAATCAGCACAGGTGCACAAAAGGATAGACAAGACAGTTGAAGCAGGGTGCATCGAAAGCTTCGCCAGATCATTATGCATGACTAAGGCAGTTTAGCTAGGGTATTATGATACATCGGTGACGAAAGCCACAGACTGATTTAAGCAGTGACGATAGACAAGGAAGAGCGGCAACTTGACGCCGTCAAGCCTTGGCGGGCCACAATATGGTCAAAAGTCGGCCGGCACCGACTTTTGGCCGAGACCTGAAGGTATGCCTCCTTGCTGCGTGTCCAAGTGATATGCCTGCATGTTTGCTTGTTGTCATGGCGCGCGTAAAGCGCAATCTTTTGCTCGGCTCCTGGCTTCGAAACACAGTCTTACAGTCTGCTGGCATGTGCGGGCTACTGTCGAGCCACCCTTCGTTGGTCACAGCCAAGAGTCGGTGTCATATTCACTGTCACATGTTACCTCGCTTTGAAGGCTGTCACGGTGTGCAGGAGCTATGCAGCACTAGCAAAATTCCGGTTTTTCGTGATTGCATCTCGTTTTTGACCAAGCCAAGAGATGGGAAGAAACCCGCTTACTGCCTCGAGGGCCTATTTAAATCCGCCAGCACAGACAGGAAGGTCAACTTGCTGCGGCAAGCTTACCAGCTTGGCAGAAACCCTTTGCGGATGCTGTCCCTCCAGGACCCTTTTGCGGTGAGCTTAGGTCGCGGGTGCTGATGCAAGTGCGACTCGATCCTTTGTATGATCATCAGGACTGAAACACTCTTGGCTTTTGCAGGTGGCAGGGCTGTTGCAAGCATGGTTGAAAGAGCTTCCAGAGCCGCTTATAAGATCTCAGCTGTTTGCCCAGGTGATAGACTCCCAGAAGCACCAGGGTGAGGGAGAGCGGCTTCTCAGCCTGCAAGCTGTCTTGAAACAGGTAAACATGCGCCTGTAGGCTCTTGCTCCTATGCCATGCAGAAATTTTTACCCCAAGCACTGACCAGTGCTTTATGGTGAACAGTGTGTGTCCTGTTGACCAGTGAACAGCAAGCTGTAATTGTCTCCAGCATTGGCATCAACAAGGCTGACAGACTTGCTGACAGGAAATCTGTGGGTTACAGAATGATCCGTACAGGCTGAGGATACTACTTCCCCTGCTGGAGCTGCTGCATCACTACTGCATCAACCAGTACAGCATTCAGCATGCAGCAGAGTCCATTGGAGACAAGTTTGCTGGCTGCCTGTTCCAGCCAGCAAATCAGTCCTGGGTTTCCCATGAGACCACGACACTAGCTGTGGCTGCTACCACAGCCATGATTCTAGAGTACAGAACTCTTTTTGGTCAGAGCATGGTTGATCTTGACAACAAAGCAGCGCATAAGCGTGTTGTGTCCCATGCTGTGGACATTCCTCAGTCCCAGCACAGCACAGCAGTGGCTATGTCTTGCCCCATGCCCACTTCACCAATGGCAGCAAAGCGATTACCCAGCTCAGGGCTGCATTTTGACATGGAAAGCGAGCCTGAGGATTTTGAGCGCAGCCCGAAAACTTCATATTTCTCCACATCGCTTTTTGGCAGTCCTGTGTCAGATGACATGGACTCAGCGTTCAGTGGGTCCTCGATAGAAATGGAGGACAGCAAGATATCTGTGGATTCTGAAGACATTGATGCTGATCTGGCACATGCTGTGGACAGCCTGTGTTTGGAATCTACCTCAGATCTGCTGTTCACCAACAAGGTGCTGGGCTCTGCATATGGAAGGTCATTGCGGCCAGGAGTGATGTCCTTTTGACATCTACATTACTGTAGGCAAGGGTAGGAGGTCCAATTTTGGGAGCCAGAGCACCGATGGTACTGTCAGCAGAAACATATTGTTTTAGCTCAATGATGCTTGCTGAACCTTCCCTACTTATTCAGACTCCCAATTTTACCTGACGTTTGGGGTTTTGTTGCTGATGATGCGTATTGGTTTAGTTGTCTAGTGTTGAGGACCCACCAGACTCTGAGGTTGAGGGAGACTGGATTCAAAATTTGTAGGAGGTATAGACAATTTTGTTTTGACTTGTGTCTATTTCATTGATTAGATTGACAGCTGGGTGTGCAGACATCAGCCTGTGTATTGTTTGTCTGAACAGGAATTTGTGAAAGGCATCTAGAGCCTTGAGTTTGATGCAGCCAATTGTGCCCACTGCTGTGAGGACGTTAATCTTGGACATGAATTTGTGATGCCTGCAGTTCAGATACATGTTTCCAATGATGCATGATCTGCAAAGCCTGATCTTTGATGCAACAGCCACATACAGTGTGCATGGCTGCGGGACATGCTTGCCAGTTTGACAGAGAAATCTTGTCTAACGCAACGAGCTAAGTTGTGGTGCTGGCTGCGCGTACATTGACAGGAAATTCTTTTCACTTGCACCAAGCTGAGTGTTCCTGACTGACTGCACTACACAGCGTCCAGGTGCTGACTTGAACAGCAGTGTGGCTTGTACATCTACCAGGTAAGACTTGTACTCTCACCTCAGAGTTCATGATTGCATCTGACTGAGTGCCTCGAACACTCCCTCGGGCGTTCATCTCTGCAGTAGTCACCAGTGACCAAGCATATGGTTGCCGCTGGACAGTAAAACGCATGGCAATTTTACATGTTGCCGTTCTGAAATGGCATGTGCAATAAACATGAACTGCACAGTAGCAGTCAAAGTGCTAGGAACAGGTGTTGTCAGAACATCCCACAACGCAGACATAAAAGATTGATCAGCAGGCAGGCTGACCTGCCTGGAAAAGCATGAAAAGGCAACCATCGCACTGACTACAGAGTTTGGTAGCGTGATTCATCAGACAAGACTAATGAGCATGTCAGACCAGCCAGAAGACATTCACAACTAGCTTACATGAAGCCTCACCCCACGTGATGACATGAACACTCATCTTGCACAGTGTACAATGCAACACCCAGCATTGTACAGGTTTGCTCTACAAGTTGAACAGCAGACCAAGCATCAACTTCAGCATTGTTTAGGTAAACAAACTGCAGCTAGCAAATGTTTGTCAATGACATCAAATAGATTTGCAATACAGCACACCTTTATACAAAATTGTAAGGCAACTTTTGTACAAGGTACACTTAGCGGGGACTCCAAAACACGTTGTAGCAGAAGAACTCTTAACAATCTTGGCACTGCCTAGAACACCTGCTTCAGTACTGACAGCCATAGGTTGCAGCAAATACTGTTCGATCATACAGCGAGCTCATTTTTCCCCTGTGATTGCCTTTCGTAAAGGGCTCTCCCGATAGGTATCTGCCGCCTTCTGATCCAAATTGTTGATGTCTTGAGCCTTGCCGAGGTCAGGATCTCCAGCAACATGCCGAGTGACACTGTATACTCCAAAAGCCACAGCACCGCTGACAGCAGCTATGTACGGGTACACGGAAGGGTTTATCCAAGAGGCGTTTCGATGTTTCGCGCCTTGGCTTGCTGCTTGCTTCGCTGCGTTCATGTTGTCACGACCAAAGTTCAGGTCCCGACTGATTCGTGACAGCACTGCAAAATTTAGCAATGCTAGATTGGGTTTCCTTCCAAATGAATGAAAGTAGCTTGTCTCTGCAAAGTATCTGCCGGCGTGAAGGGCAACAGTTGCACACTTATTACTAAGCCATATCATCATCTGATCCAAGGCTGAGTCGTCTTGTCTTTGTCACAAATCAGGAGTTCGCTGCACAACTCATCCCCCAAGGACAAGCATGATCATTGCGGTCAAATGGCTGTTTCCTGACAATGTCGCATATACCTATGTCAAGCTCAACATCATAACGAAAATATTTTACGCAAGAGATGATTACGACCACCTATCTGCTCTGGAAATGGAGTTGTTGCAAAGCTATAGCGGATACAACCCTGAAAAAGGTGCAAAATCCCACCAGTATCAATAGACACCAGCCAATATGACTGTGCTGAAAATCCCAGGTTACCCTGACATAGTCAGCAATGGAGATTTGGCTGCCATTGGGTTGTGAGACCAGGGTCTGGACATCTCCTAGTTGACTTGCCACTAGACCATATGTGGTCCATGCTAGGGGGTTCAGGTAGTATGCCCACAGCCACCAACCTCGAATGACCTGCAAGTGATGGTCACAGTGGGCAGGCACACCAGAAGCGCTTGATCTGTGAAGAAATTCCTCACGAAGATGTGCGCATCATGACCAACGCGTTGGCCAACATTAGAGCAGCAGGAAGTACATTGCATGGTGGTATCTGACAGCTCAGCATGGTGAGCATGTCAACACACGTGGTAGGGGCATCCAGCGCTGTTGAACACACGCATGCATGAATGTATCCATGACTAATGCATACCATATATCTTTGCTTGCTTTGTGAATGCAGACAGCTGCAAGCCTTGGCCATACCAGGTAAGCAGCACATGCTTTTGGCTGCACATGTGAATGGACAGGATGGCTGCTTGTGCACACTGCTCACCGGTTTTGGCACATAAAACCCCGACAACACATTCCAGGTAGGGACCAGGGTGAGCACCACTGTGGTGGCAATCTGAAGGCTGGGGGACAAGTTTGCACTCATGATACCCACATGTGTAAAGTAGTCCAGCGTCAGAAACTGGAACAACAGAAACCAGAAGAACTTGCCTGCAGACACAGCAAGTGGCAATGCCTGCTCACACATACACATGTTGCAAGTGTGACTTGTGACTCAGGTGCTTACTGCACTTGGCTCCTTTAACACAGTATGGCAAATCCTCAAAGCATATCAGCCATACAGAAGTGCAGAATGCAATAGCCTAGCTGAGGATTGTGCTGTGTGACGCTGAAGCATAAGGAGCCATGATCAAGTCGGTCATGGCTGCAGACTGAACAGCATCAGCAGTAAAGCTGCAGCTGCAGTTGCAGCTTATTGTAGTATATGCATGTCAGACACAATACACATGCATTGCAGTACCACAGCATTCAGGATAGGTGGAGCCTTTTACCAGCATCAGCCTCAAACCCACAGCACCAGTAGATGATGCAGGTGTACACACACGCTTGGACAAAGATGTACGGAAGCTCCACAGTACACTGTGCCAGAGAGAAAGGCAAAGAATGGTAGAAGAATGCTGAGCGCTCTCGGTAGAAGACTGCTCTCTCTACAGATATGATTGGCAGCACATCCAATGAGTACAACGCTCCCAAAAACAAAGTGGTCGCATCGGCAGCAGCCACTACAGTGATGACGTCCTGCTCCGTGGACCTGCAATGTCAAGGCCATGTCTTCATGTAATGCAGACAAATGATGTGATCCCAGCAGGCTGCAACACCAAACAAGGTCGTGTCTCCACGCAATGCAGACAAATGATGTGATCCCAGCAGGCTGCAACACCAAACAAGGTTGTGTCTTCACGCAATGCAGACAAATGATGTGATCCCAACAGGCCCTCTCTAAGGGTATGCCGCTGCTGCTGTGTACAGAGGTATGACAGTGTATTTCAGCATGTAAGAAGCACAAACATGAGGATGCAAACCATCATGGTTGGCCTTGTTTCCACTCGGAGTTTTTAAGGAAAGGTAAAAAACGAGAGGGTAGACATACCTGTGGTGACCCACCTTCCAGTACAGGGTCCCCAGCACGAAGCCCATGCTGACTGTCACCAGCGCTCTGATGCAGTTGTACTCAGGTGTGCGCCAATAGGCTATCGAGAACTTCCTCAGGCAAGTCTGCACACAGTCACAATCAGAAGGCACAGCGCAGTACAGCACAGCACAGCACAGCACAGCACAGCACAGCACAGCACAGCACAGCACAGCACAGCACAGCACAGCACAGCACAGCACAGCACAGCACATCACAGCACGGCACAGCACAGCGCAGCGCAGCACAGCACAGCACAGCAGAGCAGAAAGGCCGCAGCCTATGCACAGCACTATGCATGAAGCCACATCCTCAACAAGCATACCTTGAGGCACATCAGCATGCTGATGACAAGATTGTTGCATAAGTGCAGCATGATAACAACATTCTACAGAACTGCTGACCGTGTACTGCATCACCACACGCTTGGCATACTTCTCTTTGAAGTGAATGGGCTTGTAAGGACCATTCTCTTGACTCAGCTCGTCCACAGTCTCCTCAGTTATCCTGCAAAGCTCAGGCAACAGTTAGGATGGTTCTCCTTCAACCAGTCAAGGCGTCATATACATAGTGTGTTATAAAGACTCCATGCATGGTTTCTGTTTGTAGGCATTGTGCATGTGTACTGTACATCATGAGTACTGATGTGTGCATCTGTGCTGACTATGGATTCTGAATATGAACATACAAGGCACAGCAGTGCAACACTCCGTACAGCATGCGCGTTGGTATGCATGTACATGTATACATATACATACAGGTATGCACAAAGCCATGCAGAAATTACTCGTCAAGAAATCTCACCTCCTCAGATCACTTTCCTGGAAGACCTCTGAGAAACTGATGTTCTTCTTCTCCTCTACCAAGACAGTTGTGTTCTCCAACATCCAGGTGGCCGCATTGTAGTTGGGACTGATCTTGTCAACTCCCAAGTTCTCGAAGTAGAATATCAGGTCCTGGGCGTTCTGCCCCAATGGACCACAGTACAAAGTGCTGCCGCCTCTTTGCAGCAGCAGCAGTGCATCAAAAGCCTGTAATGCACACACAAATGTAATAGTATGCAGTACCATATATATATGTATGTAGTAATAATACTGTTAGACAGCAGGGAAGAAAGGCTGTATGTACATGTAGCCGGCAAGGACTGCATGTCCCCCAGTGTGGTCTACAGGTGAACAGCAAAACTGCTCTCGGACGTCACTCATGGCATGTTTCCTCAGAAAGGATTTGTCTACACTGACAGGTGACAGAGTACTTTTTAGGACAGCAGTTTGAACTTTGTGGGTGATTGTATGGGGTATGCATTCAGGGGGCTGCAGTCAGGCAATGCATGATGTTGTAGCACACACTTGCTGCACACTGCTCATTGCGCTGCTCATGTCACTGCTGCTCAACAAGGGCTCAACACTGTCCACAGTGTGACTCCCAAGCATTGTCAAAACCCCTCACACAAGGAAGCTTGAGCCTTGAACATACACACAGACAGACAGGGCGCTGGGGGGCAGAAGGCAGGCTGTGGATTACAAAGCCTACCCGGAAAATGTCCATGCTGGGTTGATGGATGGTGCACACTACAGTGCGGCCGGTGCGCATTGTGTTCTTCACAGACTTCATCACAATGGCTGCTGCTCGTGCGTCCAAACCTGCACAGCACACCTTGTGAGTGTCCGTTACAAAACACACTTACGGTAGTGTTGGCAGGCCACATGGATGCATCTGACCCACACACAGTATCCATGCTGCAAGACAAGCTGTCAGCACAGAGATCATGCAGTGTGTGTGGACAGGTGACCTGCTCATTGTGACTTGAAGACAGCAGACCCTGACTCTGATGCTTAAATGTGCAGCAGTGTGAACAACACGTAAGAGGAGGGAGAAAATGCACTGTGCATGCATGCTGTACAGCACACGTCATTTCCCGGTGGTAAGATTGATGGGTGTTACTCCCACTCTCAGTGAAGCAATGGTTGTTGCTGAACCACAGTGGCCTGACCAGTGTCGTCCTCAACCCCATGGGCCCAGTGAAGGGCTAATACACAGCACCTGACACAGTTATACCACAAGGGAGTGAAGGCAGGAGTCTGAAGTAGGGCCGGGAGTGATGGCCTCAACAAAGACAGGGCAGATGTTGCCCTACAGCCCTACAGAGCCTGCTGACACTGATGCACAGACGTACACATCACATGTAGCTCACTCAAGGGGTGCAGGCCCCCCAGGGTAGCTGACCTGAGGTGGGCTCATTCGCGAAACCAATGGAGGGGTTACCAACCTGAAGTGGGCTCACACATGAAGACTGTGGAGGCAGGAGTAACTGGTTCAAGTATGAGAGCAGCAAGCCAGGCTGCAAAGCTTACTCATCACCATAAGCGCAATCCCAGCATGTGTTGTATGACTGCAGTTCATCTAGCCTTGCTCACAATGGCTCTGCACGGCAGCAGCGAGGGGCGTACATTGTCTACAAACTTGGCTTCGGAGCGCTTGTTCACATTTCTGGGGAGGCGCAAGTGAGCGCTGAATGTAAGGGATTCAATGACAGTGAGAGCTGGGGTATGGATGTCACTCTGCTCCACATACCCCATCACACGAGCTAGGGTGGCCTTGGTCTTCTTTATCCCATTTAGCTTCTGCTCTCCTGTGGTGCGACCACCTATCATGCACAAAACATAGCAGTCATGATGAGTGCTGCTGATGACTTTGACTATGCAAGTACCACAGTACAGACGCACACTCACCCTTGTCATGTCCACGAACGCAACATGTTTGCCAGTGCACGGCGTCCACCAATGCAACATGTCTACCAATGCAAGGCACCCATCAATGCAAAATGTCTACTAGTGCAAGAAGTGTGCCCATTAGCACTTGACTGTGCAGAGGGGTCTGTTCCACTGCAGGGCATAGCTGCTGCAGATACAGTTTGAGTCTGCAACATACACATGGTTTCAAAATCTTTTAGCCGTGCCAACTTGAGCAGATGTGCACCAGTCTGCATTCTGGATGCACGCAGCAAGGCTCAGCATATCATGCTAACAACATGATGACATAACGCAATGACATCATGCTGATGATGTAGTCATGGCACACATGACTAATGGGGACACCTGTCTTGCGGTCAGCCAGCACGTCCATGAGTGTGGTCTTTCCTGCGCCTGAAGCCCCCATGAGGGCTGTTAGCACCCCAGGCCTGAAGGCCCCTGTGATGCCCTGCCGCACAGACAGACAAAATGTGGCAATAGGCATAAAGCCATGCATGAACATGCCCAACACGATGCTGCAGTTCATGTACCATGTGCTACAGTATCATATGCTAGCACAGCAATGCCTCTCCGTTATTAGCAAAGTCATCCTGTGATGCTAAGAACAGGGAATGCAAGCACTGAACACATGAGCAGTTTACACAAACATACGATTTGCAAAGCTACAGACTGGACTGCAGCAGGTAGACGTACGCATACTGACATAGAGACAGACAGGTCCATCATGTAGGTTCATGCACCTGCAACAGGAAATGCGAGAGAACCAAATATACACGTCATTCAGAAACATATGCTTTGTATTGGTTCAGACTGGGATGCAGCAGCCGAACACATGCATACTGACACAGAGACAGACATGTACATCATGTGGGTTCATGTACAAAGGGCATGATGGAAAGGTTGAAACACTTGCCTTGAGCAGCTGCAGCTCCCCACTGCCTCCCCGGTGCTTCACATAGTAATGCACATCCTTGAACACCAGAGCCACAGGCACAAAGGGCAGGGCTAAACCATCCTGTATGCCATCACTACCACCATCCTGAATGGTGTTGGCATCTTTTCCAGGATGACTAAGCACAGGCTGAAGCCCATTTCCGGGCTGAGTGGCGCCTGCAGCATCTGCATAGCTTCTTGCAGAGGAGCTGAGGGCTGCGGCTCCAAGAGCCCCTCCATGGGCAGCTTTATAGGCCCCTCCATAAGCCAGACCTGGGTTGGCCACTGCACCGTTGCCCTCACCCCCCTCAACCCCCTGCATACGCTACACATTTGAACTTCAATTGGATTGGGCAAGCAAATTGCAAGTGCTGCTTGTAGCCGCATGCAAGGCTAGGGCGGCAATGAAAGACAAGGGTCTTAGTAAGCAGTTGACACCAGCAGTGGCTTTGGGGAAGCAGGCCCCTCTTGTGTCCTGGGGCCCAGTGGGGGAGGGGCCAGAGCATTTTATGGCAACAGAAGCGGCAGGGTCAAAGCCCAAGAGTTTGCGCTCAGATGGTGAGGGCAGGCCCCAAAAGGTACATGTTGGGAGCAGCTGGGGGGCGCGGTTGTGGGGTTTGATAGCTTGTGAGTGGCAGGGTCTGGATGATAAGTGAGGGGCAAAGCTTTGCCGATTCAAAATGCCTTTTCTTCCAGGCAAGGCAGGTCCTAATCTCAAGTAATAACATTAGTCCACTATTTCCCCAACCTCAACCATGCGGAGCAGTATGCTGTCAAGATTCATGTAGTGATGTGGCGCGACCCCAATGCAGACCCCTGGGGTCATGGCAGCACCCAACCACAAGCACACATGCAGGCCCAAAGACTGCCACGCCCACCTTCTCTGCCACTTGTGATGCATCAACAGTCTTCTGCGGCTTAACATATCCATTGGTGACTCCATCCGCATCATGGAAGCCGTGAGCTGAATCTGAGAATGGCTTGTGAGCCTTGCTTTGGGAGGCAATGTCTCGGGCAGCATCAGCATCTATGGCTGCTGCTGCTTCCTCACTCATAGCAGGCCGATGCTGTGGGTCTGCACAGTCACACAGCAACTGAGCACGCAACACAAAGTTTGCGCTTTTCAGCAATCGCAACAGGAGCCTCCTAAGGCGGCAGCCTGGAGCCACAGCAGGTGAGCACGAAACATGAGAGTTTTAAAACAGGCTGACCAGACATGGATGCACATCACACATGTCTGTAACGACAAGACTTGCATCGCTGTGCATGTTACATCCTGCATATGACTTGATCATTTAATCAATGAAGTTGTCATGTCTTCAGGACTCATCAGGGGAGTCACCAGACAACAACTGGGGAAACAACATGAGCTCAACTTGATTCCGCAAAGACCCTTCATGTGACTCGCAACAGCACAGCACAGCACAGCACAGCACAGCACAGCACAGCACAGCACAGCACAGCACAGCACAGCACAGCCAGGAAGACTCACATGACAGGAATGTAAGTGCCAGCGTCGTTATGACATTGAAGAGGATGGCATAGCCGGCCAGCACACCGATCCCCAGCCAGACCCACCAGTACCCTGTCTGGACCCCATAGGTTGCCAAGGTGGCATCCCCAATGCTGATGGTAGGGTCAAACTCATAAGGTGCACTCCATTGTTCCGTGGTGCAAAGGAGACTGGTGATATCCAGTAGGCCCAAATCCACCAGCCTCTTATTTGTACTGCAAGAAACAGAAACATGAGGGTACTAGGTCCCTGCATTGGGCAGCAAGAAGCAGAAACATGAGGGTACTAGGTCCTTGTATTTGGCAGCAAGAAACAGAAAGTTGAGTTGGTCTTTGTATGTGGCAGCTCACACAGCTAGTAGGCTCACACAGCTAGCTTGGCTGGTATGGTGTCAGAATTCAGTGCTAGAAGGACACCTGCATATTGACATGCTGCGTTGCACCATCTTCACCATGTTTGATGCACAATAGAGTTTCATCAAGTAGCCTACTGTCTAGATGCAACGACAGAAGCTCAACATAAGGCCCAAGCGTTAAGTCCCAGCTCTCGAATGTGATGCATACAATCTGCAAGCTCTTGAACTGCTGCACATGCATGAGAGCAGAAGAGATGTTCATTGCATATTACTGCAAGTAACACTTCCATGCGAGTTGTCTACAGAGAAACAACAGTCAGAATGGCAAGTAGCAAATTGATAATATGTAAAGGCCTCTTCGAAACATGTGTGGTCCATGCATAGTCCATGTATGGTACATGTATGGTACATGTATGGCCCATGTATTGTACACGTTTGGCCCATGTATGGTACGTGTATAGTACAGGTATGATCTGTTAGACTTACTGCGTGCCAGCATAATTCCCCCAGAGAAGACAACAGAATACATGGCAAGCACTCCCACTGTAGATGAGACAATGGGGTCGCGCCCAACTGCTGCACACCCTCTAAACAAGGCGTCAGATGCCGTGTTTGTCAGAAACAGGACCAAGAAGAATATGAAGAACCTGCAGACGCAGAGCAGCAACACTAAGGTGGATTCAGGCAGCCCATATTCTACTATCAATGTGAATCAGTTGTGCAAAAGTCACCCGTACCACAGCCTAGGGCTGCATCGGGGTCCAGTTGCAACCCCAATAGGATCACATGGCACTTCATGGTCAGCATTTAAAAGCAGATTTTCAAAGGACATAGCGCCAAGTAAGCTGAGACTGTCAATATGGGCTTGCGTACACACAGACATGCACGGAGAGATGCCCAAGTCATGACAGCCAATATGCATGACCATGCCAGTCCAAAATGCAGTCCATTCAGCTGTCACCATGCAGACACCAATCTTGTCAAGACATGTGTATAGAATAAATTTTGGACGCTGCAACACAGATGACAGGTGATGCAAAGATTTGAAGATGAAACAAGACAACACTGCGCTATAACAGTTGACAGCAGATAGTGAGATTGCTGACCTGCCGGCATCTTTGTAGTAGCCCACAGCAAAGTATGGGATGGCAGTCCAGAGCACAGCTTCCCAAAGGGCCAAGGGTATATCTAGTAGGGTCATGGGCAGGGCATAGCACCAGGCAGGGAAGAACTGCATCACCATAACATGCCCTCAATGCTGTCCAGACACTGTCTTACTGCTGTTGCCATCACATTTCTGGTGCTTGTCAATTTTAATGAGCTCTGCGCACTCAATTGTTCCCAACAGCAAAGGCGTTATTAGCACGACATGCTCAGTGCTTGACTTCACCAGGAGTTTTTGCAAATACAAAGAGGCCATGCTTTACCAAGATAGTGTGCCAAGCCAGACATACTGTGTAGGAGATGTGGTTGGTCAATATAGCAAGGAATGGCACCGTACATGCGGCAGGCAGGGTTTTTATTGTATATCATATATATACTTTATGTAGTTATAAAGTTACATAATCACTACAGTCATGTCACATATGTTTGTAGATGTTGGAGAGCCGACCTTGTTCTCCCTCTGCTTGTAGAAGACTGGAAGCGCAAGGACTGTTTCTGGAATCTGCAGCACCACATGCCACTATCAAAGCTGGATCCACAAAGCTTATGTTGAGTTTGGTGAAGGATCCTACAGGTGATGCTTTGCAGCCCTGAGGTATGTATCTGATCTTAGCTGGATACAGCATGGACATGTTAGCGCCCTCTATCAAGATGATGGTCAATGATTTGAGCATGCTGAAGAGAGCACAAATGTTTAGCCCAGCAGCGCCACAAGAAGGGGCGCTGCAGGCAGTTTGCAGCACTGAAAAGCGTAAATTGGGTCAGATTCAGCCTAGATTGGGCGGCATCAGGTTTATCAGGTCTTTGCCTCCCCACATGACAGGGGCACCTTCAAGGCACATGGAGTGAGGTTATGCCCAGTTAAGAATAGTATGTCAGCTTCAGCGAGTTTACGCCCAGTGATGTGAAATTGAGCGAGGTCAAGTGAGGTCATGTGAGTTTAAGTGAGGTTGAGTGAGGTTAAGTGAGGTTAAGTGAGGTCAAGCAAGGTTAAGCCCAGTAGAAAAACACAGTTCATGGCATTGCTTGCCCAGTGAGCGATTCAGCAGTCGGGGCTCACCTTACCAAAGCCAGCAAAGATACTGACAAGGGCCGCAAAGAAGATGTCCAGCAGGAAACGCTGCCCCTCTGCAATCGTGTCATGGCCAGGTTTGAAGAACAAGGTAGCCGATAGAAAGGCCAGGAAACCAATCTGTAAGGTTCGTGAGCACAGGTTGAACCATCCACGGTGCTGCAGCTTGATTTCTCGTATCATGCAAGCCCTAAAGGCTTGCCGCCAATTTATCCCATACCTACGATCAGAATTTGCACTCAAACAAGACCCAAAAACGGTCAATTCGGCATTGGTGATCATTGCTCACACCTTTCAGAGCAACAGCTGCTGTTTTTGACCATTTGTGTATACAAACCAAACAGAAGTCTCTGTGATGCTACTGTGCCCTGACATGTCTTTGTAGCCGCGTCTCATAGCTCGCATACTGTAGCTGCATCCACCCAGTCTTTAGTGCAGCACCACAGACCGGGTGGATGCAGCTACAGTGTGCAAGCTATGAGGTGCGGCTATGCAGACATGTCAGGGGACAGCAGCATCATAGAGACTTCTGTTTGCTTTGTTTGTATAAACAAATGGCCGCAAACAGGACAGGGGTGAAAATATGAGAAGATGCTGATTTTCCCACTGACTGCAAGTGGGTGATTCTTCCCAGGTGCTGGATCAGTCAACAAGAAGTTGCTGCTGGTGCTGTTGCTGTTGCTGGTAGGCCAGTGACATGGCTGATTGCATGACGTGTGTAAGCATCACTAGGGCACAGTCATGCACATAACAGACAGCACATTGGCAGAGACAGAAGTCAGCATCCTACTGAGTGGTGACCAAGGAGTCTGTCTGTCGCTGTGTGCCCTCATAGGCACCCTCTGCTGCTTCAAGTGCACACTTTCCTGTCTTACTTTCGTAAAAGGCAGCTGCCATTGCCTGCAACAGAAACACACACGCACACACAGTCTTGAGGGGACAGTCAAGGGTGTGCGCTGTTGACATGTACAGCGTCTGAGTGTTTGTCTGTGATGTGGCTTGCTTTGTGCATGGTTGCAACTGAGCCATGAGCTCACATCCAGGCACTATACCTCACTCGCTGGTGTTGTCTGTGATGTGGCTTGCTTTGTGCATGGTAACAACTGAGCCATGCGCTCAGTTCTAGGCACTATACCTCACTCACCGGTGTTGTCACACACAGAAACATGTTGCTGCAGATGTGCTTTTACTGCCTTGTTGCTGCACATGGAAGCAGCCCATATGGCTCACTTCATGCATGTTTTGCAGCTAGGTATGCTTGACATGCAATTTTATCCAGACTGTGCACCTTGTCAGCACCAACAGGTGATGATCTTGAGATCATCACAAGATCATCACAAGACGATTAAGAGGCAGCTCAATACTCGTGCATGATAAGGTATCAGATGATCTTGATACCTTTGTCAAGATGATGCACAGATCTGCGTCCAAATCAGGACTGAGAGAGTAGAGAGTTGCATACCGGGGCTGTCATGTACTCATGCTTCCTACTCTGATCCTTCCGGAACATCTGTTGACCTTTCTCAATAGTCACGTCTTGCAGGAAGTCTGCGTCGCCTTTGCCCTCAGGACACTCAAAGCCAAGCTTGCTGAAGAAGGGCATCACCTGTGAGCACAACCTGCTACAGATACACACGGCATTCATACCTAGATGAATGAAACTCTGAGCACTCACATTGATGATGCCGTACAGATAGAGAGAATGTTTGATCAGAACGTCTGAAACCACGCATGTGCCACTGCAAGATTGATACTCTGTTACGTGCAAGCAAGATGAGTGGGCTGGTCAGTTTACACTGCATGCAGGACATGAGTTGCCAGAGCTTATCTAACTATTGTCTTACAGTGACATCGCTCGGCTGTGAGGCTGTGCTTAAGAGCAGCACAATCAATATGTCCAAGGCTGGAAAGGCACGCATCAGATTCATTCACAATTTCATGCAGCAGACACATCAGCAGACAAAAACGTACTGTTTTGCAGCAGCAGTTCTGCGTTGGCTTTTGCAACACAAAATATATGTGTATATAACAGAGAACCTGCATGGCCCGCACCTCTTCCCTAGGTCCATGAAACACTATGTGGCCTTGTGACATCAGCATGACATCATCGAAGAGGTTGTAGGTCTCAGGGGGCGGTTGCAGCAGGGCTACCAGCAGAGTGCCCTCCAGGATGTGGCAGAAGTTGGAGAGGCACTTGGTGATGAGGAAGGTGGTTGCGCTGTCCAGGCCTGTGCTGATCTCATCCATGAACAGCACCTTCTTGCCTCCAACAATGACCTCACCTGAACAACTTATTTAGTTCATTAGCTTTTAAACTGAATTAATTTAATTAAATTAACATAAATTAAATTAAATTCCTAAAAAATAAATGAAATAAAATAAATTACATTAAATCAAATCAAATCATTGATGTGATTATTTGAAGCTTGTGTATTTTCAGAAACGTGTTTGTTGTTTCACGTAAATGGTGACAGCAGGTGTGATGCAAGCCATTGATGCTCATGGCAAGCAATCTTTGTCAGAATGTACCTCTGGCGGGTGGTTATTCAGACTGCACAGCCGTGTGCCATCATCCCCAAGGAATGCTTGTCACACACACATGCACACTTGTTGCACAGGTAGTTCTCGACGACATGGTACTGCCTAATTTGCGTTCAATTATGTGTACCTGATCTCATGTTTCACAATGCAGCATACAGCAATGCCAGTTTAGTAGCCAGCTGAGTAGGGCGCGTATATAAGACGCACGCAAGCATGCACAGAAGTTATAGAGTCAGTAAGCTAATTGAGCATACTGCAAAGCAGCCTCAGCTAGCCTCACCCCTCAGGTTGTAAAAGCTCAGCTTGATGTCCTAGGCAGGTATCTTCAGTACACAGATGTTGCATGCACCTCGTGTAGTACAAGCTATGTATTTAAGCTTGCTCAAACAGCCAAGCAAGCTGGTGATGCAACCTCAGGTTTGAGTGCAAAGCATATCACCTGACGCATGAGTTGATGTATGAGTTGATGTATAATCTGATGTATAATCTGATGTACAACTTCAGGTCTGACCTCAGGTGTAATCTCAGGTATAACCTCAGGTACAACCTCAGGTACAACCTCAGGTACAACCTCGAGTACTGCGTCAGATACAAGCTGAAGTATGTGACCATATAGGTACCTGAGGTGACGCGCTTCTTCTGGTCAAACCTGAGGTACAGTGTCAGGGAAACCCTAAACCCTAAAACCTGAGCTATGTGACCAGGTAGGTACCTGAGGTGACGCGCTTCTTCTGACCACCACTGATCCCCCGCCGCAGCTGGTCCCCAACAATGGTGTCAGAACAAACATCCAAGCCAAGCACTTTCAGCGCAGTCTGCACACATCAAACACTTATGCTATTGATGCAGGCAGAGTAATGTTTTGTTGGTTCTCAGCTGAGAATCTGGTTCAGGGCAGCGATTTGCAGATGCATTGCAGATATGGCAGCAGGCGTAGCTTGTGTCTAGCTCTGCAGTATATCAAGTTCAGCGTGCACCATGTGCAGCAGCAGACACTCACACAACTGACAGTCAGTGTCTGCTGTGAGTGCACAGCTGACACCCATGCTACAGCATATTTACAAGGGAGACCAAGCCAGCACAAGCAGTGGACTGGTCCATGGCACAGAGGCCTGCAAAGTCAGCAATGACCTGCCTCAGTAGCAATGTGGTCAGGAGTAGAAGCAGCATCGGCCTTGAGGTAGGCATCTACGTAAGGGTCACAATCCTTGCTGGGCACGTTCAGCTCCTTCTCACGCTGCAGTAGCTCAAGCAACTCATCTGCAAGCAACCGCTGTGATGCTGAGACATCACCATCTGCAACTGCAGGTTGCTTGTTGCAGATGCTGACTGGTATAGAAAGCTGTTGGCATTGTCACAGGTGCTGCAAGCAGGTGGGCAGTGGGCACACATGAGGCTTCCTGAAGGCTGCACTGCTGGGCCAGCGTTATCTCTCATCGGTTCTCAGACCCTAAACCGCAAAAATGCATAACCTGCAAAAACCCTAACCCCTACAACCTATCAAACAACCCTAACAAAATCGACAGTTTGAAGATTTCTAGGGCTTTGAAAAACCCTAACGGTGAGAACCGATGAGAAATAACGCTGGGGGCATTGCTGGGTGCAACCTGTGGCTTGCGCTGAAGGGGCAGATGCACCTCTTGAGTTAAGAGCCTCATCATCTTCAGCATCATGCATTCTCACAGAAAGACAGCAGCCCGCTGACAACACACACCTAAGTTTGCAGCCCTACAGAGAAACCCTGTGTTTCTCACCCTTCAGGTTTTTCTTTTACCACTTGCCAGCAAAGGCTTCTCTTTTCCTTTCTTTCTATTGTTGCAGCACCCGTCATTGCTGGGCAAAACAGGTCTGACAGGGACACAATGGTACCCTGTGTTTCTGCCCCACAGAAATGACCATGACACCTGGAGGAGTGTACCTAAGTCACACTGGTATGATATATACACGGGCAGTTGCAACTGAGACATTGCATGAGCCTGACTGTCTACATGTGGTCACCAGTGACACATCTACCACAGCTGGACTTTTGACCAGCCAAGGAACAGCTGGCTGTGAGGACTTGCATATTTGCAGGAGTTGCATTCATTACACAAAGGGCATTGGTGTGACAGGTCTAACATGGGCTATATCCCTTGTCCTGTCCCTTGCCCCTTGCCCTTTCATAAGCCTTTCCCCAAGGTGTTTGATGATGGTTACTGACCTTCTCGACAGCCAGTTCCCTGACACCAGGCAGCAAAGTCAAGGGTCTCCCGCACTGTCAATGGAGGGTAGTGCTGATCTGTCTGCTCCACATATCCAGAGCTCCTTTCCACCACAAATTCACTGAAGTTCTTGCCATTGTACAACACATCCCCTTTCACCTGCCAAGCATGCGGTGAGTCCAACACATGCTTGCAACAGCTTTTGCCATCTGTGGAAGTTTTGTTTTTCAGCATGACAATGGTGCTCAGCCTGTGCTCTACTGTACATAGCAGTACTTTGTAGATAAGACAAATGAGGGCCAACTGTGTGGGAGAGTGTATAACTAACCTGAACCAACTTGTTGCTTCTGATTTTTCCAGCAAGAATTTTGAGCAAGGATGATTTGCCAGAGCCTGGGGGCCCCAACAGTAGGCACATGCGCCCCTGTAGGGTCAAGAGCTCTTGGGTGAGTAAGCAACACAACAGGCATGTGATGGTGTTGATTGCCTAACATAACACTGCTGATGTGCATGCAAGCAAAATTCTGACATGCACATAGAACAGCAAAGCGCAGACTCAGAGATGCGCAACATACACAACATCTCAAGACTGTGTGCATTGTGTGTTTATAACAGCTAAAATGCGCAATTCCAGGCATGCAAGATTCATGTGCTCGAGGCAAATTCTGGTATATACCGGCTGCAAAGCTCCGGTCACCCCTTTCAATATCTTCATCTTCCGCTTCTTTTCAAACCTTTTCCCAACCAGCATGCCAAGGCTCTACAAAACAGCAGCACAAATGAGGCGATATCTGTGACACCTGCTGTGTTGCAGGTATAGCTGTCGGCTGCAACGTCTGGGTATTGCAGAGCCCATATACACATCCCAGACATCACAACTGGGATGCGTGTATATACATATATCCATATATGGGCTCTGCAGTTCCAAAGACAGCAACGGCTGCACCCTTTTACAACACAGGCTACCAGATTTACATTTAAGGCAAGGTGGCAAATTTTGCATTACCTGTGCCCAACTTTTGAATGTGTTGCTGACTGAGGGCAGGCCTGCACTCCCAACTAACACCTCTGCCTCAAAGCTGACATCTCTGAACTGAACTGCCACCCTGGCCCGCTCCACTCCTACCCTGAGTGTCATGCACTCAACTGTCTTAAAAGCTGAAGGCCTTCTGAAACAATGCTATGCAGCATGTGACCAAGTTCAATGAGCCTGAGCATTGCTGCAGAGATCTCGAGTTGGCGTGTGCTTGCATGACGGGTGTTCGCCAACGCTGTGTCAAATTTGAAGGGCATGCATATGCATAGGTGGTGACGATACCTGTCTTGACGCTCCTTGATCTTAGTGAGCGACCTCTCGTTGTCTTGACCCTTCGTTTCCGTCGCCCGTGACAACACCAGCTGTTGATCAGACGTCGTAAGGTCTTTCACTTCGATCACGCTAACGCTGCTGTTCGCCCTCGAAGGTAAAACTGCCAGTCGGTGCGCATCCGGCTGCTGAGATGCTTCCTCCATAGCGGCTTTGACAACAGAGGCATGGTGAGCTGTCGCAGGCTCCAAAAGAGAAGGGCATCGCGACAGGGAAGCACCGGTGGTACCAGTAGTACTAGTCTGGTGCAAGTCGAACGGTGAGTCGTTTCCCGGTGAGCGTACGCGGTGACGGTCGTCATCCATGCAGAGCACCTGCGAAGATGCGCACAAGCACCTCACAGATTGCGGAAGTCCGCAGTGCAGACTGGTACGGGAATCCCGCAATCGCTCAATGACTACAGTAGCTGCCGCAGTAGAAATGCGTAATACTATTATAAAATTGCATATTCGTACTCACGGGGCCTCCGAAAGTAATGATTTTGGACCGCATAAGCAGTAAAATTCCTTGTCTGTCTTCGTCTGGCTTCATTTGGCTTCTGTGCCCTTCGCCAACTTACAGCTACTGTACAGCTCGAGCACAGCGCATCCAGCTTGTGAAACAGTATAGGGTTTAGGTTGACGGCCTTATGATTTAAGGGTGATATCTCTTCCACACCCACCCTAGGATGTCTGTTGACCACAGCATGCCCCAAACAATTGTGCTGACAAGTGTGCTGACATAAGTATATGCGATTATGCTGTCGATCGACTCATGATGTTGCGTTTAATTGCATAGCAATGTGTCTGCGGACAGGCTGTCCGGGACAGCAGCAAGGATGCTCTGTAGCCAGCACTGTCACTGTGGTAACAGGATCAGGTTGCATAGCCACTGATCAAAGTGTTCTTTCGAATGCACATTGATGACAGAGCCTGTGGCTGTTCAATCACAACACCTTGCACCTGGGATGCATTGCAGCTGAAATTGTGTTAGATCTGTGTGCCCGATTAGCAGACTCATGCTGCTTAGTTACATGCTAAATGGTCTTAGCAGTGTTGTAGCGGTTCGTTGACCATTGCGGATTGCATTAGATAAGTCGCCCCCCTTTGTTATACAGGGGGTCATTTGCTGGGAGGCGCAGCAAAGCTAGTATGGAACACATGGGTCACATTGTCGAATGACCCTCATCCAAACAACCACGCATGTGCAGGGTGATGCTATGTGCTTAATCAGTTTGGGCAAGGCAAAGTCATTGCTGCTAAATATTGCCAGGTTTTCATTGCCATGGCACAGGTATTGCAACACTGGTATGCAAGCATGCTTGCGCAAGCATCATATATATGACCATGCCACACACTTTGAAAACTGGTGTGGAAGCACCCTACAAATTTGTCGAACAATTTGTCTAGTGGTCAAATGGTCATACCTACCGTGTTAATCCATATTTACAGTAGGTGTAATTCGTAATTGATTGACTGGGGTAACACAACTGTTTACAGCATGCAGACGTTTCTCCGAAATTCTCTAGGGAAGACCAGCGGGGTCAACACCATGCTGTAGTCCGTAGAACTGCAAAAGAAGACAGCAAAAATAAGTGGACTCCTCATTTGATTCATGCACAAGCATCAGAACGTATGCACTGTGACAAGATCCCATTCAGCATCATGTGCATGAGCTTGCGCTTGCTGGTAGTGCCAGCCAAATAGTAGCATCATTTGACTGCAACCGGCAATCCACAGCTCACCTCAAGCACACTCTTGCCAGCCAGGGCCTCTGTAAGGACAATGCCAGTGAACCCAATCATGGCTGTCCTGCCGTTCCAGTTCTCGGCCTTTGGGGTCCAGATGCCATTGGCAAAGGGCTCCTTACGGGTGTATCCCCTGAGCAAGCACAACATATGTGTCACATTGGGTTCAGCTGAGATTGGCAGGCTCTGCAAGATTACTCTTGACTTTATCCAGCCATGATGGTGCTGCAGGCATCAGCAAGCTGCTGCAACATCATCTTCGTGAGCTGATCAATAATACTGTATGCATTTGGCTTCTGACAAAAGCATCTTATAGCAACCAAAATTTACCTGAAGATAGGGATGTATGAAGCCAAGGAGATGAGGACAAAGGTGCCAAGAATGGCGAATGGTGCCTTTGCAATCTGCTCCTGAATGCCTACGTTGGTTGTCACCTCAGCTCCTAGGCAGGTGACCACTCCCAGCATAGCCAACCGACCATTGATGGTCTCCGGGGCTGGACCATCGAATGCCTGGGCCTCTGCAGCACATTCAATGCTGTGATGAAACGCAGAAGCAAGGCACAGGACAAAATCTTAAATGATAGTCGCGTTTGCAAAGGCAGGTCGTACCTGCTGGTGTTGGCTCACGAGTCTTGCCAATGTCAGCACGCTTCTCTGCGTTCTCGTTGCTGATGTTGCCGGCCTCGATGTTCTCGGTCTTGCTGCGGTCAACGTTGGGTGTCTGTGAGTTGACAGATTTGTCGGCCTCGGCGCGGACACCCATTCTGTTGTTCCTAACCAGGCGAGCAGGTCTGCTGGCCAGTGCATGGCATCGTCTGACAGACGACAGAGGGGCGGCGCGGCTAAGGGACAGGTTCATTGTGTTGGCCATGGTTGTCTGCTTTGTGGTTGCTCAGCTGATGTACTTCGGAGATGATTTGACAAACAGAATGAGTGCGCTTCTTACTTGTTGGCCGTCGTTAGCCACAAGATGGGATTTGGCATGTGCTGAATCTAAATTAGATGAGCATTTAGGACATGTACATATGTATGCATGCCGCTCTTGCGAAGCCACAAACTCGTTCACATGCCCATCGTGCGGCGTCCACAACTCGGCGCTGGCAGATTGATCGTGTTACATGTGTTACATTCGTAGGCCTGTTCCCAAGATCTCTTTACCGCTTCGTTGGTGTAAAGTCGGAGCAGAACATATACGCTGCATGCATCTCACGTCCAGTCTGTTTGCTCGTCAACTACAGGCCGGGCACATGCAGCAAGCATGTCATATTTGATATATTTCACGACGCAGTCTTATGCCTGCCTGCGGCGCTATGCATGTCACTGAAAGGTCTCCTCTGCAGCTTGATCACTGTCTAGCGTATAAGGCTCAGCAAACAATCCTTGTTGGCAACAACCTGCATTCACTGTTGAAAGTGAGCAATGTCACGCATCTTTCCGATCCCTTAGTCTGCGGGACCGTGTCTGCACAACTGGGCAAAAGGCAAATTCAGTTTTTACACCTGGTTATACACACGCATGTCACAGTGCAACTGCTGCATTTGGTGTGAATGGCAAGCCACGACGAGTCTTACATCATGATACATGTCTTTTGTACTTCACAAAGTGCCACCAAAGACAATCCAACTGTGCTAATATTCATGCCAGCCAGGCAACAGATCCCCACAGGCAATAAGGTCTCAAATATCACAATGCTGCAATATTCTGGCAGGCTGATGGCAGACCAACAGAACACTGAAGTGGTGTTACAAGCATGACATTTGTGTGACGTCCAAACTCATATACACAGAAGCGATACCCCAGCAGAAAGGCTTCGTAACAAATGGCTGCATGCCTACAATAATATATTGTACACAGCAAGGGTTCACATCCTGTCCCTCTAACTCTAGTCTAAAGTAGACACGTCAGCACACTCACTTTGCTTCACAGCTGTCAGCAGGCTGAAGCTTAGCCTGGCACATAGAAGTCCATTTTGCCGACTGGTAGATTGAGATCACTGCCTGCAATGTGATCCCATTGAACAAAGACGAATGGGCTGGTCCCCCTTTTATGTGACCGCGTGCCTGGCTGCTGCAAGAACTGCTGCAGATCCTCTTCCTCTTCAGCTTGCTGATTACCTGCATGCCATGTACACCATGAGGACAAAGTAATCGTGAGAACAAAGTAGCAATGCTGAAAAGGGACCTCAGCAAGCATATCTGCCATTGTCAGCATCTATTGTCGTGAGCTGAACTACAGAGTTCAGCCAGATGCATGGAAAAAGCATGACATATCTTCAGCAGTTGTGCTCATTGCCGAGTACTCACAAACTAAAGCAGAGCTGATAACACACTGCTTTGCTTGCGCCAGCTGTGTGCTATTTTGACAGATATGCCCAGGAAACACTTGTACAAAATGTGCATTTGAGCTGTCTTAGTACTTCAAGTGTATGTGCTCAGTCAAGCCAAGACAGCCAAAGCTTGTGTCGTCCACACATACCACAGCAATTATCAAAGATTCAGGCCTGAAGTGATGCATCAGCAATTCAGCATGCAGTGCAGCAGGCACGCACATGAGCACAGTCCACCACAGCAGGTGATGTCATGTAGAACCAGCAGAAGTGCACTGACATGCACTAGAACAAACAGAGTTGGACATACTTATGACAGGTATGCTGATACCGTCAGCCTTGTCAAAGCTGACTATGCTTTCGACATCCAGACGGTTGTTGGCTCCCCGTGATGTTGATCTCAGCTTGAGCTTAGCCCTGATCTCTGTGTTCATGCTGTTAGCATAGATCATGACAGTTTGCAATGCAGAGCCCTGCAGCAGCATGCACACACTGTCTCAACATGCTGTTCTGGGAGCTGACGCAACAAATGCAAGAAGAATTTTTGACTTCAGGCAGCCTGCTAAATGGCCAATCGTGAGTGCTCAACTACAAAGGTGAATGCACATGTTCAATGTGAGACACAGTCTGTGCGCAATGCTGCAATGGCGCTTGCTGTCATGCTTGATAGGATGCAGGCAGTCAGCAGCAGTGCAGCCATGCCTGCAATAATGCAGATGCATACCCAGCCTCTTTGCGGCCAATTGCAGACCAGCCCAGAGCTTTGGGAAAGGCATGATGCAATACCTACGACAGACAGGAAGCATGCATGTGCATACACAGATGCAATGAGGCCAGAGACCCACATTTAGTCTCCATACACCTGTTTCAACCTGAGCATCTGCCTTGACCTTTCCTGGCGAAAGCTGCAGAGACCGCACAGCATTTCTGATCACGTCAGGGCTGGTTCTATACACAAACTGCCCATCTGGAAAGAACCTGCAAGGTGTTCAGAAGCGCATTGAGGTGCTCTAGCTTCTCTGACCACAGATGGAGGTGCGCTGACAATGCCACGCAATCAGGTCTTGTGTCCGACAGACTGTGCATGAACTTCAGACAGATCTGGAGTTGTTATCAGCAAACCGTGCTATGCTGCTGTACATGCGTTTACCTGTAGTAGCGGAAATAACAGACCAGATGCACAGGGTTCTTGACTCTCCACTCTACAAGTCCTGTGCGCAGGTAGGTGTTGCGGCTGACATATACACCATCAAAGCGCATGTGTGGCCTGTCAAGATACAGGTCTCGCCAGGAGCCCCTGTGCCACAGTCAGTGTCAACATGAGAAGTTAGCAGCTGTCAATCAAACAATGCCACAGACAATGCAAGCTTTTGCAGACTGGGTGTTTGTGTTGACAGAGATTGCTATCGCAGCAAGCAGATCAGGTTGAAGGTGAGCCCTGCCTCACCTGTGGGAAGTACGAAGGATGCGACAAAGCTTGTCATACTCCATATAGCTGAAGGCCTCCTGGCATGCAGACTGCCAAAGAGGGGGAAACTGCCCCAAGATGTTCCATTGCTTGCACACACACTGGCAATGTGCCAGCGTGGTGATAGGAAGATACTTAAGAAAGGTTGTGGTCAATTCAGGTGGCAGAAGTTTCTGTATAGGTGCCAGTACTACCTGCAGACTGGCCCATGTCAGCATATCAAAATACATCAGTGGTGAGCACAGTTTATATCGAGGCAGGTTGCTAAGGGTCGAGACTGTAAAGAACAGGTAGCACCTCAGGCTGTGCAGATTCTTGTGTGCGTAAACGCAGACCGTACAATGACATCCAAGGTCGCCAAGAATGTACGTGATATGGTGCTGGCATGACCTTGCTGACATGCTGGCTTGAGGTTGCAGCAAGTTGCTCCACAATAGTGGACGACATCGTGTGGCAGACAAGAGTCTCTATGCAACTCAGAGCACGTCTCAGGACACGGTGTCAACGATATTGACTGCCAATTTATGGTCTACATCGAAGGCAGCAGTGTCACTGCCATCACAAGCATGCGATCGGAACTCTGTGTTGAGCTCTGATAGAAGCTCGGTGGCAAGTGCATCGGGGATCGGTTTTGGGGACTGGCTGGGACCCAATAGAAGTCCCCACTGTGATGAAAAGTGATGCACTGCCCAACCTCAATCATCCTCAGGCATTCTTGACATCGTTGCAAGTACTGTCCGTGCTTTATATCGAGGACACGATGAGCATGGCATAGTCTGCCTGTTGTAGCTATGCAAAAGGATCATGTTTCCATATACACGCGTCCTTCCAAAATTGCGTGTTGGCACACATGTGCCTGTATAGGAAAGGGATTGCTTGCACTTGATGTGAGGTGCCATATGGCAAAAGCAATGAAATGCACGCAAAGGCATGTCATGCACTGTACTCAATAAGCATTGACAGGCTTTGGTGTGTACCTGTCACTCACTGGTACATTAACCGAGACTGTGTGACACTGCACCTTGTCCGTTTGCTATCCTATGTACCCACTACATGCATAGCTGCTGCAGCTTGGCAATTCTCATGATGTGACACATCCCATCTGGCAATACGTCATTGCTAGAAATGGATGTGTGTCATTCGAATTACTGCAAATAAGTGCCAATGCGGCATACATATCAACTATCTAGCAGGACTGGACTGCATGTTTGCTCTTGCGTTGTTATCCCAGTTTACACTCCAATCAAAGGGCTGAAACTCAAGCTTGACACTCTCTGGCAACTGCTGACCCTGCGTAACAGCGTGGATCTTGCTGCAGAAGTACTGCACCAAATTACTGCGTTTGATAGTTGCCAAAACAATGTTGGGAAACACTGGTGTGAGTCAGCCGCATGAGGCTTGACAGGACAGCATCTGAACACATCCAGAAAGACAGGCATGTCCCAGGGTACCTGTTTGTACTTGTTAACAAAGGAAGGAATTCCTCCATCCTTTGCAAAGTTGGCTTTGCCCCATTTGAAGATGCTGCTTAGAGAAGCCACTGTATCGTCCTTCTCAAAAACACAACCACCCTGTAGCACAAGAGGGCCAAATGATCAAGCATGGTGATGCTAGAGCCCTTTGTAAGTGCAGTCAACATGACAAGGCATATAGTCAGTGACGGTGCTGAATGCATGCATGCATGCACGAGTACGCAGCAGCATCTGTACCTGGCGATTGATAAACATAGATGCTTGCTCATCAAGCTGTGACTGCAGCTGATTGGCATCGAACAGATCCTGCAACCAAAGCTTTGGCATCTGCTCTACTATGTCTATAACCTGGCAGTGTGAGACCTGCCAAGAGCAATGCATTGTACCTTTGGGAGTCTTGGTGAGCTCCAGCTTGCACTGTTAATGGCAAAATACACTCTTGGGTCATGGAATTTGTCAAAAATGTGCTTCTCAAGCTGCAGCAGCGAAGAAATGGTGTCGCAGAGCTTGTGTGCATCAGCAGCAATGTTGTTTGCAAGGACACGGCGGCACATGTGTTTGACTGTGCAGAGCTTGACCTTCAACAATGTCGTCTTCTGTCCAGCGACAACTATGTTGGTGAAGTAGAAGAACTTGCTACGAGCCTTGATCGTAGTTTGTCCTGTATCCACACAAGGTGCCTCAGGGTGTAGCAAACTTGACATCGTTGGGGACCCAGGGCTGATCACTGGTGTTTTCAACAAGCAGCAGCAAAGGCAGCATATTATCCAATGTGTCTGCGAATACCTTTCCAAGCAAGGCCGTGTTTTCGCATTTTCTTGAAAGCCAGATACATCGACCAGATGTTATATGCATTGCAGTAGAATGCGGTGTTCCGAGCACTGTTCTCCTTGGAGCCCCAGTCTAGTTCGGCATAGTCTTGCACCACCGCGACGTTGTGCAGCAGTAAAGAAGGATCCTCGATTAACAGTCCGTATCGGACAAGGCCACTGCTGTTAATAAGAGGCCTTAGAGACCGCAGCCGAGCTGGTGTCCCAGGACTTTCTTCTACAGCAGAAGGTGGTAAATCTTCGAACTGTGCTCCGCTGCTACAAGCCAGGTGTCTCATCAAGGACCATCCCGGGTGTCGCACCGAAGGCACTGCGCTGTACACTTGTTTTGCAAACTTTATGGCGGGGCGTGAACCCATGCATCCCAATCTGCCCTGCCTAGCCCCCCAAACAGGCCCCAACTGGCCCTTGCCAGACAGCAATGCATATGCATGCCGGCTCATGCCCATCTTGCCATGCATGAGCGGACCGTGCCACAGCTTGGTCATTTTTGCATTTGCAGTTGCCACTGTTGCACATTGGTCGGCCGGCACATGTATGGTATTGCACGGTATTTCACGACATATCCACCCACACGTGTCTTGAAGACATGCATATGAGAGCTGCACCATACAGTACATTTAAACTGTATGGGATTAATGTCAGACAATGTCATGTCTCTATACGCTGGTGTAAACGATAGACCTATCGGGTATTGTAGGAAAATTGGCATGCGCATGTCACCTTTCAGCGCAGATCTCGAGTGCCATTGTCCGCCAACAAGGTAACGAGGAAGGAGGCAGTTGTCTATGCATTTTTGCATCCTCAGTGCAGAGCATTTGCTGATATGGGCTGCTTGTGTTAATCAAGTAGTTTTTCAGCAACACTTTGTGGTCATTTTACAAATTTGCATGCAGCCCATGACCTGCAAGGCTGTGGTATTCGCCCTGGTGAGGTGAAATGTTCATGAAGCGTGAAGCATCAAGAGCCAAAACCTAAAGCAGTGCATCCTGCTACACGGTTGAGATTCCTCAAATGCTTCGACCGTGTTGACCTATCGTGCAGACATGCTTGTAAGCGTGAGGGCTCTGCAGGCGCCAGAAGCATCGCTGATAGCAGCACATCGGTTGCAATATCCATGATGTGCTAGCCCACACTTACAATACTCGCTTGTGAGGTACTCCGAGACGTAGGCCCTTGGGATCTGGCTGCAAAATCGATTGACTCGCGTCTGGTGATACACCATGCCACCCAAGCCTGCCGCTGCTGCGAAATCTGCTGACGATGATGCAGCTGACCACGAAAAGGAGTTTGTGGAGAAGGAGCTGATCATCAGTTTCCTAAAAACGCGTTTGAGCAGGTGTGGTAGCAGCCGATCTGACCGTGTTTCCTACCAAACACAGCTTCACATTGCAGTAGGAGAAAGCATGTGCATCTTTTCGGGATCTGCTTGTTCATGTGTGTCCTACTTATGTTGCACAACCTACAGCGATTGTTCATGAAGCCTGGTGCTGTTTCACCTGGTGGACAGAGCAAAGGGAAACACAAGGCACAAGCTCAAGAAAGATCGGGAAGCTACAGACACAGCTCATTTGACACTGCAGGCACCAAGAGCGTGGGGAGGTACTCTTGGTAGAGAATGCAAGGCTAGGGCAGGATTTGGAGACTCAGAAGCTCAATCTAGCAGACATCAATGAGTTCCTGACAAGTGAGCTGGACAAGACCAGCGCAAAGCTGATGCAACTAGAAGACAAGGCTGGCAAAATGCAGCAACGGCTTGATGACCTCATGGAGAACCACGTGGTATGTTCAGCATAGCCATGCCATCTGTTATATGATGCAGTTATGCATCACACAGAGGGCAGAACACACTGTGTCAAAGATACTTTACAGCAATAGCTGAGGTTCAGCCAAAACTTGTTGCCATGCACGTGATGTCACTTGCATCGCTCACAAACAGGTCACACCAAAGCAACACATCGTCCTATATGGGCAGCCATGCAGAAAAGCGCGGGGCTTGCAGCCTCAGAGGACATTTGTTGCAGACAGCAGTGCACAGACCTACTGCATCAGGTGTATGCTCAAGCAGTGCATTCTTTCATTCATTCACAGAATACATGTGTTCCCGTAGGGTCCAAGGTCTTGCAACACTGAGTAGTTGAATGTATCAGGTCCTATTTTGGCAGTCAGCGTCACAGCAACAAAGTGAGCTTAAGATGAAAAATAGGGCACTATATCTGTTGTGATGCCACCTCTGTTCATACTGCTCCATCTTGCATACTCCCTGCTAACCATTTTCTGATTTTCATCTGGCTAGATGCAATGCAGGAAGACAGCATTGTACTGACCAGGGTTCATTTGAAGGAACATGATGATAAACACCAGTCAGAATGCCGCACCAGTGGCGCAATGGTTACTGACTGCAATGCAGGACATGTGCGGTTATGTGGATCAGAACCAGTCTCCTAATCCAAGTTTCTTTGTCCTGAACGAGATTGATTACGACAGTCATGCTGTGTCAACTTCCAGTGCCTCTTGTACATCCTGCATCAATGACTGTGTGTGCAATGCAGAAAGAAGTGGTCGAGATAGAGATGTTTCACTCAAACGATCTAGTGAAAGAGCTTGACGACGACAGTCATGCTGTATCATCCACCACTGTATCTTGTGCAGCATTCATCGATGGCTGTGTGTACAATGCAGAAAGAAGTGGTCGAGATAGAGATGTTTCACTCAAAGTCTCTAATGAAAGAGCTTGACGATGACAGTCATCTTCCACTGTATCATGTACATCCTGCATCAATGCCTGTGTGTACAATGCAGAAAGAAGTGGTGGAGATAGAGAAGGTTCATGCAGAAGTCCTGGAGGAGCGTGACAGCACCATCCATGACATGGAGAAGAAGGTGAAGACCAGTCAGCAGTTCCTGGAGCAGAAGGACAGCATGGACTCTGCCCTGCAGCAGCTGCAACACACCCTGCAACACGAACGCAAGAAGCACCAACAGGACATTGGGTGCGACTCCTGCCACATGTGATGTCTGTGTGATGTCTGTGTGATGTCTGTGTGATGTCTGTCTGATGCCTGTGTGATATCTGTGTGATGCCCACTAAGCAGGGTGAGAGCGGCAGGCATGCTGCCTAAGGACAGCTGGAGCAGAGGCCAGAGCTGATGTGCAGGCAGCACCAGTGTGGAAGTTGGTGAGGCTGTTTGATGTTCTGCTTGGTGTCAGCGCTGCAGATGATTGCTGATGCGCCGCAGCATGTGCGCTAGACGCCTCTCCTGAAAGGCACAATGTCAGCAGAATGTTGGTTGATTCCCACATTCCTGCTGCCATGGCATGAAAACCTGCTCATCAACTTACCTGTATGCAAGCATGACACATTGCTGCCGGTTTGCTGTGGTCATTGTGGCATGAGGATTGAGAGTGGGGGTCATTTTGAACGAGCCATTGTGTGCATGGTGCTGTGACACAGACAAATTAACATGCATCCCAACACAAATGGTTGATGAGGTGGAGGGTGTCAAAGTCACGCGCTCTGCCACCTGGCTTGCAACATTATATGGTACTCCTGAACCAGCACCCCTTTGCTCAATCTTCTCATGCTCAAGGAGCACTCAACGTGCATTGAACAGCAGCTGATCCAGATTTGTTGCTGTTTGTAGAGTGAGAAACTAATTGAGTCAGCTGCTTCATTTTTGTTGCTCTTTGTAGAGCGAGAATCTAAGTGAATCAAATATTGTAGGGATTTGGAGCGGCAGCATGTGCAGGACAAGGATGCATGGAAAAAGAACACTGCGGCACAGCTGAAGGAGACGAGGGAGCGCATGCAGAAGCTGTCAGAGAACCAGCTGGAGACGCTGACTAAGCGCACAATCCTTGAGAATGAGGCCATGGCAGCTGAGCTCAAGTACCAGTCACGTCAGGTGCGCACATGGCATCAGACAGACACCATATCAGACAGACACCATGTCAGACAGACACCATTTCAGACACACACCATGTCAGACAGACACCATATCAGACAGACTCCATATCAGACAGACACCATATCAGATAGATACTATGTCAGATAGACATCACGTCATATCAGACAGACACTATGCCAGACAGACGTGATACCAGACAGACTTGATACCGGTTTACTATAGATGAGTGTATCATTGATCATGGATCTTCAACATGCAGGTCATGCATTACCATGTTCTTTCCATCTTTCTGCATATGGAAGCTGTCACAGGCATGTCATCTGTCTGATCTCAGCAGACATGCAACATGTCCCTGGGATGTCATCAGTCTAGCCCTCAGCAGACATGCAACCTGTCCCTGGGATGTCATCAGTCTGTCCCTGGGACGTCATCAGTCTGTCCCTGGAATGTCATCAGTCTGTCTCTCAGCAGACATGCAACCTGTCACTGGTATGTCATCAGTCTGTCTCTCAGCAGAAATGCAACCTGTCCCTGGGATATCATCATTCTGTCTCTCAGCAGACATGCAACCTGTCCCTGGGATGTTATCAGTCTCTTCTCAGCAGACACGCAGAACATCAACAGATACCTGTGTAACTGCAGGTGGAGTCCTGTGGGCTATGGCCAATGGTCATAGCTCAGGGCTGCCGCCTTAGGAGGCTCCCATTATGATCGCTGAAAAGCATAAACTTTTCTTTTCTTTTCTCTCTGCAGGTGGAGCTGATGGCAGTCAAGAACCAGGCCTTGCTTACCGAGAAGGCAGAGCTGAGGAGGCAGGGCCAGCTGGCAGAGCAGACGGAGCAGGAGCTTGCCAAGAAGAGCCAGGTCTTCCAGAAGACCATCAAGAACCTGGTGAGACAGCTTGTTGCTCACCAGCATGCATAACTCATGGACTGTACTGGCCCATGTTGTTGGTGGTGCCTGCCTTGCCAAGAAGAGCCAGGTCTTCCAGAAGGCCATCAAGAACCTGGTGAGACAGCTTGTTGCTCACCAGCATGCATAACTCATGGACTGTACTGGCCCATGTTGTTGGTGGTGCCTGCCTTGCCAAGAAGAGCCAGGTCTTTCAGAAGACCATCAAGAACCTGGTGAGACAGCTTGTTGCCAGCAGCATGCATAACTCATGGACTGTACTGGCCCATGTTGTTGGTGGTGCCTGCCTTGCCAAGAAGAGCCAGGTCTTCCAGAAGACCATCAAGAATCTGGTGAGACAGCTTGTTGTCAGCATTCATAACTCATTGATTGCACTAGTCCATGTTGTTGGTGGTACATGCCTTGTGATGAAGAGCCAGGACATTCAAAAAAGGTGTCGAGCACCAGGTGAGACAGCATTGATGTTGTCAGCATTGATGGAATTTGCAAAAAGAAGGTGTCTTACACTGCATGTCGTAGTCGTGGTCACTCCTGAGATGGCTGACAAGGAGCTGCTCGGTCAAGGTGCACCAGCTGAAGTAGCCACTGTACCTATCAGTTCCAGCAGCTGACTGTGCACACCCATGTTGTTGGTGATATCAAGCCATGCACAAAGCTGTTGCATGTCATGCTGTGTCTTGGGCTGAAGCTGTGCTTGTGCTATCTTGATCTCATGCTATGCTCATGCTGTGCTCATGCTGTGACAGTGGTGAGAACACGCCGCCCTATCTTGTGCTGCAGTCACCTTTTGCTCATGCTGTGGTCATGATGTGTCCACGCTGTGTTTTTGATGTGCTCATGCTGTGCTTCAACTGTGCTCACACTGCCCATGTGCTGTATTGAAATCACCTGCATGCCGAGGGACTAAAAGTGCATCCTCTCGCTCTGTACTCCAAGCTGGGAGCATGATCTGCGCCACTGTGTCTACAGCGGTCAGCATCAGCAGATGTGTGCAGTCTTCATGACCTGCTTACTGCCTGTTGTTGAACAATCTAGGTTGCATTGACTGTAACAGGGCAAAAAGGAGGCTTGTGCGCTGAATGGACGGTGCATGTGTAGGTGCATGACATACATCTCATCAAACCAACAGGGACTATGTTGTCCCTGCACATGCCAAATCATGTAGTGGGCTACAGCATGCATCTTGTTTATGCCATTGTGGCGTCTTGATCTTTCAGCACTAGACAGCGCGAGGCACATCATGACCCAGTCTTTGGACCTCACAGTGTTCAATGGTTCATCTGGCGTAAACACAATTGCTATTGTGAACTCTGTGCAGTTGTCCAAGATGATGGAGGAGAACGAGAGCAAGAAGGAGAGGGATGAGGACATGCAAGAGCTGCAGGAAAGCTCCCATCAGCTGGCGGAGCAGGTGGAGCTGCTACGGCAACAGCTGTCAGCTTCACAGGCGCACTCTGCTTGCTTGGAACAGGAAATGCACACCATCAGGTATGTTCCCTCATGCCTGGGAGCATGATTCAGTACAGTTGCTATCTCGTATGTGCAGGAGGTTCTGTAACTGGCCAGCTCTCTTCAGTTGGAGGCCCAAGCGGGAGTGCCATACCTGTCTGTGACACAGTCTTGCTGCACCTTGCTGTAAGACTTGTGCACTGGTAATGTCTGTGTCTTGCAATGACTGGATAGCTTCAAAGGTATCTGTGGGAAAGACATGCCACAGATGACAACGTGGTCACTTTGCGACGCACATGTCACAAGTTGCACACCAGCCATTATAGGCTTTCCTGTTTTTGTCCCCTGCTCAAGCTCAGCTATATATCTTAGGATTTATATAGGGTCAAAACCCCTAAAACCTGAACAGATACTGCTTCTTAGTACACCACCTTTCGACACCTTCACTACAGATCTTCTCAATGAAGATTGGCCAGTACTTGAGCATTTTGAACTTTCCTGTAGGATGCTGCACAGCTGTGTACACTGCTTCCTCATGCCCAGTTGTCAGCACAGTGATGTTGCCTTGCTGGAGAGCTGTGCGCATTGACACACAGGCAGCGGCCGTGCGCTCTGTCCCTGCACAGATCAGGTTGCCATTGGTATGGAGGTTCTTTACAGCATCACATACACACCATGGACACAGAGAAGTGTCACTACTTGGGTTTAACACAATCTGGAGTGCCCATCAGTAGCAAACATATACATGGACTAGTAGACAGCATCATGTGCATCAAGGGCTTAGTAAACATCATCATATGATCATGTGCAAATGCACTGATGTGTGAAGGCTTGCTGTGCATTCAGGAGTGAGCAGTCACAGGTGAGGGGCGGGCAGGATGACGTGCTGCACTTCCTGCACACCTGCATGGATGACATCCACAGAGACATGTGCTCTGGTGACAGTGACACAGGTCAGCACATCACGCCTTGCTGGCCATTGCAGCAATGCTCAGGTGGAACAGGTTTCCACCTGATTCTGAGCTCAAGCCAACATTTGCGCTGCCTTGTAGACGGCGCATGCATGTTGCTTGCCAGAAAGCTCCTTTGCAATACACTGCTGGTCAGCCTGTGTGAGGTTGGGCGTACTGTGGCTACATTGTATTTGAGGTTATACTTTGTTCTGTATGCAATAGCTGATGATATTGAGTCCAAGCCTGATGTGTGATTGTGACCACAGGTGGTTTGAGTCAAATGAGTCTCCAGCAGCGGCGGCATGCTCTTGTGACTCTGCTGACAAGGTGGCAGGCCTTCAAGGAGAACAAGAGGGACAGGTCTCCTAGTAAGCAACCTGATACCCTGCTTCATCCATGGCTGCAGCTGAGACTGTGTGCATTCTGTTGCTGCAGCAGCTTAGAATGTGCATGTTTTGTTAGCGAAATGTCAAGTGATGCAGCCGTTCAGGCAAGTACTGAGCATGTAGCAATGTCGATTGCACTGTCAATGGCTTGCTCATGTACCATCAAGATGATGTATGCCCACTGCATTTGGTCCATGTCTGCAGTTCTATTTATGTGAAGAATGCATGATGCAGGGAAGTATACACATGGCAGACGTGGTGACAGCATCAAAGCTGCCAAGTCCCTTCAGCGTCCACTAGCGCAGGCTCCAGAGACACTCCAGCTGTCAGACAGTGTTATCAACATTCCAAGCCAGACATTGCCATCAGGGACACATGCTGACATTGGGGTTGTAGACAGTGTACTGTCGTTGGAAGGATCCCCAGCTGGTGAGCGGGGTTGGGGTCGCAGGGTGGAAGGCAAGCATGTGCCCAACACCAATGCTGAGCTGTTTTTGAAGAAGGGACTTGGCATTTTGAGTTCACAGCACAAGTCGTACTTGGACCTGTCTCATTAGTTGTGAATGTCATGAGGATTACGACTTGTTGATGCACACTTTGCTTGTATCAAATGCTTATGTGAAGTCAACAGAGTACCGCACATCTGATATAATGTTGGTCAGTGAAGTTGTAGTACTTGATAAAGGCTTGAAGGACGCAGCATGTTGTCACACCCTACAGACAGGCCTAAGTCACAGTTAATGCCTGCTGGTGTGTCTAGACCTAAGTGAAAGACAGAGAGGAAATGCTGAGGCAGCTACTGTCTCAAGGGTGCAGGTTCTTTGTTGCTGGTTTTACAGCTTGCAATGACTTCAGCGACTGGCTTCCCCAAGTGAGCATTTGCTCCTAGCACTCGCCTTGCCATTACATTGAAAGGGCTGCCTGATGGGTCCAGCATCTCGCCACCAGCCTCTGTGACTATAAGTGCACCAGCTGCACAGTCCCAGCAGCCGCCAAAACCAACCTCATACATCACATCAATCCTGCCACATGCTACACTGCAAAGGTTCAGTGCGCATGCACCTGAACACCTAATTGATCGCATTCTCATGGTGACCTGTCTTAGCCTGTCAAAGATGGCATCCATGACCTGCTCATCTCTGGAGACCCCAATTTCTGTTGCCAGCAGGGCTTGATCAAGTGCATCTTTTGTTGACACTTTGATTGGCTGCCCATTGAGAAAAGCGCCTTTGCCTTTGAGGGCTGTGAACAGCTCCTTGAGCACAGGGTTGTACACTACACCAACGACAATCTCCTTCTTGATGACCAGCGCAATACTGGTGCACACAAAAGGGAATCTGTGCACAAAATTTGTTGTGCCATCCAAGGGGTCAACCATCCTGCAGGCGCAAGGCAGTGAATTGAATGATGCCAAACGGGGAACTGCAGCAGTTTCGTGTCTCAGAATGCATGAACAGTCAACTGCAACAGGTGCATGCTCACCAAGTAGGTGCATCAGTTTGCTCGCACTCTTGATCTGTAGCTGTGACAAGGTCTAATTTGCCCTTGAAATGCACATCCTTGTCCTTCGTGAAAGCTTCCTCTATGGTTCGACCTGCTGCGTGAGCAGCCTTTACTGCCACCTCCTGAAACTTTGCATACTCGTCCGTGGACATGGCAGACGTCGCCGCCACACAACGTGCTGTACAGGTTGTTGGCCTTGCTGCCGAGATGCAAATTGCTTTCGGTGTGTTCCACTGACTAACGCAGGCAAGCAAGTACGATACCGATGGTGACCTGTTGGACGCCCGCAGATACCTTGGAACTGCGCGCAGTCCCAATGTTACTGGGAGGTCTCGGCAATGCCACAGCGTTGTGCAGCACACACCAGAGAGATGGGTTTGCCGCAGAATCGCCGGCCTCTGCATGCTTCCGAAGCAGATGACTGATGCATGTTCCCAGTGTGGCATTGGACATTGATGATGCTGTGATGCTGCTGCAATGCAGCTGTTGTCTGCAGGAGTTTGCTACACATTGTTAGAATGTCTGAACCGCACAAACCGGAGGCACTGTCACCTTTGCGTGAATGCATGCATGCAACATATGCAAAAGGCTACATAGTTGTGTCGCAAACCAGACGGCAACGAGATGTAACGGCAATTAGATGTACGAATCCAGACAGCAACAGTGTCTTTGCAAGGCGTTAGAGGAGGTGTCTTACTTGCATATGCGACTGATAACAGATTCGCTAGCATCCTTTGAGATGTGAAAGGGTACCGTATGCATGCACACCTGTTGCATTTGCATTTGAATGGTACATGGCACATGCAAAAACATCGGTCGAGCCTGCGGTGCTGCAGACCGCAAGACTTTGCGCTGTTTCCATCGCAAGGCGACTGTGTGCTTTCCGATCGCAAGGCGACTGTGACACAACCCGTGAGAGCAGCTAATATTCATTGAGTGGCGTTCGTTGCGTACCGATGGCTTCCTGTGCCTGCACAGCTCGCAGCGTAGGTGCGCACAAGCGCAATGGCATTACGCCACCAGTCGCAGCAAGCTCTGCTCCCAAATTTTATACTAACGCTGCAGGAACACAGCGAAGCCTCAGCGCCTCCAGTGCTCGGCAGTTAGCTCGACCTCAGCCCTCTTCCAGGACTAGTCAGATACGATCTGCAAAGCGCCAGCAGCATCTCGTCAGGTTGGTCAGGAGGTCAGACACAGCACTGCTGGTGTCGCGTCACGTTAATGACACAGGCATTCCCTGCTGCAGGGCAGAAAGCAGCAGAGGTGGAGGGTTCGCAAGTGGCTTTATTGTGGGTGGAGCCTTGTTTGGGACACTGGGCTTTTTGTTTGCCCCTCAAGTAAGCTCAAGCAGCGGCACGTATACTCTCTTATTAACACTGCATCTGGCAACACCCATGCTCAGCACTTTGTGGCAGACTGTGGTGTACAGTGCAGTGTCAAAGTAATGCTGTAATTGCTTTTTGGTTTCCAGATCAGTAGAGCAATCTTGGGACAAGATCAGAAGCTGAGGCTGCCCAAGTTCTTGGAGGAAGAGGAAAAGAGTCCAGAAGCAACAAAGCAGGTGCGCTCATGCAACAATGCATATGTGCGAGACCATCTTGGCAGCAAATGACAGCAGTTGTGCTGTACAATGCCCAGTCATTCAGGCAGGCCAGTCAGATGTGGTTGCATGCAATGGCTCAGTGTTTACACAGTATTTTCCCACCACATGTGTGCAAAATCTTGATCACCTTTTGCAGTGGTGCTGATTCCATGCGGCCCAGCATGTGAAAGATGTTGGGCTGCTTGATGCAGCAGGGCCATGGTGATTGGGTTCTGCCCCCAATCAAATATCTTTCTTGATGTGCTCCTGCGCAAGTTGTATGGTACAAGTCTACAGACTGAGAGATGTTGATGTGCATTGTGCAGGATCTAGCAGACAAGATTGCCCAGCTCAATTCAGCCATTGATGATGTCTCCTCCCAACTGAAAGCCTCAGATGCTGTTGAGGAGGCTAGTGTTGCTTGATCATCCCTCAAGCCGCTGCGGTATAACAGTCTGTGTCCTTTGACTAGTGAGAGAGGAAGGCCAGGCAGAGTATGTTGTGTACATCCATAGCAGAGTGTGGCATACATATAAGCCAGTAATCAAAGTACAAGCTGTGTTATATGGCCAACGGTGCCCAACACTGTGATGTGGGCACTGTCTGTGCACAATCTCATGCAATAGCACAATGGTCCTGTTCATGGTGTCACAAAATGCAGGATGTCAGGTCCTAGCAAATCGATCTGCCAGTAAAGCTTGATCTGCCAGGATGATGTTGATTGGCCTCGAATTGCAGGAGGTATGTAGTTTGCTCTCTGCACGTAAACCGCGTGCGTAAGCTCCCGACAAAAGCAGGCCTGATAAGCGCCGTTTACTCGATTGCTACATCTGTTGCTGGTTCTGTATTGCTGAGTGCCTGCGGCAAAGCAGTACAGCGCCTGCACCGATCAGTCAAATTTTCAGACATAGCGTTCGTTTGCCGGAGTTAGCAAGTGCCCGTTGTGCGTTGGTAAGAGTACCATGCTTTGCTAGTACTCGGCGTCGAGCGACTTGTCCGAGCTGAGGTTGACCTGTGTGCAGCTTTGCATGTGTTGCAGCATGAGCAAGCGCGTGCGGTCACCTAGCAACAATAAATTGGTAGCTGCTGGATTGCTTGGATTTATTGCCCTTTCTGCGTCCTTTCCTTTTGTTTTTGCGAGGACTGGACCGACAGTAAGTATACAATAGAAGCTATCAGTGTCCAGCTATACCATCAGTGCCGGTTTGTTTCAGCCAGCACGTGTGCATAACAGGTCGACTCCTCCAAGCCTCTTTCAGGCCAAGCAGCTGTGAGGGGTGCATACATCAACTCAGGATCAAAAGACATTGGGCCTGACCCTACTAGGTACGATGGTAGCAAAGGTACAGCAGTATACGCAGCCTGGCGGCAAAATTCCCCTTAAATGTCTTGATCCTGCCACTTGCAGATGTTGTGAGCATGCCTTGCATGTGGCAAGAGTATGCAGTTGACATCTGAATGCAGGCAGTGACAAACACAATGCACACAGCAAGGTGCACTGTGTGCACTGTCTTTGACTGTCTTAGAATCTTGTGCTTATTCAAAGGAAGGGTACATCATGCTGGTTTATGCTGATAGCTGTCATGCATGCAGTCTTTGATGCCAGCAAATCTACATCACCAGGATCTGGCCGGTAGATCAGCTGCTCCATCTGTTGCTCACTGCCAGCGGCACTGCAACTTCAGTCAGAGGAAGCACTCACAGCCACATCACCGAAGGAGAGCTCTCAGAAAGCAATGCTGTGCTGAGCAGCAGAGCAATGCATGTTCTGCAAGCCACAAGCCAGAGTGCTGTTGGTTTCATCAGGTAGACATTCCACTTGTTGTTGCACTCTGCCAGAGTCACACAGGATTCACTGTTGCGCATTCCAAAACACCTTTGTGGCGCTCACATTTTGCCAGAAACACACGCTTGACCGACATGCATGCTCAGATGACGTACCACACATGCAGTCCTTCATGATAGCAATGCCGTTAATCAGTATCATGTGCGTCCATGTATATATACAACGTATGTATGCTATACATTGTGTCACGGATGCCTGCTTGTTGCAGATAGCACAACAAAGCCAGCAGGCCGCAGCTGCATGTCTTGCAGCGCTGCAGCTCAGCATGCTGCCCTTAGCAGGAGGATTAGCATCTCCTCCTCCATCTTCTGCCCTGCTTACTTCTCCTAACGCTCAGATCCCAAGGTGAGCTATTAGTCACATTCTGCATTGCAGTGCTTTTTGTTGATTGTCTGGCAAGCACCATATTGCTGTGCCAATCTAGTGAATGCATCCCATGATCAGCATGTCACCATCACAATGGTTGCCTGACTCAGCATGACGACAAAACTTCTGCTGTGCACTGACCAGCTCGCACATGTGGCAATAAATTGCCCATCATGAGCACTACTTCCTCTCTCAACCAGGAGTGCCTTGTCTGTATGTCACTTGCTTGTGATGCTCTCGTTCATTCATGCATTCACGGTGACAACTGCATGGCTTTGTACAAGCTAGAGCATCAATGCTGCTTTTACAGATTCATAGAAGCTACACTGCCAAGCTCCACTGCTAGTTACATCAGACGCATGAAGGACTCACAGGTCTGCATGCAATGACACAACTTAACATGAAGTGACACAACTCAACATGAAGTGACACAACTCAACATGAAGTGACACAGCTCAACATGAAGTGACACATTTCAATAGACTCATCGTTACCTGTAATCATAGCTCAGATCACATTGCTGTGGCTGCTAGGTCTGTAGATGCAGCACTGCGGCGCTCAATCCCCGCCTTCAACAGGGATGTCAAGGATGTGCAGAATCGCATGGAAGATGTCTCCTTCAAGCTGCGCATTCCCCAGCGGAAGCCCTGGCAAGGCATGGCTGAGAATGTGCAGGCCTCCCTTGTGCTTGCACAGCAGCCAGACAAGGTATAATAATAATAAAATTAAAAATTAAAAAACGCTTTCCAGCTCATGATGAGCTAGGTACGTGCAGGACAAGTCTTAGCAGACTGCTTTGGAAAGACAAGAGTTATGCTTGCACAGCAGCCAGACAAGGTGTGCTGCCTGCACATCACTTTCACACATGCGACCTCCGCCCCAGCTGTGCATCAGTCTCAATCGGCAGCTTCATCCTTGTTGTCGGCATGATTGGGACCAGTGTTGGTGCAATTTTGGGAAGCCACACTGTTTTCAAGGTCTCTGTGGCTAATGTGGGAAGCCACAGAGACCTTGACAACAGCGTGGCTTCCTTGTGCTATGCACCATCGTGCTGTGCACCATTGTGCTACTAAACACACTGCCTTCAGCAGCACAGCGTTATGCGAATTTCACCCCTTTGCCCTGCAAGCAGCTAGGTCGCTTGACTTGCCAACCAGCTGCAATCTTGAATGATCATGCTAGGTCTGCATGAGTCAGTGTAACCTCTATAGTGGGTAATGATGCAACACGTGCTCTGCAATGGTCTTCAATTCAAAACACTTTCTGGAGCGTGACTGTGTGGGATCACGTGTGAGCAGGGGCTCAAAGATCACGCCTGAGATATCAATCCAATGCACTTTGCATCTGACTGAGCTGTAGAATGAAGGCTGGCAATTGTGATGGTTGCAGATGATGTATGGGGTGCCAGAGGAGAGGAAACAGGAGGCACAGCGGTACTTGAAAGCAGTGCAAGATGGTCTGAAGAAGGTGCAAGGGGCCATAGACCTCAAGTAAGCTCTTCCACTGGATTTCAGGCTTACAGCATTGATTGCCTGCTGCACGCTGGACATTTACCTGAGCCCAAAACAGTTCAGCAAGCAGAAGTTACATAGCTGGCCTTCAGCAGCCACTTGCCTGCTTGAGTGGTCATGCTGTGTTGACAGGCACAGAGGACAAGCTGCTGCCTCAGACACAGCAGGGAATGAGCTCTGCGTATCAAAATTCCTAATCACATTACTGTTAGATTCACTCCACTTTCTCCCTTTTTGCAAGAAACAAAAGTCTGGAATCAACCTTTGTACTTGTCTAGAGGTGGTGTGCAACAACCAGCGGACTGCATAGCTCAGGCAGCTATAACAAAGTTCTTCCTGCTGCAATGCATAAGCTATGCAATGTGAAGTACACCACCACAGCAGACTGCCCTCCTGCAACAAGTATAATGCACAGACCTCGTACCTCCAGGGTCGCTGCTTTCTGACTACAATGCTGCTGCTGCTTTGGAAGATCGCTGTCACCTCATATGATGTATGTGCCGGCACTCTGAGCTCCTGACGATGCTGCAGGGACTCAGACAGGACATCCATACGAACAACAGACGTGCTGCGCAATGTAGCTGAGCTGGAGGTGATACAGGCGCCCAACCTGTCCTTCATCCCCCCCAAAAGTTACAGCAATTTGCCACAGCTCAAAGGTACTACTAGCCACCCATGTTCGCCCTTGCTGTTACGGCCATACCTGCATTTGCATGCTGCCTCAAGCTTTTCCTTCATCAAGCATCGTTGCTGTTGTTGCCATTGTCATACTCTGAAGTAAAATTTGAAGCTCAATTGCGAGGGATCATGTGTGAGCCATCAGCATGGTCCTGCTTTCTAGTGATTGTAATACACATCAATTGCATCGTCTCAATCGTGACACAGCAGCAGCAAGCGGCTGGCTGGATGATTGTCATGCTGCCTCACAATCAAAATACTACCAGGTGCTGAGATCCAATCCACTGTTACCATGAGCCAGTGCCACATTCCATGAGGACCCCTATGTTGACCCCCATGTTGACCCCCCTGTTGACTCCCATGTTGACCCCCATGTTGACCCCCATGTTGACCCTTGCACTGTAGGCAGAGGGGTGGTAGAGCTGACCATTGAGAAGTCTGATGGGTCTTCAGCCTTTGTGGTGAATGAGGGGGGCGGCCCTCAGCCTCAGGCCCACCTCACCATGGTCCTGGAGGGTTACTCAGCGCCTGTCACAGCTGGCAACTTTGCCACCAACGTGTTGCAGAAGCTGTATGTGGGCAAGACGCTGACTGTGGACTATACTGGAGTCCTGGTGGGCAAGGGCAGTGTCTCAGGTGAGCCTCCATGCACATCTCAACCTTCACCTTCTTAATCTTCTCAACCTTCTTAATCTTGACCGTAGTTTATCCGGGCTGTGTCGTTCCATTTTATATGTTTGCCACAAACCTGGCACGGTGACTTGTATGCTGGCGCTTGCTTGTCACTTGTGACGTGTGCACTGACTTGGGGAAAATACTGTGAGGACTTGAGTGAGCAGAATGATGCCTGAGAGGGAATGTATGCACCCTGGAATTTTGTGACCATGTCAGCTGGTGCTGTCATGCTTCATGCATCAGTGTTCAGCATATAGAAGCATTGTCAGTCTTGCCCAATGGTTGCTGTTGACCCCAGGGCTTGCTGTTGACCTTAGGCTTTGCTGTTGTAGGCAAGCAAATCCCACTTGAAATCATGCCACTTGGAGATTTTGAGCCAATCTATGGGTCCCCACTGAACGTACAAGCAGGGGAGTTACCCGTATTACCAATGTCCATTTACGGTTCAGTTGCCATGGCACATGCCCCAGATGCTGATGAAGGCTTTGCAGCAGCCGATGAGTTCTTCATCTACAAGTATGACAGGGCATCATCCGGTCTAGCAGGTCTCAGTTTTGATGAGGGCACCTTTGGTGTGTTTGCCTATATTGCCAAGGTGAGTTGTGTAGCATGTACCAGACAACCTCTGATATGTTGTGTGCATCAGCTGCAAGTCAGTGGCCTGCAAGTTCTGCTGTCACGGATACAATGGGGTTTGCGTTGCCACAAGTGGAAGTTGGTGGTTGAAATCACTGTCACGGAGCGCTGCCAGACTTGCTGAGCTGGCGGTCTTCTTTGGCTCTGAAAATGGAGCCCACAATGCAGCGGAAGTAAAATGGTTCTGGATTCCAACTAGTACTTTAATGCCTGCATTTTCACGTTTCCTTGGCATTGCAGGCAAGCCTCAAGACAAGATAGATGATATTTTGGAGATTGTGACACACGCTAAAGTCTCCGAAATATTGTCCATCTTGTCTTGAGGCTTCCCTGCAATGCCAAGGAAACATGAAAATGCAGGCAAGCTGGGTATGCCTGAAGCCCCCGACAGAGCCAAGAGGCTATTTTGACATTGCTCTATCGGTGTGGGACACTAGACCTGCTGTGAGGTCTGTGAGGTCAACAGTAGACTCTCAAGCCGCAGAGGAGTGCAGTGACTCTGCTTGAAAGCAAGGTGTAGAAGCAAGCAAGATGCTGGGAAGCCATACACAGCACACACTGCATGATGGTGTCATGGTCAAGACAGCGGCTGTCTTACATAAGGCCTGTTTGATGTTAGCTGGTAGGCAATGGCAATAGCAATCTGGTTGAAAAGCATGATGGTTGACCTACCTAATTATGTCATGTACATTGCAGGGAGCAGAACTGATTCCGCAGCTGACATCAGGAGACGTCATTGTATCAGCAGAGCTGGTCTCCGGCCATAATAAACTGACAAAATTGCCAGGATCAGCAGCTTAAGTCTGCAGCTGCTGCAGTCTTACACATTTCAAGTCATGCAGTTTTGTACATGAATGAGGTCATATGAAAAGCCATGTCAGGCATTATGCCCATTGCTTTTGTAGCAATGAATTGTGTGACTTTCTGCCTAGTCAAAATGTTACAGTGACAAGACCGTGTAGCTGAATACAAATAGCATTTCTGTTGCACCCTGCAAGTGAGTGTTGTATATATTACATTTACGGCAGTGCAGCATAGCACACACATTTATGCTACTTAACACATTACTGCTGTAAGCAACATGGGCAAAGAAAGTCTTTGAGGTCCATCTTGCATCAATACTCTGAGTCCCACACACAGTTTGTCTCAAGTTCTGAATTGCACTGAGGACTAAAAAAGAACACAGTAATCTTAATGAAATAGTATGATGAGACACCACTCAGATCTACTAATAGTTCACCAGCAACATGCTATCACATGGCTCACTCATTGAAAACTGTCCATAATCAAAGACAGACGATGTGGGGTGTTTTAAAATGTACACTCTGCAGCACCGAATCACCTGAGCCAGCGCTGCAATTCAGCAGCGTTACGTGGTCGTAATGCAGGATTCTCCAACATTCTTGCAACATCTGCAGGCTTCATCCCAATGTTCAGGAGGTGCTGCACAGTTGGCTGCAACTTGGAGCCCACCTGCTGTAAAAGCTGACTGCCTTTGCTGACTTCCGCTAACAGCGGTGTGAGCCCCCTGGGGACTTGTCCGAGCTCTGATACCCCTAGCAATCTCAAGGCCCTGCATGTCAAGCACGCATACATTTCTAAATTGCAGCATGCACCTGGCAGGCCAGCGACAAAGTTAAGAGCAAGAGTATCACCTCACAGCAGCTCCGCCAAAGCCAAGCGTGGCTCCGCTTTTCATAAGATCGCGCCTGGATGTGATTGTTTTGGGTGACCTGTCTTGATCCCTATTCCTCGGAGACTTGCTGTCCTGCTGGGAGCGCACTCGCAACCTGTCACGACCGAGCTGTTGTCGAGCAGCAGGTCTGCCTAACCCTGTTAACGCGGGTGAATGGCCATGAAGGTGCACAGCGCAGGGATTCATGGTGGCCAGCCTAGGCAGGAAAATGCCTCTGGTGTGCAGATCAAGAGCGAAAGCTTGCCAGCAGGCGTTATGTGTGTAGCTGCATTCTAGTCAAGTCAGCAATCGAAGAAGAGCAACGCCCATGACACGCTCATCGCGTGTCCGGCATATTGTGCCATCAGGAACAAGTTTACAAATTTTGTCAAATGGATGAGCTGGCCCCCAACGACTCTGACTTACTGGCATCGGATACTGTACATACGCACAGAATAGCAGCATTGGCACAGCGGTAACGTGTGCAGCCACATGTGTGGTTGCATCAGCATAAAAGCCCAGCGTGAAGAACAGAGCTACAACTGTTGTAGACCCTTGATGATCATGAAGTCACATGACGTAACCAATAAGTCTGCGTATTCATACGCGGTTTAGGTTATTTAGCTCTTCGTCATTGTACACACTTATGCAGGTTACAATCTGCCAGTAAGTCCATGATTGTCAACAGTAGAATGGATGTTAGATAATTATTGAGACCTGCATGCACATCAAAAACCACTGTAACGCATGGCTAACAGATGTCTGACTGAATGTATCACATATAGCTATTTGCAAGGGTAAACACAGTTTAAAAGACTTGCAGTTCAGCTTCAAAAGTGGGACACTTCATGCAGCACTGGCCAAAACAGCAATTTGCTTTGCAGCATCATAATGTACTTGACTGCACTCTTGCAGGCCAAAGGGATGGTGTAAGAACATAGGAGACATCAAGCATCTGATATGTGTCACAAACAAGAGGGAAAACAAGCAGTAAGGCCAACTGTGTACGTGTTGACAAGCTCAAGACTGTAATGGACATGGCAGCGGCACAACACACACAGAGTGGTGAAATTTTGCAGCCATTGTGCATATCAGACCAAAGTTTTGGAAGTCAACATGATTGTGACACAAAATTCTTGAATGCTGGCAAATGCATGACCTTGATGCCCATCTCTTGAGCCTTCTGGATTTTGCTGCAAATTGCTTGGAAATCCCTCACATGAACAACTACTCGTGCATCCTTCACAACAAGTACTGTAGTCCTTGAGGACAATGCACGTTCGACCTTTCCCCCCAGTTCACTGATTTTTGCTGCCAGCTCGTGATCCTTCGCTCCAGAAAACACTCCATAAAACACAACAGTCATTTCTGAAAGCCTTGGAAGGCCCATTGCAGAGGCTGGAACAGCCCTGGCATCCTTAACAACGATCCTGGGGTGATTCTGCAGGAACTGCTTGAACTGCTGAACACCAAGCAACACCTTCTCTGCTGTGGCTTTCTGTACTCCATCAACATTGAGAAGAGCTTGCAGCTGATCATCCCTTGGGCCAGTCATGATCAAAAGGTCTGGCAGCTGCGTCCAGATTGCCTCCAACTTGCGTCCGCCTATACCGCCAGCAAAGCTATTGGATGCTTTCATGAGCTTCACCAATGGAGCTGACTGAATGCCCGTCTGGATGTTGGTGTGAAGCTTGGTGGCAAGAGAAAGTTCCACGCCGGGAAGCTGCATGAAGTCGTCAATGCTGGCATCCAAGTAGCTGTTCAGATTCTGGAAGCCATGATCCCAAAATCTTGTGATGAGACCTTGGCTGATGTCACTGATTGACATCTCTGAAAAGAATTTGACGAGGCGCTTGATCTGAACAGCCTGGTTTTTGTCAGGGTCCTCAAGAATGGCATCCACCCCTGTTTTGCTCCAGGTGTACGGCGTGTCTGGCATCTGTGCGTCTGTAGCTGGAGTGGTGACTTTGAGAATCTGGGATACGAAATCTCCAGATCTGACTACCTCAACCACTGCGCCAGGACCTATCTTGTTGTCCAGAACATAGCGAGCATTGTGAGCTGTTGCAAACTGCATGACAACTCCTTCAAGCTGTATTGGCTCGTACTGCACGCGTGGCTTCAGAAAGCCATCCTTGCTTGGTGACCAGAGGACTGCTATGACTTTGGACTGGGTGCCCTGCTCACTAACCGGCTTCTTGAAAGCAAATGCAAAGGCTGGGTTGCCTGTGTCACTGTGATCATGAGGACCATTGCTTTCCACTACCAGCCCGTCAATCTCATAGTGAGAGTCACGCCGTCGCAGATCTAGCTGCTCTGCCAAGGTTTGGTCTGAGAGGCTGTCCAAGAACACGCAGTTGACAGTCTTGAAGCTGGCCTTGCTGAGCAGCTGCATCTGGGATGCTTTGTCCTGACGGGGACTGACTACTTCATGCGCCACAAAGTCAACCTTGCGGGCCACGTGCGGATCAACGCTCTTCCTGTTGACTAAGCCATTAGTCAAAGAGCGCGCAGTGGATGCGACGCCGGCTACTTCAGCAAAGCTTGCAAAGCCTTGTTTGGTGATGATGATTTCCCCTCGTACTGCCAAGGTGCTGCCCACAAAGCCTGCAGGCGGTTCGTGCTGCAAGTGGCGGGGAATGATGTAGCGAATGAGATGGGTGATGTCACCTCCAATGACGCCATCACCTGCACAGTCCACACAATACCTAAACCATCTTCACAACATAGAAAAATGCATTTTAACTGTCTCAGACGTTTCTCTATTTAGATTTCCAGTGTGGGGATGATGTTTCAGAATTAAAATAGACGTTTCGGGATTGAAATCGGGATTGAAAAGAGCTCACCAAAAGCTGGTAAGGCAGAAGGCAAGGAAGCTGGATGCAGCATGAGGGCATGCAGCTGGTGGTTGCAACCAGCATAGGCATCACTGTCGTCTTGTGCTTGCGCATGACACGTGACAGATGAGAGCAAGCGTCTGTAGTGCATGAGCAACCCTGAAACAGCAGAAGGCCTGTTGATTTGTTTAGCAAGACGGTGTGCTGAGGGAAAGTTAGGATGGGGTTGGAGAGGGGGGGGGGGGGGGTCAGGAGGGGTGCATTGGCAGAGGTCACTGGGGGTCTGTCGGCAGGTCGCAAGGAGGGTGTGAAAAGGTGCATCAGTGCAGCCTGGAGGAAGAACACTTCTAAAGAGGCTGGTAGAATGGAGGAGGGAATGGTCATGGGGTTGAGGACAGTGGGGTTGCTTGGGGGCGCTGGCCCGGGCAGAAGGGAGGGGGCTGCAGGGTGGGCTTACCCCGAGTCATCAGCTTCACTTGCCACTTGTCTCCACTCAGCTCATACACAATCAGGCAGCTGGTGCCATCCAGTTTGTCTGAAACGCAGAAGGGCCCAGGGTACTTGGCCTGCCACTTGGCAACATCCTTGAGCCCGGCTTCACCTTGTCCAAAGAGTAAAGTCCAAAAGGCAGTGTCACTCGATTGCGCACAACAGGAGCACCTACTTCGCTCAAGAAGGGCGCTGTGGGATCTCTCTGGTGCAGAGCATCTTTCAGCTGGTCAAAGAGTGAGTCAGGAATGGCTGGCTGACCGCTGTTGTAGTAGACATCGCTGGCCTGTTGCAAGACTGCCTGCAATTGCTCTGTTGACAGGCTCACATACCCAGTGCCTTCTAACCAACTGCTTAAAATCTGCTGTAGAACAGTCTCTTCCTGCACACATAAATCTCCGGTGTGCATTACTGCATACATAACTATCTGGTGTGCATGCATGCATGCATGCATGTGTAAGTAGGCATGTATGCAAATGCATGAATGCTTGCTGCCCATGACGCATCAAGGCAAGCAAACACTGAATGCCAGCAGTGTATATGCTGAGTGCACTGTGACATGCGTGGGTGAATGCAGCAAATCAGTGCTTAAGAAAGGAGAGCATGCAGATCTACATCATGACGTCCTGAAGCGCAGAGACAGTTGGCAGACAGCTGACCCTTGATGCATCGAGAGGGACATCTTAGCATGTTGACTGCATCAGCTCACAGCGTACCTGGAGTTCATTCTTCTTGTTGATCCCTTTAGACAACAGGACTGCTGCCAGCTTGCCATTGTCCTGCAATCACAGTGGCAGCAACTGGAGCCTGACTCCGCCTTGACAACCATGCGGGCAACTTGACCAGGACAGCTTTGCAAGTCAATAATTTGGATTCTGATTAGACGAGCATGTCCAACTTGGCAGGATGCGCTCATGTCATTGTTCAAGGAGAAGGCATGCAGCACACGCTTTGTTATGCAGGAAATGCATTGCACATCATGGCCTATGTAAGTGCATGCCCAGGCACCCTCACATGACTTCCAACCAGGCTGGTAGTCTCAGCCTGGTTGCCAATTGCATACAGCCAATTGCATACAAGCTGTCTGGAAACCTGCAAGCCTTTGCTGAGCCATGTAAACAGTGCCCGGGTAGAACCGGTCTACAGGTGCAACTTTTATACATAGGATTCTGCTGGCAGAGATGCTCAACATGTAAAATTGATTGAACAGAAGGGTCACCTCAAATGCATGCCCGCCAACAGTGCTAGCAGTGTGCATGAACATGGTTGCAGCAAATCCAGCTTTGCCATAAGCTGCAACAAGGTGCAAGGGCGTCACTCCCTGCAACACACAGCGTTAATTTCCGCATGCACGCATTGCATGCCTGAGATACCTGGACATGCATTGGCCCAGGAACAGCATTCAATAACCCAGTCAAACATCCAAAAAAAGGAGCAAGGAAACTGATCAATAAACAGGCAAGCATACTAGTGGCTCCTTGAAAGCATTACTGCTGCACTATTGCTAGAATGCTACAGCAATCAGGGCATTGTGGAGGGTGAGAAACGATCCAAAAATAAGAAAATTGCACTGTTGGTGTAAACTGTGGACGTACACCAATGGGTGGTCATAGATACAGCATTTTACCGGTCTACAGAGGTTGTCTATATCATAACTTGAATCCAGGAGCATCCTGAGAATGTCATCATTATCTTTTTGTAAACCCTTCTGGAGCTGCTGGAGGTCATCCTGCAACACAAATCTGCAGTTGCTTTACTCTGTGATTGTAGTATACCAGAAGGGCTATCAAAAGACGGATACCTGACCACTGATTTTTGCACCGAACTTGGTTGCTTTGGCTTTGGCTGACCGACGCGGCAGGCTTTGAGAGCATGTTAGAAGGCGCGGCATGACACAAGGTCGCCGATGAAGTCCGGCTTTGAGGTTCGACCTTGTGAAACAGGTCTTGCAACGACCGATCCCAGTGTTCACGCAAAGGCTCCGTTGCCTTGCAAAACATGTTGGCAGCCGATTCATTGTTGGTAACGATACCATTTCAGAGACAGGATACACATGAACGTGTTGCAACCCAGTCGCCAGCCTTGGAGTGATCGCTACTTTGTGGCTGCCGTGTTTTGCCTGACACGGCTTTGAAGGCGACAGCTCCGCTGCTGCTATGATATAGGAGTGCCTGTACCTGTACTGCAGCTGCGCAGTTGACAAGCAGCATGAGCATGTTCGACGCTCTCAGGAATACATAAGACAGCCTTGTTTGCTATTCCAAGCAAATCTGCAGCTATTTATTGAGAGACAACTAGTCATTCCTGCACTTCCTGCAATGCAGCCTCAACCTCTAACTTACTGGTTTGCATTTTGTCCACTCAAAAGCGAGCTGGCACTTATTTTGCTACAAGCTATCTTGCTATGTGTGTTTTGGGTTCAGCTACTCGGCGTGATTGAAACAGGGGATGGCAGCCCAGAACACGCCAAGTTGCTGAAGCCAAAACACACATAGCAAGATAGCTTGTAGCAAAATAAAATGCCAGCTCGCGTTGGCAGCCCAGAAGTGTCATCATTGAAACACTACATGGATTGGATGTTTCGCTGGATCCTAAGGAATATGTATGTGGTCAGTAGTCAGTAAGGCAAGTAAACATATCTATGTATATATGTCTATATGTGTGTGAAGTCTTCTGGCATTTTGTTTCAAAGCTACTCTGCTATAGAAGTTTG
>JAABUP010000326.1_pt1 | contig 108200 bp, 109 predicted proteins | sample 5559201 | NCBI WGS metagenome assembly JAABUP01 (sample SAMN10711887, study PRJNA513373) | rock metagenome | isolation source: Antarctica rocks | place: Antarctica
GGCATAGGCACGAGCCTTCGCCTTCGTCACTGCCTGCCGCTGGCTCATCGTCAAACCCATCTGCACGGCGTATGCCCGAACACGAGCCACCCCGGTCAGCGACACACCACCGAGCGGAGGATTTCAAATGAGGCAACGTATCCAGCTACGCGGAGGATTTTGACGAGTCAACGCGGCCACTTGACTCAAACCTGGCCCTGATGCAGGATGCATCGATGGCTGACACAGTCGGCTCCTAACGGTACGGAGGCGGTGACGGGGCAAGGTGGCCCCCGAGGATCGCACGTCGTTCGGACACCTGTGTATGGACAGAGCCTGCGCTATTCCGAGACCGCAGCCGACAAGCCCTATGCCGCTTCTCGCAATAGTCGTCGACCTGCCGCCGATGGGTCTCTGGAACTGCGACCAAAGGGTGGGCATCCGCGCCAGCATCGGATCAATTGTCTAATCAGAGAAAGACGGAGGTCGAAATGTCGAAGTCGGCGGGTGCAGACGCGGGACCGCACCGTTGGGGGAGACGGCAGTCAGTGCGCGCTGCCGGTTGCCTAATCATTGCGCTTATCGTCCCCGGACTAGCGGCATGCGGCTCCTCGAACAGTTCCTCGCCAGGTGGAGGAGGTTCGACCGGTAGCGGCTCTTCCACGGCCCCGATCATCATCGGTTCGGACCTTGAACTCAGCGGGGCAGCTGGTTCTTACGGGACGCCTGAGGCTCAGGGTGCTCAGTTCTACATCGATCAGGTGAACGCCACCGGTGGCGTCGGCGGTCGCAAGGTTCAGCTTGACTCTGAGAACAACCAGTCGACGACCACGCAAGCGGTGACGGACTATCAAAAGTTCGTCGGCGATTCCTCGGTCGTGGCTACGTTTGGGCCCGCTCTGCCGGCGACCGCGACCCTGATGGCTCAACTCGCGCAGCAGAACAAGCTACCGCTGCTCAGCTTCCTAAGTAGCACCAGTGACAGCTCGTTCAACGCGAATTCGTTCTGGTTCCGTTTCGCTTATAGCGCCCCTCTCACCGTTAAGGCGGAAGCGAACGTCATCAAGGGCATGGGCGTGAAGAGCATCGGCGTTCTCTATGCGGACGACACCGGTGGGCATGCGGGACTTCCCGCCGTTCAAGCGGCGGCCAAAGCAGCCGGGATCTCCATCAGTTCGAGCGTGTCCTATCCCGACGGTGTGACTGACCCCACCGTGCAAGTGCTACGTGCCAAGAGCTCCAGCGACGGCGCGTATTTCGTCTACGACCCAGACTCTGTAGCGCGCCTCGGCCAGGTGGTTCGGACGATGAGAAGCAACGGCATCACAGCGCCCATCTTCGTGCCAGAGAACGCAGCCCTGCCTGACTTCGCTACCGCCGCGGGCAGCACGATCACTGGCGTCTACTTCTGGGGATGGTACACGCCGGAGAATCCCACGACAGCAACGCAGAAACAATTCGTATCCGCATGGAAGACCAAGTACAACGCTCTCCCCACCGACTTCCAGGCGTCCGGGTACTCCCAGGCGCAGGTTCTGGTCGGTGCAATGCAGAGCCTCCAAAAGGCGGGTAAGGCCATCACGCGTTCAAATATGAGGGCCGCAATTGAAGGTCTGAGCGGCTTCGATTCGGTCTTCGGGAAGGTTACGTACTCGCCGACTAACCACGCGGAACCCTTTCCGGCCGTGAACATCTTCGAGTACAAGAATGGATCTTCGTTCCAAGCATCTAGCTGACACGTGAGGCAAAGCTAGTAGATAGCACGCACAGTCGCGGTCAAGTGGTTGCGGTCGAGGCGCCCGCTCGGAAGCTCAGAGCGGGCGCCTTGCGCTGCCGGGTGGGCGCCACACTCAAGGTGCCCCAGCGCTAGCCCCATGTCGCAGCGCGTTTACAGGAAAGGCGGGCTTCTCTCGTGACGAGGCACGCACGTCCCGAGTGATGCGCAACAATGCGCGCTGAGCGGGAGCCTCCGCCTGGTGAAGCGGCACTCTGGCACCAGCGGGGGTCTCGCGAGGGTGCTGCTTCGACAGGAGGTGTCTGGCCGCCCAACGGACGGCCCGGGAACCCCGCAGATACACGTCCGGGTAAACGTCCTTGCCGCCGGGAGCGGCTTCGCCCTCTCTATTTGCGTCTCAGCTGAAGCTGATCTTCGACCGGTGGGTTGATCTTCGTGTGGGTTGTGGGCTGTCGGGGCGTGCGGATGCTCCCGGGTTCGGTTCCCGGGCTGTCCGTCGCCGGTCGTAGGGGCGGGGTGGCGAGTTCAGGTCTGCGGTGTGGGCAGCGCCTGCCCTCGGGCGATGCAGTGGCGAGCGGTTTGGCCCAGCGCCAGTTGCGGTCGATGCGCAGGCGGAGTTGCCGGCCGCCGCGCACGAGGCGGGCGGCGAGGTGCAGCAGGTCTGCTGCTGCTCGGCGACAAGAGCGGCCAACTCCGCGTATGTCGGGTTTTCGGCCACATGTGTATTCTGCCTGTCCTGCAACAGGATTCGCGGAGGACACGCGCCAGTATCGTGACCGGTATGAGTTACGTCGGCCACTACGACTTCAAAGCACCTGACCAGTTACTCCGCTTCTTCACCCGGCCCCCGCCCGGGCACCCGTCGGAGACTTCTTGCTTGCCAGGGGACGGCCTCGCGCCGCAAGGTGTTGACGGCACTGCGGTCGTGATGCACGATGCATCCGTGACGAGATGTGCATCTGCATCGAAGGCCGCAGGGCTGCTCAGTCAGAGTCGGAATCCGGTCGCAGCATCGTCCCCAGTGGTCGCTGCTCCGCACTCCGAAGGCGGCACATCGTCAACGGCGGCGCTCGGAATGGACCAGGTAAGCGGCGTGGCCGATGCGTGCGGCGAGGTCCCGACCATCCAGGTCGTCAAGTACAACATCGCGCGGCTTCGCGCGATTGGTTACCTCAACCGCTTCGACGGGTATCTGCGGCAGCTCGGTTTCACCGCCGAGATGCGCGCTGCGGTACCTACCGCGGATGAAGCTGCGTTGGATGAGATGGTCCGGCAGACCGGTGCGGAGGCCGGTTGGGGTGCGGACGCCGAGGCTCACCTGCGCGCCGTCGGTTGCTCCCTCGTCCTCGTTGTCGGGGACGACTGCGGGTCCACGACTGGACTGCCCGCTATGGACTGGCCGTCGGTGCTTGAGTCGTACTCGCACCTTTCCGCCGACGTGCGCCTGCTCGTCGGCGTTGATCCAATGGCCCACGGCTCCCTGGATCGGGCGTTGGCCGTTCGGGGTGAGCCAGGCTTCGCCGGACTAGCTGTGTCACCGTTTCTCGCCGGCGTTCCGCTGTCCGACGAACGCTATGAACCAGTTCTGCGAGCCGCTTCCGATCAAAGCCTGCCGCTGTGGGTCCACGCCTCTGCTCACTTCCGCCCGGACGTGGCTTATGACATCGGCCATCCACGGCACCTCGATACTGTGATGACCCGGTATCCGGGTCTCCGTCTGATGATTGGTCATGCCGGGTGGCCGTGGGTCGACGAGGCGTGCATCGTGGCCCTCCGGCACCCCACAGTCGCAGTCGAATTCTCCACATTCCCGCCGCGGTTGATCGCTACTCCCGGGTGGTCGCTCGAAGCCCTGCTCGCGCATCGCGTTCCAATGCGTGGCCGGACGTTCTTCGGTAGCGGTACGACCTCCTCCGCGCGGCGTATGGCCGGCTTGCTAGCCGAACTAGACGGGCTGGAATTGGCCGATGACCTGCCGCTATGGCGTGGAGGTGGACTGAGAAAGTGGCTGGCTCGATGACGGCAACGGACGCGGTGCAGCCATCACCTAGCGCGGCTGGCTACGTAAAGGCGTCGGTCCTGGGCGACCTGCTCGCCGGGAGGGTGGCCCAGCGGGCTGACGCGCAAGCCCTCGTCGTGCCCTGGGGTGAGCGTCTCACCTGGGCTCAGCTTGCTGCTGTCACGGCTTCAGTGCAACGTGGTCTGGTCATCCGTGGTGTACGCCCCGGAGATCGCGTTGGGCTCATGTGCGACAACTCGCCACGGATGGCGGCGGCCCTCCTGGCGATCGTCGGCCTCAATGCTGTCGCCGTCCCTATCAACACCGCGATGGTAGGTCCCGGGCTCGCGTTCGTTCTGGATCACAGCGAGGTGGTGCATCTGATCGGTGACGAGATCTACATCGAGCGCAGCCTCTCCGTCGGCGGTGGGCTGGGCGCGGATCGATGCGTCTCCACGTCGGACAGCTCCCGTGTGTGCTCGTGGAGCGAGGCCTTCGGTGCGCCAGGTGACCCGATCTCTGAGGGTCGAGCGAGCGATCCCGCGGTGCTCATCTACACCTCAGGCACTACGGGAGAGGCAAAAGGTGTTGTTCTCTCACACGCGGCGGTGCTGGCCGGCTCGCGGGGTGCGGCGGGCGTCATGTTCAAGGCGACCAGCGATGACGTCATCTACACCTGCCTGCCGCTGTTCCACTGCGCCGCTCAGCAGCTTGGGCTGTGGGCATGTCTTCTCTCAGGCGCCACGCTGGTACTAGCACCGCGATTCTCGGCTTCGTCGTTTTGGGCCCAGATCGACGAGCATCACGTAACCGCATTCCACTTCATTGGACCGATGCTCTCAGTCCTGTGGCAGGCGCCACCGAGCCCGGCCGATACGCAACACCACGCGACGAAGGCGATCGGGGGCGGCCCTCGGGTCGCCTGGCAGGAGTTCGCGGACCGGTTCGCTCTGCAAGTGGTGGAGTGCTACGGGACGACAGAGACGTTTGGTGGCTGCGTCACACACCGGCCCGGTATGGGAAGACTTGGCTCGGTCGGCATGGCCATGCCATACATAGAGATCGACATCGTCGACGAAGCGGGACTCACCGTAATGGTGGGCGACCCGGGCGAAATCCTGATACGTGGGCGAGAGCAGCATGTTCTGTTCACCGAATACTTGAAGCGGCCCGACCTCACTGCTGCCGCGGTGCGTGGGGGTTGGTACCACACGGGGGATGTAGGCAGCTTCGATGCCGACGGCTACCTCTACTTCCACGCTCGCACGAAGGAGCTGATCCGTCGGCGCGGTGAAAACGTCTCCATTCTCGAGGTAGAGAACGTGCTGTCCAAGCACCCCGACGTGCGGGACTGCGCCGCTGCCGGGGTCGCTTCACCGCTCGGTGAGGAAGACATCCTGGTCTCGCTCGTGCCGGGACCGAGCGGAATTGATCCTGAGGAGCTCATCGCCTTCGCAGCCGAGTACCTGCCGGCCTTTGCCCTCCCCCGCTACATCACCATCCAGGAGAGCATCCCCCGCACAGCCACCTACCGGGTTCAGCGCCATCTGCTGGCACCGCTAGTCGCGACGGCCTACGACCGGGAAAGGCCTCGCACATGACGGCACCAGCCGGTCTTCGGCTGGACACCTACGTACTCGGCCAGGTCGTGCGGCGCGCCAACGACGTCGTGCTGCACTTCCCCGAGGGCCCACAGCTCACCGGCGCTGAGCTGCTTCGGCTGACCGGCGGTTACGCGCGGCGACTAACCGAGGCTGGAGTTGAGCCCGGGGACAGGGTCGTCGTCGCGGTGCCCAACCACCCGGACGTGGTCGCATCTTGGTTGGCCATCAGTGCGCTCGACGCGGTCGTTGTCTCCGTCCCTTCCGTGGCTACCTCCGCTGAGCTCGCCGAGTACTGTCACTTGCTCGACCCTAAGGCGGCCGTCGTCGGCGGCGCCGTCGCAGAACGTTTCCCCCCTAAGATCACGCTGGTCGCGGCTGGGACGGTGGAGCTCGCCGATTCGTTCGCCTTAGCGCCGAGCCGCTTCCTCGAACGCGAATTGGACACCTGCGTCATTCGGCTCAGCTCCGGCACGACGGGTGCGCCCAGGCCGCTGAGTCTGTCGCACCGCAGCATGGTGCTCACCCTGATGGGCGAAGCGCTCGAACTCGGTGCGCGCGCGGGTGCCCGAGCGCTCATTGCCATGCCTATGCAGGGAGCTGGGGCGTGGTTCGCACTGGCGCTGTTGGCCGCAGGGGCTGAGGTCACAGTGCTGAGCCGGCCTTCCAGCTTGGTCTTAGCAGACGTTGTTGGAATGAGTCACCTCGTCGCCGTACCGGAACTCCTCCGTCGGCTCGTGGGCGAGCTTCCAACCTCTGAGCTGTCACCTCTGACTGGACTCGTCGTCGTTGCCACCACGTCCGCGCTCGACAACGACGACCGGGATGCACTCGAACAGCGTGGCGCGTTGGTCTTTGACCTGTATGGATCCACCGAGACGGAGCTGCTCGCGTCGCGCCGGCCAGGGGAGAGCACCGCCTCGGCGTTCTTCAACGCGGAGATCGATGCCGGTTACGAAGGACCGGCGCCGATTCGCAAGCGAGGACCGGACATCTACATGGGAGTCTGGCCGGCAGCGCACACGTCCGGCGAGCCGACTTGGGTGAGCACCGGCGACGAAGGCACGACGCTGGCAGCGGGCGTCGGGTTGACAGTCGCCGGCCGCGTCGATGATGTCGTCGTCATACGTGGCAACAATGTTCGCCTGGCAGAGGTCGAGCGGGCGCTTCGGACTCTCGACACGCGGCTAGAGATCGCGGTCGTTGCGGAGCGCACGGAATCGGCGGCGCCACGTCTGGTCGCCTATGTGGCCGGAGGTCGGCCCGACGACCTCGACCGTCTACGCTCGCTGAGCGCGGAGCAGCTGTCACCGTACAAGCAGCCGGACGAGTTCGTGCTTATCGCGCGGCTGCCCCGGAACCAGTTCGGAAAAGTCGAGCGCCGGCGACTGACCTCTCCGCACGAGTCCTTCCGCAGTAGCGAATAGTCCGGCCAGCAAGCTCAACGGGTTCAATCGGTCTGCACACTCAATGGAAGGATTCTGCGTATGGGAGGAGAAGCATCCGTGTACCGGTCCGTAAGCCACCAGTACGAAAATTGCCGGGGACGCGCCGTCGGCAAACGCACTAGCCGCCCTGCCAGGCGGCGTTTAAGGCGCCTAGCCGGCACTTTCCCCTGCTTTCCCGTCAGCGGTGGATGTGAAACGAGCGGCGCCTCCCGGTTCGGAACAGGGGTCGGCGCTTCGCGCCCGGTCCGAGCTCCGGGGAGGTCGACCTAGCCGTGCTCCTTCAGTCAGTCTTGAGTAGTGGCATCGCGGCAGGCGCGTTCTATGCGTTGCTCGCCATGGCCCTGCAGATGACGTATTCCGGGTCTGGCATCCTGAACTTCGCGCAGGGAGACATTGCCGCATTCGGTGCCTTCGCCTACTGGCAGTTCACGGTCAAGAACCATGTGGACGGTCTTATCGCGCTCGTCCTTGCGCTTGTCCTCGGACTGGTCGTGGGCGCCGTGGTGTACCTCCTCCTGCGGCCATTCAGCAGCCGGTCAGCGTTTGAGGCAAGCATGGCCTCGATCGCCGTCAGCTTCCTGCTCGAAGGGGTTTTCCAATACCACTTCGGCTCGCAGACCCTTCTACCTGCACCGCTGGTGCGAGGTGGCCCGCTCCACCTCGGCGGTGCGGTTGTTCCCCGGCAGGACATCGTGATCATTGTGGTCGCGGCGCTCGCCGGTGCGGCAGTCTTCGTCCTGCTGCGGTTGACTCGCCTGGGACTGGCCATCCGAGCGGTGGCGAACAACCCAGAAGCCGCGCGGATCGCAGGTGTCCGTGTTGGCCTGGTACAGGGATCGGTGTTCGCTATCGGCGGGTTGTTGAGTTTCGCCGGGGGCGCCGTCACGGCACCCATCGTCGGCGCAGGGTTCGTGTCCGGGCAGACCTTCATCGTCTCCGCCTTCGTCGCCGCGGTCCTGGGCGGCCTCGGCGCCGTGTGGATGGCCGCGCTTGGCGGACTTGCGCTTGGTATTATCGAAAGCATCATCGGTAGTACCTCGATCAGTAACTACACCGACGCCGCTTTGTTCGTCGTTCTCATCCTTGTGCTTCTGTTCCGCCCGGGCGGACTGGCTGGTAAGGCGCAGGCGACATGACGACAACAATCGAGAGGGTTGAGCGGCGGCGGCCCGGAGCCGTCCTAACGCGGCGGGTCTTCGGGACCGCCTGCCGGGACCGTCGGCTGCCCGGGCGTCTCGTCGGCATCGCCGTGCTACTGGCGCTGTTGATCGAGGTTGAGAGCGGGGCGAGCTCGTACTCGCTCGCGCTTGTGCAGCAGGCAAGTGTGGATGCCTGCCTCGGCCTCGCCGTCGTCGTACTGCTGGGGTTTGCCGGCGAGTTGTCGTTCGCCTACGGCGTGCTGTTCGGGATTAGTGGTTACGTCGCCTACTACCTCATGAACGCCGGCTTCCCGATGTGGCCCTCCTACGCAGTCGGGGTCTTAGCCAGCACCGTTGCGGGGACGCTCATCGCTGTTCCTGCTCTGCGCATCCGGCAGCTGCAACTGGCTCTGGCCACGTTCGGTGCTGGGATAGCCGGCATAGAGATCTTCGGCAACCTCGCCGGCGGCTCCGGTATCGTTGGCTTGAAGCAACTCTACTTCGGCGGGGACGCGGTTGGCATCACGGATCCGAAGACGACCGCCTTGTTCGCTGTCGGGGTGCTGGCTGTCGTCCTCCTGATCGCCGAGTTCACCGTCAGCGGGCGCCTTGGCCGCAGGTGGCTGGTGATCAAGGCGCGGGAGGACCTGGCGCGTAGCTTCGCTGTCAGCGTGCCGCGGGAGCGGCTGATCGCTTTCGCGGTGAGCTCGGCCCTTCTGGGGATCATCGGCGCGGTCTACCCGACGATGCTCGGCCTGCTCAGTGCGGACTCCTACCAATTCCAGACCGTGATCAACGTGCTGATCATCGCAATACTCGGCGGTCTGCTGCGCCCTGGCGGTGCCTTGCTCGGTGCCCTGATCTTCGCTGAAATCGGTCAGCACCTGTCGAACGGGACGCCTGGCTTGTCGCAGATCGTGTACGGAGCCCTGCTGCTGGCACTGCTCCTCGTTCTGCCGCGGGGCCTGGTGGGGATCATCGAGTCGCTGCCGCACTTCATACGGCGCCGGCGGAAGAGCGATCCGGGTCTGGCGACAGTGCAGGGTAACGACATGAAACAGCCACTGGCGCCTCGGGAACCGATCCTGGCCCCAGTTGGCTTCGCGGGGCTGCAAGGTCAGGCTCTGACAAAGTCCTTCGGCGGCTTTACAGCCGTCTCGTCAGCGGACATCGACATTCGCCCCAGGTGCATCACCGGCATAATCGGCGCGAACGGGGCGGGTAAGTCGACATTGCTGGACCTGTTGACCGGGTTCAAGACGCCCGACAGCGGAACGGTCCGATTGGCCGCAGAGTCATCGCTTGAGTTGTCGGAGGCTCGATCCTGGCGACGGTCACAGCGCGGTGTCCGGCGGACGTTTCAACATCCGATGCTCGTCCCCGAACTGACTGTTCTGGAGAACGTGGCTGTGGCCGTCGAATGCGCGAAGGGCATCCGTCCGCGGCAGGCACGTGGACGAGCCGCCGCAGTCCTGGCTGATGCGGGGCTCACCCGGTGGGCGGACGCCCTTCCCGAGGGGCTGCCCTACGGCGTTGTCAAGCTCGTCGATGTCGCGCGCTTGGTTGCCACGGACCCAGTCGTCGCGTTCTTCGACGAACCGGCTGCCGGACTCGGCGAGGCAGAGCTTCCCGCGTTGGCTTCATACCTGCGCGGACTGGCCGCGCGTGGCGCGGCAGTCGTGTTGATTGAGCACAACCTGGACTTCATCGCCGAAGTCAGCGACGAGCTGGTGGCTATGGACTTCGGCAGGGTGGTCGCCTCAGGCAAACCGAAGGAGGTGCTCGAGTCCGACGCTGTCGCCGCCGCGTACTCGGTGCAGGCGTCGATAGGACTGAAGGGGGCACATGATGCTTGAGGTCGAACACGCCCGGGCGGGCTACGACGGTCGTCGCAGCGTCGTCCTGGATGCAAATCTCAAGGCGAACTCCGGTGAGTTCGTGGCGTTGCTCGGGGCCAACGGGGTCGGCAAATCGACCCTGCTCCGTTCGCTTACCGGCCTGTGCCGGTGGCAGGGCGGGGATGCGCGCTTCGGCGGGGAGAACATCGCAAAACTGTCTCCCCGCGCGCGGCTCCGACGTGGGATCGCGCTAGTTCCCCAGGGTCACGACCTGTTCCTCGATCTGACGTGCGTGGAGAACATCAACGTCGGTTCTCTGGGACGGTCACGCAAGGACGCCGCAACTGCGCTCGACCGGACCTTCGCGTCGTTCCCGATCCTCCGGGATCGTCGCGGGCAGTTGGCGTCAACGCTGAGTGGTGGCGAACGGGCCCTGCTCGCGGTCGCGCGCGCGATGGTCAGTTCGCCGACCTTGCTCTTACTAGATGAGCCATCGCTCGGGCTCTCGCCAGGCGCCAGGCACGGGTTGTTCGCGTATCTCAAGCGGCTCTCCGCCGAACAGCAACTCACCATCGTGCTGGCCGAGCAGGACGCGAAAGGCGCGCTTGAGGTAGCAGACATCTGCTACGGGATGCGCAACGGTCGCACCGTGGGGTGGCTTGACGCTAAGGACGTCTCCGCCGACCGCCTGCGGGAGTTGTACCTCACCGGCCACTCGGGCGAATGGGGCAATCCGAACGTGCACCCGACACAGCGTGAGGCGTCGGGCGCGTCCCAGCGGGCCTAACAAGCGCCTCCTTTGGAGTCGCAACCCGTGGGTGGTTGCCGTCGACCTCATAGCAGGTAACAATGATGCAGGATGCATCCAGTGGAGGGAACCATGCCAATCAGTTCCGAGCAGACGTCCGGGAAGTCGTCTGACCGCGGTAGGGACGGAGGGTCGGCCGGACCGCTGGCAGGACTGAGGGTTATCGACGCATCCACATTGTTCGCCGGTCCGACGATCGCGACGATGTTCGCCGACTTCGGCGCCGACGTCATCAAGGTGGAGCACCCGCGCGGGGATGGTCAGCGGTCGATGGGCTGGCAACGGGATGGCACATCGTTGATGTGGACGGTCCTCAACCGAAACAAGCGCTGCGTCACGCTGGATCTGCACACTACTGGCGGCCAGGACCTGTTCCGCCGCCTGGCTGGCACGGCGGACATCCTCATCGAGAACTTCCGACCGGGCACGCTGGAGAAGTGGGGGCTGGGTTATGACGCGCTCGCGCGCGAAAATCCCGGCATAGTGTTGGTGCGGGTTACCGCGTTCGGGCAGACCGGCCCGTGGAAGGACCGGCCAGGATTTGGCACAATCGCTGAAGCTATCAGCGGTTTCGCTAACATCAATGGCTATCCGGACGGGCCGCCAACGCTGCCTCCGTTTGCCCTGGGTGACACCGTTGCGGGGATATTTGGTGTCGCTTCGGCGATGTTTGCGGTGTACCACCGGATGATGTCGGGTGAAGGCCGCGGCCAGGTCATCGACCTGAGCATCTATGAGCCACTGTTCTGGGTCCTCGGCCCGCAGTTGTCGGTCTTCGACCAACTGGGGGAAGTACAGGGACGCACCGGCAATCGGGCGCCATTCACGACCCCGCGCAACCTCTACCAGGCTAGCGACGGCAGGTGGATCGCTATCTCGGCTAGTACCCAGTCCATCGCGGATCGCCTGATGCGCATGGTTGACGCGCCAGAAATTCTCACTGAGCCCTGGTTTGCTGATCATGTCGGGCGCCTCGAGCACGTTGACGAGCTGGATGCCGCGATCGGTTCCTGGATCAGCGCCCGCACCAGCGAGGAGGTGATGGCGCTCGCGGAGCGATTTGAAGTCGCCGTGGCCCCGATCTACACCATCGAGGACATCTCTAAGGACGCCCAGTACCTCGCGCGTGAGACGTTCACACACATCCTTGATGACCAAGAGCGGCCAGTGGCCCTACAGAACGTCGTACCGCTTCTGTCAGCCACCCCCGGGCATCATCGTTGGCTCGGACCGGCGCTCGGCGCACACAACGAAGAGATCTTCGTATCGGAGCTGGGACTCAGCCCCAGCGAACTCGCCGACCTCGAGCAGCAGGGTGCGATTGGGCCATCCGCCGATCAGGCCCCCGCACAAGAACTTATAGATGCACAACTGTCCACCAAGGCTACCGGAAAGGTTCACTCATGACCCTCGCAGACACGTCGGTGCCTACCGACTCCAAGACCTCGATCGCCGACCGGATTCAGATCGTGGACGTCGACAGCCATGTCATGGAGCCCTCCGATCTTTGGACCTCGCGCATCGACGGTGAAAAGTGGGGTGACCTCGTGCCGCACGTCCGACGTGACGAGAAGGCAGGAGTCGACCGCTGGTGGGTGGGAGAACGCCGCGCATCCGCCGTCGCCAACTTCGCCGTAGCGAACTGGAAGGAGTTCCCCCCGTCGTTTCCCGGTCTTGTGGAGGAGGCGGATCCGGCCGCGTGGGATCCGCACGAGCGGCTGACCCGGCTCACGGAGGTCGGCATCCACCAGCAGGTCCTCTACCCCAACATCCTGGGGTTTTCCAGCGTCTACTTCTTCGACCTCGACCCCGAGCTCCGCTACAAGTGCGTCGCTGCCTACAACGACTTCGTCACGGACTTCTGCTCCGCGGACCCGAACCGGCTCATCGGCCTGATGTGGCTGCCGTTCTGGGATCTCGATCTGGCAGTCAAGGAGATGGAGCGCTGCCTAAAGAAGGGGCATCGCGGAATCATCTTCCCGAGCAACTTCGAGCCCATCGGGCTGCCGCTGCTGCCGGACGAGCATTGGAACCCCATCTGGGAGGCCGCTCAGCACCACGAGATGTCGATCAACTTCCACACCGGCTTCCAGATCACCGAGGAGGAGGCGCGCAGTGCGATCGGCCACCGTCGCTCCCGAGCCGACTTCGCCAAGATGAGCTCGCTGTTCCTGCTCGGCAACGCGCGAACCGTCGCCGATATCGTCCTGTACGGTATCTGTGACCGGTTCCCGTCGCTCAACTTCGTATCTGTCGAAAGTGGCTTCGGGTGGATGCCGTATTTCGCCGAAATGCTCGACTGGCAGTGGCTTAATTCCGGTGCCCGCGACGCCTACCCGGAGATGAAGCTGAGCCCGAGTGAGTACATGCAGCGGCAGGTGTACGGCACATACTGGTTCGAATCGTCGTCGGTGGAGCGAATGGGTGATCTTTGGGCGGATAACCTGATGTTCGAGACGGACTTCCCGCATCCCACCGCGATCCAGGCCGGGCCGGCGTCGTACTCAGAAAACCCCCGCGAGCACCTGGAGCAGACGATGGCTCACGTCCCCGAGGATCTGTTGAAGAAGTTGCTGCGATCCAACGCCGCGCGCGTGTATCACCTCAGCTGACCCGTCTAAGGAGCCCCAATGTGGCAGGCTGATCGTCTAGAGATCACCGTTCTCGTCGAAAACTGGGTGGATATGTTGCTGCCCGAGTTAGCCGGTGACCACTGCGTCTCGCGGTTCGGGCTCATCGAGCATTTCGATCCAAAGCGGATCCCCCCGGTGGCTGAGAACGGGATCTCGCTTCTGGTCGTCGCCGAGCGCGGTCGTCACAAGATGACAACGCTGTTCGATGTCGGCCTCACCGGTACGGCGCTCGCACACAATGTCAAGTCACTCGGTGTGGATCTCTCGACGTTGGACAATGTGGTGATCAGCCATGGCCATCCCGACCATTTCGGCGGCATCTTCGAGCTTCTGGATATGCTTCACAAACCGGTGCCTATTTCCACGCACCCGGACGCGTTCCTCCCGCGCTACGCCGTCATGGGCGACGGTCGCACCGCGCCGGTGTACAACGAGGCGTTCCGGGAGGGCGGTCTAGATCGGGCCGGTGGGCGGCCGGTGCTCAGTCGCGATGCGCTCGAGCTCGGGTGGGGGGTTCTGACGACGGGGGAGATCCCCCGGCGTAGCAACTTCGAGGGACCGGTCTCCGAGCTCGAGCCACGTGCGGCCGGACTTTGGCAGATCGATCGTGACGGGCACCGCGTCCCCGACCAGGTTTGGGATGAGCAGGGCTTGGTGATCGATGTGAAAGGTGAGGGCCTGGTCGTACTGACCGGCTGCGCTCACGCCGGTGTAGTCAATACGATCTTGCGGGCCCGCGAGTTGGTCGGCGAGAAGCCGGTGCGTGCCGTGCTCGGTGGGTTCCACCTGGGTTTTCCGACGACGCCCCTGGAGAACGTGGCTAAGACGGTCGAGGCATTCTCCGATCTAGATGTAAAGTCCATCGTACCCATGCATTGTTCGGGATTGCGGGCGCACGTCGGAATCTCGCAAGAGTTGCCCGAAAGGTATGTTCAGCCCGCGGTGGGGTCGACATTCCGGTTCGGCTCGTGACCGACGATGGGCTGGTCCTCGTAGAGCAGCTCGGCCGGGTGCGCCGGCTTACGCTGAACCGACCGGACAAGAGCAACGCAATATCGCGTGATCTGCTGGCGACTCTCGTGAGTGAGATCGACGGTGCTGCTGACGACCAGGACACCTCTGTCATAGTGCTGCAAGGCGCGGGCCGCGGTTTTTGCGCTGGCTTCGACCTCGGCGCTGGCAGCCAGCAAACGATCTGGTCCGATCGCGAGCGGTTGCGGCGGACCGGCCGACACTTGGATGTCGTATGGTCGTGCCCCATCCCGGTCATCGCTCAGGTGCACGGTTTCGCGCTTGCAGGCGGATCCGACCTAGCACTGCACTGCGACTTCCTCATCTGCGCGGAGGGTGCTCGCATCGGTTACCCGCCCGTCCGTGATCTGGGCGTCCCGCCTAGCACCATGTGGCTGTACCGTGCCGGGCTGCAGATGGCCAAGCGAATGCTTATGACTGGCGATTCGTTGACTGGGATTGAAGCGCACGAAATTGGGCTGGCGATCGAGGTGTGGCCAGAGGCTGACCTAGCTGATCGCGCGTTGGCTCTGGCTCAGCGGATCGCGCTGGTCGGCCGCGAGGCGTTGATCGGAAACAAGGCGGTGTTGAATCGCGGCATCGACCTCATGGGGAGGGCGACGCTGAACCGGATTGCTGAGACGGAGGACGCGCTTGCACATACGGCTCCATCCGCGCTGGCGTTCCGCGAGAGGGCACGGGAACACGGTCTAAAGGTGGCGCTGCAGGAACGGGACGCCCCCTTTCAGCCCGATCCGCCCGGGATCACCTGAGTCAGCCGGCGGCGAGACCGTCGCTGCTCGCATTCCCATCATGCTCCATGACGGCCCGTTGACCGCCGATGATGTGTTGCTTCATGAGTTCAGTAGCGCGGTCGCGCCTCCGTCGAGGCCACTGGGATGACCAACGCTCGCCCAAGCCGACCGCGCGCCTGTGCGTACTGGAGCTCAATACGTTGAGACGCGCCGAAGCCCTGCTCCCCTGGGGCGAGCACCACAACCGCGCGAGCAGTCGCGAGCGCTTCGGTCGTGCTCGCCGCGAAGTCCTCGCCATACGCAACGTTGAGCTCGTCTAGGAACACCAAGAGCCCGGCCGCGGAGAGCTCATGTGCCAGCGTCCGCGCGACCACTCTGTCCGTCTGTGCGTGGCTGATAAACACGTCGTAGCCACGCGCGGCGGCGTCCTGTCCACGGTCGACCATGCCGGACATTGTCGGACACGGCCGACTGCTCGCGCAGCGGCACGACGGAGTCAGCGAGTGGTGCCGCACGTCTCGGGTCGCCATCTGACCTGCCGTATCGATCTCATCTGCCGCGGGCCTGGGAACTGAACGTGACGATCGCCCGATCCTTCGCGCTTCATGATCGACAACGTCGCATGACAGGCGGACATCGTCCTGGTGAGATTCGTACAAGTGATCCAGTCGAGTTGCTGCGAGTACAGGCCGGCGGCATGCTGCGCCGGGTGTCGGTTCCTCAGCTGTGCTTCGATTCTTGAGTGCCTCGCGATCACTACATCCCGGCGGGATTTCTTGGGCGCTTCTCGCGGGATGTTGCAGGACCTATGCGTCGCCGGCGTATCGGGGTAGCACGACGCGGCCGTCGCGATCCGTTCCTCGCGCGCCCCGACGACATCGCATTTGTCCAGGATCTTTACGTCATCGAGGGTCTGCAGCGGGGCCACCCACAAGGACCGAACCGAGATCTCGACCGGGTCTGGAGAGGTTACGAAGGCAACCTCAACGCGGCGCTGGACGCCCTGATCGCGCGGGCACCCATTCCCTCCGACGCGTGGCTCCGGGTCTTGGTCCCGTTCGTCGTCGGGCTCCTCTGCCGACACCCCGAGTTCGCTGAACGCATCACCCTGGACGGCGGTGTCGTCCGCTCCGCCGATCCCGTGGAGCTTGACCCATTCAGCGGGCCGGACCTCGTGAACGCGGCGCGCTGGGTCGAGGTCAACTTCGTCCTTGCACCCGTCATGGCAGCGAGGTGGACGGTGTGCCACGGCCCACCTGACGCCGCCTGCATCACGAACGATCTGGGCTTTTGCGGATACATGGAGGCCGAAGGACGGTCGCTCGGCATCGCTATACCGCTCGGCGGCGGTGCCACCCTGTGTCTCGGACCGCGTAAGCAGCGCACGATCCTCGTCCGACGCGACGATCGCTGGATGGCGCCGATGCAGCACATCGACGTTGGACGTGATGCCGTCCAGCGACTTGGACTGAGGGTGGCAGCGTCCGCACCGGAGCTCATCGTCGGGCCGGAGAAGCGAGTTGTGGTCTCGTTCATGCGGGCGATGCATGATGAAGTGGCACCGGTTCCGGCCTATGCCGAGCTCGCCGACTTGTCCCGGGCGACGATGCACCGCAACCACATGGCGTGGCCATGCCTCGTCTCGACGCTCGCGCAATCCGAGATTCCCGACGGGGCGATGACTGGAGTGGACTGGGACATCTGCATGCTCGGGGGTTGGCACCCGCCGCCACTGATTGGAGACACGTTTTATGCACCGACCAGCCTTGAGAAGATCGGGGGAACGATCCGTCTGCATCTAAACCAAGCGGTGGACTAACCCAGAGGCGGCACGTTTGGACCGACGCGTAGCAGCCCTGAAGGGCACGGCGCTCTGCCTAGCAGCCTGCTGCACCCCTCGCCGAACTCGTCGCCTAGATTGCAGCTCATGGAGCTGCGCATCACCTTCGGCGTCTGCGTTGAGGAGGACGGCGGGGACCTTCTTGACGTCGAGCAGCTGGATGGGCTGACCGCAGACGATCTGGCCGAGCTCACCGAGACCCTTCGCAGCAACGGGGTTTACGGTGCCGTCCGCGCCGAGGCGGGGTCGGTAGGTAAAGGCGCAGCCGGCCCCGGCGTCCAATTGGTCGTCACGTTGATGGAAAACGTGGTCACTGACGCGGCGTCGGTGCTGGCCATCGGGAGCGGACTATGGGCGCTCATACGAAGGGTGCGCGCTCGCCGGGATCGCGCGATCGCGGTGCAGCAGCCGGAAGCCATCCAAGCATTGGCGATCGCCGCGGCGTCGGACAGGCCGGCTGCACTTGCCGGCGGCCATGTGCGCCCAGCTGTTTGCCTCACAGGCGGAGGACCAGGCGTCGGTACAGATTCACGTGACGTCTGGGCCACGCCGACAGTCCTCCCCGGTGGCGACGTCTGGATCGTCTTCAGTTCCCCGAGCGGTCTCGTCCTCGGCCAGGTCACCGTCCCAGCCGAATGGACGCCGCTGCGTGGCGGCCTGCTGGAGGGAGACGTCGCCCGCGTGTTCGCAGATCTCAATCCGCGGTGATATGCATACCGACCCGCCAAGGCTGCTCGGTTTGGACCAGTTCGGTCGCCACTCCTGACGAACAGAACCGTCACTAAGGCGCTCGTGGTGACCATGGCGCTGCACGAGCTTCCCCAGGGAATCGATCTTCAAGGTAGTCCGCGAGGCGCACCGCCTGCTGCGTCCCGGCGGCACCTTCGCCGCGCTGGAGAACCGGCTGATCGGCGACCCCCTCCGCGACCTTCTCGGCGCCTACCACAGCGAAATCATCATCGAGCTGGAGCGCGGCTCCCAGAAGGTGCTCTGGCGCGCGGTACAGGAACGTGGTCACCGACCATCCCGAGCTGCTCGACTACCCCACAGGTGGTTCGGCCGGCGGGACCCTGCAGCTCGACTCGGACCTTGAGTTACCCGACTGGTATACCGGCTTCGACATCCACCTGCAGCCTGGAGGGATCTGGTCGAGCCGTCAGGCAGCCCGGATCTACGAGCTCGGCGCTGCGCTCGTGATGCTCGGGGATAACGACGACTACGCCTTCCACGAATCATTCGCCCGCACCGGCGTGCCGCCCCGGGACTACCGGAACGTCGTTGACCTGGGCTGCGGCTTCGGCAAGAGCACCCGGCCGATCAAGCGGCTCTACCCGAAGGCGCAGGTCGTCGGTCTCGACCTGTCCGCGCCCGTGCTGGAGCTGGCGCACGCCCAGGCCGAGGCCATGGGGCTCGCGCTTGACCTGCGCCAACGAAGCTGCACCGACACCGGTCTGCCCGACAGCTCCTGCGACCTGGTCACCGCGACGATGCTGATTCACGAGCTCCCACCAGAGGTCCTCGTGCGGACTTTCCAGGAAACTGCCCGTGTGCTCGCCCCCGGCGGCGAGGTACGAATCCTGGACTTTCATCCGACCGGTCAGCCTGTGCGAGACGTGGTCATGTGCGACCACGGACTGCGCAACAACGAGCCGTACATGCCGATGCTGTTCGACACCGATGTCCTGGCCCTTTGCCGTGCAGCCGGGCTTGTCCAGGCGCGGTGGACGCCGTTCGACGAGCGGGGCGACGGGCTACTCGCTCAGGGCACGTGGCCGCCCCGCGCCGAGTGGCATTTTCCCTGGGCTGTGCTGTCCGCGACTCGACTGGAGGAGTAATCGTGCGAGAGCCCCGATTCTTTCCCGATCCCGATCTCGACAAGGTGGTCGCCATGGTCATGGACCTGTGCGCGCAACTGCACGTCGAGCGCCAGCACCGCCTCGTCCTGGAGGAGGCGCTGGCGCGCCGCGCACTTGTCAGTCAGGAGGAACTCGAGGCCCTCGCCACTGATCCCGACGTGCGGAGCAGGAGCCGCGCGGCGGTGGATCAGTCGTTGGGCGCGCTGTTGGCCTGCCTCCTTGAACGAGACGACGCCGCCGCCCCGCTGCGCCCGCACAGCCCCGTACCGGAGGTGGCGCGATGAGCCGGCCGTTCATCGAGTTCGTGCAGGTCCAGGCGCTGCCCTGGCGCCGCGGCATCCCGGGGCAGGTACGCCGAAAGGTCGAGACCCGGGTCCTGAGCGTCGACGCGGACACCGGTGCCAGCAGCGTTCTCGTTCGCTACCCGCCGGGATGGGAGCAGAACGACCCCCAGTGCCTTGATACTGACGAGGAGTTCTTCGTGCTCGGGGGCGAGCTGAGCATCGGCAAGTCCGTCTACGGCCCCCGGACCTATGCGCATCTACCCGCCGGCTACCACCGGCCGACCATGACCTCACCGCACGGGGCGGTCGTGCTCACCTTCTTCGAGGGCGAGCCGCAGGCGGTGGACGCGGCCGATGGGGTCGTCGATTCCCCCCGGCTAGTAGAGCGGCGCGACGCGCTGGACGGGGACTGGGGTGGCGCCTTCCATCCCCAGTTCCCCCCCGGCGCGGGGCGCAAGTGGCTGCGCCGCGACCCGCGGGACGGCGAGGAGACCTGGATCCTGGGGGCGATGCCGCTTCGGCATGGCCGCCGCCCGGCGTTCGACGGGATATGTAGCCTTCGCTATACCTCTCGGCAGCGCGAGGAGGGGATCAAGGACTCGCCGGAGATCTTCCTCGCCGACATCGTGGCCGAGATCGAGAGGCAGAAGAAGCGGTTCCCCATCGAGTTCAACATCGACATCGCCCGGCGCTTCACCGAGGAGTCGGCCGCCGCCTACGAGTACCTGGTCAAGCTCGGCGTCGAGTTCGACTACTTCGTGAAGCGGCCGACGCTGCACACCGTCGACTGGATGCTCAAGACCCATGACGTTAGTGCGTATCGCACCGGGTTCGAAGCGGCGCTGGCGCAGGCGGGTGTCGAGGTCGTCACGCGCACGCGGGCCCGAGAGTTCATCATGGACGGGCATCGGGTCAAGGGCGTCCAGGCCGAGCCGCACCGTAGCGGCGAACGGGTGGAGTTCACCGGAACGCACGGCGTCGTGCTCGCGAGCGGCGGCTACCAGGCAAATGCCGACTTCCGGCGCCGGTACCAGCTCGAGTCACTGTCCAGAACGCCGTTCCTCGGGATCGACACTGATCTGGGGGACGGGCACGTCATGGCCGCGGCGCTCGGTGCCGACCTCGTCAGCATGTCCATGATGCCGCTGCTCGTCATCATCCCCGGCGCATTGCTCGAGGACGTCATCGCGGTGAGCACGGCTGGCCACCGATTCCATGACGAGAACGGCCCGTACGACGATCGGGTCGACGCCGTGCACGATCTTCCCGATCAACGGGCGTTCTATATCTTCGACAGCTCGCCGGTTCGGACTAAAGAGCAGTACGTCCTGCAGATGCCCGACGAGGTGATCAGCGCACCGAGCCTGACCGAACTGGCCGACAAGGTCGGTATCGACGGCAAGGCGCTCGTCGAGACGGTCGACACGTGGAACGCGCAGGTGGCGGCGAAGCGCGACGACGAGTTCGACCGGCTCGTGTTCCCAGCTGACCGTCGCGGCATCATCGAGCCGCCGTTCAACGCCAGTCGCATGGTTGTCGGTATCACCTTCCCGGCCGGCGGCGTGCGCGTGACATCGGACATGGAAGCCGTGAGCGTCATGGGCCGTACGATTCCCGGGCTGCTCGTCGTCGGCGACACCGCGGGGGGGCTCAGCTCGGCGATTGGGCTCGGCGGGTTGCGGATCACCCCCGCCGTGACGCTCGGCCGGGTCGCCGGCCGTGAGGCGATGCGCAAGGATATCGAGACAGAGCCGCGGGTCGTCGTGAAGTCGCTCATGGAAGGTGCCGTGGTCGAGCGCCTCGACCACGGCACGACGATGATGCTGCACGACTAGGCGCTTGCGAAGCAGGATCGACAATTTGTTGTTGTGGGGGGGTCTCCATCTCAGTGCCGTAACCTGATGCGCACCAGGCCCCGCCGGACCTACCGGAACCCGGCTGCTGCCACCCAGCCTGGACATCGGGGAAGCCGGCCTACCTTGCCTTCGTTCCCCCGCCTGATCGTCAAGGAATCCACGGCACCAAGATGGCGACCCCCACTTGTTGTTTATGCGGCGGTGGCTGTGCTGGTCGTGATGCCAAGGTCGTGGAACAGGTGTTGCATGCCTCGGCGCAGGGTTTCGTAGTCGCGGTCGATCTGGGTCAAGTTGGCCGGCGGGCGGCCCCGGCGAGGGGTGCGATCCCGGCGATCAGGGGGCGATGACCTGGTCGCGGACGGTGAGCAGCGCGGTGATGGTGCGGGCGGCGTGCTCAGGGACGTGGTAGTGCCGGGTTCGGCCGGGTTTGTCGACTAGCTACTTCGACCTGAAAAAGTCGCAGGCCTTCACATTGCTATCGATGGTGAATTGCGCGCGCGAGCTTGATAGGGTTCCAAAACGGGCCCCCGGCGGACCTGTTTGGTGAACTCGCTCTGTTCGATCCCGGGCCGTGGGCGGCGACGGCCGTGGTCATCAGCGACGCGATAGTGGCGCGGTCCCGGGGTCTCGACCTGCAAGAGTTGGCGGCCCTCCTTACGTCGGTGGCCTTGTCGCTGCTGCGCGTGCTGGGCCGCCGGCTGCGGCGGTCCGAGGCAATGCTCGCCGACCGGGTCTTCATGGACGTGCCGGGTCGCCGTTGCTGCCCAGCTGCTGTGGCTCGGGGAGCGCTTCGGCACGGCCGGGCCGGGGAGCTGCGAGTCTCTCACGACCTCACCCAACGGGAACTCGCGCAGTTGATCGGCGCATCCCGTGAGGCGACGAACCGGACGTTGGCCCAGTTCGTCGCCTGCGGCTGGCTGTGTGTTAAGCGCAGGAGCGTGATCATCTTCGGCCGGCAAGCGCTGGCCAACCCGGGCCGCCGGACCCGGCACTACTCCACCTAACATACCCGACCCGCGACGCACCCCGTTGGTGCGGCGGGATGTCGGCCTGCTACGTGGTAGCGACGACGACAGTTGTGCCGCATGTCTGCAACTACACCGTCGCACCTTCGATTCTCTCGACGTTGCGCGGCCCGTGCGAGCCTACCGGGCAGGCACAACTTTGCCAGGCCTGGAGCGCCACATCGGGGATGGGTTGTCCTGTCGTCGCCCCGACTTAGCGCCCTGAACTCGGGGACGGTGTTGCGCGGCGGCAAATCCGCCGTCTCGTAGCAGCGTCGCGCATCGGTGGCTCAGACCGCCGGCTGGCGAGGCCGGCTCGTGAGATAGGCTGCGATCGCCTGCTGGCGTTCTTCTGCCGGGTAATACGCGATCTCGACGAGTTCGAGTGTGAGTCCGTCAGGGTCGCTGAAGTAGACCCAGCGCCAACCCGACAGGGGGCCGTCGTCTACCACGTTCACGTCGCCGTAGAACCGGACGCCCCTGTCTTCGAGCTGGGACTTCTTCCCATGTACGTCGTCCACGGTGAAGCAGATGTGAGCAGCACCGAGCTGGTTGTTCGGTATGGGCTGGGTCGCCGTCTGGGGGGGGTTGCGGTACTCGAGCAACTCCACGGTGCTCGACGGGCCGGCCCATAACGTGACCTGCCGCAGCTCCGCGCCAGGCACGCCTACGCCTGTGGCAAGCCCTGGGCCGGTGAACCATGGGGTGGGTTCGTTGTAGAACTCCAGACCCAGCACGTCGTGATAAAACGCGATCGAGCGCTCCAGGTCGCTGACAACCAAGCCGGTATGATGGACACCGGTTAACACCATCGGGCTCCTCTCGAAGATGTTTAGCTATGCTGAACCAAGGCCTTACACCAGTCAATGCCCACAGATTGCGGAGTCAGCAGGAGTCAGCAGGAGCCAGTGGGTCCAGCTGGAACACTGCCTGTTGACGCCTTGAGCACCCATCGTGTTAACTGACAACGAACGCTTGGCGGCCTCGCTCTTCACTGTTAACTGGCGTAGAGTTCCGCCGCCTTGGGTCACGCGCGTCGCATGACCTGCAGTTTGCGGCTCCGAGAGGATATCCATGGGCACGGCTACCTTCGGCACGAACGTTGTCGACTGGGAAGCGCGCATCGATGTCAATCGGCTGCGTAGCGATCGGCTCGCGAAGCTCAACGCTCAACTCGAAAGATCGGAGGTGGGTTCTCTCCTGACGTTCGACTTTCACAACATTCGCTACATGACGGCGACCCACATCGGCACGTGGGCAATGGACAAGATGATCCGCTTCGCGCTCCTGCCCCGCGGAGGCCAGCCGGTGCTCTGGGACTTCGGCTCAGCCGCACGTCACCACCAGCTGCATGCGCCGTGGTTGGACTACCGCACCGACGCCGAGATCGCGCGGGGAGTCCAGGGTCACAGCGGAGCCCGCGCCGGTATCTCCCTACTACGCGGCGCCTTTCACCCGTCCTCCGGAGTCGCCGAATCCCTGGCACAGAAGATCTATGAAGAGCTTGAGCGTTACGGGCTGCACACAGCTCCCATTGGAGTTGACCTGATCGAGATTCCGGTGCTCCGCGCCCTACAAGCCAGGGGCCTGACCGTCGTTGACGGGCAGCAGGTCTTCCTTGAAGCGCGGCGTATCAAGACACCGGACGAGATCACCCTTCTCACTACCGCGGCGTCCATGGTAGATGCCGCTTATGACGACCTCTACGCCTTCCTGCGCCCCGGTGTTCGTGAGAACGAGACCGTCGGTGTGGTGTCCAAGAGGCTGTTCGACCTAGGCTCAGAACAGGTTGAAGGCGTGAACGCGATCTCTGGCGAACGATGTTCGCCGCACCCGCATGTGTTCTCCGATCGCATCTTGCGGCCAGGGGACCCCGCATTCTTCGATATCCTGCACAGCTTCATGGGGTACCGCACTTGCTACTACCGAACCTTCGCCATCGGCAGCGCTTCCACCGCGCAGGTCGACGCCTACAAGCGCTGTCGCGAGTACATCGACGTCGCGATCGAGGCCGTGAAGCCCGGCGCGACAACAGCCGACATAGTGAGTCTCTGGCCCAAGGCGCAGGAATTCGGCTTCCCGGACGAGGAGGCCGCGTTCGCGCTGCAGTTTGGACACGGGATCGGGCTGTCCATCTGGGAGAAACCGATCTTCAGCCGGTTGGTGTCGCTCGAGCAACCGGAAGTGCTCGAGGAGGGAATGGTGTTCGCCCTCGAGACGTATTGGCCGTCGGCCGACGGTTGGGGAGCCGCGCGCATCGAAGAGGAGCTTGTCGTGACCGCGGACGGGGCTGAAGTGATCACCAAGTTCCCGGCTGAGCAGTTACTCGTTGCCGGCCAGCGCTATCACACTACCGGCGGTTGGCTACCCACCGAGAGAGACAGCCAGTCACACGTTAACAACCGCCTCCAGCCCAGCCCGCCGATCGGGGATGCATCGTGACCGTGGGCCTGCCGCTGATCCAGCATCCGTACGGGGCGCACCAGGTGGTACTCCCTCCCGATCATCCTGAGCGCAACGACGACCTTGCAGTGGAACGGGACGTTCGGCTCTTCCTCTACCGCAGGCAGCAGCAGATGCGTATGTTCGAGAAGCGCGCGTATGACCTTTTCATGCGTCAACTTGTCAAGGGAACCAGCCATCTCTCGCTCGGTATGGAGGCCATCTCGGCCGGCTTCGGAACGGCGATGCGTTCGGACGACTACACATTCGCCACCTACCGCGGGCACGCGCACACGCTTGCCCGCGGCGTACCGATGACGGCAGTACTCGCCGAACTCCTGGGTCGAGCGAATGGGCTGCTCGGTGGCAAGGGCGGCTCGATGCACCTGACGAGTGTCGAGCACGGCGTTCTTGGCTCGTACGCCATCGTCGGTGCCCATCTCACCATCGCAAACGGAGCCGCATGGTCGGCGCAGCATCGCGGATCCGGCCAGGTGGCTGTCTGCTTCTTCGGTGACGGGACCACCAACATCGGTGCGTTCCACGAGGCACTGAACTACGCGGCCGTCTTTCGCCTACCTGTCGTCTTCGTCTGCGAGAACAACCTCTATATGGAGTACACCCCGATCGCAGACGTCACGGCGGTCGCCAGGCCGGCTGCTGACCGCGCCGCGGCCTATGGTCTAGAGCCGCTCCGCATCGACGGCAACGACGCCGACGAGTGTTACGTTGCCGCGTGTAAAGCACTCAGCAGGGCACGTCATGGTGAGGGCCCCACCCTGATCGAGGCCGTGACCTACCGACATGGCGGCCACTCACGTGCCGACCCTGGCAAGTACCGTCCACAGGCGGAAGTCGACGCGTGGAAGGCCTACGACCCGATCCGGGTATATCGGGCTCGACTCGCGCGCCTCGGCGTCGATGCGTCGACCCTGGACGCCATTGACAAGGAAGTCGCCGAAGAAGTCGATATTGCCACCGAAGAGGCTATCGCGGGTGAGCCGCCGCCGCCGGACAGCGCGTTCACCGATGTTTGGGCCGACGGGGGCTCGTCGTGGCGGAATTGAGTTATCGGGACGCTGTTGCCCGCGGCATTGCGCAGGAGATGGCCCGCGACGACCGTGTGGTGCTCATCGGCGAGGACATAGCCGGTGCCGGCGGAGTGTTCAAGACGACCGCGGGACTGCTGGATGAATTCGGTCCCAAGCGGGTGATCGACACGCCGATCTCCGAACAGGCAATTCTCGGCGCGGCCATGGGCGCCGCGATGACCGGTCTCCGTCCGATCGCCGAGATCATGTTCTCCGACTTTTTTGCTGTCTGCTGGGACATCGTCGTCAACCAGATTGCGAAGACGAGGTACATGACCAACGGCCAGGTCACGCTGCCACTTGTTATCAAAAGCGGCAACGGTGGGGGTCTGCGATTCGGTGCTCAACATTCGCAGGCCGTCGAGAACTGGGCCATGGCCATACCCGGCCTGAAGGTTGTGACGCCGTCCACGGCTGAGGATGTCGTCGGCCTGATGGCGGCCGCGGTGCGCAGCGACGACCCGGTCCTCTTCTTTGAGGCGAAGGGCTTGTACGCAAGTAAGGGCGACGTTCCTGACCACGAGATCGTCGACACCCTTGGTACTGTCAAGATCCGCCGCCCCGGCAAGGACGCCACCGTGCTGGCACTGGGCCTGATGGTGCCGCGTGCGCTCCAGGCAGCCGAGCAGCTCGCCGTGCGCGGCCTCGACGTCGAAGTGATCGACGTCCGGTCACTAGTCCCGCTGGACACGGCTGCCATCCTCCGCTCGGTTTCGAAGACGGGCCGGCTGTTTACCGTCGAAGAAAACCCTCGGCTGGTGGGGTGGGGAGCGGAGATCGTCTCGATCGTCGCCGAAGAGTGCTTCTGGGACCTCGACGCGCCGATCGAACGCATCACTACCCCCCACATCCCGTTGCCGTCCGCGGACTCTTTGGAGGATTTGCTGCTGCCGTCCGCGGACACGGTCGCGCAGACGGTCGAGAAGGCTCTGCAGGCATGAGTGCGGTCGTTCCCGGCATCTGCGTGACGATGCCGCAGCTGGGGGAGACCGTCGCTGAAGGCACGGTGAGTCGATGGCTGAAGAAGGTCGGCGACAGCGTCTCCGCCGATGAGCCGCTGCTCGAGGTTGCGACCGATAAGGTCGACACCGAGATTCCCTCGCCGGCAACCGGGACGGTCCTCGATATCCTCGTGCCGGAGGGCGAGACTGTCCCGGTCGGGTGCGTGCTGACCCGTATCGGAACCGCGTCCCTCGACGGACCGGCCGGCCGCAGGGTTGCACCGACATCCTCCGCCCCTGGCGCGCACCGCTCGGATGCCGCCCACGCGGACGTCGACAGTGAACCCTCGACGGCCGCTCGCCCCGGTGCCAGCGCGCACCGTCACCGGCACAGCCCTCGAATGCGCAGGCTAGCCCGAGACGCGGGCGTTGACCTGCGGTCAGTGCACGGAAGTGGACCGGCGGGACGTGTCGTGCGTGGCGACGTCCTGAACGCGGCCGGTAGGCTCGACCACGGTTCCGACGCGACCTTTGCGCTCCCCGACGCAGGGCGTGGTCTCCGGTCGGCAATGTCCGCCGCACCGGTGTCGGCCAGGGCGGCCGGGGTGGCCGTGGTGGAGATCGACGTCACCCACCTGCGACCGATGGATAATCCGGGGTCGTTTCTGCTCGCGATCGTGGCCGCAGAGGCGATGCGAGCGCTGCGCCGGCAACACCTGACCGGCTCGGCTGCTCCGGGTCCCGAACTCGAGGTGAACGGCCGGCTCATCGTGGGAGCCGGAGACCTGACAGCCGCGGCGTTGCTCCGGCGGATCGCGGAAGGTCCGTCGCAGCCGCAGTCCGGCGCTCACGGGCGGTTGGCGCTGTGGAATGACGGGGGGGACAGCGTACTGCTCCACACGCGACCCGTTGGCACCCAGCATCTTGCGGCGTTGAGCATCGGCGCCATCGCTGAGCGTCCTATCGTGCTCCGTCGTACCGGGGGAGATCACGCGATCACCGTCGGATCGCTGGTCCACCTCACACTCAGTTACGACATATCGCGAGTGAATCCGGATGCCGCCATTGCCTTCTTGACCATGGTGGCCGAACGCGTCGGTGATCCCGCCTACGTGCAGAGCGTCGCACCCGGAGGCATTGCCTCGCCGCCGCCTGACCCCTAGTCGATTCGAAGCACCCCTAGGAGTGATCGATGAAGCTCAGCGACCGTCTCGGTCACCTGTCGTACTCGACGCTGGTCCACCCCGGCGACACATGGGCCGAGATGCGCGAGAGTCTGACCACGTACCTGCCACAGGTTAGGAAACGGCTGTGTCCGGACTCCCCTTTCGGCGTGTCACTCCGGTTGTCGGGCGCTTCAGCTTCGGAACTGGCACATGACGACGCTGAACGTTCCTGGCTCAAGAGGTTCCTCGCTGACGAGGATCTGTACGTCTACACCGTCAACGCCTTCCCGTACGGACCATTCAAGGGTCGTCGCGTCATGGAGGACGTGTACGAACCGGACTGGAGTACCGAGACGCGCGTGCGGTACACAATCGAAGTCGCCGACGTCCTTGCCGACGTGGCGTCCGAGGGCATCGACCCGACGATCCAGACGGTGCCCCTTGCGTTCAAGCCGAAGGTCGTCGACGACGCCTACGTCCGACAATTCACCCGCAATGTCCTGCGGGTGTGCGCGCATCTCGTCGACCTTGAGAAACGAACGGGTCGTCGTGTGAAGCTCGCCCTTGAGCCGGAGCCCTTCTGCTACCTGGAAACTATCGACGAGACCGTGGACTACTTCAGGAACCGGCTCTACTCGAACGACGCGGCCACCACGCTCGCCGAGGTTGCCAGCATCCCATTGTCGGAGGCCTGTGGGGCGCTACGCCGCCACCTCGGCATCGTCTTCGACATCTGCCACCAGGCGGTGGAGTTCGAGGACATCCCCGGCGCGCTGTCAAAGCTCGCTGGTGCCGGCATCCCGGTTTTCAAGCTGCAAGAGGCGGCAGCGCTATGGGTACCGAGGGTCACGAACGAGGTGGTAGCCGAGCTGCAGCGTTTCACCGACACCATTTACCTCAGTCAGACGAGTGAGCTTCGTGACGGAGTCATCACCCGGCACCTCAACCTCGCCGACGCAATCGAGGACTGGAAGGGCGATCCGGGAGGCGACCGGGAGTGGCGGACGCACTTTCACGTCCCGGTCTTCCTCGACCAGCTCGGACCGTTTCGCACCACACGATTCGCAATCGAGCAGGCGCTCGCCATTCACATTGCTACGCCCCAGTCGACGCATCTCGAAATCGAGACCTACACCTGGGATGTCTTGCCGGCGCATCTGAAGACCGGCGACATCGTCGACTACGTCGTGCGCGAACTCGAGTTTGTCATAGGCGAGTTGCACGAGCGGTAGAGCCCGGACCTTCCGGGCAGAACGCTGGGGGGCACCGAGCCGTCACGGCTGCGGAATGACGCCTTCTGCACGCAACCTATCGAATAGATCGAGGAACGACCCTCGGGAGTTCTGGACCTGGCCGAAGCCCAGAGCGCGGCTCTTGTTCATGTCAGCGAAGGCCTCGACCCGGCGTCCGAGATCGGCATCGGTGTGCCACCAGGACGCGATCCTCTCCAGCTTGGTCGGCCGGAGTTCGTATTTGGCGACGACGGAGTCCCAGACGGGGCCCATGCCCCGCATCCGCTGCTCCAGCGGCTGCGCGTGGCCCGGGTAGGCCGCAGCCTCGACTCCTAGGCCGGCGGCTACCACCGGCCACATCTGACGCCAGCGGAACACGTCACCGTTGACCGTGTTGAATGCCTGGTTTGCCGCCATCGGGCTCGTCGCGGCCCACGCGAGTTGAGCGGCCAGCAGGCGGGCGTCGGTTATGTCCGTTATCCCGCCGTACTGCTCCGGCGAACCAGGGAAAACGAACGGGCCCCCGGTCTCGCGGCACAGCGCGCCGTACACGGCAAGGGTGACACCCATGTTCATGGCATTGCCGAGCGCCCAGCCGATCATCGTGTGGGCACGATGCACCGACCACGAGAAACCGCCTCGATCGGCGGCGGCGAACAAAACATCCTCCTGGGAGTAGTAGAAGTTCTCGGCAGGCAATCGCGGCTGCTCTTCGCGAAACGGTGTCTCCATCGGCGTCCGAGCGTAGGCGTCGAACGGACCGAGGTAATGCTTAAGCCCGGTCACGAGAGCGACGTGCCGCGCGTTGCCGCGTTCTACGAGGGGGTCGAGCACATTGGTCAGCATGCCCGCGTTCACGGCGCAGCTCTCGGCCTCGGTCGACCCCTTGAACCAGGTGCAGTAGAAGACGTGCGTGGGCGAGACGCCCGCGAGGGCGGCACGCACGCTCTGCGGATCACGCACATCGGCGGTCACGGAACAGACGCCGTCCAGCGGCATCGAGCCGCTGCGCGACAGGCCGCAAACGACCCAATCGTCGGCGATCAGCGACCGGGCCAGAGTGTCGCCCGATATCCCGGTGACGCCGATGATCAAGGCCTGCTTGTCGTCGGGCATCGAACGGCCTCCGGGAGGTGTGGCGCGCCGGACTGCGTGCTAGGTCATGCTTGACCACAACCCCTCGAAGGGTCAAGTATTAGTGAACGTCTTGCCATAGCCGGCCGCATAGTTTCAGGTTGTTTGGACGGACCGGCCAGAGGTCGAAAGGGAATCGACGATGGGTGAACGGCTGCGCGACAAGGTGGTTCTAGTTACCGGCGCCGGCAGCGGCATGGGGCGGGCAATCGCTGCCGCGTGCGCCAGCGAAGGCGCTCACGCCGTGGCGGTGGATGTTAATTCCCTCGCGGTATCCGAGACCGTCGAGCAGATCACGAAGCAGGACGGATCAGCGATTTCGGCGATTGCCGACGTCAGCCGCCGCGAGCAGGTACGGGAGGCCATCGATCGTGGGGTCGACGCGTTCGGCCGGATCGATGTAATCTTCAACAACGCGGGATTCAACAAGCCGATGCATCTGCTCGACGTCACGGAGGAGAACTGGCGCTCGATTATGGACGTCAACGCTATGGGGACCTTGATTGGCATCCAGGAAGCGGCGAAGCGGATGATTCAACAAGGAACTGGTGGCAAGATCATCAACACATCGTCCATTGCGGGCAGGCAGGGCTTTCCCAGTTTTGCCCCATACTGCGCCAGCAAGTTCGCTGTCATCGCATTGACCCAAGCAGCCGCACGCGGCCTCGCCGAGCACAACATCACGTGCAATGCCTTCGCACCCGGCGTGGTGGGCACCCCGTTGTGGACTCAGCTTGACCAGGATCTGATGGAAATCGGCGATTCTACGCGGCCCGGCCAGGCGATGGAGGAGTTTGCGTCGACGATCCTTCGTGGTCGGGTCGCTGCGCCAGAAGACATCTGCGGTACGGCGTTATACCTCGCATCCGCGGATTCGGATTACCTAACCGGACAAGTGATCATGATCGATGGTGGGATGGTACTGGTCTGAGCCTTGGCGTCGGGCGGCAATCGGGTCGGCACGTGCGATGATCTGGACGGTATCATTAGCGTCGCAGCGAGGCGCACGTCAGATGATTGTCGCCTCAGTAGAAAGAGGGTCCGTGTCTACAGCCCGAAGTTCTTCATCGAGGTTAGGGGCCCTCGCGAGTGGATCAGCCGCCCGTATTCCTGCTACCGCAGTGCAGCCAATTGCTGCTGGACGTCGGCAGGCAACCGCAGGCGTCGGCGCTCAGCTACGCGTGCGCCGACAGGCAGCCGGGCTGTCCCTGCGCCAGTTCGCAAAGACGCTGGGCGTGTCGGCATCGTTCATCTCCCAACTCGAGAACGGCAAGTCACAGCCGTCCGTGGGAACTCTCTATCTGATTTGCGGCGCTCTTGACGTTACCGTGGACGAATTATTCGCAGAGGCCGGATTGGCGAAATCGGAAGTCCAGCCGGCCGATGCGCCCCCATCTCGTCAGAGTGAGCAGGCGCAGCGAGACCAGTCGAACCCTCGTGCCGGTGCGCCGATGGCCATCGGCTCGATCCACGCCGGCTCGGACGGTCCCGTCGTTAGGCCAGATGGGCGCCGTCGGCTCATCCTCGACACGGGTGTGACCTGGGAGCAGCTGTCATCTGCTCACGAACGCGCCATCGACTTCATGTACGTGACCTACGAAGGAGGCGGAAGCTCGACCATTGACGAGCGGCTTACCCGCCATAGCGGTATCGAGTATGGGTTCATCATTCGTGGCGAACTGCATGTGACTTTGGGTTTTGAGACCCATCGTGTCGGACCTGGGGATGCGATCTCGTTCGACTCCTCGACGCCACATCGCTTACACAATAGAGGCAAAACGCCGGCGGAGGGGATCTGGTTCGTGCACGGTCGCGATGCCTCGTGAACGCCCGGTGAAGGGCCACTTGACAGCTCTTTAGTATGACCGTACGTTTGGTGACACGCTCACCCAGTTCTATACGGCGTCGACGTCCTTACTGTCCGCCCCGGCCAGGCCTAGGGAGGCGATGTGAAGGCGCTGCAATTCATCGCCGAATCCGTGGCGGGAGTGAATGACATCTCCATGCCGGAGATCGCGTGTGATGAGGTGCTCGTCGCGGCGAGGTCTATTGGTATCTGTCATTCCGACATCGACTTGCTCGAAGGCCGATACATCATTCCCTTCCAGTACCCGGTCATCCCCGGACACGAGTGGGCCGGCGAGGTTGCAGTAGTCGGCGCCAGTGTCGATTCCTTCGGCGTGGGTGACCGAGTTGTGGGCGAGTGCGTGATCGGGCGCGACCACTTCGGTTTCAGCATTAACGGAGCTGCAGCCGAATATTTCATCGCTCGGCCGGAATGGTTGCACCGGCTGCCGGATTCCATGAGCTGGACGCAGGGCGCGTTGGTGGAACCGTTTAGCTGCGGCTACTACGCGACCGTGCGAGCGGACAACCTCGATGCCGGCGACACTGTGCTCGTTTTGGGCGCCGGTCCGATCGGTTTGGGTGTCGTGGCAGCGGCTGCCGCCAAGAGTTGTCGAGTGATCATCGCCGAACCTTCCGAGGTACGCGCCGCCCTGGCTCTCTACCTCGGCGCCGAGGTGCACCTCGACCCCAACGCGCCGAGCTTCGTGGCTGATGCACTGGAGGCAACTGGAGGACGCGGCGCCGACGTGGTGATGGAAGCGAGCGGCAAGCCGGGGGCGATGGCGGTGGCTCTCGAGGTAGCCGGTTTCCGCGCCCGGTTGGTGAACATCGGTATCGACGTCGGCGGCTCAGCATCGGCGAAGCTGGGCTTGATTCAGTCGAAGGAACTTCAGGTCCGAGGGATCATTGGCTCGCCAGGTGTGTGGCAGCAGACATTGCGTTTCCTCGACCGGACGCGGGTCGATCTCTCCGGGATCGTCACGGCGCAGCTGCCGCTGGAGGACGCGGTGACAGCAGTCGAGTCCGCGCGCACGGATCCGTCGCAGATCAAGGTGCACATCACTTCCGATGCCGCATGATCGGAGTGCGTGAACAGATGCGGGCCGCTGTATATCACGGCCGGCGAGATGTTCGAATCGAGCACCGACCAGTGCCCGAGCCGGGTCCAGGTGAGCTGCTTGTTCGGGTCACTCGGTCGGGAATATGCGGGACCGATGCGACCGAGTTCGAACACGGGCCGAGAGTGTTCCCGGTTGATCGTCGGAACGTAGCGAGCGGACATGAGGGCCCGATGATCATGGGTCACGAATTCATCGGGGAGGTCGTCGGTCACGGGTCGGGCGTGACCACCGAAGTGGGAACGAGGGTGGCCACCGGCGCGGGCGTGTCGTGCGGCGGATGCGCGTGGTGTCTGGCGCGTCGAACCAATTTGTGTGCTCACTACTGGACGCTCGGGCTCAACTCTGACGGCGGGCTCGCACACTACGCCAAGGTCCCTGAATCCACGTGCATCGAAATACCTGAGGGCTGCTCGGATGACTCCGCTTCTTTGGCGCAGCCGCTCGCGGTGGGTCTGCACGCCGCTCGCCGGTCGGGCGCCGGCCCGGAAGACACCGTAGTCCTCATGGGGGCCGGAGCCATCGGTTCCTTCATTCTCTGCGGCATGGCTAGCCGGAAGATTGAGCGGATCATTGCCGTCGACATCGCCGACAGCAGGCTCGCGGTCGCCGCCGCGCTCGGAGCGACCGAAACGGTAAACGTCGCTGGCAAGGAGCCGGTGGCCGCCGTGACTCAGTTGCTGGGCGGCGGCGCTTCGCTGGTGATTGAGGCGAGTGGAGCGGAGGGGGCTGCCCAACGCGCGGTTCATATGGCTGCTCGCGGTGGGCGGGTACTTCTCGTCGGCTTGCCGCATAGGGCTCAAGCGCTTGACGTTGCCGATACGACGCTACACGAAGTGGATATGCTGACGACGGTGGCGCACATCTGTTCCGAGGACATACCGGATGCGCTGGCATTGTTGACCGACGGCGAGATTGCCGATTGTCTGCTCGACAAGGTCATCGGACTGGATGCCCTGGTGGAGCAGGGGCTCCAGGCGTTGGTCGCGCACACAGCCGAGGGCAAGATCGTCGTGGATCCGTGGTTATGACCCGTGTTTCGGTGCTCGGCTTGGGCCGGATGGGGGCCGCGATGGCGGCCGCCCTTTGCGCCGCCGGGCATGAGGTGACGGTCTGGAATCGGAGCGAGGGTGGCTACTCGCGCCTGCGCGAGGAGTTGGGGACGGCCGGCTCAGTCCGCGGACCGCGACGGGCTCGGACCGCCGCCGAAGCGGTGGCGAACGCTGAAGTCGTCATCGCGATGCTCGCCGATGGGCGAGTTGTCCTGGACGTCCTGTTCGGTGAATCTGCTGTTGCCGCGGCTCTTCCGGTCGATGCCGTCTTCTGTGACATGGGGACGGGTAAGGTGAGTGCGGCGTTCCAGTGCGCTACCCGGCTCGCGGCGAGCGGACGGCAATTCCTCGACGCGCCGGTCTCCGGAAGCGTATCGACCGTCCGGGCGGGTCAATTGCTGGTAATGGCGGGGGGCCGCAAGGACGTGGTGCGACGGGTGGAGCCGTTGTTCGGTGCGTTCGCGGCACGCGTCGTGCACGTTGGTGACACCGGTAGCGGCCAGGTGATGAAGCTGAGTGTCAATGCCATCGTGCACATCCTTGACGGGGCGCTCAGTGAGGGGCTTGTCCTGGCCGAGCGCGGGGGAGTGGATCGCGCGATGGCATTGAAGGTCATCTCCGAGAGCGTGGTCGGCGCGCCATTTGTTCAGTACAAGCGCGCCGCCTTCGAGGAACCGGGCCAGCACCCGGTCGCGTTCACGATCGACCTTATGATCAAGGACCTTGAACTCGTGATCGAACTTGCGCGGGAGCGGGAATCGCCGGTGCCGCTGACATCCGCGGTGGCCTCAGTCGCCCAGGCCGCATCAGCAGCGGGGCTAGGCCAGCACGACATGTCGGAGCTCGCCGTCTTCCTCCGACGACACCATGAGCATTCGCCGGGGGCAGTTAGAAAGGAGTCAGCGTGAGGCGGGACATCGAGTTCGAAAGTGCCGGAACGACTGTTCGCGGCTGGCTGTACCTGCCGGACGGCGCCGAGGGACCGTTCCCCACCGTGGTGATGGCCGGCGGCTGGTGTTACGTCAAGGAGATCGTTCAGCCGCACTATGCGGAGGTGTTCGCGGAGAACGGCTTCGCTGCTGTGTTGTTCGACTACCGGAACTTCGGCGAGAGCGACGGTGATCGTCGGCAGCACATCGACCCGAACCTGCAGATCGCTGACTATCGAAACGCGATCTCGTACGCCGAGGCCCTAGATGAGGTGGACGAAGACAGGATCGGCGTGTGGGGACTGTCCTACAGCGGGGGCCACTCCCTGGTGCTCGCGGCAATCGATGCCCGCGTCAAGTGCGCGGTGTCGCAGATCCCCGTGGTGGACGGCTACCTCAACGTGCGCTTGAATAACGGGACCGTCAACTTCCGTCGTCTGCAGAAGGCGATCTTGGATGCGCGCCGTCGGCGGTACCTCACCGGGCAGGAGACGTTCGTCCCTCATTTCACCCTGGACACGTCTCAGGAGATCTCGGCGTGGCCGTTCCCAGAAGGTCATCAGGTCTTCCTGACCTTCCAACAGACCGTTGCGCCGAACTACGACTTTAATGCCACCCTCGAATCAGTCGACTTGTTGATGTCGTACAACGTGAAACCGTTCCTGCCGCGGATCGTCAACACCCCCACGTTGGTCATCGTCGCCGAGCATGACGACATCACGTTGTGGGACGAGGAGATCGGTGCGTACAACGCGATACCGACCGCAAAGAAGAAGTTGGTCGTGATCGATAAGTCGGACCATCTGGCGCTGTACAGCAATCAAAGCTTGCTGATGCAGTGCGCAACGGCCGCGACAGACTGGTTCCTCGAACAACTCGTGCCGCTCGGCAAGGCGACCGCTGGGGCTGGGAACTAATTTCGCCAGAGCGCACCCGGATCCAGCCCGTTGCCAGCCGCATCGTCATCATCCGAACAGCGCAAGACTGGAGGTAGGCCGATGCGCGCAGCAGTTTTCCACGGCGCCCGCGACATTCGCATCGAATCGGTTCCTGAGCCGGGTAGGCCCGCTAGCGGCGAAGTGCTCCTTCGCCCATACTGGTGCGGCATCTGCGGCACAGATCTGCACGAGTACACGGCAGGGCCCATAGTCATACCGACCAAGCCGCACCCGCTGACATCGGCACAAGCCCCGCAGATCCTCGGCCATGAATTCTCTGCCGAGGTATTGGCGGTGGCGGACGACGTAACCAACGTGTCCGCCGGCCAGCGGGTCGCGGTGATGCCGATCCTGACCTGCGGCCGCTGCTATTTCTGCCGACGTGGTCTCGGACATTTGTGCCTCACGATGGGCTGTGTGGGTCTCAGTTACGCGTGGGGGGCCATCGCGGAGCTTGCCATCGCTCCGGCCGCAAACGTCCACGCGATCCCGGATGAAATGTGTGAAATACAAGGTGCACTCGTGGAGCCCACGGCTGTCGCCGCGTACGGGATCGATGTCGCCGGCGTCCGGCCCGGCGACAAAGTGCTCATCACCGGGGCGGGCCCGATTGGCGCGTTGGCGGCTCTATATGCGGAATCGCTTGGTGCTGAAGTGTTCGTGTCGGAGCCAAACTCTGTGCGTGCGGCACTCGCTGGTTCTCTTGGGGTGGGGGAAGTACTCAATCCGGCTTCAGTCGACGTCCCGGCGTATCTACGAGACGCCACCGACGGGATCGGTGTCGACGCGGTCGTCGAGTGCTCAGGCAACGAACGAGCCCTGCAGACCGCGTTCGAGGCGGTCCGCTCGGCGGGAACCATCACCCAGACCGGATTACACACCAAGCCCGTCTTCATCGACCCCATGGTTCTCGCGCAGCGCGAGATCACCTACAACGGCACGTGGTGCTATCCCTTGTTGGATTGGCCGAGGGTCATCGATCTCATCGCCCGCAAGAGAATACCGGTGCAAAAAGTCGTCACCTCGCAGATCTCCGCCGACGAGATCGTCGGCAAGGGATTCGAGACCTTGCTGTCCGCGACCGGCGACGACCTCAAGGTACTTGTCAACGCCTGCTGAACGCCGTCACGCTCTGATCCGGGCATCTCCTGCGATCCGGCGGATGCTGGCAATCTCGAGTTTGACCCTATGGATCAAGACATCTGCCACGGGCCCCCTTCCGGGTGGGCCTAAGCACACCTGCCACGAATCGTTATCGAAACGTATTGTGAATATTCCTCAGCATCCGTAAAGTGTCGCTCAACACAGTTACCGGACCGCGGAGCGCTCCAGTACATGACGGGATGGGAGTCCAGTCGTGACCGAGTCGAAGACACTCGTTGCGAGCAGTCTTGCAAGCTCGCGGTTCGTGATACCAAAGGGATTTGTCACGGTCGCGGCGTCGACGGTGGCCCTTTTGGTCGTCTCTGCGATTTTCGCCCACTCCAGCGTCTCGCACGGCGCGATCGTGGGCATGCTGCCGTTTGCGGCCGTGCTGGCGATCGTCGGGCTAGGGCAGATGCTCGTCGTACAGCAGGGCGGAATCGATCTCTCGTCGCCGGGCGCCATCTCACTCGCGATAGTGATCGTCAGCCACCAACCAGATGGAGACGACTCGAAGCTGCTGCCGGCCGTGTTTCTCGCCGTCGCGTTGGCGGTGAGCGCCGGCCTGATAAGCGGGTTCCTGGTCGGTCCGATGCGGCTCAATGCGATCATCGCCACCCTCGGCATGAACGCACTGCTGTACGGCATGGTGTTGAACATCTCCGGTGGCACGCCGCGGACCACGACCCGCCTCCTCGCGTCAATAGCCGGCGGCACCTCGCTGGGAATTCCCAACGCTGTGTTCTTCGCAGTGGGCGCTCTGCTCATCGTGGTGGTCATGGTCAAGAAGACGGTCGTCGGCCGCCGGTTCGAGGCGGTCGGCGCCAACCCGGACGCTGCGAGGGTCCTCGGCCTGAGGTCGTGGTTGCACCGAAGCAGCGCCTACGTGTGGGCACAGCTCTTGTACTGCCTCGCCGGGATCCTGCTCGCCGGCATAACCAGGCAACCGACTGCCTACGAAGGCGACTCCTACCTGTTGCCATCGGTGGCTGTGGTCGTGCTTGGTGGGACGTCACTGCTCGGCGGGCGGGGCTTCCCGGTGGCCACTGCGGTGGCGGCGTTGTTCCTTACGCAGCTCGGGCAGTTCGTCCTCGCATTGGGCGTCCCCAACGCCGTCCAGATCCTCGTCCAGGCCGCTGCCCTTGCGGTAGGTGTGGGGATATACACCGTCGATTGGGTGAGCGTGCGAACGTGGCTCACCCGCGGCCTATCCGCAGCGAGCGTCGCGACGAGTTGACGACGGCGAACCGATCCCGTGTTTGGACAGTCCGCCTACACATCCGTAGCGGGCATCAGCGGAAACTAAGGAGACTAGTGCTGATGGGTACTCGTAGGAGGCGATCGGCTTTAGCGCTGACCGCTGCAGCCGCTACTCTGGCTCTGGCAGCGTGTAGCAGTGGCAGCGGGAGCAGTAGCCAAGCCAAGTCCGGATCTACTACATCCACTGCCGGCACTTCTGTCGCCGGAGCGCCGTCGTGGTGCGGGTCGAAGAAGGTGTCGTTCGCTCTGCTCGATGGCTTCGGGGGTAACAGCTGGCGGGTGGTGACCACGGCTGCGGGCAAGGACGAGGCATCCAAGTGCCCCAGCGTGACGAACTACTCCTACGCTGACGGCCAGGGCAACACCCAGAAGGCGATCTCCGACATCCAGGGCATGGTCGCTAGGGGAGTCAAGGCCATGGTCGTATTCCCCGATGCCGGCCAAGCCGTCCTGCCGGCGCTGACGAGCGCCTTTAAGGCTGGGGTGGTCACGGTTCCCTACCGTGACTTCCCGGGCGGTACGGCCGGCGCTAACTACACAGCGTACATCGCCTCTGATCCTACCCGTGATGCGATGAACTGGGCGAACTGGATCAAGACGAACTTCCCGCACGGCGCGAACATCTTGTTCCTGAGCGGGCCGCCCGGGAACACGCAGGGCACCACCGAGCACGTAGAACTGACGAAGGACCTCCCGGGTCCAGCCTACAAGTTCCTGGGCGACTCGCCGTTCACCGTGACGAACTGGGACCCTTCACTATCCCAGCAGGTGCTGACGGCTGATATCGCCAAGTACTCGAAGATTGACATCATCGTCTCTGACTTCGGACCCTCGCTGGTCGGTGCGCTTCCGCAGTTCGACAAAAGTGGACGCTCGATCCCGGCGCTCGTCGCCTCGGACGGCAACTCGTTGTCCTGCTTCTACGAGGACAACAAAGCCCAGAACCCGGCCTTCAAGTTGATGACCGTCGCCACCGGCAACGACAACGTCCGCCTTGCCGTCGACTATGCGGTAGCCAAGGCGACAGGCGGAGTCGTTCCGTCAAGCACGACGTTCGAAGCGCCGGTGTTCGAGGACTCGGTAAGCCATCAGCCGCACGGAGTGGACTGCCAGAAGAGCCTGCCAGGTGATATCTATCTCTCGGCTCAGATGCCAGGAAGCCAGCAAGCCCAGCTCCTCAAAAAGTAGCGATGCTGGGCGCATCGTTGGGCTGGCCACTGGACACCAAATGGCCCGGCCCAACGATGCGTCGTATCGTCAATCCGCGTACGTACAGAGGTGTGCACGTGACCGATCAAGACGATGTCGGACCTGACGCTTCGATCGCACTTCAGGATCGGGGAGCTGTCGTGCTCGACATGCGTAGTATCTCGAAGGCTTATTCGGGCGTTGCAGCTCTTGCCGACGTCTCTCTCGAGGTCCGTGGCGGCGAGGTCCACGCACTGCTTGGCGAGAATGGGGCCGGAAAGTCCACCCTGATGAATATCGCCTCGGGCATCGTGCTGCCAGATGGTGGGTCTATCGGCTTCGAGGGCGCCGAGATCTCCGCGCTTAGCCCCGCGCTCGCCGCCGCGTTCGGCATTGCCATCGTTCACCAGCGTCCGGCGTTGATGCCCGACCTCACCATCGAGGAGAATCTTCGCCTGGCGCTTCCCGCATCCTTTTTCTCATCCGGTGACTTGGCCGGGGCCAGCTTGACAAGACTGCTGATCGAAGTCGGACTCAATGTTCATCTCAAGGACAGGGTTGAACTCCTGACCGTCGCGCAGATGCATCTCTTGGAGGTCGCGGCTGCGTTGGCAGTCCGACCGAAACTCCTAATCCTCGACGAGCCGACGGCACCGCTTGGCCTGGAATCGGTGGAGCTGTTATTTAGCCGCGTCAGGGCGGTCGTGGCGCTTGGAACTGCCGTCGTCTACATTACCCATCGACTTGCGGAAGTGAGGGAACTCGCGCAGCGCGTGACCGTCCTGCGTGACGGGCGCGTTCGAGGCAACGCGTTGGTGGGTAACGTCACGGATCAAGAGTTGCTCGCCATGATCGTCGGTCGGCAACTAGACTCGACCTTTCCGCCGAAGCGCATATCCTCCGAAAGCAGCCAGACGAACTTTACCCTGAGTAGGTTATCCGGACCAAGATTCACGGATGTGTCGCTGTCCGCGTCATGCGGACAAATTATAGGGGTGGCGGGAGTCGTGGGAAACGGTCAAACCGAGGTCATGCGTGCGCTCGCTGGGCTCGAGTCCTTTCATGGCGAGGTCGCCGTGGCCGGTCGAACGCTCAATGCGCGTGACCTGCTCAAGGAGGCAACGTTCATTCCATCGGACAGGCAACGCGAAGGATTGATGCTCACCCTTACCGTGCGCGAGAACGCAGCGCTTTCTGCCTTGTCGAAGTTTAGGCGGTCGTTCCTACTGAACCGCAAGCGCGAGCTCGGCAGGGTAAGCGAGACACTCCAGTCCTTGGCGGTGAAGGCGCCTTCGATGGACGCTGCTGTCTCGTCGCTCTCGGGCGGTAACCAGCAGAAAATCGTTCTGGCCCGCGGGTTGTTGTCCGACCCGGTCCTACTTATCGCCGACGAACCCACGCAGGGCGTTGATGTCGGCGCGCGCGCCGAGATCTACAAGATCCTCCGGCAGGTATCCGAATCCGGTACCCCCGTCGTGGTCGCGTCCTCGGATGCAAAGGAGCTAGAAGGCCTCTGTGACCAAGTGATCGTCATGTCGCGGGGACATGTCGTGGAGACGCTGGGCGGGGATGAGGTCAGCGAGGAACGGATCGTAAATGCGGCCGTGACTTCGACGGCGCACGCGATTCAATCCGATAACATTAGCTTGAACAAGCGCACTTCCTCGCGAGTGGGGCGGTTCCTTAGCGGTGACTACTCTCCGACGGCGCTGCTCGTCGCCGTCATCGTGCTCCTCGGCGCATACATACATTCGCGGAATCCGCTCTACACGTCTTCCTTCAATATCTCTTCGATCCTTGTGCTCGTGAGTGCCTTGGGGTTCATTGCTCTAGGGCAGACCATCGCCCTACTGACCGGTGGCATCGACCTATCGGTTGGGCCACTTGCGGGGTTTCTCGTCGTCGTCGGGTCCTTCTTCATAAACAACGGCAAGTCCGGTGCGCTTATAGCCTTAGGCTTCGTGCTGATGATCGCATTTGCTGCGGTAGTGGGCTCGTTAAACGCATCGATGATTCGATATGTCAAGTTTACTCCGATCGCAGCGACATTGACAACCTACATCGCCCTGCAGGGTTTCAGTCTGCTGCTTCGCGGAAACCCAGGTGGCTATGTGAACACAGCGGTGTCGAATACGGTCACCAAGCAATTCGGAGCGGTACCGGTAGCCTTTATCGTCCTCCTTGGCGCAACCGTCGTGATGGAGTACCTGCTTCGTATGCGTCGGTGGGGTTGGACTCTACGGGCGACAGGTTCTAACGAGGAGTCGGCGCGTGAAACCGGCGTGAAGATCAACCGAGCAGTCGTCCGAGCCTACGTGGCGACGTCGCTTTTCACCGCTTTGGGGGCTGTCATGCTGATGGCGCAGATCGGAGTCGGTGACGCGAGGCAAGGTATCAATTACACGTTGACAAGTATCACTGCAGTCGTGCTTGGGGGGACGAGTCTGCTCGGTGGACGCGGCACCTTTGTTGGCACCCTCTTCGGATCCGTCCTGCTCGTCCAGGTCCTCAATGGCACCACGTTTCTTGGTTTGTCGTCGATGTGGCAGTACTTCTTCCAGGGACTACTCATCCTCATTGCTGCGGTTCTCTACTCTGTTGCTCGCGCACGGACCGGCAGGGCGCCGTCGTGACGAGCGCACCGGACCAAAAGCCCCTGTTCCTCGTCCGATGACAGAACGTTACGAGGGAATGCGTCGAGTCGCGGACACCTCTACCGGGCGGTCTTGCGTAAGCCAAATGTCGGCCCGACGGCGCCCGATGCCGGGCAACAGGATTGCCGGCGCCATCAGCCTTCCGGGGGCGCCGGATATTGGGCGCGTGCAAACGGAAAGGGAGCCGTCGCCGCGCCTAACGCCTGCCCTGACGGGCTCGCGTTGCCCGTTGGCTTGGTCGTGACGGCCGGCAATGTGATCCTGCTGCTCGCGGCGGAGCCGAGCCGGTGGTGCTGGCTGCGCTCGCGGACCGGTTGCGGGCTGGGCCTGTTGGTTTCCGGTTTCGGGCTGGACGCGGCCCACCCGCCATTGCCGGACGCGCCGGTGGATCTGCCCTCCTACGACCGCTGGTGTGCGCTCGCCGGGTTGGAACTGGTGGAGCGTTTCGCGGGCTGGGACGGCGCCCGGTACCGAGACGGCGGTTACGCAGTGAGTGTGCACCGCCGCGTTGGTGCTCGATGACTGATCCGGCGGCTGCGAACGGGCCGTGGCGTATGCGCGCTCGCAGGTACGCGGCGGTACCTCTTGTGGTGCGCGGGTACCCCTGGTGGGGCAGGCCCATCGGAGCTTGCTGAGCGACGCCGACGCTGTCGGGAGCCCGTACCTCACACCATTTCGGACTGGAGCAAAACTGGAGGATCCACCTGCGCGGAACGTCGCTGGACTGCATCCAACGGCTGTCAACTGCACCGCCGTTGCGCCGAACGGTGCAAAGGCGCAGGTCGGACAGGCCTTCTGACCCGCCTGGCAGAGTGGGGGCGCTGCCAGGCGCGGTCGTGTGTCTGGGCTTTTCGTAGTCCGCTTGTTCTGCCATAAAGGGTTCTCGGTTCGGCTTTACGCCATGGCATCGCTGACGAGGACATGCATCATGCGCTGGAGAACGCTCTGTTGGTGGAGGAGATCGGTGAGGATCCGACCCGGTGGCTCATCCTTGGCCCGGACCACGCCGGCAATCTGCTCGATCTGGTCGTTCTCGACCGACCGCAGGGGCCGGCCCTCTGCACGCGAACTGACGAAGCGAGCCGCGAGGCTGGAGGAAGCCACGTCGGACCGGCGACGGTGGGCGTGATCAATGGTGCCAGTGTGGTTGCCAGTGCCGTCCGTTCAGCCCAGATCGCCAATGTACGTGGCCGACCGGAGCCCTTTAGTCGCAGGGATTTCGTACGTCAACGGACTCCGGCGAATCGCCCAAGATCGGACTCATAATCCTCCGGTCGTGGGTTCGAGCCCCACCCGCCCCACCAGTGGAAATGGTTGTGACACAGGGGTTCTTGACGCCTTTGACAACACCTTCAAGTGGCCGTGATGGGCCTTAATTGGCCCTTGATTGCTTTCCCTAGGGGCACGTAGGGGGCACGAAGTCTCGATGCCGAGAGAAGTCGTTAGGATCTTCCGCGCCGCGATCGTTGTTACGCTGCGTGATCGCTCCTCTGGTTGGGAGCGCCGCCCGGTGCCACCTTCGCGATCCGCGGGCAAGGGAGGCGGCAGACGCCCCCCTCGTTGGGCCACTCCGGAGTCCTACGGTGTAGAGCGCGGCAGCGCCCATGTCGTAGCCCAGATGCCGACACGCTCATCTCCAGATTTAGCGCTGGTCTACAGCGCTCCGCCCACCCCGTTCACTAACCCGAGCCCGTGCCCTGCGCGCCGCCGGCGAGCCGGTCGACGCGATCGCCGCCACCTTCGGTGTTGGCCGCAGCACCGCCTACCGCGCCCTGCAAACCGCTGTCGCGGGGGATCATGGACAGATGGGACGCCGCTGATTGAAGGAACGACGACGGGGAGACGGCCACGTCTCGCACAGCGACCTGCCGTGGGGGCCCGCAGCCGGCGAGAGGACGAGGGTCAGGATCAGCAGAGCAGGACGACCGCTGACTCGACATCCACCTTGGACGGACCATGACCATCGGAGCCTCCCCAGATGTCCTCGGTCCATTGGGCGTCATGGGAAGTCATTGGGTTCCCCACCTGTTGGCCCCGCCACAACCAGGCCGGCGCCCCGGGCCGCAGCCGCAAGCCGCTGGTCATACGCGATGAACGCTGTCAGCTCCTCGCCGAGCAGCATCGCTGAGGCCAGGTGCAGGGCGTCGAGGGTGCGCAGCGACGGATTGGCGATGTCGCAGGCGAGGTCCTGTACTGCCCGGTCGAGCGGCACCAGGTCGAGGTCGCCCACCACCGCGCGAGCCTCAACAACAGCCTGCCCCCCAACGCGTCGCGCAGCCCGCAGCACCTCGACCCGCCCGAGCTCGCTGGTCACGACAAGCTGCTCAGGGCGTGCGCCCAGCCACTCACGCAGCGCTGCGGTCTCGGCTTCGTTCCGAACCAACTTCAGCACCGCCGAGGAATCCAGGTAGATCACAACCGTTCCGCACGCTCAGCATCGAGCAATTCCTGGTTAGTCGGCTCGCCAGGGGCCACCGGAACGGGCCGAGGTGATCGCAAGCGCCCAGTTGAGCTGCCCGCGGGGATAAGCCTTCCAGCGGCCACCAGGCGATCTCTCATGGCCTGGTCGCGTTGTGGGGACACCAATAAGGCGATTAGCTTTGGGGGTGATTGGTTGGTTACGGTTGGGGTTGGTTATGCCGAAGGCATAGGGGATTTCTTCGTCAGGCGAGTTTGGTGGCGTTGGGTGTGTCTGGTCATTTATCCGGAGTAAACACGGAGTTGATCTACCCCTGGCCATGGGTGGGCGCGCCGCCTGTGAGCGGTGCGTGCTCTTCGCAGGGTGACCGTCGACGGTCAACGGTGACGGGAACACCCCTGGCGAATGTTGTATTGGGATTCGACGGCATGAACTTCATTAGCCATCACGCCAGTTGCCCGTGAGAGGCGAATAGTGCGCTACTGGGTTTATCCTTGTGTAGTTGGCATCCTCCCTATCTTATGTTCATGTAGCTCAGGTCCGGTAAAGAGTAGCTGTGGACCTTCACCCGACCATGGATGCAGCGTCCCGGCTAGCTCAAGCAGTCCTTCCTCGTTCATAAGACACGTTCGCGGCTACCGATCTTCGGTCCATGCCGGTGGCCCGCTTTGTTTGTCCACGTCCTGATGCGTGCGGCCGATGTGATATGCGCTGGAATCCTCTACCAATCGGATGCACCGCTTGTATTCTTTCCGCCGAGGCTGGTTTTCGTCGAGGCTGATCTCGTCAAGAATGGTAACGATTACGTGTGGGAGAACGTAAAGATCCAAAAGTAAGATCCGTCAATTCGACCCTGCCTATCGCGCGCTGGGGGGTCGTCCCAGCCGACAATAGGCTTTCACATCGGGGGGCTTGCGCTTGGCACCAGCCGAACCGATCCAGCGCACGGCGCAACTATCTGCCCTGGCCAACGCCGTCGATGTGGCCTGCGTCACCGGCACGGCCGACGCCGGCGAGCAGGAGGCGGAGCGGGTCACGTCGTCGGGCCGGCGGTTCCCGGTGTTCGGGGCGGCGAATGCATTCCGGGCGCGGTGCCCGGCCGGCTACCGCACTCACAACACCGCCCAAGGATTGCCGGTGGGGCCGCCGGGTCCCCACCGGAGGACCGGGCCGGGATCTGGATCGCGACGCCATGGACAGGACGTCCGCCCAGGGGCAGCTCCGGTGCGGCTTGACCCGGGTACGCGTTCAAGCCGGTAGTCAGGCTGGCCGGCCCCCTCGCCTAGCGATAAGGGCCGGGTAAGTGAATAAGGGCTCAGCCTGTTCGGCGGCGCCAGGCGACCGCGCCGGCGGCGAGCAGCCCGAGGGCCACCAACGGCGCGCCGGCCGACAGGCCGGTCGCCGCCAGCGAACTGGGCGAGTTGGCGGCGACCGAAGCGCCGGAGCCGGCCAGCGGTGAACTGCCGGCACCGGGGGTGCCAGAGCTACCAGGGCTGCCGCCGCCGTTGGGCGAGCCAGGACCACCGGGCGAGCCAGGACCACCAGGGCCACCCGGGCCACGGGGACCACCCGGGCCAGCGGGGCTCCCGGGACCACCCGGGCCACCCGGGCTGATGGTCCGGTTGCAGCCTGCCAGCTGGATGGTGGCGGGACCGTCGGTGGTGACGTGCACTGTGACGTTGCAGTCAACGTGTGCCCGCTGCGGGTCGATGGTCAGCCCGGACAAGTTGGTCAGCGTGAGGTTGATCACGTCGCCGGGTGTGGTCTGGGGAACGGGCCCCCAAGTCTGCTTGGTCTCGCTGTAGGGCAGCGACGCGAAGAGCTTGCCCGCCGGAAGCACTCCGGTGCTCTGCTGCGGGCCGACGGCCGGCGGGTCACCGACCCCGAACCCGCTGGACACTGCATCGACGGTGCCGAGGGCCCCGCACCCAAGCGTTGCGCTGCTGTTGCAGGAGGTGCCGGGATTACGCAGCTTCATGGCGCTGATCCAGTAGGCGTGTCCGGCGACGAGTCCCATCGCCGGGTAGTCGCCGTAGGGCCGCTCCAGCCCGTCGAGCGCGCTGGGTGCGTACGTGTAGGTGACGTGCGCCGGGTTTGGTTGCAGCCGGCTGGTTCCCAAAAAGGCGGCCGCGGGTGCGTACTGGTCGTTGTAGGCGGGCGTCAGGTGCTCGCCGGGGAACAGCAGGTAGTCGTAGCGATAGCCGAGGCGCTGTAGGGCGGCGACGTTGAGCTGGGAGTAGGGGTTGAGTTCGTCGGCTGTCACGTCCCACACGAGCATCGGCAGCTGGCGCAGCGAGGCGAGTTCCGCGGACTGGGGCACCGCCGCCACCGGCGTGCCGGGGGTGCCGACGATCGCGACACCCTTCGCGAACAGGTCGGGGAACTGCTCGCCGAGCTTGTAGGTGCCAAGACCGCCCAGGGAGTAGCCGGAGATGGCCTGCCAGTTCGGGTCGAGCGGGTAGTGCCGGCGCACGTCGGCCCATGCCTCGAAGACGTCGGCGGACGCGTATCCGGTGTATGAGCCGCCGGGATCGCGCGCCTCCGGCGTGAGTACGACCGAACCGGTACCCCGGGTGCCGAACTGCTGCTGATGGGTCGAGCCCGCGAACTCGTTGTAGTTGGACCCGTTGGCGTGCAACAGCAGCGTCATGCCGTATCCGCTGCGCGGCGCGACGGTGGGCGGAATGTAGACGTTGTAGGCCTGCAGTCGGCCCTGGTATTGACAGCGGAAGTCGCCGCGGTAGCAGCTGGCGAAGTAGTCCAAGCCCTGCGCCGGCTCGAAGTGGCTGGCCAGGATCCGGTCGATGGAGCCGCTGGTCGGGACTCCGGTGTTGTCCGTGACGGTGCGGGCGAGGCTGGCGAAGTTGACGTCGGCGTGCAGGGAGCTGATGTCACCCGCGGCGAGCGCGTGACCCTGGTCGTGGTCGCGCCAGTACTTCGGGTCGGCAGCGGCGTCGTGCACACCTTGCGTGCCGTCAACCGGCTGCGGCTCGTGGAAGCGGAAGGCAACGTTGAAGAACGCCGCTGGCGCACTGGCGACCCCCGCGCCTCCCGGCGCGGTAGCCGACGACGCTTGCTGAGGAAGTAGGTACCGGCCCGAGGTGCGGTCCCACAGCCCGACGCCGGCGGCGAGCCGCTCGATTCGGGTGGCGGGGTTCCACAGTCGGTGCGGTACTCGAACCTCAATCTGGCGGCGTGCAGAGTCCACGGTGACCGTCGCGGTACCGAGCGCGCCGCCGGTTCCCGCGTCGGTCACGGTGCCCACAATGGTGGTGCCGACGGGGTGGACAGTGAGGAAACGGTCCGCCGGGGCAACCACATTCGCGCCGAAGGGAAAGGCGCGGACTACGCCGGCGGTGCCGCCCAACGCCATGGACAGCCCCACCAGGGTGGGGTCGGTCATGGTGTTGAGGGTGAACCGGAACGCGGTGGCGTCAGCCAGCGGCTTGACGCGCAGCTCCACGAGGTCAGCGGCGTTCTCCGCGTAGGCACGCGCGGACGGGTAGGTGTAGGTGCCGTTTGGGGAGGAGAACACCACGTCGTTCTGTCGCCGGTCCGCCGGGTCGGGTAGTTCCTGGGCGCCGTGGTCGTCGTACAGGTAGTCCTGATAGAGGAACTCCCCATTCCGGTAGGCGCCGGTACCCGATACCAGCGTCGGCGGCGCCGTCCAGATACCGTTGTTCTGCAACTGCGGCGCCGTGGCCGCCGGCCAGTAGAGCACGGGCGGCCCGGGACGCTGCGGCTGTGCCACCACAGCGCTGCCCCCAGCCGATGCCGCAGAGGCAGAGACTGCTAACAGCGCCACGAACCCGGCAACCGCAGCCACCAGACGCGGACGAGATCTGTGCAAGATCACTGAATCCCCTACCTGACTCGTGCAGCGTGCGCGCCGCTCCGCGAGGTCCACTGCCGACCGGCGACGAAGCCATCGCGCTAGACCCTGACTGCGCCGCGACCTGAGCTGCGACCCGTGGGGAGAAGTATTGCTCACGGTTGGCATTTGTCCTTGAGGCTCAGCGCACAATATTTGGGCGAAGCCGTTGGGCTCGACGCTGGTCCGCTACTCGACGCTCCGCCCCGGGAGAGATGAGGTGTGGTCATGAGCGCTAATGCTGCCGCGTCGCCATCGATCTTGCACGGCTTCGGGGCGTCGCTGCTTGCCGACCTCGACCGCCTCAGAGACGAGCTCGTCGAGCGCATCTACGCGACCTATCCCGCTTATCACGACACGACCCGACTGGACGACGAGGAGCTGCGGGAGACAGTGCGACGCAATCTCCGACGCAGCTTGCAACGGGTGGCTGGGCTCGTCCCGGAGCCGCTGGAGCGCGACCAGTACGAGACCGGCCGTCGACGGGTCAGTCAGGGGGTCCCCTTGGAGGCGGTGCTCGGCGCCTACCGGCTCGGTTGGCAGTTGCTGTGGGAGCACACCGTTGACCTCGCTAGCCGGGAAAGCTCGAGGTCGCAGACAGTCGGCCTGCTTGAGGCAGTGGGCTGGCTGTGGGAGGAGCTGAACGCCGACTCGGCCGCCGTCGGCGAGGGATACCAGGCCGAGGAGAATCGGCTGCGGCGGCAGGATCTGCGCCGCCAGCAGGCCGTGCTGGACGCCGTGCTGCGCGGCCGATGCGATGACCCCGCCGCGGCTCGCGACGCGGCACGCACACTGGACCTACCTCTGCATGGCCCCCTCGTGTGCGTCGTCGCGCTCGCAGGGGCCGCCGGTGAAGCACCTCTCCTGTCTCCCACCGAAACCCTCGGGGCACGCGGGTTGTCGTCGGTGTGGCTGGTGCGCACCGGAACCGAAGTGGGCCTCGTGTCGCTGGCCAAGACCGAACTTCAAGAGTTGGCGCGCCTGCTGCAGGCCGCAGCGTTCGGCCCCGTCGGACTATCGCCCGTGGTGCAGAGCCTCCAGGAGATCCCCCGTGCTCACCGTCTGGCCGAGCTCGCTGCGCACACGGTGGCCCCGCGGCGCACTGAGGTCGTGCTGCTTACCGACCGGCTACCCGAGGCGCTCTTGGCGGCGGCTCCGGACGTAGCCGCGATATTCAGCGAGCGGACTGTCGGCCTTCTCGCTTCCTTGCCTCCGGAGGAGCGGGCCGTCCTTGTCGGGACGGTCGAGGCACTAATCGCGTGCGACTGGTCGCCCACTCAAGCTGCCACCGCGCTTCACTGCCACCGCAACACCGTGATGTACCGGTTGCAGCGGATCACCGCGATAACCGGGACCTCCGTGGTCGAGCCGCGGCACAGAGTCCTTTGGACACTGGGGCTGCTTGCCGCAGTTCACCACGGGCCCGATGCAGCTTCCGGGATTCATCAGCGCGAGCCCGCTCGCTGACTCTCCCCTCGGCGTCCCGCTACCTCAGCCTGGATCCACCGGCTGACATTTGTGGGTCCGCGCGCACATCTGGTTGATCTTGCAGGTTGTTGAGGGCGTGTGGATGTGGCCGGCGGTCCGGCGTTGCCACTGTCAGGTCTGGTCGGGGGCGCGTGCCCGGCGGGTGTTCGGGTCAGGCGGCCTGGGGTGGGGCGTGCGCGACGGCGATCTGCAGCCGTTGCCAGTCCAGTTCCCAGGGCCAGTTGGCAGGAAGGTGCAGCACCAGTCGTCGGGCCGAGCGAGCCAGCCGTCCGGGCACGTTGATCAGCTGGGCGCGGATCGTGCCGGTGGTCGCCCTGGCGTGGGCAGGGAAGGCGAGGGTGCCGGCGGCGCGGGCGAGGTTGAACGCGATCGTCGCGAGGACCAGCCAGGCGGCGTTCGCGGTGAACCGTCCGGACGTTATCTGGCAGGTGCGCCAAGGGCCCGGCTTTGAGGTCGGCGTGGACCTGCTCGATGATCGCGTGGCCGCGGTGCGCCGCCTCGGCCTGCAACATGATCAGCGGCGAGTCGGTGAACACCGCATGGTGACGGTAGCCGGGTAGCAGCTCACCCTGCCGCCGACGGCGGTGGTGTTCAGCCGGCGGACCCGCCGCACGATCAGCCGCCCCTCGACCTGCTCGCTGCGGCGGCGGCTGGTGAACGCGGTGTAGGTGGTCTCGGCGACCTCCGCGTCGGAGACCCACCGGCCCTCGTCCTGGTCGTAGATCGCGTTCGGGTAGCGGATCGGGGTCCACGCGTCGTCGCTGATCGCGGCGATCGCCCGGCGGATCGCGGGGTCGTGGCGGGCGGTGACCGAGAACCGGGCGCCGGACCGGACCGCGGCACCGATCACGTCATGGTTGTAGAACGCCGAGTCCACCCGCACGACCAGCAGTCCGTCCCCGTCGCCGGCCCCGGCCCGGCGGGCGGCGGCGATCGCGTCGGCGACCAGCCGCCCGGCGCCGCGGGCCGAGTTCGTCGCCCCGCGCCGCAGCCGGGCGCCGACGATCACCGGCGCGCAGATCGGCGTGCTCACGGTGGCGATCAGCGCGTTCAGCCCCTTCACGCCGGAGTACCCGTAGCCGGTGCCCTGCTTGGCGTAGCCGTAGGTCGCCTTGATCGTGTCATCGACGTCGAGGTGGGCGCCGACTCGATCGACGACATGGACCTGCTGCGCCACGGCGGGGATGCGCCGACTGTTCACCGGTGTCCGGGCGCCGTCGACGCTGGGAACGTTCCTGCGGGCGTTCACTTTCGGCCACGTCCGGCAGCTGGACGCGGTCGCCGCGAGGCTGTTGGGCGGGCTGGCCGCCCACGCGCCGTTGTTGCCGGGGGCCGACCGGATCGCCTTGGCCGAACGGGCCGGGCTGCAACGGCTGGTCGCCGAGCATGTGCGGATTGGCGTGCCGGCCGGGGTGAACGCGGTGGTGAAAGTGGTGGCGCTGGTCGCGGGGATGCTCGCGGCGCCCGGACACCGGTGAACAGTCGGCGCATCCCGCCGTGGCGCAGCGACCCCCGGCTCTGCGCCGCCATCGTCGACCGCCTCACCTTCGGCGGCAACATCATCGAGACCGGCACCAGCAGCTACCGCCTCGCCCTAGGGGATAGCGTCACGCATTCCGGGTCCGTTGGTTGGGGGCGTGCTTCCTCCCGGTCATCGCTGGACACTCCCATGACCATCAGGTGCAGGTCGAAGGTGAACCGCTCAGGCTCTAAGGCGGCGACGTCAGGGGTTCTCGTAGCTGCCCGGTTTTGCTGGTCATCGTGGGTGCCTCCCGGTCGGTGGGCGGGGGCCGATTTCATGCCACCTGCCGCGCAGCCTGCCCGGGAGGCACACACCATTGCGGCAGGGCCGGCCACACCAGCAACGGCCCGGGCTGTCGTCGGCGGGTGTCGCCTTCGGAGGTGATGGCCGAGGGGCCTCGGTGCAGGCACCCCCTCAGCCACGTCGACTTGCACGTTGCGGCGCCTGGTTTGGTTAGCGGCCGCGCCCCCGGTTTCGGGCCGCGGGCTGACGGCTCTGCAAGTAGTCGCGGCCCCGGCTTCGGTCCGGGGCAAGTAGCGCAGGCCGGCGCGTCGCCCATTCGGGCGTCTTTGCCGTGCCCGGTGGGCGCCAGGGTGGCGCCCCCGGCTTGTGGTCGGCTGTGTCCGGTAGCCGGGTATGTGCCGCCCGCTGGGTGTCGTGGCGGTCAAGCGCGTCGGTCAGCGTCCGCCGGCCGCCGCCCGCCGCGTCCGGCGGCTGGTGATGGATTTCATCGGCAGGCGGCGGCGCGAGGTGGACGTGGTTTTCGTGCCTGCCGCGGGTGAGCCCGACGTAGAGGTGTTCGCGGTCCAGGCCGGGTCGGGCGAGCAGCAGCCCTTCATCGACGGTGGCGCCTTGGGCCGCGTCGATGGTGGACGCCCAACCGTGGGCCGCATGATCCCGCACGTAGGCGTCGGGCAGGACCGCCTGCCGGTGGCCGGTGAGGCGCTGGACGAGGAGCCCGTCGCCGGTCCGGCCGAGGACGGTGAACTGGTCACCGTTGCGCAGAAAGTCGCCGCCGACGTGGATGGCGCGGTTGTTGCGGGTCGCACGCAGCCGGTCCCCGGCCTGCCACGGCACCGGACCGTCGAGCAGCACCGGGCCGTGCACCGTGCCGGTCTCGGTGGCGTGCGCGCGGGCCAGCTCGTTGAGCTGTTCGACGTCGCGGTGGGTGCGGGCGAGCATCAGCACTGTCCGGTCCGCATCGGAGGCCCGCTGGTAGCGGTCAACAACCGCGGCGTAGGCGGCAGTGTCGTCGGGGTAGTCGTGGATCCGGCCGGCCGCGGCGTAGGTGTCGAGGACGGCCGGGTCGCCCCGTCGCAGCTGCAGGGACGCGTCGCGTTCCCAGTCTTGTTCGAAGCGGTGGACCTGTTCCAGGGTGGGGGCGTGCAGCTGGTCGGCGAGCGCGGCGAGCATCCCGCCCGCGGCCTGCACCGGCCCGATCTGCGCCGGGTCCCCGATCAGCAGCAGCTTCGCCCGTGCGTCCTCGGCGCCCCGGGTCAGGACGTCGAGGTCGGTCGTACTCAGCATCGAAGCCTCATCGATCACAACCACATCACCTGGCCTCATAAGCGCCCTGGCTGGTTCCGCCAGCGCGTACCGGCCGTCCCTCGAGTGGAGGTGGTCGTAGAGGAACTTCGCAACGGTGTCCGCCGGGGTGGCGGTGGCGTGTTGCAGTTCGGCGGCGGCCCGGGCCGACGGCGCGAGGAGCACCACCCGGTGCCCGGCGCCCTGCCAGGCGTGCACGGCGACCGCGATCGCAGTGGTTTTCCCGGTCCCGGCGGGCGCGACGAGCACCGAGACCCGATCCCCGCTGGTGGTGATTCGGGCCAGCGCCGCCTGCTGGGAGGGGTCCAGCCCGCGTTCCCGGCCGTTTGCCATTAACCGCTGTTGGTTGACCAGGCCCACGCCGACCGACCGACCGGCGTCGGCGACCGCGAGGATCCGGAGCTCCGCCTCGAGCGTTGCGCGGCTGGCGTACCGGGCGTCCGACGCCCTTGCGGGACCATCTCGCTCTCGAAGCGGGACCGCCTCCGGGGTGGCCAGGGCCCGGTCGGTCCAGCGTTCGATCAGCTCCCTGGTCATCCCGGCGCCGACCCCGGCCGTGGGCAGCCGGGCGGCGATCTCCACCGTCAGATCGGCGCGGGAGAACACCGCCCGCCGAGACCCGGCACCGGTCACCGCGCCTTCCAGCAGCCGGTCCAGCTCCGCGCCCGCCCGCCACCGCGCAGCCCGCGGATCCCGCGCGGCCTCCACGGCGCGTTCCACGGTGGCGCGGTCCCAGCCGGCCCCGGCGGCTTCCCGCTCCCACCGTTCGGCCAGCGCCACGATGTCGACCTGCTCTTTGCCGGGCCGGGTCTTGAGGACCGCGACCTTGGTCACCGCCGTCCGCTCGGCCGAGCTGAGCGGCCGGCCGAGCCGGTCTTCGTACCGGGCGATCACCGGCCCGGCCTCGGCCAGCACCTGGGCGGTCCGTTTGGACCACAGCCGGAGCAGCCGTTCGGGCACGCCGGCGATCTCGGCCTGCCCGTCCCGGCTGACCTGCGTCCAGCCCACACCGAGGCGGCCGGTCAGCTCGGCGCGCAGCGCCGCCTGGTAGATCGCGCCGGCGGCCTTCTTGTGCCGGAACAGCTCGGTGCCATCGATCGTCCGCCAGTCGCCGTCCGGGCAGCGGACCTTGTTCACCACCAACGCGTGCGAATGCAGCTGCGGATCCCCGGCCCGCGACGTGCGGTGGTCGAAGATCGCCGCCGCCAGCCCGCCCGACGGAACCTGCGTGTGCCCGTCGGCGCCGACCCGGGAGAACGACGCGTGCCCATCCATATACTCCAGCGCCGCCGAAACGGCCGCCTGATGCCCGGCCAACACCTCGGCCGCAGCCTGCTTGCCGCCGATGGCCCACAGGGCGCTGACCGATTTCGGGGCCGACAGGCACAGGTCATAGCCGGTCACCCCGTCCGCCCGCCAACCCCGGCCCAACTGCTCCCCGGTACGGGGATGGATCGCCCGGCCGAACGCGGCCTCCAACTCCCGCTCGCCCACCCGGCCGCCCGCGGCCAGCCCGAGCTCGTCCAGGCCGCGGCCCTCCCACCGGCCCGGCGCCTCACCCATCCCCAGGAAGTACTCGCACCTACCCCGGGTGACTTGGTTCGCGTAGTACCGCCAGGCCCCGACTTTGATCTTCGCCGTCGACAGCATGACCGCACCGTACGCATTCCCAATGCACCTGTCTGGACGATCGAATCTGTTGTGGGACAGGGGAAACGGGAACGAAGGAGAGTAGCGGAGAACGCTGGAGACCAGGGGCAAGTAGCGGTGCAGCTTTGGGGTGGAAAACAAATGTGTCAACGACAGACGGCAGTTCGGCGTGTCGTTGCTTGCCGGACGATGTCACGTTCTTGCTCCGGTGGCCGGCCACCGCGGATCAGCTCAGCGACGCCTTCTCGGCGGCCTCTCAAGTGGCCAGTTGCGCGCTGCCAATTTCTCCTGAACCACGAGGCGAACCTGAACTGGCTACCGGGACGGGGGCTGGTCCACCCCGCTCGAGCAGCCGCCCGGAGCGGCGCCACCGACATGATCACCCGGCTGGACGGCCACGGCGTCAGGACGGCCAGCGATCTGGACGACGGCTGACGCTGCGGGCCTGCCTGCTCGTGCAGCGATCCGGCTGCGGGACAGCGGCAGGTTCGATTTTGCGTCCGGCTCGACCGCGCCGGCCATGCCGCGCGCCGGGACGGCCATCGTGACAAGGCCGCTCGTGATCGCCGAACGGCCAGGTCCCGCACGAGGAATGTCCCGGGCGAAAGAGACCCAGCCAGGCCGCCGACGCCACGATCCCTCCGGTCCGGGTCGCGCCCAAATGGCCCTCGGCAACGCTGGTGGCGCGCTGATGGCGCGCTGGTGGCGCGGCCGACCGGCCGTGCTCCGGCGCGAGGACGCAGATGGAGCGCGGGTCCGCCAGGTTTGAGCTCTCAGGTCAGGAGGGCCTCATGGAGCGTTTGCTCAGTGTCCAGGACGCCGCCGCCGAACTCGGCACCCCGGTGCGGTTCGTGCGTCGGCTGATCGCCGAACGACGGATCCGCTTCCACAAGATCGGCAGGTACGTGCGGATCTCGAGCACGGACCTGCACGCGTTCATCGCCGCCAGTGCCATCGAACCGACAGCCGCAACACGGAGCGCCCGACGGATCGCATGGGGCGCTCCGAGGCAACTCGGGGACGAGCGAGGAGTTCTTGATGGCTAGGCGCCCAAACGTGCGTCGAATGCCGCTCAAGCAGGCAGTTTGCTGGCGAACCGTTGCCGGGCCGCTTGCCTGGACACTCCCAATGCGATCGCGATCTGGTTCCACGATCGGCCGCCAACGCGGGCAGCGTTGACGGCCGCGAGCAAGCGGGCTTCATCGGCGCGGGCCGCGTCTGTGGCGGCCGCGATTTCGCGCAGGTCGTCGGTGGAATCGACATTGGCTGTCGCTGGGTCGGCGTTGTCCAGGAGCTGATCGAGTCGGCCCGCGGCTTGCTTGATCTCTTCATCTGTGTGTCGCATGGTGCTCACCTCCTTAGCCGAGGAGCCGATAGAACTTCCGTCGAAGTGGCATCGCGTGAATCACGACCGGATCGTCTCCGTCCAAGTCAAAGACGCCGATTTCCAATAGCGCCCCGTCCGACGCTGCACCAATCAGCAGTGTCAGGTCGTCGTCCATCAGGAGCCGCCGTGTCGCCTTGCGCGCGGCATGCCGAATGTCCGAGTCGGCGACGCCGTGCTTCCGTGCCGGCGCTCCGATCCGCACGACGACAACGTAGCTTGTCTAGCGGCCAGTTGCAAATGGACGTTGTCCGCCCAAACTCGGTGAGAACCGTCGGTTCTTCGAACCGTCAGATCCACAGCCGTACTCCGTTTGTGTCCACAAGTTCGTGCGGGCGGCTTCCAAGGGCCGTTCAGGCGGCACGATCTTGGGAACGAGCTGAGTGTTGACGCCGAACTGCGAGTGGACGGCGGGAACAGCAACAGCACTGTGCGAGCTTTCGGAAGTTGCTCAAGGAATGACAACCAGGCGCGGGTTCGGCAAGCTGCGCAAACTCCCCTCCGGGCGTTGGCAGGCCCGCTACCGGCACCCCGACGGTCGCGAACGGTCTGCTCCGCAGACGTTTCCGACCAAGACTGCCGCGCAACGTTTCCTCGCGACCGTCGACGCCGACCTAGCTCGCGGCCAGTTCCGCGATCCCGAGGCCGACCGGGTGATCTTTGGGGATTGGGCGCGTCGGTACCTCGCCGGGCATGCCGTCACGATCAAGCCGAGCACAGCTGCCAGCTACGAGAGTCTGTACAAGACCTGCCTTGCGCCTACTTTCGCAGGGACACCTCTTGCCGAGATCCGGCGCAGCGACGTCCGCGCCATGGTCGCAAATCTCACGGTCAACGGGCTCGGCCCGAGCCGCGTGCGGAAGGCACTCGTCCTACTCCGCCTCGTTCTCGACGCCGCGGTCGAGGACGACCTCATCGTCGCCAACGTGGCGCGCGGGGTCCACGCCCCCCGCCTCCCGTCGCACGAGCCCCGGATCCTGACCCCCGAGGAGGTGGCCGCTCTCCACGCGGCGATCCGCGAACCGTACGGCGTGCTTGTTGATGTATTTGCCTATGCGGGTCTGCGCCTTGGGGAGGCGTTGGCGTTGCGACGCCGGCACGTGGCCGTGCTTCGCGGGCGCCTGCTCGTGCGTGAGTCCGTTGTCGAGGTGAACGGGTACCACCACATCGGGACACCGAAGAATCACCAGGCTCGGGAAGTGACACTGCCATCGTTCCTCCTCGCGGAGCTGGTGAGGCACCTTGAGGAATGGGTTGGTGTCGATCCCGCCTCACTGCTATTCCCGAGCCGGACCGGACGCCCGCTCCATTACACGTCGCTTCGGCGCAACATCTGGGATCCGGCTACTCGGGCGGCGGGATTCCCTGGCGTGACGCCGCACGCACTGCGTGCGACTTGCGGTACGTGGACTGCGGATGCCGCTGGGGTGCTCGCCGCCGCGCAGCGGCTCGGGCACTCCAACGCGAGCGTCACGACGCGTCACTACGCCCGCGCACGCGTAGGTGTTGAGGACGAGGCCGCCCAACGTCTGGGAGCGCTCCGGGCGTCGGTGCCCGAATCCACAGGGGCACGCAGGGGGCACGCGGACCCGGTGGCTTATCCCGAATCGAACCCAAAGTAGGCTCTGATCTGCGCTTATGTGCGTTGCTGATGATCAACGGCCGAGGTCTCATAATCCTCCGGTCGTGGGTTCGAGCCCCACCCGCCCCACCAGCGAAAATGGCTGTTCGGTGCCGGCGTATCCGCCGACCGCGATGGTGAGGGCTGCTCACCGACCGGCCCGGGCGGTGGCACGGCATGGCCAGGCGGCCCCTCCCGCCCGGCACAGATTGCGCTTGCCTGCCTGCCCCCGTTTCAGCCGCCGGTGGCGCCGCTTCACGCCTTGGTCGTCGGTACGAGTTCGTTCAGGAGGGCGCGGACGCGGCGGTCGATGTCGTCGCGGATGGGCCGGACCTGGTCGAGGGTTTTGTCGGCTGGGTCGTCGAGTTCCCAGTCGACGTAGCGCTTGCCGGGGTAGACGGGGCAGGCGTCGCCGCAGCCCATCGTGATGACCACATCGGAGGCTTGTACGACGTCGTCGGTGAGCGGTTTGGGGTATTCGCGGGTCAGGTCGAGCCCGATTTCGTGCATCACCTGGGTGACCGCGGCGTTGATGCTCTCGGCGGGCGCGCTGCCGGCGCTGCGGACGTGGATGCGGCCTTGGGCGTGGTGCTCGAGCAGGGCGGCGGCCATCTGGCTGCGGCCGGCGTTGTGCACGCAGACGAACAGGACTTGCGGGACGTCGGACAGGAGGACTCCGGAGTGTTGGGCGAGGGCAGGGAGGCGCTCGGCGGTGAACGGCTCGGTCAGGGCGGGCAGATGGGTGGTGATCCGCGCGGTCTTGGCCAACAGTGCGTGGGCGACGGGTGGAGTGGGGCCGGTCTCGTTGGTCATCGGTGGCTGTCTTCCGTTTCGACGGTGCTGGCCTGGTGGTGTGGGAGGACGGCTTCGGCGGCGTTGTCCGGGCTGATCCCGGGGTAGAGCGCGCGGATCAGGCCGATAGCAAGAACCGCACCGACGGCTTGCGCGGCGATGTAGCCGGGCACGCTGGCCGGAGCGATGCCGGCGAAGGTGTTCGACAGCATGCGCCCGACGGTGATCGCCGGGTTCGCGAAACTGGTGCTGCTGGTGAACAAGTAGGCGGCGCCGATGTAGGCGCCGACCGCCGCAGGCGCTCTCTCGCCGCGCCCGCTGCGGGCCAGGGAGAAGATCACCAGCAGCAACCCGATGGTGGCGACGACCTCGGCGAGCCAATGTGCACCCGACGCGCGGTGTTTGGTGGACAGGGTCACCGCGGGATTGCTGAACATCAGGTTCGCGAGGAGCGCGCCGAGGCAGCAGCCGGCGACCTGTGCGGGCAGGTAGGCGGCCGCGTCCCGCCAGCTCATCCCGCCGAACGAGGCGTCCACGAACGAGACGACCGGGTTGAGGTGGCCGCCTGAGATCGGGCCGACCATCAAGATGATCGCGTACAGACCGACGGCGGTCGCCGCCGCGTTCTCCAGCAGTTCCAGACCGATGTCGCCGGGTGACAGGCGCTGCGCGGCGATCCCGGAACCGACCACCACCGCGGCCAGCAGCAGGCTGCCGACCGTCTCGGCGAGCAGCCGCCGCCACAGCGGCACGCTGGTCACCACCGCTGCTTCGCCGGTCCCGTGCTCAGCAACAGCCGGACCGGCCCGTTCCCGGCGCGGCAAGAACCTGGCACTCCCCGCCCGCGGGCACGTCGTGCAGGTCCATCGCCGGCGCGCCCGGGGCGCAGGCATCCCCGGGGCCGCACCCCAGGTGCTGCTCGGCCGGGGCGTCGGCCAGGACGGTGTAGACCTCCCACGGCGCGCCGTCCGGGTCGTGCACCCACACCTTGTCCTGCACCGCGTAGCAGCAGGTCTTGGCGTCCTGGACGCTGGTGGCCAGACCTTCCGCGGACAGCCGGGCGGTCGCGGCCGACACCTGCTCGGCCGTCTCGACTTCCACCCCGAGATGGTTCAGCGCCCCGGCCGGCCCCTCCCCGCGCCCGTCGGCGGTTTCGATGAGCACCAACTTCAGCGGCGGCAGGGCGACCGCGAAGTTCGCGTAGCCGGGGCGGCGTTTCGCCGGCCCCACCCCGAACATCCGGGTGTAGAACTCGACCGCCTGATCGATGTTGCTGACATTGAGCGCCAACTGCACACGGGACATCAGAGCGCTCCCTCACCGTCCTGGCGAGACGTTCGTCTCGCTAGAAGCAGGTTGGCGTCTGCCTTGACGTATGTCAAGCCAACAATGGACACTGGCCCACGTGCCCAAAGCGCTGCCCGTCCTCGACACCACCACCCCACTGTGCTGCCCGCCACTCGCGGCGAACCCGGTCGACGAGAAAACCGCCCTGCAGATCGCGCTGCGCCTCAAGGCGCTCGCCGACCCGATCCGGGTCCGGCTGTTCAGCCTCATCCTCAGCGCCGCGGGCGGGGAGGCCTGCAACTGCGACATGGCCGCAGTAGTCGGCCTGTCCGACGCCACCGTCAGCCACCACCTCAAAGCCCTCCGCGAGGCCGGACTCATCGTCGGGGAACGCCGCGGCACCTGGGTTTACTACACCCCGGTCCGGGACGCCCTCGGCGCGCTCGCCCGCGTCCTGGACCCCGCCTGCTGCTAGCTGCGCTGACGACGCCGGCCAGGCCCATCGCCGTCAATGAACTGAGGTTGGTGGTCTGGCGGTCGAGGCGCGGACCGAATAACTGACGGGGCACCATCGTCCGCCACGGCCGCCAAAGGCTTATTCGGATGGTCGATTCGGCGGGACCAAACGGCGCCTGGCCGTTGATCGTACTGTCCCGTACCTGTCCGTCAGCAGCGCTCGCGGGTAGGACGCAACGGGACAGGCTCCCTTATCGAACGCATCTCGAACGGCTTCCACCAGTCCTCCGCAGATTCCTGTGAGGGCTGGCTCTCTTTTGGTGACGGGCGACGTGCGCCGCGATGGCACCAAGGAGCAGGACCAGGACGCCGTAGATCCCGAGTGAGGCGGCGGCTGCGCTAAACGCGCGGTTGGCGACACCAGCGGCGCTCGCGAAGTCCCGCATCGCGATCGGCAGGCTCAGGGAGAGCCGCAGCGGTGGACCTGTTGCGAGGATCCCGAGACGCAGCGGCCCGTGGTGCACGATCCGGCTGGTCGCCAGCCGATGGCTGGTAACACGACGAGTGGGACACCGGCTGCCAGGAACAGGCGCGGCCAGTGCCGGCGCACGCGGATCGCGCGGCGTCCGCGTTCGGCCGCGGCCTGTTCCTTCTCCGGATGCGCAATCACGATGGTGGCGTCCAGGTCGATCACCAGCACCGCCCCGCCCGGCGCGCTCACGCAGGTCACGGCCCGCGACCGGGATCGGGGGCTTAGCCGACCGTCTTCCGGGACGCCGTGAGGCTGGTAAGCCTCACGGCGCAGGCCGATGCGAGGCCGTCCCGTTCGACTCCTGCTCAGCCGGTCTTGTCCTCCTTCGGGGCTGCAGATGGCCACCCCTTAGGGTCGTTCAGAATCCTTTTGCCCACGGTTTCGAACCAGTGCCTCCCCGCGTCGGTCAAGACCCGAAGATCTTCTTCAGATCGGAGCCAGCCGGTCTTGATGTTGTAGAAGGCCCCGAGACCTCGGGGATCGAAGCCGCTTTCCCGCGCAGCGTGGCGTACTTGCTCCACTGTCAACGCTTGGTTCGGTGCGCCCATGAAATGGGCCAACAGGTGAGCCCAGCGTAGCGGCGGATCGCTGACGTCCTCCTCGTTGTGGGGATCCTGCTCGGCCGCGAACACCGCTTGCGCCTTGCGCAGTGCCTCCTCGCCGATCTTCAGTAGCGCCCTGATCTGTTCGCTCGTCATCGCTCCTCCTTAGATACGAATCATAGCGATTCGCTTCCAACCGGGGCGTCGCACCCCCGCCGTTGGGTGGTTTGGGAGGGTCAATCGATCCGCTGGGCGCAATGCAGCGCAACGACGCCGCCGGTGAGGTCACGCCAGGTCACCCCCTGCCAGCCGGCCGAGGCAATCAGGGACGCGAGCTCGGTCTGGCTGGGCCATGCCCGGATCGAATCGGCCAGGTAGACGTAGGCGGCTGGGTCGCTGCTGACCCGCCTGGCGACGGCAGGCAGCAGGCGCATGAGGTAGTTGACATACACCAGCCGAAACGGCGCCCAGGTCGGGTGGCTGAACTCGCAGACCGCGAGCCGGCCGCCGGGGCGGGTCACCCGCAGCATCTCGCGCAGAGCAGCGGCGCAGTCGGCCGTGTTACGTAGCCCGAACGACATCGTGACCGCGTCCAAGGACGCGTCGGCAAACGGAAGGCAGAGCGCGTCACCGGCAACAACATCGATGTTTACGAGTGTGCGGCGCTTGGCGATCCGCAACATCCCGAGCGAGAAATCGCAACCGACCACATAGGCGCCGGTGCTGGCCAGCGCCACACTGCTGGTGGCCGTTCCCGCCGCCAAATCCAGCACCCGCTCGCCGGGCCGGAGCGCGAGCCCGTCACGGACGGCGCGTCGCCAGCCGCGGTCCAGCCCCAACGACAGCACGGCATTTGTCCGGTCGTACCGCGTGGCCACCTGGTCGAACATGGCGGCGACCTCGGCCGGGTCCTTGTCGAGGCTGGCACCGGTCATGTGGGCGGCTCCACCGCCTGGGTGGGTTGGACCAGGAAGATCCAGATGTCCCAGATGATGTGGCTGAGGATGAGCGCGGGCATCGGCGTTCCGATCGCCGCGAAGCCCGACCAGCCTGCGCCCGCGACGGTTGCGGCTCCTACCAGCGTCGGGTTGCCGCTCGCCAGGTGCGCGGCGCCGTAGCAGCCGGCGGCCGCGGCGGCGCCTCTGGCCCGGCCGTAACGCCGGGTGAGGGCCGACTGGAGCAGCCCCCGCCAGTAGAGCTCCTCGGCCGGACCGATGACCAGGGCCAGTCGGGCCGCGATCTCCGGCAGCGGCCGGCGGTGGCGCAACGCGTAGATGTCCCCGATGTTTTCGGACCCACTGGGCATGATCACCCGGGCGGCCCGGTCGCCGACCTGAAAGACCCCGTACAACCCAGCCGCGATGCCTCCCGCGGCGAGCAGGTCCCGTGGGCGTGGACGACTGGCCCGCAGCGAGGCGTCATTGGCGAGGGCGCTCGCCCCGAGCAAAGCGCCGGTACGGGTCATCCGCTGCCAGAACTTGTCCGGCGAGCCGCGGAAGGTCTGCGCAAACGAGGCGAAGCCGACGACCAGGGTGGCGACGGTGACCGCGGCGCTGGGTTGGCGGGGAAGGCGCAGTGACATCGGTTCTCCTGTCATGGGTGCCAGATTCGGGCTTATGGGTGCCAGACCGCGGCCGTTGCCAGCCCGATGACGAGCAGCAGCCCGAACGTGGCGTGCAGCCGCGCGGTCTGCAGGTCAATCATGGCGATGGCGCGTTGCTGACCGGCGGCCCCCAGCTCACTGGAACGCAAGACGGTGACCAGTAGCGGCAACGACAGCACCGCGAGCAGGGAAAGCGGCGGGAGCACTGCCACCGCGACAGTCAGAGCCAGCGCGATGTACGCGCCGACGATGAGCACGACGTATACCCGATGGGCGATTCGGCGGCCCGCACGAATGGAAAGGGTGCTGATCCCGGCCCGGCCGTCCTCGCCGATGTCGCGCCATTCGTTGCCGTGCAGGATCGCGGTGACGAGCAGGCCAATCGGGAGGCTGAGCAGACCCGCGTCGAGCGACCACTGACCGGTCACCGCGTAATAGCCGCCGACGACCATGAGCGGACCCATCAGCAAGAAGACCATCGGAAGCCCCATCGCGCGGTACTTGTACTGCAGCGGGGGCGCGGTATACCCCCAGCCGCCGAGCAGGCCGGCCACTCCCAATACCACCAACGGGACGCCCCGGACAGCAACCAGCCCGACTCCCACCCCGGCGGCGAGCAGGAAGGCAACGGCCGCCAAGCCGAACGCGCTCCGTTCGCTCACCCGGCCGGTGACCAGCGCGAGGCTGGCGCGCGGTGAGGTGATCGAGTCGATGCCCCGGCGCACGTCGTACACCTCGTTCACCACGTTGGTGCCGATCTGCAGCAGCACCGCGGCGAGCAGACTTGCCAGCAGCAGCGGCCAGGACAGTGCGGCGTGCCCGGCGGCGAGCGCGCCGGCTGCCGCGACGGGCACGATGGACGCGGTCAGGCTGAACGGCCTGGTGATCTCGACCAGGCCGCGGAGCCGGCGACCCAGCGGCACGTTCGCGGCGCTCGCGGCCGGCGCGGTCCGGCCCGCGGTGCAGACCCGCCCCAGCCCGGATTGCGGGTCGCCGTAGAGCCGGGCTGCCTCGATGACAGCCGAAACCTGACCATCGGTGTGGAAGACGGGCTGCAGGATCGGCAGGCTCATGCCGACGGCCGCATACTGCTCGGCCCGGCTGGCGACCTCCTCGCGTGTCCCGCACAGCACGAACGCGTCGACCAGCCGGTCGGGGATCAGGCCCGCCGCCGCGTGATAGTCACCGGCCCGCCACGCGGCCGCCACCCGATGGCGCAGCTCTGGCTCCAGGCCGACCCGGCGCATGGCAATGTCGGACTGGACCGAAAGCATGTAGATCACGAACGGTTCGCGCTTGGCCCGGTCCAGGGCCGCCCGCCGGCTGGTGTCCACCAGCGAGAGCAGGTAGCCCCCGACCTCGACCGATCCCGGCGGGCGACCCGCTTGCGCCGAGGCGGTCTCGATCCGCCGCACCGCCAGTTCGACCCCCTGCAGCGACTCCGCCGGCCTGGCGAGGTAGCCGTCGGCCGCCCGGCCGGCCAGCTCGTGGAATGCCCGCCGGTAGCCGGCGACCCACACCGGGGTGCGATGCACCGGCGGGAACATGGGTGTGAGCTCGGGAACGCCGTCGGCGGTAGCCAACGGCTCCCCGGACCACAGCCGCCGCAGCTCGGACATCGACGCCTCGATCCGCTCGATGGCCTCATCCGCGTCGTAGGCAATGCCCATCTGAGCGAGCCGTAGCGGCAGCGCGGTGCCTAGGGCCACCATGATCCGGCCCGGCGCCAGGTCATCCAACGCGCTGACGGTCATGGCCAGCAGGGCGGTGTGCCGGGTGTTGACGTTGACCGCGCCGAGGGCGATCCCGATGTCCGGGACACTGGCTGCCACCGCGGTGGCGAAGGTGACGGCATCGCGCTCGAAGTAGCTCTCGTGGAACCAGACCGACTCGAGTCCCGCCGCACGTGCGCGCTCGGAAGCGCGGACCGCATCCCGCAGGCCGCCGGACGAGGCCAGGCCCAAGGCTACCGGCCGCGCCAGGTTGCCCACGGGGGAGCAGCCTATCGATTGACGTGCTCGGGGGCGTCAGCGAACGTCACGTCAGAAGCGGCGTCGCAGCTGGGCCCCCCCGTGCCTGAGGCCCTCGTCAACTGGTCGAAACGATCAGCATCTGAGCCAGCACGCGTCGGACCTCATCCAGCTCGCCCGCGTTCAGCGTGATCTCCGGCGCGTGTCTGCGGAACCGGTCAGCCGAGACGGTGCGGATTTGCTCGGTGATGACCCGGCCCCACCCGAGTCTGTCCTGGGAGAATTAACCCATGACCAAACAAGTGCAGATCACGTTCGATTGCGCCGATCCCGCAGGGATGGCGGCCTTTTGGGCCGAGGCGCTCGGTTATCAGTTGCAACCGCCACCCGACGGATTCGACTCGTGGGATGCGGCCCTTGAAGCGTTCGGCGTGCCGCGCGACCAGTGGAACTCACGCTCGGCGATCCTCCCTATCGAGGGCTCACATCACCGCGTTTTCTTCCAACGCGTGCCCGAGGGCAAGGCCGTCAAGAACCGGGTTCACCTCGATGTACGCGCCGCGCCCGGCCTCGAGGGTGACGAACGGATGAGCGCCCTCGAGACCGAGGCCGACCGTCTGGAGGCGCTCGGTGCGACTCGCGCCTATCGGGTCGAACCCAACAAGGCGAGGATGGAGTCCGGCTTCATCACGATGCACGATCCAGAGGGCAACGAGTTCTGCCTCGACTAGTGGTACCCGACCTCATCAGCCCCGTCCCCGGACTCAGCCAGCAAGCCGAGCGGCCCATCGCACTCGGCGTTCACGAGATCGGTGGCCTATCGGCCTCAGAGCTTCGTGCCGCGGTGGCCGAGCCGATGGACGCGGACGGGAACCGGCGTCGGCGTATTACGCCGTGGTGTTACGCTAGCGTGTATGGCTGACACGCTCACGATTCGGTTGGACGCGGATGACCGAGCGACCCTGGAGGCGGCAGCGCGGAGGCAGGGGAAGGGACTGAGCGCGTTCATTCGGGAGCTGGCCGAGGCTGAGGCACGACGGGTGCGGCGAGAAGAGATACGGGCCGATGGGGATCGCGTGGTGGCTCATCTGGCCGCGCACCCTGAGGCCCGCGCTGAGCTCGATGAGATCGGCGCACTGCTGACCGATCTTCCGTGAGCCGCCACGTAGCCGGCAGCATCATCGTCGTGGATTGGCGCGGCGGTGCGCAGCCGAAAGAGCCGAGCAGGCTGCGCCCTGCGGTGATCGTCGAGGATCATGAGTTGTTTCCGGACGACTATCCCAACACGCTCGTGGTTCCCTTGACCCGAGACGGGGGTCTCGCCCACAGGTCGTTCGCCGAGCGCATCGAGCCGACCGATGAGAACGGAGCTGAAACGACGTGTTGGGCGTTGGCGCATCACGTCACGAGCGTGTCTCTGCGCCGCGTCAGCCCTACCGTTTCTCATGTCACCGCTGATCAGCTGGTAAGCATTCGTCGGCGCATCGCGGTCGCCGTCGGGGCTGGCTGATGCGCTCACTGACTTCAAGACGACCCGATAGCGGATCGGCTGTTGGGACCGAAACTCAAGCTCACGATCTGTCCTCAACGATGCGTTGAAGAGTGCGCCGGCCCATCAGGCTCATATCCGGATTGCTCTCCACGTAGTACCAGACGGCCCCCATCGACTGCTCGAAGGCCCACGCCTTACCGCGTTCCCATTCGAGGTCGTCGAAACCAAGATCGTCGCGGAGCGCCCGCCGTGGGTCATCTTCGAGCAAATGCCAAGCACCGACGAGGTCCAACGCGGGATCAGCCGGTCCCAGGCCACCCACGTCAATGACGCCAACGAGGCGCCCGCGGGAGACGAGCACGTTGCCAGGAATCAGATCACCGTGAGTCATCACATCGCGGTCTCTCCGTGGCAGCATTCGCATGACTGCCCAGATTCGTCGAAGTCGCGGAACATCGAGTAGCTGTTCGCTGCGCTCGAAGCAGGTCTCCATCCACGCATCGTGGGATCGCAGCTCGCCGCCTCGACCCGGTCCGTTGAACGCCGCGCCGCGAGTGTCGATTGCTCGCACGCCGTTGATGAACTCGGCCAGGTCGTGCGCGAACATGACCGACTCACCCGGATCCTCGTCTGTCGCCGCAGTCCCCGGCACCCACGTCTGCACGGACCAGGGCAGCGGGTAACCCGCGCCGGGCTCGCCGAGCGCGACGGGCTCGGGCGTGAGGAATCGCGTGCACCCCAACAACTCGCGGGCCGCGTTCGCCTCGGATTCAAGCCACCGCCGCGTCGCCGCGACGTCCCCAAGTATTAGCGGAAACCGGGCTACGAATCTGCCGCCAATGCGAAACAGCGCGGTCACCGTCCCCTGTGACGCGACCTCCCGAATAGACAGGCCCCGCCACTCGGGGAACTGCCTATCCACCAGCTCTCGGACTGTCTCAATAGAGACGGGCAGCTGGTCGGGATGCATTCGCACGGAGCGAGCATCACGTATCCCGGCTGTCGCCCGCGTTCTCCGGACGAACCTCACGTCCGGCCAGCGCGCCCCGAACGGGACGCTGAACGTCAGCGACACGGCGCCGGACGATCGATGAGCGAGGTGACCTTGGGCGCCGCAAGTGATCTCGACGTTCGCGGCGCTCGGGGCCGGTACGGTCCGGCCCGCGGTGCAGACCTGCCCCAGACCGGATTGAGCAAGACCTACTGGCCGGGCCGCCAACCGTGGGGTGAGGTCGTCGTGCGCGTCGAGGGTTCGGTGTTGAGCGCGGCGCCGACTACTCGAAGTGCGTGCATGGCCCGGGAGCGCACGAGCGGCTCGGGTTGCTCGAGTAGGGCGGCGGCTTCCCGGAACGTGCAGCCGCCGAAAATGATCAAAGCCAACGTGTTGGCCTGCTGCTCGGGGAGTTCGGCGAGCAGGGACATTCCCCCCTCGTGGCGGGCGTCGATGACTCCCTGCGGTGTGCCGGCGCATGGATCAGCGGCGTCGGCATGGGCCTGGGCGAACAGGAAACTTCGAAGCGACTCGTGTCCTGGCCGGAAAGCGCCGGGATTAGCCCATAGCCGCAGGAACACCGCACGGGTCACGGTTTCGGCCCGGCTCGGCCCGCCGGCCCGGCGCGCCGCGGCGTAGACGAGCGGCCCATGGCGGCGGTAAAGCTCAAGTAGCGCCGTCTGCTCGCCGCGCCCGATGCCGACCAGCAGGGCCCGCTCGGTGCGGGCCTGTTCGGTGCGAGTATCTGCGGCGACGAGGCTCGGCGCCAGCGGCGGCCGGAACCGGGAACGCCTGCGGCGCGGCGTCATTCCGGGTCGTCGGAGTAGGGGATGGGGTGGTTGCGGCCTAGTTCGGTGAATCGTTCGTTCAGGGCGTGCACGATCCGGTCTCGGTCGTGCACGGTGGCTGTGAGCACGCCGTAGACGATTGCTTCCATTTCCAGGGCGGGGGTCATCCCGCCGAGCCCGAAATAACGCAGCCACAGTTGGCCGTGGGACAGGCCGGCGTCCTGCCTGGCCAGATCGAGGGCGTCAGTGAGCGGCTGGTTCATGAGCGTTCCCGTCGATGACCGGGGGCGCTGCGGCTCCGCTGAGGGGGCCGATCAGCTGCTCGCTGATCTCGCGTAGGGGCGCTCCGGTGCGCCGGCTGATGTTCCGTAGCTGCGCGTCGGCCGCGGCGGGGGACAGCTGGTCTCGTTGCATGAGGACGCCGCGGGCCAGGGTGATGACCTCCCGGGAGGCCAGCGCCTGCCGGATTTGGGTGTTCAGCGCCTCGGTGGAGGCGCCGAGCTGCGCGCTGGACACCACCGTCGAGGCCTCGGCCGCGAACTGGTCGGCCCACTGCTTTTCGTGCTTCGCGAACGCCCCGACGGTGCGGGAGTACACGTTCAGCGCGCCGATCGGCTGGGCCGCGCTGAGCAGCGGGGTGGACAGGATGCTTTCGATCCCGCGGGCCCTGGCCCGCGGCACGAACGCCGCCCAGCGGTCCTCGGCGCGCAGCGAATCGATGTGGAACCGTTCCCCCTGGGTGGCCGCGTCCAGGCACGGGCCCTGCCCGGTGTCGTACTGGTCGTGATCCATCTCCAGCACCACGTCGTTGCTCGCCGCGACGGTGCCCAACTTCCCCTGCCGGGGCAGCGTGATACTCACCCCGTCCGCGCCGATCACCACCGCCTGCGCCATCGTCACCACCAACTTCAACGCCGCGTCCAACACATCGCGGGTCAGCGGGATCGCCGCGACCCCCACCAGCGCCCCCACCAACTCGAACTGCGCCCCGGCCGGCTCGGCGCCCAACACCTCCACCAGACCGGTGATCTCGAACAGCCGGTAGATCCGCGGCGAAGCCCCCCGCACCACCAGCCGGGCCCCGACGCCGCGCAGGCGCTGCGCCGCGAAAGCGAGAACACCAAGGCCGGAGGCATCGCAGAACCCGACGCCCGCCACGTCGACCGTGACCTGCGGCAAACCGACGGCGATGGCCTCCTCCAACAGGACCGCGAACGAAGGCGCGGTCGCCAGGTCAATCTCACCGACGACCCTCAACACCACCCGGCCGTCATCAACCACAACCGCCCCGGTCAACTGCTCAGGGAAGCCGTTCACCGAGCCTCCGCGTCCGGCGACGCGCTGCAGCCGACACGACGACATAAGAAGCGCGTGGCGCCGGCTACGGCGGTGCCGCCTGTCCTAGGCACAAACGGGCCGTATCCTCGTGGTCGAAGACGATCACCAGCCTACGCCCGCGAGCCGGTTATCAGCAAAAGGAGCCTGCGGTGAACACCACTCAGGAGTCCGGTCCCGTCCAGGACAGCGCCGCTGGGCTGGCGCGCCACCTTGCAGATATCGCGCGGCTACTCCTGCTTCCCGGCACCGTAGCCCAGACGTTGCAGCGCATCGTGGGCTTGTCGGTGGCCTCGATCGAGGGGTGCGACGAGTCGGGTCTGTGCGAAGGCATTCTCGACAACGGCGACTTGGCGCCGAGTTCCCCGCTGATCGCCGAGCTCGATCGGCGACAGACTTCGTTCGGCGAGGGACCATGCATAGACGCGCTCGGCGGCCTGGACAGCGTCTACGTCAACGACCTGACCGACGACGGCAGGTGGCCGCGCTTCGGCCCGCTCGCCGCGCAAGCCGGCCTCCGGAGCGTGCTGGCCTACCGGCTGTTCGCTGGGGACGAGACCTTGGGTGCGCTGCAGCTTTACGCCAGGTTGCCGGCGGCGTTCAACGCCACCGACCGCGCCCAGGGATTGATCTTCGCCGCCCATGCCGGAATGGCACTAGGCGTTGCTCGGGCCCAGGCCACCGAGCGCGGCAGAACCGATCATCTGCAGACGGCGCTGATCTCCCGCGAAATCATCGGTCAGGCCCAAGGCATCCTGATGGAACGCGAACGCATCACCGCCGAGCAAGCCTTCGACCTACTCCGCCGTTCCTCACAGCACCTGAACCGCAGGCTCCGCGACGTCGCCCAGGAACTCATCGACACCGGCAACGACCCCACCGGCACGACAGTAGCCGGCCACGACCTCTGCAGTTCCGAGCGCGATGACGTGGCGCTGATCGAGGCTATCGCCGGGGGCGACCATCACGCTTTCGTCGAGCTGCACGGCAGGTATCTGAGCCGGTGCGTCGGCGTTGCGCGTCACGTGCTCGCGCAGGACGACGGCGTCGCCGACGTGATCCAGTCAGTGTTCCTGGACGTGTGGCGGCGCGCCGCCCGTTACGACCCCGCGCTCGGCTCGGTGGCCACCTGGCTGCTGGCGCTCACCCATCACCGGGCCGTCGACTACATCCGCCGGGAGGACCGCCACCGTAGTCGCCGGAGCCCCGCCGACCGGCTCTCGAATCAGGCGTCCGCCGAAGTAGACCCGGCTGGGGAAGTGCTACGCGCCGCCGAGCAGCAACGAGTGGCCGCTGCGCTCGCCACACTCACCCTCAAGCAGCGCGAGGTGCTCGTCCTTTCCTACTACGGTGGCCACACCCAACGCCAGATCGCGGACCTGCTCGACACCCCGTTGGGCACCGTCAAATCGCGAGCCAGAGACGGCCTTCGCCATCTGCGTGAACAGCTGACGAGCGCCTGAGCGCCGGCCTATCGCCGGACTTTGTCATAAGCGGCGTTGCAGCCGGGCGACGAGTTCGTCGTACAGGGATGCGTCCTGCACATCGTCGGTCAAGACGCCCGCGAGGATCTGCAGGCTGCGCAAGTCGCGGCAGTCTGCCAAGCGCCCGCGGTCGATATCGCCCTGGTAGGCGCCGATCGCCTCCTCGCCAACCTGCCTCGAGGCGAGGTCCCACTCGATCGGGCCTACGCAGGTGTCCTCGAAGTCCGTCCAGCGCGGGCCGTCCGCGGTGAGCAGCACGTTGCCGGGGTGGGCGTCGCCATGAAGTGGGCGCCGCGGCCAGGACAGCGCGAGCGGAATCAAGGTGCGGGCGGCGCCGTGCAGAACCGAGTCCGTGGAGAGAGTCAGCGCGGAACCGACATCGGTCAGCGGCCCGACGAGCGGCGGCAGTTGCCCTGCGTACGAGGATAATGCGCGGTGCAGGTCGTGTACCTGGGCGCCGAACGCCGCCGGCGCAATGGTTCCCGGCTCGTGTTCGACCCATTGCCAAAGTGAGACCGCCAACCCGTTGACGACGTACGGGCCGGGTTGGTCCCAGGGCGGCGCGACCGATGCGCCCGCTGCGGCCAGGAATCCCGCGACGGCGATCTCCCGCCGCATCCACGGCAACGGCTCGCCGCGCAGAACTCGGCCGACGGTCAGGACTCGGGTGACGACCGGCGCCGGCTGCAGGTGGACCCGGACGCTGTAGCCCTCCGCGATGATCTCGGGGCGGTCGGCGGGAAGTCCGAGCAGTCGGGCGCAGCCTACCGATGCCGCGACTGCCTCCTCCGTTGTCGGGATACCCCTTGCCGTCCTGGGCGCGACCATGAACCCACCCTGCCAGGGACGGGCCTTGGTCGCCCGATGTTGAAAGAGCGTTTAACGTGCGAAATATTCGTGCGCGAGCCGGGGTGGCGCGCGACCACGACGAGGCTGTCCTGCTCGACCTGCTCGACCTGCTCGACCTGCTCGACCTGCTCGACCTGCTCGAACCCGTCGCCACCGTCACGATCGACGCCCCGATGCCTCACGACGCCCGCGCCCGCGACCCCGGGTTCCAGCCGTTCGAGTCCTTCATTCACCACACGCGACGCACGTCCGCTACCGCATCGGCCACTGACCGGATGCGCACGATGACAGGAGGAGACAGCCATGCCGATCTGTGTCACATGTCGTTCTGCGGCACAGATCGGTCTCGCTCGCTGCTGGCTCAGGTATGGCCGGTCGTTCGCTCAGCCGAGCCAGTAGGTACCGCGACCCGGTAATGGCTGCTCGTCATGCCGGCGTCGTTGAACGTGGTGGCGAGGTGTATCAGATGGACGTCGGCGTCGAGGGGACCGAACAGCGGGATACCGCCTCCCAGCAGAACCGGCGTGCGGGTGAGCACGATGTCGTCGATCAGGCCGCGGCGGAGCCAGTCCTGAATGACCTTGCCACCGTCGACATAGACCGCTGTTGAGCCTCGCTCAGCGAGCAGCGTCAGCGCTTCCTCGGTGGATGTCGCCGCGGTGACTCGCGAGTCCTCGGTCGCCAGCGTACGGCTGAGAACGATGACGTGCTGCTGCGGGTAGGGCCAGAAGCTGAAGGTCAGGACCTTCTCGTACGTCCCGCGGCCCATGACGAGGTGATCGACGCTGGCCAGGTGCTCCTCGTACCCCGGGAGCACCGGACCCGCGGGCGGCTTCGCGTGTCCGGCGGTCGGAGTCGGATCGGTAAGCCACGTGATGTCCCCGTCGGCGCGGGCGATGTAGCCGTCCAGACTCGTTGCGATGAAGACCTTGCCCTGCCACCTTCGAGGACCACTCATTCACCCTGCCTACCAGCGGGCGCCGACATGGCCGAGCCGGCGTTGGCGTGATGGCGTGATGGCGTGTCTCGTCGGCGCAGCCCGCTCAACGCTTGACCCGGTCGGGCTGCAAGATCACGTCGCCTTCCCTGGTGAGCTCGGACCTCGACGACCACGATCACGCGACCCGTTGTTCCTCTGAGAACTCGTCACCTTTCGACGATTCCCGACGGAGACGTGGTCGTGTGGTGGGTCAGCCCAGTGAGACGAGTCGGGCGCCGCCGTCGGCTTCGATGTGGTGCCGGTGGTGTTGGGGTTGGTGGCGGCCAGGACGACAACTTGGGCGATGTCGTCGGCGGTGGCGATGCGCCCGACCGGGAGGGCTTGGGCGGTCTGGTTGAAGAACTCTTGCCGGGCGTCGTCGGGCATGGCGGCCCACCAGGGGGTGTCGATGAAGCCGGGGACGGCGTTGACGCGGATGGGCGGGCGGCGGACTGTTCCCGCGCCCAGTCCAACAGCGACTTGGGCGCCTGCAATGATTTGACCATGGGATCGGTCCCGGTGTCGGTCTTCCATACGCCCTATCCTGGGCGCCGGCCCGGCATGGCGGCGGCCGATTCGGCGAGCAGTTGAGGATGGGCATGACTGACATTGCGAGCCGCCCGGCTGGCCCGGGCAGCGCCCCCCCGCGGCTGTCGCACGAGCAGTTGGCACTCGCCCAGGCTCAGACCTTGGCGAGCCCGCTCCGCAGCTACGGCCTCGCCGCCAGGGCGCTGTTCGCGGCGCTGGACAGCTTCTACGGCAAGCCCCGTACCTTGTCCAAGTTCAAGGTGCTTGAGCTGGTAGCGCGGGTGCCCTACCAGGCCTGGGAACAAGCCGCCTACATCGCTGTCACACACGTGCACGAGCGGACCGGCTTGGCCCGGCGCATCCACGACCGGATTGCAGAGTCCCGCTCCCAGCAGGACAACGAGCAGTGGCATCTGCTGATCCTCGACGAACTGATCGCCCGGGCAGGGACCCGGGAAGGACGGCTGAGATTCTTCTGGTTGGCGCAGGCGATCGCCTTCATCTACTACCAGCTGTCCTGGTCGATGTTCGTCGTACGACCGGCGTGGTCGTATCGGCTGAACGCCGACTTCGAGGACCACGCCGAGCACGAGTACGCCATCCTGGTCAGCGAGCACCCGGAGTGGGAGAACGTGCCGTTCGTGTCGCAGTTCACCGCCGACTACGGCGAGTACGCCTCCCTGGCCGATGTGTTCCGTCAGATCGGGCATGACGAACGCGTTCACAAGCAGGAGAGCGAGGCGCAAATGGCGCAACCGCGTTTCCACTGACCGGCCGACCATACGGCCAGCGCGTCTACGGCATCAACACCCAGTGGCGGCCGTGAATCCCAGCCTTTGCCGCCGGCGTCGCCTAGGGCGTCCCTATTCGCAAGCGGATCGATCTACGGCGCAGCTCTTGTGCCTGCCGGCGGCTGTTTGCTTGCCGTCGACAGCAGGTACTTCAGCGATAGGCGGAGCGTGTTGGCGGTCGGGTCAGCGCGTTGCCGGAGGAAGCTGACGAGGTCGTGGCGCAGGTCGTCCCACTGGCCGTCGTCGGTCAGCCGCTGCTGCTCGCTCGCTATGAGTAGGGACCACTCCTCAAGATCATGTCCGATCGTTAGCGGATCCGCTCAGCGGGCAGCGACAGATCGCGGCGTTTCCCGGTAGTCGTCCGGTTTCGCCGTCTTCTTGTTGCGGTGTCGTGTGCGCAGCAATGCAGCGGTGACCAGGAGTCCCCAGACGAGGAACCATGGGTCCCAGAGGTAGGCGTGCCAGGCCAAAGCTCGGTGATCGGCCGATGCGGAGGCAGCGATGAGACCGAGCTGCACCATGAGCCCTACGGTGGTCAGTACCAGACCGTAGATGACCAATACCGCAGCTTCGAACCACGCCAACCTCACCACGTTCCGCTGCCACCTCATACCGCCCAGGCGGTAGATCGCCAGTAGCGGCAGGACCGCGGCGATCACCTTCAGGACGGCCGCTGCCCACAACGCCAAGACCACGACCAGGTCACCGGCTCGGCCGCCTCGCTCCAGCGACCCGCCGATGGTATCCGACAAGGTTGTGCCGCCCAGGCCCCAGTAGACACTCACGGTGGCATACAGCAGCCCCAGAAGCATTCCGGCTAGTGCAAGCCTGAGACCGCTCGGATTCAGCCGGGCCCGATCCGTAGCGTCGAGCCTGGTGGAGGTCACGGATCAAGTGTGCGCCCACCGCTGCGATCACACATCGGGGATGACCCCGACACTGCGCGTCCGGTGTCTTCTCATCCGTTTGGGCAGCGCCGACCTCGTCCGTCGACGTCCCGCAGGACGAGGGTGGGAGCGGGACGAGGCTCAGGTGGAATGGTCGAGCTGGCCGGGTCTCAGGTGGATTGGTCGAGCTGCTGCGTCGTGGTGTCGGTGTAGTTGGGCAGGCTGCGTAGCAGCTGCAGGACGCGGGCTGGGCCGGCGGCCAGCACGTTGTGCCGGACGTCCCAGTGGTGCACGGTGATGCCAGGATCGGTGTGGGCTCGCTGTGTCGACAGGACCATCGGCGAGTCGCCGGGCCATTGGGCGGCGACGTAGTGTTTGGTCGCGATGTCGCGCCAGGCGCCGGTGAGCGGTAGGGCCTGCAGGAAGGTCGCCACCGGGTGCGGGCGGGCTCGTTCGGAGAAGAACGGCAGCGGGTCGACGCCGTAGCCGGTTCGGGCGCAGCCGGTGGCGTACCACTGGCGCTGCTCGTCGTTGGTCATGATCCAGCAGGAGTCGCCGTCCTCGGGCAGGAATGCGTCGAGGTAGACCAGCGCGGCGATCCGCGCGGGTAGGCGGTCGGCCACCGCGGTGATGACCGAGCCGGCGTAGCTGTGTCCGACGAGCGCGACCTGGCCAGCGGCCGGGACGGCGGCTGCGACCTGGTCCACGTGCGTGTTCAGCGTGATCAGCCGGTCCAGGCGCGGCTGGTCCTCCAGCCCGGCGAGGGTGATCGGCAGGGCGGCGTGCCCGTCGTGCTCGAGCTGGCGGGCGAGGGGTTCGTACCACCACCCGCCGTGACAGGCGCCGGGCACGAGCACGAAGGTGATCACGATGCGCTGCCGACGATCTCGCGCGGGTCGAACGCGACGCGGATACGCGTGATCTGCCCGTCCTCCACGTGACTCCAGTTCGCTGTCGGCGCCGGGGGCGCGACGCTGGTGTGCAGGTCGAACCAGGTGATCACGTCGTGCTCATCGGCCACGCGGGCGTGCACCTGGATCGAGGTGACGATGACGTGAGGCGCGCTCGTAGGCCCGATAGCCGCCGCGTGGGTGCGTGCGTGCGTGGTGGTGGCCAGATTGCGCTGCAGCTCCCGCGAGATCCTCGACGGACTACCCCCAACCGGGCAGCGATCGAGCGCATCGACTCACCTGCCGCCCGGCCCAACGCGATCTTCTCCCGCTCCGCGAACGGCAAGCACCGGCTCTGCAAGTCCCGACCCCGCCGCGGCCGAACACCCCCGGCTTCTACCAGCACCCGACGGCCTGTGCGCCGGCTCGCGTCGATCACCGCTACCGCGTCGGTGATGAACCCGCCACCCTGCATCACCTGCCAGAACCACTGCAAAAGCTCCGAACGAATGAAGATCGAATAGCCGGTCACCGCGACACCCATCTGCTCAGTGTTGCGATCACCGCAAGAACCCAAGGATCGTTCTGCGGGACAGCGTGATCGTGGGGCGACCCCGAGCACCAGTGATAGCACAACTTCGATCGATGCTATCATTTGGCTATGAAGCAACTCATCACGCGGGTTGACGAGTCTCTTGCAGAGGCAGTCAAGCAGCATGCCGCGCTGACCGGCGAGTCCGTCAACGCCTACATCACCCGGTTGCTGGGGGCGGCTGTCAGCGGGCGGCAGGCGTGGAAGATCGCGGCGATTACGGCAGGGCGACTGATCTCTCGCGCGCCCACCCCCCCTCCGCAGACCCGGGCAACCGCCTCGACGGCTCCCGGCTATGCCTCGGCTCTCGTGACCGCTGAACGTGACGAGCGGTGATCCTTTACATCGACACCAGCGCGCTGGGACGCGTCTACCTCGGTGACCAGTCAGAGAGCACGCAGCTGTCTCACATCGTCTATGACGGTGACCGTCCAGTGATCACGAGTGAGCTCACCGACGTCGAGATCGCCAGCACACTCGCACGGGCAAGCCGGGACGGCGCGATCACTGCGGTCACCGCCGACGCATTGCTGGACCGGTACGTAGCCGACACCTCCGACACCGGGTCCCTGGGCGTCATCGCCCTGGACGGCCACACCATCGCTCTCGCGCGGCGCTACGTCCTGCGGACACCGCTGCGTACCTTAGATGCGATCCACCTGGCCGCCTGCGCGCGATTCGGCGAGTCCACGCCCGACGAGGTGCGGCTGCTGTCCCGTGACAGCCGGCAAAACGAGGCGGCACAAGCCCTCGGCATCGCGCTAGCCGAGGACTGACCGCCCCTCGCGGCTACTGTCCGGGAGCCTGGAGGACGCCAGCGCGGGAGCATGCTCGGCCCATGCGCAGAACCTTCCGCGCCTCGACGATGGGCACCGGAAGCTGCCAGTCCGTTGGCCGGCTCGAACGCCGCTGTGGGGCGGTCATCGGCGGAGTAGCTGGTCGAACCAGTCCAGGACGGCTCGTTCGTAGGTCAGTCCGAACTGGAGGGTGGCCAGCGCGTAGGGGTCGGCCGTGCCGCCGACGTCCTTCGCGGCGGCATGCTGTTGCTGGTATTCGGCGAGTTGGCGGGCGTGCAGCTCGCGGTGGTGGGCGAGGAACTCAGCGAGCCGGTCGGGTGGCAGGTGCCGGCCGAAAGCCAGGGTGAGCAGCAGCGGGAAGCGGATCGTTTCTGGGCCGGGTTCGCGATCGATCCAGGCGGCGAAGGTGGCCCGGCCGGCGTTGGTGAGGGTGTAGGGCTTGCGATCGCGCGGGCCGCGTTCGCCGGCGGTGACCAGCCCGGCGTCGGCCATCGCGGACAGTTCCCGGTAGACCTGGCTTTGAGTCAGCGTCCAGAAGTCGCCGATCACCGCCTGCGCGGTGGCGACCAGGTCCCAACCGGTCAGCGGCCCCTCGTGCAGGAACCCCAGCAGCGACGCGGCTGTGGCGTTGATCGGGCGCTCGCTCATCGGGGGCTCCTTCGGATGCTCAACCGTCACATCCCACCATTGTGCGAGAGCTTGACATCCCATTGTGCTAGGTCGACGCTGACGTTCTCACCCGACCTCACACAGTGGGATGAGCAGGAGGATCGAACCATGGTGCATGACGTGCTGATCGCCGCGCACGCCGCAGCCGGGGTGATCGCCTTCGCCGCCGGGTGTGCCGCGATCTCCCGGCGATCCGCCTTCGCCGTCTACTTCGCCTCGCTGGTGGCGCTGGTGGTGTTCCTGGCAGCGGTCCTCGCAGTCGACTGGCCACGGCTCGACGGGCCATCTCGCAGCTTGTACGCCGTTCTCACCATGCTCGGCGGCTACCTGATTTGGAGGGCCGTGCAGGCGCGCCGCCTGCTGCCCACCGGCTCCGCCCATCGGTCGGGTCGGTACCTCGACCACCTTGGGTTTACCCTTGTGGCCCTGTTCGACGGCTTCGCCATCATCGCTGTCCTCACCGCCGGTGGACCAGGCTGGCTCGCCGCTTCGATCGGCGTTCTGGGCGTCGGCGTCGGGCACGTCGCGATCCGTAGGCTCAAGGCCAGGCTCACCGCGGCCCCGGACAGGCCCGGTGGCGGCGGGGGCGGCCGCGAGTACGCGGCATGACTGCAGCGAAAAGACTTACCCGTCGCGCGGTGCTGCCGGCACTGACCAGCGTTGCCCTGCTCGCCACCCGCGCCGGCTTTGTGGGTGCCGCTGTGAACCCGGGACGCGGCCCTCGTATTGCGCAGGGTCGCTCACCGTGGGACCGCTGTCTCTGCCCCCATGCGCTTCGGCCGTGGCGAGCTCATAAGGCTCGACCGGCAAGGTTTGCAGAACCTTGACGAGGAACTCGCTGGAGCCCTGCGCGAGGATCTCGGGGCGGTCGGCGGGTGGCTTAAGCATTCCAGTGCAGGCCGAGGTGGGAGCACTTAGTGTTTGAGGTAGTCGTGCGCGAGCCGGGGTGGCGCGCACGCCAACCAGCCGTCGACGATCGCCTCTCGCAGTGCCTGTTTGGTGACGATCTCCAGCTCGATGAGAACCGCGGAGCACCCGTCGAAGTGCGGAATGGTGAAGAAGGCATGGGGATTCGACGCGAGCACAGCCTCTTTCTCCGCACGGTCAAAAACGCGGACGGCGAGGATCGATCCGCCGGGAACAGGCGCATCGCCGAAGCGCGTGATGTCCGCCTTGCTGAACGGCCGTTCCCAGGCGAATCCCTTGCCGCCCACGAGCCAGGTGCGCTGGCCATAGCGTGCGCCTTCGGTGACCGCGGGAAGTCCCGAGGCCAACCGGGCTACGTCGTCAACGGTCGCGATGCGGGCATCGTAGTGCGCCTGGTGGTCGTTGATCTGGTGTAGATCGGCGAGTTCGAGTGCCGGGGCGCTGAGTGGGGGGGTCGGCTCGGTGCGCAGGCCGGCGAGAGGAACAGATCGGCGTGCCGGTGGGCAGCGGCCAGCGGAGCGGTCCCGGGGGCGCGGATCTGCGGTTCGTCCAGGTCGAGGGAGTCCAGCAGGGGGATCACCTCGGACGTGCGCAGCTCCAGGACCGCGTGCACATAAGCGGCGAGCGCGTCCGGTGGATCGGAGTTCATCCGCTGGGCCTGTTCGGCCGCGTCGGCGGTGGCGATGACGACCCGGTTGGCGCTGGTGCCTATTCGTCAATGTCGCGCTCGCCACCGGTGGCCTGGCGGCGGTCGTGTTCGGTGACAGCCAGGCGGCGACCCGCGGCCGGTCAAGCGCACCGGTCCTCGCCTCGCTGCTCGGCGGGCTGCTGGGCATCGCTGCGTTCGGGCTGCGGCAGCAGCGGTCCTCGGATCGTTCGGAATGTTCCTGATCCTGACCTACCATCTACAGGTCGTGCTGCACTACTCACCGCTTCGCGCCGGTCTCGCCGTGCTGCCGCTGACCGTGGCCAACTCACTGTGCGGCTACCAGATCGGCAGCCGTCTGCTGAACCGTCTCGCCCCGCGGGTGCTGATCGGCGGCGGTCTGCTCACCGCGGCGGCGGGGCTCGCGGTGCTCGCCCGGCTCGACCCGCACGGCGCGTACCTGACGTCGATCCTGCCGGCCGAGGTGCTGGTCGGCGTGGCCTCGGCAATGATCGGCACCGCGACGCAGATCGGCAGCTCGATTGGCACCGCGGTGCTGAACGCGCCGCGTTCGTCAGCACACCAACAACCACGTCAGGAGAACTGATGCCCGTCCGGCTCAACCACACCATCGTCCACGCCCGTGACAAGCAGGAAGCCGCCGCGTTCTTCAGCGACATCCTCGGGCTGCCGGCACCCGTGCCCTCCGGCCCATTCCTCGCCGTGCAGTGCGCTAACGACATCACCCTGGATTTCGCCGACTACCTGCCCTCAGTGACACCGCAGCACTACGCGTTTCTCGTCAGCGGCGGCGAATTCGACGCAATCTTCGGACGGATCCAGACCCGCGGCGCGCCCTACTGGGCCGACCCCATGCACCGACGTCCCCACGAGCTCAACACGCACGAGGGGGGACGGGGCCTGTACTGGGAGGACCCGAACGGCCACAGCCTCGAGATCCTCACCCGCAGCTGATGGTGCCAGCAATTGTTGCTTCGGGCCTGCGACGACGAGGTCGATGTCCCCGTCTCCGGCTCCGACTCGCTCCGGAGGTCCCGCGGTGACCTACGAAGGCGGCCGCCTGCAGGCGGACTGCGAGCAATGTTTCGGGTTGTGCTGCGTCGCACCGGCTTTCGCGGCGTCCGTCGATTTCGCGATTAACAAGCCGGCGGGCCACCCCTGCATCAACCTGCACACCGAGTTCCGCTGCGGCATCCACAAGGATTTGCGGCGCAAGGGTTTTCGGGGTTGCGCCGTGTACGACTGTTTCGGGGCCGGCCAGCAGGTCTCGCAGGTCACCTTTGAAGGACGGGATTGGCGGGCGGACCCGGGTACGGCCAAGCCAATGTTCGAGGTGTTTTCGGTCATGCGGCAGCTGCACGAGTTGCTCTGGTATCTGAGCGCCGCGCTGGCGTTGCCGCCGTCCCTCCCGCTGCACAAGCAGCTTCGTCATGCGTTCGAGGTAACCGAGGGCATGACGTACAAACGGGTTGAGGATTTGCTCGCGCTAGACGTAGGAGCGCACCGAGTCGATGTCAACGAGTTGCTGACGCATGCCAGCGAACTGGTGCGGGCCGGAGTTCCGGGGGCGAAGCTGGACCGCCGGGGAGCAGACCTCATCGGCGCCTGCCTGGATGGCGCCGATCTCAGCGGGGCGAACCTGCGAGGGGCTCTTCTCATCGGTACTGGTCTTAGCGGCGCGGACCTGAGGTTTGCCGACGTCATCGGCGCGGATTTCCGGGATGCCGACCTGCGCGATGCCGACCTCACCGACACCCTGTTCCTCATCCAATCCCAACTCGACGCTGCGAAGGGCAATGCTGCGACAAGGTTGCCTCCGTCGCTTTCCCGGCCTGCGCACTGGTCTGCGTCGATCTAATGGTCGCCGACTCGCCGCCACCGGCATCGTCTTCGGTCGTATCATGCGTCGGTGCTTCGCGGTTGCCGGCCAACCTTGCCAGTGAGAGCCGCACCAGTAACATCTTGGACGGGGAGGTGCGCCCGAACGGGACGTTTGGAGGTTGCCATCGCGCCGGAACAGGCCTCCCAGGCAAGAGCGAGTTCACGGCCTCCTGGTCGGACGGCCAGATCATGCACAACATCTCCGATGTGGCCATGGCGCGTCTGGCCCAATGGTCACCCGGTTTTGCCCGCGATCTACACCGATGTCGCAGCATCATGATCGGCCGTCGCCACCATGTGGTGATCGACTGCCCAGACCCAGCGGCGCTGGCCGCGTTCTACTCCGAGCTCATCGGGTTGCCGGTCACGTATGCCTCGGCTGACTGGGTGGTCATCGCGGAGGGCGAGACGACTTCAGGCTTCGCCTTCCAGCTTGCACCGGATCACCAGCCTCCGCGGTGGCCCGACCCGAGCCGGCCGCAACAGTTCCACCTGGATGTCATGGTTGACGACCTTGCCGACGCTAGGCTCCGTGTGTTGGCGCTCGGCGCGCGACGGCTCCCGCACGGCAAGCACGTGTACGTCGACCCAGCCGGCCATCCGTTCTGCCTGATCCCTCGTCCGGGCTGGGCCGCGCCGGTTCACGCCGATGACGGGTGAGCAAGCTCTCCTCGCAGCGCCATGGCGCGTTGGCCACGTCCCGTGAGCATGCTCGGACGCGCTCGTCTAGCCGGCTACCTCCATCGTGACCCCTAGCCGCAGCGCTCGCCTAGCGGCAAACCGCCGTGCCGCCGTGCCGCCGAGGCGGGGGAGTCTGCTACCCACGTAGCTGTAAGGTCCATCTCCAGGGCTCCTTAAGTGTGGCTATGATCTATGGCGAGCATGGTTTCTGCACCGCTAACGTGACCCGCGTCACATCGCCCAGCCGGTGTGGCGCAACGTCGAGGTTCGGGTGGGACCGCCGGTCCCGTCTGGTCGGTCATGGATTCGGGCTACGACGGGAGCGCGGGTGCTTGAGATCGAGGACCTGCACGTGTCCTACGGTGGCGCCGTTCGAGCTCTTCAAGGGGCGACCCTCTCGGTTGCCAAGGGTGCCGTTGTCGCCGTTCTCGGCAGCAACGGGGCGGGAAAGACGACGCTGCTCCGAACCGTGTCAGCCACCCTCAGCCTGCACGGCGGGGCCGTGCGGTCGGGTTCAGCAACCTACGGGGGGAAATCGCTCGCCGGATTAGACGCTGCGCACACGGTCCGCCTGGGGATCGTGCAAGTTCCAGAGGGTCGTCGGGTGTTTGGCCGAATGACAGTGGAGGAGAACCTCCGCGCCGGCGGGATGGGTGCCCGGGACCGGCATACGCGCGTGGCCTCCCGCGACCGCGTCTATGACCTGTTCCCCGTGCTGGCGCAGCGTCGGACCCAGCGTGCCGCGCTCTTGTCGGGCGGTGAGCAACAAATGCTTGCCATTGGCCGTGGCCTGATGGCGTCACCCGAGCTGCTGATTCTCGATGAGCCAAGCCTCGGTCTAGCCCCGCAGGTCGTCGGCCAAATCGGGCGAGTCATTCGGAGCATTCACGAGATGGGTACATCCGTCCTTCTGGTCGAGCAAAACGCCACGATGGCCCTCGGGGTGGCCGACCACGCCTACGTTCTTGACCTCGGTCGGGTATCGCTTTCCGGTCCGGCGGCCGAGTTAGCGGCCACCGACGACGTCCAGCGGCTCTACCTAGGGCATGCTGCCAGCGACACCGGCCCGGAATTGGAAACCGCGGGCGCCCCGGGCGGCGCCGGCGCACGGTTGGGCAGATGGCAGCGGTGAGTGCCACCACGGTCGGCCGCGAACCTCCCAGGTCCGACGATCGGCAGATCCCCGCCTTGATCGTCGACCGGGTGAGCGTGGCCTTCGCCGGGCTCAAGGCGCTCGATGATGTCTCTTTGACAGTTGCCCCGGGGAGCATTCATGCCGTAATCGGACCCAACGGTGCGGGAAAGTCCACATTCTTTAATGTGCTGTCCGGGGTGTATGCGGCCACCTCCGGCTCGGTGCGCTTCGGTGACGCGGAACTGACCGCCATGCGACCACACAAAATTGCGCGCCTCGGAGTCGCCCGCGCCTTTCAGAACATTGCCCTATCCAAGACGCAGACCGTTGCCGAAAACCTCATGCTCGGCCGGCACGCACTCACCAAGGCCGGCTTCGTCGCTTCCGGGCTGCGCTGGCCGAGTGCGACCCGGGAGGGCCGAAGGCACGGTGAGCGGATTGCCGAAATCGCGGCATTCGTGGGGCTGACCAACAAGCTCGAGGTGCAGGCCGGGCTGCTGTCCTACGGCGACCAGAAGCGCATTGAGGTTGCCCGCGCCCTCGCCTGCGAACCCAGACTTCTGCTGCTCGACGAGCCGGTCGCCGGGATGAACGCGGATGAAACCACCCAGATGGCCGGCCTCATCGCCGGTGTGCGCCGGGAACTAGGGATATCGATTGTCCTCGTCGAGCACGACGTCGGCCTGGTGATGACGATCTCCGATCGGGTGACCGTCCTCGACTTTGGTCGGAAGATCGCCGACGGAACTCCCGCCGAGGTGCAGAACGATCCCGAGGTCATCCGTGCCTACCTCGGAACCGGCGACGAGGGTTCCGGTCAAGACGCTTCCCCTGAGGAGTCACGGACGTGACCAGATTCCTGGACCTGTTTGTCGGTGGCGTCAGCCTCGGGTTCATCTACGCGCTCATCGCGCTGGGATTCGTGGTCGTGTTCAAGGCCACCGAAGTGGTGAACTTTGCGCACGGAAGCCTGCTTGTGCTCGGTGGATACGTGACGGCCAGAGCGCACGACCACATGCCCTTCCTGCCAGCAGTCCTGCTTGGTCTCGTCGCGGCCGGGCTGGGCGCGCTGCTGATTGAACGCCTGTTCGTCCACCGTATCCGGGCCGGCAACGTGAACGCGCTGGCCATCATGACAATCGGCGTTGACGTTGTTCTCATCACCGAACTCACTCGCAGATTTGGCTCGAACGTGCTGAACCTGGGAGACCCCTGGGGCAACAAGCTGTTCCGGCTGGGCGCCCTGCGCATCCCGCAATCACGCGCGGCCGCAATCGTGGTTGCTGCCGTCCTCATCACCCTGTTCTTCGCTGCGTTCCGCTATTCCAGCTGGGGTGTAGCGATGCGCGCCAACGCCGAAGACGGCGAGGCGGCGGCGCTGATGGGAATTCGTCGCGGGAGGGTGACCGCCACGGCATGGGTCGTGGCAGGGGTGCTGGCCGCCGTCGCCGCGATCTTCCTCACGGCGTTCCCCAGCCCCGGATTGGATGCCAGTGTTCGCGAGACCGCGCTGCGAGCGTTCCCGGCGGCGATTCTGGGCGGCTTGGACTCCACCGGAGGCGCTGTGCTCGGTGGCCTTGCCATTGGGCTGGCCGAATCCCTCACCGCCGGATACAACGTCACACTGGCCGGCGGAAGCCTCGGCGATGTCATGCCCTACCTGGTGATGCTGCTGGTCCTGCTGGTCAGACCCTCGGGGCTGCTCGGCACCAAGGAGCTCACCCGTGTCTAATCCGGTCACCGACGCCGCAGCACCAACGGCCGCGCTCTCGGTGCGCCCTGAGGGCAGCCGACGCTCGCGCCGCCTGCCCTCCATAGCAACAATGATCCGGGTGGTTCTGGTCGTGGTGGTGGCCATCTTGCCGATTTACCTGGACCAGTCGTTCCTGCAAACTGGTCTGTTCGCCATGGCAGCAATCCTTGGGGCCATCGGGCTGACCATCCTCACCGGCAGCGCCGGACAGCTGTCCTTGGCCCACGCTTTCTTTCTCGCGATCGGGGCCTACGGCTATTCCTACTTCGCTGGCGCGTCGGGCGGGGCCGGGTCGGCGAGCGCCGTGGGCTTGGGGCTACCGTCGGCGCTTGCCATGGTCCTGGCGGTGCTGGCCGCCGGCGTCGCCGGCTTGCTGTTCAGTCCGATTTCCGGGCGCCTGCGGGGCATCTACCTCGGGGTTGCCTCGCTCAGTTTGGTGTTCATCGGCTCGTTCGCGCTCGAGAACTTTCGGAGCATCACGGGAGGTTTCAACGGGCGAGCGGTCCCCGACCTCTCCCTTTTCGGATTCACCTTCGCTGACGCCAATCCGCCGCTCACTGTGCTGAATGTTCCGTACGGACGCTTTGAGCGCCTCTGGTACTTGTCACTGGTGCTGGTTGTTCTCGGCTACATCTTTGCCAAGAACATTCTGCGCGGACGCCCGGGCCGGGCCATGCAGACACTGCGCGACAGCGAGGTAGCGGCCGCCGTGATGGGGGTCAACGTCCGGCTCACCAAGGCGGGCGCATTCGTGCTCTCCAGCATGTACGCCGGGTTGGCTGGGGTCCTGCTGGCCCTCGTGTTCACGCACGTTGTTCCCGACTATTTCAATCTCGCCCTCTCGGTCAGCTACCTCGCGATGGTTGTCATCGGCGGACTGGGTTCGGTCGGAGGCGCCGCTCTGGGGGCGGTATTCGTCAGCGCGCTGCCGCAGTTGCTCACGCGTTACTCCGGCTCCGTGCCCTTCGTCGCCCAGCCAGGCCAGGGTGGATACGATCCCGGGGTCGTGAGTGCCCTGCTCTACGGCGTCGCGGTCATCGTGGTCGTCGTGTTCGCACCTGGCGGCCTTGCCGCGCTGAGCCGGCGCTTCGCCGCTCGCCGACCCAACAGATCAGGTACCACGGTTGCGGACGCTGTTCCCTGAACCGCACCGCGGCTTCCCGAACTTTCCCACCACATGCCCGCGAGCGGGCCTATTCAGGAGGACAGCGAATGACCCGATCTCGCGCTACCGCAGGAGTTGTGTTGGCGCTCGCCTTCGCCGCCACCGCTTGCAGCACCAAGGCGACGACCGCCGGCACATCGGGTGGTGCCAGCTCGAATGGGATCAAAACCGGCCCGGGCGTGACCGCCGATGCGATCAACCTTGGCGTACTCACCGACGAGTCCGGCGTGTTCGCGGCTTTGGGCACCACAGTGACCCAGGGAAACCAGCTCGCCGTTGACGAGATCAACGCTGCCGGTGGGGTCTGCGGCCACAAGATCAACTTGGTGGTCAAGGACACGGCGTATGACGTCCAGAAGGCGGTCAGTGAGTATGCGCAGGAGGCGCCGACCATCGCCGGGATTCTCCAGGTGATCGGCTCGCCGGCAACGACGGCATTGCTGCCGACGATCCAGACCGATCACATGGTGTCCGCCACGGCCACGTGGGCGTCGTCGCTGCTGACGAACCCCGATATTCAAATCTCGGGCGCCACCTACGACATTGAGATGATAAACGGGATCTCCTACCTGCTCGATCAGGGGAAGATCCACAAGGGCGACAAGATCGGGCACATTTACTTCGAAGGGGCCTACGGCGCCAACGGGCTAGCTGGGTCCGAATACGCCGCCAGCAAGCTCGGTCTGACGGTCGTCAAGCAGCAGGTGAAGGCCACCGAAACTGACATGACGAGCGCGGTTCAGGCGCTGAAGCAGTCGGGCGTCAAGGCGATCATGCTGACCGTTGCGCCGAAACAGACGGCCTCCGCTGCCGGGGTCGCGGCGTCCATTGGGCTGGATGTGCCGATCCTCGGCAACAACCCGACCTTCAGCCCGCTGCTACTGAAAAGCGCGGCCGGACCGGCACTCGAGAAGAACTTCTACCTGTCCGCCTCCTCGGTGCCGCTCTCGTCGACTAACCCCGCGGTGGTGAAGGTCCTGGCGGCGTACAAGGCCAAGTACCCGAACGGGAGCCCGAACGCGGGAGTGACCTATGGCTACGGTGTTGGCAAGATCTACGAGCAGACCCTAAAGGCCGCCTGTGCGGCCAAGGACCTGAGCCGAATCGGCATCGAAAAGGCCTTCCACACCCTCAGCAACGTCGACACCAGTGGCATCATCGCGCCGCTGGACTACAGCAAGTTGGGAAAGATCCCGGCCCGCCAGACCTACATCATCCGGCCCAGCACGGCGAACCTCGCCATCGATGGCCTGAAGGTCGAAAAGGACCTGTTCGAGGCCGACGTGGCGAAGGGTTACACCCCCGCAACCGGAGGCTGAGCGGTAGGAGCAGGTGAACCCGACGGGAATGGTGCATTAGCGAGCCATTCCCGTCGGGAAAGGGTTGTCCCGATGGCGCCCAGCGGCGAGGACATGGAGGCAGCGTGATCTCCGGATATGGGGACCTTGAGGGGCGCCGGGCGATTGTCACGGGGGGTGCCGGCGGTATCGGAGCGGCGTGCGCCCGTCGACTGGCCACGGGTGGCGCCCAGGTCACGGTGCTCGACGTGGACGCGAGCGGCGCGGGGAACATCGCCCAACAGATCGGCGGCGAGGCGCTGGTGCTCGACCTGTGCCGGCCTGGACCCTTCCCGGCTCTCGAAGCCGACATCCTGGTCAACAATGCCGGCATTCAGCACCTGTCCCCGCTGGAGGAATTTCCGGCCGAGGTTTTCGAACGCATCATTCGGCTGATGTTGATTTCGCCCTTCGAGCTCATCAAGGCCGTGTTACCCGGGATGTACTCCCGCGGCTGGGGCCGGATCATCAATATCTCCTCCATCCACGGCCGGCAAGCATCCCCCTTCAAGGCCGCTTACGTGGCGGCCAAGCATGGGCTCGAAGGCTTGTCGAAGGTGACGGCACTGGAAGCAGGCGGGAAGGGAGTCACGTCCAACTGCATAGCGCCCGGGTATGTGCGAACCCCGTTGGTGGACAACCAGATCGCCGCGCAGGCCGAGCTCCATGACATGACCGCGGACCGGGTGGTACAGCAGATCATGCTGGCCGACGCGGCCATCAAAAGGCTGATCGAACCGGAAGAAGTGGCGGAGCTCGCCGCGTACCTCTGCACCCCGGCCGCCGCGATCATCAGCGGATCGTCCCTGGCCATCGACGGTGGTGCGACCGCCGGCTAGCCGGCATTGCGCCCGAACAAAGGGAAGGTAGGCATGAATAGGTTCTCGACGTCGCCAAGAGCTTTGTCCGGGGACCCTCCGGCCGGCGCGACGTGGGGTGTTTCTGGACTGCTGCGGTTACTTGCCGAGGAGGCTCCCGAATCCGCCTATACCGAGTGGCTCGCCAGCTTCGCCGCGCGCACCGGGACCGACCTGTCGGCTGAGGTTGTCGAGGCCTATCAGCTCGCCCGGCAGGTCCGGGAGGCCACCGAGCGTCGCAAGGGTCGGGAGAGCGAACTCGCCGCTCTCTACGCGACCGCCGGTGATCTGTCTTCCCTGCGGGACACCGACAAGGTGCTCAGGGCCATCGTCCGTCGCGCGAGGCAACTGCTGCACAGTGATGTCGCCTATCTGACGATGCTCGACGAGGGCGGCGGCGACACCTCAATGCGGGTCGCCGAGGGGATGGTGACGCAGGCCTTGTCGGCCATGCGGCTGCCGCACGGCGCCGGTGTCAGTGGCCTGGTTGCCAAGACGGGGGAGCCGTTCTGGACTGATCACTATCTCCGGGACCGTCGCATCATCCACGTCATCGACGACCTCGTCGCCGAGGAAGGATTAGCCGGAATTCTCGGTGTGCCCCTGTTGCTCGCCGGGGATGTGATCGGGGTGCTGTTCGCCGCCGACCGCGCGCGCCGCAGGTTCGCGCCCGGGGAGGTCGCGCTGCTTTCCTCGTTGGGTAACCACGCTGCCATCGCCCTCAACAACGCCCGGCTGTTCGAGCAGTCCCGGCAGGTGGTGGGCGAGCTCACCGCTGCCCACGCGGCCGTGCAGGCGCAGGCCGAGGTGGTCGAGCGGGCAGCCACCGTGCATCAGCGCCTGGCCGATCTTGTCCTGCAGGGGTCTGATATGACGGCTGTGGTCGCGGCCCTTGCCGAGGTTCTGGATGCCGACCTGCTGGTGGTGGGGCCCGACTCGCAGGAGCTGGCCAGTTCTGCCGGATCGCACCGCACCCTGCGCTCCTACCTGCGCCTAGACCAGGACCGGGTCCGCGCCGGCAGCAGTGGACCGAAGCCGGACTCCTGGGAGAGCAGCCGCCAGCAGGCGTTCGGGCTTGGCCGAACGGTGCGCTTCACCCCGAACGCCGCGGGAACTTCGGTGTGGGTAACCCCCGTCATCGCCGGCGCTGAGCACATCGCGGTAATGCTGTCGACGCGGTCCACCGCCTTCGATGACGCTGAGCTACAAACCCTTGAACGAGCCGCGCAGGTCACCGCCCTGCTGTTGCTCACGCGCCGGCTGGTCGCTGCCGCGGAACAGCGGGTCCGCGGTGAGCTTCTCGACGATCTGCTCAGCTCATATCCGGTCGACGAGACGGCGCTGACGCGGCGGGCGGCGCTGCTCGGGGTCGATCTCATTCGCTCGCATGCCGTCGTCACGGCCCGCCCGGTTGCCAGCTCAGATCGAAACGCCTTCCTGGTCGCCGCCAACGCGGTCAGCCGTGAACTGGGGGGGATCGCGGGCGAGCACGACGGCAGCGTCGTGTGCCTCATCCCTGACCTGGCCGCGGACGAGGCGGCCGGCCGGGTCATCGCCCGGCTCGATCAGCTCGGCGCCAAGGCGACAGTAGGGGCATCGGGACCCGGCAGGGGAGTGGCCCAGCTCAAGGACGCCCACCGGGACGCCGCCCGATGCGAGCGGATCTTGTTGGCGCTCGGCCAGACGGGCGGATGGTCGACACCCAAGGAGTTGGGCATTTACGGGCTGCTGTTCAGCGGGGCGAGCCGTGAGCAGATCGACGAGTTCGTGCAGACCCGGCTGGGGCCGGTCCTTCACTACGACGCCCAGCACGACACCCGACTGGTCGAGACGTTGCAGGTGTACTTCGACTGCAACGCCAACCTGGTACGCACGGCCGGCGCCCTGTACCTGCACGTCAACACGCTGCGGCAGCGGTTGGGGCGACTGGGCGACCTGCTGGGGCCGCAGTGGCGCGAGCAGGGCCAGCTTGAGCTACACGTCGCGGTCAAAATTCATGAAATCGTCGGGGCCTTCTAGCCGGCCGGTGCGAGCCCACGCCGGTGCCGCGGCTTCGTTGCTTCCCTCATGGCCGGATTCGGCCTACCGTCGAGTCACCGACCACCGGGGCGCAGGAGCACCGCGGAGCACCGCTCGTGCCATTCCGCGCCAGGCTCGAACCGAGGAGTCACGCATGTCCAGCAAGAACAAGGGCGGCCGCGAGGTCCGAAAGCCCAAACAGGAAAAGAAGACGGCAAGCACCGAGCCCACCACTGCGGTTTCCTCGGCCCTCAAGCGTCCGGGGGCGAAGGCCGCGCACTAAGCCATCCTGAGCCAGACTGTCAGGATGGCGATCCCGCGGCGGCAGCTGATCCAAGGCGCCCTGGCAGCGGGTCTGCTCGCCGGCTGCGGGCGTAGGCCGCCCGCTGCTGCTGCGCGTCCCCAGGGCCAGCCGGGGTCCACCCCGCCGCTCACGTCGACCTCAACACGGCGCTCAACCAGCCCACCGGGGGCGCCCGACTGGAAGGTGCTGCAGGGCAAGCTGACCGGTCGTCTGCTTCGCACCGGTGACGACGGATACGACACCCGCCGGCTGCTGTTCAATCGCCGCTTCGATGACACCCGCCCGGCGGCGATCGCCGTCGTGGCCGGCCCGCAAGACATTCGGGCGGTGGTCAGCTTCGCCGCCGAGCACCGGCTCCCCCTGCACGTGCGCGCAGGCGGCCACTCCTACACCGGGGCATCGTCGGGTGAAGGCCTGGTCGTCGACCTTCGCGAGATGGCCGCCGTCTCGGTCGACGCCGGCAGCGCCACCATCGCCAGCGGGGCCATGCTCGTCGACGTCTACACAGCCCTCGCCCGCCGCGGGGTCAGCGTGCCGGCGGGGTCGTGCCCCGCGGTGGGCCTGGCCGGCCTCGCCCTCGGTGGCGGGATGGGGGTGGTCGGCCGGCAATACGGCCTGACCTGCGACAGGTTGATGGCTGCCCAGGTGGTCCTGGCGGATGGGCGCGTCGTCACCGCCAGCCCGGCCAGCGAGCCGGACCTGTTTTGGGCGTTACGCGGCGGCGGCGGCAGTTTTGGGGTGGTGACCAGCCTCACCCTGCGCACCCACCCCACCCGCAGCCTGGCCCTGTTCAGCTACCAATGGCCATGGGGGATGGCCAGCCGGGTGGTCGACGGGTGGCAGCGCTGGGCTCCCCAGCAGGGCGATCCGCTGTGGTCAACGTGCCACCTGCTGGCCACCGCCAAGGGTCCGCCGACCGCCTCGATCGCCGGATGCTACGTGGGCTCGAGCACCGACCTGGAGCGCCCGCTCGGCGGCCTCACCGAAGCGGTGGGGGCCGCCCCGCTGAACCGTTCGGTACGCGACCTCGATTACCTCGCGGCGATGCTGGTGGAGGCCGGCTGCGCCGGGCAGGGCCCGGGCGCCTGCCGGATAGCGGATTACGGGTCGGGCGGAGCCCTACCGCGCGACGCGTTCGTGGCCGCCTCCGATTTTTTCACCTCACCCATTCCGATGAGCGGGATCGAGGCGCTCGCCGCCGCGGTCGAGCGGCGCCAGGCCGACCGCTCGCTGGGCGTTGGGGGGGTCGGTTTCGACAGCTGGGGTGGGGCGATCGGGCGGATTTCGGCAACCGATACGGCGTTCGTTCATCGGAACGTGGGATTCGGGGCCCAGTACACGGCGTCCTGGCAGGACCGGCCCGGCAACGGTCCGCAGGCGGCAAACCAGGCTTCGCTGCGAACCCTTCAGGCGGCGCTTGGCCCGTTCGCCACCGGCGCTGCCTATCAGAACTACGCCGATCCGAGCCTGGCCGACCCGCAGGGCGCCTACTACGGCGCCAACCTGGCCCGGTTGCGGCGGGTGAAACGGCTCTATGACCCTGGCGACCTGTTCCATCTGCCGCAGGGGATCCGGCCGTGATCCTCGGGCTGTCCTCCCTTTCACCCGCCCGGCGCCGTCTGCTGCTGGGAACCGGGGGCGCCGTGGCGGCGGCCCTGATCGCCGGTGTCGTGCTCGGGCTGGCGCCGGGCAGACCGCTGGCCCCGGTACCGCAGGAACGGCCGGGACCGGTGGTGCTGGTTGCCGGTTACGGCGGCGACCGGGCCAGCCTGACAGCACTCGCCGGGCGTCTTGGCGCCCTCGGCCGGGCGGCCACCGTCATCGCGTTGCCCGGCGACGGCACCGGCGACCTGAACGAGCAGGCGCAGGCGCTCGCAGCCGCCGTGCGGGCCGCCCAACGCGGTGCGCCGTCGGTGGACCTGGTCGGGTACTCGGCCGGCGGTGTGGTGGCTCGCCTCTACGTCCGCAGCTACGGGGGCGCCAACCGTGTGCGGCGGGTGGTGAGCCTGGGCTCCCCGCAGCACGGCACTACCGTCGCCCTGTCCGCTGACGCGCTCGTGCCCGGCGCGTGCGTCGCGGCGTGCGCGCAGCTGCTGCCCGGCAGCGACCTGCTGCGGGCGCTGAATCGCGGCGACGAGACCCCCGCGGGGCCGCTGTGGATGTCGCTGTGGACCGAGCAGGATCACACAGTTCGGCCACCGGATTCGGCCCACCTCATGGGCGCACTGAACGTGGATCTGCAGCAGCTATGCCCCGACGAGGCCGTCTCGCACGGCGGCCTGCCGCACGACGCGCTGGTGATCGGCCTGGTGCTGGCCGCGCTCGGGCCCGGCCCACCGCAAGCGCCGGGCGATTGCGCCCGGCTGCGGGCAGCCGGCTGACCTAGGCGGTGATGTCCCGGGTGGTGAAGTTGGCCCACGCCGCGGCGAGGAACACCACGACGTACACGGCCTGCAGCGCCACGCCGCGCTCAACGTCCCGCAACAGGATCGGGTCCCGGAACAGATCGATGAACGCCAGCCAGTACTTCGTCGGTAGGTAAGGCTGGATCGAACGCGCCGCATCCAGCGCCTGCAGCACGCCGCTGCCGATGAGTACCGCGATCGCCCCGAGTGAGGCAGCCAGCGGGGAGTCGGTGACTGTCGAGAGGAACAGGGCAACAGCTGCCACGCCCAGCATGCTCCAGCCGACGTAGAGCACCGCGCCTAGAGTCCGCAGCACCGAGGCCTGGGTCTTGAGCTCCCCGGTTCCCGACACCGTGGCAATCGCGTGCTGCCCGAACAGGGCGACGCCCACCACGTAGGAGATGGCCGCGACGACGACCACCGCGAGCAGCGTGTAGGCCATCACCGCGACGAGCTTGGCGATCAGCAGCCTGGTCCGACCCACCGGGCGGACCAGCAGGTAACGCAACGTGCCGCCCGCCGCCTCCCCGGCTATCGACTCGCCGGCGATGGTCGCGACCGCAATCGGCAAGAAGATCGGTAAGACGATGGCCAGCGCCGCCGCCGGGAACAGCGCGCCGTTGTTCAGCACCTGGGCGAGGAAGGCAGTTCCCTGACCTGGCCGCGGTGCAACATCGGTGCCGTGCAGGAACAGGGCGACCACGGTGGGAAGCAGCACCAGCAGCAAGATGCTGACCCACGTTCGTGGCCGGCGCACCAGCTTGCGTAGCTCAACGACGATCACGAGACACCCTGAACCGGGCGCGCGTGGTCGTGGCGGTCCGACGACGGCCCGGTCATGCCGAGCACCGTCTCCTCGAGGGTGCGCCGCTCCACCTGCAGCCCCTGCACCCGCACGCCCGCTGTCACGAGCCGCGCATTGAGGGCCGCGGTGTCGGTGGCGGCGACCAGGAGCTGATCGTCGTGGGTGTCCACCACAAGCGCACCCAGAAGGGCGACAGCCGAGTCCGCGTCCGGGGTGCGGACCACTACCCGGCCGGTGGGTTTGCGCAGCTCGGCCAGCGAACCATGGAAGGCGAGCCGACCGCTGTCAAGCACGGCGACGTCGGTACACAACGCCTCGACCTCGGTGAGAAGATGGCTGGACAGGACCACGGTCGTACCCGCCGCGTTCACGGCAAGCAGCAACGTGCGCAGCTCGTGAATGCCCTGAGGATCAAGACCGTTTGTCGGCTCGTCCAGCAACAGCAGATCGGGCTCGCGCAGCAGCGCCGCGGCCAGGCCGAGCCGTTGGCGCATGCCGAGCGAATAGGCCTTCACCCGGCGCCGGCCGACCCCCGCCAGGCCGACCGTGTCAAGGGAGTACTCGACCCGCCGGGATCGGTCCCGGCGGCTGCCACCCGGTCCGGCAGCGTCCAGCAGCCGCAGGTTCGCGCGCCCCGACAGGTGGCCGTAGGCGCCTGGCCCTTCGACGAGAGCGCCCACCCGCGGCAGAACCCGGGCGGCTCGTTGGGGCACGCGCTCGCCCAGCACCTCGATACCCCCCGACGTGGCGTGCACGAGTCCCAGCAGCATCCGTACAAGCGTCGTTTTTCCCGAACCGTTGGGTCCAAGCAGGCCAAGCCGTGCGCCGGTCGCGACCCGAAGGCTGACCCCGTCCACGGCCGTTACCCCTCCGAAGCGTTTGACCAGGGACGTGGTGCGTAACGCAAACGACTCGGCTACGTCGCTCACGTCTGGCCGGCCCGCAACTGCCTGACCAGGTCGAGGTAGGCCCTTTGCAGGGTTGCGGCCGGCAGCGTCCCGGCGAGCAGGATGTCGCTGTTGCGGGTACTCACCAGCAGGGCCGTGATCAGCGGGGTGCCGATGGCGAGCGCGCGTGCCTGGGGCATGCCCGCGATGGGCACCGGTGTTGCCCGCCCCTTCAGCGCATCCGCGAAGTGGTCGGCATCTGAATTAGCCAACGTGGCGACCGCAAGCAGGCCCAGCGCGTCACCGTAGGTGGCGACCCCGGCTTCCCCGGGAAGGGCTTCGGTCGCCTGCAGCCCGGCCAGCTGCCGCGGGTAGGGCACCCGGAACAGCCGTCCGAGTAGGCCCTGCAGGTCTGCGGCGCTCACCTGTGAGGTGATCGCGTCCGGCGGAGGGGAGAAGGTCGTCGTGGTCGCGGCCGGAGTGCGCAGCGAGATGGTGAGGAAGGCGCTGGAGATAGTGGGGCGGGTGGCGCCGCGGGCGGTGATCTGGACCTGAAGCGGTACCGCGGTGCGATTGTCGGCCCAGATGTCGACGTGGTCGACCGTCGTGAGCGAGGTGGGGGCAAGCCGCACCCCCTGGGCGTCGTGACCGGAAATCCGGTGCGCCGGCAGCCTGGAGAGCCGGGCGACGCTCGCCGCGCCGGCTAGCCGTCGCCCGAGTGTGCTGGGTAGCAGGTCGGCCGCCCGCGGGACCCGAACGGGCGGTTCCCCCTCGACGACGGTTGCCCGACCTCGCTCGGAATCCCAGACCCAGGTGCCCCCGGGTAGGCCGTAGGTGTCTTTCTCCCCGAGCGGACCGATCACGTCGACGCGCCACTGGGCACCAGATGCCCACCACGCCCGCATCCGCGTCGTATCCCCGAGCAGGGAGGGCAGATCTCCCAGTTGCGCGGCGTCGGGCACGGCGAGGGTTCCGTGGGATTCGGCATAGCCGCTGAAGCCGACCGGCCCGGACGCGCGGATTCGGGCCACCAGGCTGGCGGCGCTTTCCCCGCTCGTCCCCGGCGAGGGCAAGCCCCGTGCCAACGCGGGAAGGCTGCCGAGTATGACCATCGCCAATGCCACCGCGGCCCATTTGGTCAGCACGGCTAAGCGGGGGGCCCACACCTGCTGACGGTAACCCGCCTTCGCCGAGGTGCCTTACCGGGCGACGGCCACCGAGTTGGGTCCTGGCCCGACGCTCGCGCTGCCGGGATGAGAGGTTGTGGGCCATGCGCGCCTTGTGTGTCACCCCAGGCCAGATGTCTACCGCCACCGTCGAACAGCGCCCCGAGCCGCCCACCTCCGATGGGTCCGTTCTGGTGGAGGGCTTGCTGATGGGGGTGTGCGGCACCGATGTCGAGATCACCCGGGACGGCTACGGCGAGCCTCCACCCGGCGCCGAGAAGCTGGTACTGGGTCACGAGTCCCTGGGCCGAGTGGTGCAAGCGCCTGACTCGTCGGGGTTTTCGGCTGGCGACCTCGTCGCCGGGGTAGTGCGGCGCCCGGACCCCGTTCCGTGTCCCTGGTGCGCGGCCGGCGAGTGGGACATGTGCGCCAACGGACGCTATGTCGAGCGGGGGATCAAGCAGCGAGACGGTTACGGCGCCACCCGGTGGCGCGCCGAGCCCGGGTTTCTCATCCCGATCGAGTCGGCGCTCGGTGACAGCGGTGTGCTGCTCGAGCCCACCTCGGTGGTGGCTAAGGCCTGGGAGCAGGTGGAGCGGATCGGCCACCGCGCCACATACGCGCCACGGACCGCGCTCGTCACGGGGGCCGGGCCGATCGGGTTGTTGGCCGCCATGATCGGGGTGCAGCGAGGGCTGCAGGTGCATGTGCTGGATCGGGTCGAGAACGGGCCCAAACCCCAGCTGGTGGCAGATCTCGGGGCGACCTATCACCACACCGGTGTGGCCGGCCTCGGATTCGCACCGGATGTCGTGATTGAGGCAACGGGCTACGGCCCGCTGATCGTGGACCTGCTGGAGCACTTGGCGCCGAACGGGATCATGGCCCTGGCGGGCATCATGTCCGTCGACGATTCGATCCCCGTTCCGATGGATCTGGTGAACAAGCAGCTTGTGCTCGGCAACGGTGTCGTGTTCGGGTCCGTGAACGCCGCCCACCGGCACTATGAGCAGGCGGCGGACGCCCTGGCTTCCGCCGACCGGCCCTGGCTGGAACGCCTCATCACCCGGCGGGTCCCGCTGGATCGCTGGACCGAGGCGCTGGAAAAGAAGGACGACGACGTCAAGGTGGTCATCGACCTGCAGGGCTAGACGTGGGGGCTAGGCCATCGGCGCTCGAGTCATCGCCGGCGAGTCCAGTTGCGGTACACACACCGGTATGGGACCTGCCGCGCAGCTGCGCCGGATCGCTTACCTGCTGGAGCGCACCCACGAGCCGACCTACCGGGTGCGAGCCTTCCGCACCGCCGCGGCGACCGTCGACGCCGTGCCGGGGGACAAGCTGGCCGATAGCAGGTTGACCGAGCTACCCGGGATCGGGAAGACGACCGCTCTGGTGGTCAGCGAGGCGCTCGCCGGGGGGACCGCGACCTACCTGCAGCGCCTCGAGCAGGACTACGCGCCGCTCGTCACCGGCGGTGAACGGCTGCTCCGCGCCCTTCGCGGGGACCTGCACACGCACTCCGACTGGTCGGACGGCGGGTCCCCGATCCAGGAGATGGCAGCTGCCGCCGTCGCGCTGGGGCATCAGTACGTGGCGCTCACCGACCACTCGCCGCGGTTGACCGTGGCAAATGGCCTCTCCCCCGAGCGGCTGCGCGATCAGCTGGACGTCGTCGCCGGGCTGAACGCCGAGCTTGCCCCGTTCCGGCTGCTCACCGGCATCGAGGTCGACATCCTCGACGACGGAGCGATCGACCAGGAGCCGGATCTGCTGGCCCGGCTGGACATTGTCGTTGCCAGCGTGCACAGCAAGCTGCGGATGGATTCCGCCGCGATGACCAGCCGCCTGATCACCGCCGTTCGCAACCCGCTGGTGGACGTGCTGGGCCACTGCACCGGCCGGCTGATCACCGGTCGCGGCCGCCCGGAGAGCAGCTTCGACAGCGAGTTGGTGTTCGCGGCCTGCGCCCGTTTCGACGTGGCGGTGGAAATCAACAGTCGCCCCGAGCGGTTGGATCCCCCGCGACGGCTGTTGCAGGAAGCGATCGACGCCGACTGCCTGTTTGCGATCAACACCGACGCGCACGCGCCGGGGCAGCTGGAGTGGCAGGCCTACGGATGTGCCCGCGCCCAGGAATGCGGGGTGCCCACCGCCCGAGTCGTCAACACCTGGCCGGCGGACGAGCTGTCAGCGTGGGCTACCCGTTGAGGCGATTGTTACGACGTGCCCCCTTCGCTGGCGCTCCCCGCATCGGCAACGGTGTCGTCGGCTAGCTGGTAGCGCTCGACGGCTTGCGCCACCACTTCCGGCTTGACCTCGCCACGCGCGGCCAGCGCGCGCAGGACCGCGACCGCCACCGACGGCCCGTCGACGTGGAAGTGCCGGCGCAGCGCCGCCCTGGTGTCCGACCTGCCGTAGCCGTCGGTGCCGAGCGAACTCCAGTCGCCGGGCACCCACTGCGCAATTTGATCTTGCACTGCCCGCATGAAGTCACTGACGCCGATCACCGGGCCGTGCGCGTCGTGCAGGGCCTCGGTCACCCAGGGGACCCGAGGCTCGTCCTGCGGATGCAGGAAGGCCGCCGCGTCGCAGGCAAGGGCGTCCCGGCGCAGTTCGTTCCACGAGGTTGCCGACCACACGTCCGCCGCCACGCCCCAGTCTTCGGCCAGGAGCTGGGCTCCGCGCAGGGCCGCGTGCATTCCCGTTCCCGACGCCAGCACCTGCGCCCGGGGAGCGTTGGTCAGCGGTGAATCCTGGTAGCGGTAGAGCCCGCGCAACAAGGCTGCCTCGTCGAGTCCTTCGGGGGCAGCCGGCTGTCGCACCGGTTCGTTGTAGACGGTGAGGTAGTAGAAGATATTCTCGGATTCCGGTCCGTACATCCGGCGCAACGCATCCTGCATGATCACGGAAATCTCGAAGGCGAACGCAGGATCATAGGCAACGCAGGCCGGATTGGTTGAGGCGAGCAGCAGCGAGTGGCCGTCCTGGTGTTGCAGCCCCTCGCCGTTGAGTGTTGTTCGGCCCGCTGTCGCGCCGAGCAGGAAGCCGCGAGCCAACTGATCACCGAGCGCCCACATCTGATCGCCGGTGCGCTGGAAACCGAACATCGAGTAGAAGACGTAGACGGGAATCATAGGCTCGCCGTGGGTGGCGTACGACGAGCCGGCTGCGGTCACCGACGCCATGGAGCCGGCCTCGCTGATCCCCTCGTGCAGGATCTGACCCTGCTCCGATTCCTTGTAGGACAGCAGTAACTCGCGGTCGACGGCGTCGTAGCGCTGACCGTGCGGGTTGTAAATCTTGGCGCTCGGGAACAGTGAGTCCATGCCGAAGGTCCGGGCCTCATCCGGCACGATCGGGACGAAGCGCGCCCCGATCTCCTTGTCTTTCATCAAGTCTTTGAGCAGTCGGACGAATGCCATGGTGGTGGCGACTTCCTGCTTACCCGACCCCCGTTTGAGCTCGGCGTAGACGTCGTCGCCCGGCAGGGTCAGCGCCCTGGCTCGAACCACCCGTTTGGGCAGCGAGCCGCCCAGAAGTGCCCGTCGCTCCTTGAGGTAGGCGATTTCCTCGCTGCCCTCGCCGGGGTGGTAGTAGGGCGGGAGATCGCCTTCGAGCTCGGCGTCGCTGATCGGCAGGTACAGCCGGTCCCGGAACTCCTTGAGCTCGGCCTTCGTCAACTTTTTCATCTGGTGCGTGGCGTTGCGGGCCTCGAAGTCCTTGCCAAGGGTCCAGCCCTTGATGGTGTGAGTAATGATCACCGTTGGTTGACCGACATGCTCACGGCCGGCCTTGAACGCCGCGTAGAGCTTGCGATAGTCATGTCCGCCGCGGGAAAGGCGAGTGATCTGTTCGTCGGAGAGGTGATCGACCATCGCACGCAGCCGGCGATCGCGGCCGAAGAAGTCATCGCGGATGAAGGCGCCGTCCGAGACGCTGTAGTTCTGGAACTGACCATCCGGCGTCGTGTTCATGGCGTTGACGAGCACACCGTCTCGATCGGCGGCGAGCAGCGGGTCCCAGTCCCGGCCCCACACGACCTTGATCACGTTCCAGCCGGCGCCGCGGAAGTAGCTCTCCAGTTCCTGGATGACCTTGCCGTTGCCCCGCACCGGACCGTCGAGGCGCTGCAGGTTGCAGTTGACGATGAAGGTGAGGTTGTCCAGCTCCTCGCGCGCCGCAATACCGATGGCGCCCAGCGATTCGGGCTCATCCATCTCCCCGTCGCCGAGGAAGGCCCAGACATGCGATGCGGAGGTGTCCTTCAGTCTGCGATTGAGCAGGTAGCGATTGAATCGGGCCTGGTAGATCGCGCCGAGCGCCCCCAGGCCCATCGACACCGTCGGGAATTCCCAGAACTCTGGCATCAGGCGCGGATGCGGATAGCTGGGCAGGCCGTCCGCCTTGCTTTCCTGCCGGAAGGCGTCCAGGTGCTGCTCGCTGAGCCGGCCCTCAAGGAAGGCGCGGGCGTAAATGCCGGGGGAAGCGTGCCCCTGCATAAACACCTGATCGCCGGAGGCGCCGTTGTCCTTACCACGGAAGAAGTGGTTGAAGCCGACCTCGTAGAGGCTGGCCGAGGAGGCGTAGGTCGCGATGTGGCCGCCGACCCCGATACCGGGCCGGTTCGCCCGGCTGACCAGGATCGCCGCATTCCAGCGGATGTAGGCGCGGATGCGGCGCTCGATGTGCTCATCGCCGGGAAACCACGGTTCGGCGTTCGCCGGAATGCTGTTGACGAAGTCCGTACTGGTGAGGCTGGGCACGCCTACCTGCCGCGCGCGGGCGCGCTCGAGGAGCTTGAGCATGAGGAATCGGGCCCGGGTGGCGCCCCCCTCGTTGACCACCGCGTCGAACGATTCGATCCATTCCGCCGTCTCGTCGGGATCCACGTCCGGAATCTGGCTGGGGAGGCCATCGGTGATGACCGATCTACGCTGCGCTGCCATGCCCTGCTCCCATCGTTTCGGCCTTGGTCCCATCCTGACTGTTACCGGCTGGTAGGCAGAACCTCGGGGTACACCGCCAGCATGGACACCACCACCGTAGAGTTCCGTACCGGCGATCAGGATCGGGTGCTCGATCTCACCCCTGTCGCCGCCGAGTTCGTGGCAGGGCGCCAGGACGGGTTGCTGCACGTTTTCCTGCCGCATGCCACTGCGGGTTTGGCGATCCTCGAGCTTGGGGCGGGGAGCGAGCAGGATCTGCTGGCGGCTCTCGTCGAGCTATTGCCGCCCGACGATCGCTGGCGCCACGCGCATGGCAGCCCTGGCCACGGACGCAGTCACGTGCTCCCCGCACTGGTGGCGCCGGCCATGTCCATCCCTGTCCTGGCCGGGCGCTTAGCGCTGGGGACCTGGCAGTCGATCGTCCTCGTCGATCTGAACGTCGACAATCCGGTGCGTCAGATCCGGCTCTCGTTCCTGCCGGCGTGAGCCGCGGATCCGCGGCCGTCACACTTGCCTTCGCGGCAGGCATGCCTGTTCGGAGTTGACTTGCGGCACGAGGGCGTGTGCGCTGGACTACCCTGCGCCGCGTCGGAACGACCGGCCGAGAAGAGGAGGATGCACGTTGAGTTCCACCGCGCCGGACGCGGCAGGGCAGCGGGGGGTCGCCACGAAGTTGGGTGTCAAGCCTGGTGACCTCGTCCAGCAGCTAGGCGAGAACGATGACGTGGACGAGTCGGTCCTCCCCGCGATTCTTGCGCAGGCCGGAACCGAGCTGGTGCCAGAAGACACCGACGATGTCGTCGACGTCGTCCTGCTCTGGTTCCGGGAGGACGACGGAGACCTCGTTGACGCGCTCGTCGACGCCCGGCCTCAGCTGTCCGACACCGGGGCAATCTGGCTACTCACCCCGAAGGCAGGTCGACAGGGCCATGTTGAGCCTGCCGACGTCCTGGAAGCGGTTCCCACGGCCGGCCTTGGGCAGACCTCCACCGTCAGCGTCGGAGCGGACTGGACGGCGATGAAGCTCGCCGCTCCCAAGGGAAGCCGCGCTCCTCGACGATGAGGTTGAGCCGCAGCGAGCAGCATCCGCACCGTGAGAGGAGCGTTATGACCGTCGAGGTGGGAGCCACCGCCCCCGAGTTCACCCTTCGCGACCAGGACGGTCAGGACGTGTCGTTATCGTCCTTCAGGGGCAGCAAGAACGTTGTTCTGCTGTTCTACCCGCTGACGTTCACGAACGTGTGCAGGGGCGAGCTGGGCGCTATTCGTGACGAACTGGCCGCCTTCCAGAACGACAGTGTGCAGCTGCTCGCGGTGAGTGTGGACAGCCCGCAGGCTCACCGGGCCTGGGCGGAGCAGCAGGGCTACACCTTCCCGTTGCTGTCCGATTTTTGGCCGCATGGCGCGACCGCGCAGGCCTATGGCGTCTTCAACGAGACGATGGGGGTCGCCCTACGCGGCACGTTCGTCATCGACAAGCAGGGCGTCGTGCGCTGGACGGTTGTCAACGCCATCCCCGATGCCCGTGACCAAGCCGATTACGCCAAGGTGCTGACCGGCCTGTCCTGAACCTGGGCGCAGTGTGCGGCCCTGCGCCTATCGTGGGCGGCGTCAGCCGGGGCGCGTAGCTCAGCGGTAGAGCACCCGCCTTACAAGCGGGTGGTCGCTGGTTCGAACCCAGCCGTGCCCACATTAGCCTTCTGAACTCGATAGATGAACGAGGACAGCCGATGTGGCCGACCGTGCAATGACGCTACTGCGACGGCCCTCGGCCCTCGCGGTTATCCGGAGAAGACAGGCATTTCTGGGAGGAGCGCGGTCGCCATTTGGTGAATTCTTCTGGCTAGCATGAGGTCGCCGCGTACTAGGTCGGCGTCTACGGCGGAGAGATGCTCGTACTCAACCTGATGGCGTGTTTGCCGCATCCGGCGAAAGGGTCGGAACGCGTCACGTGGTGGCGGCTTCGTGAATTGCGCGTTGATGGCGCGTTCGACGACGCGATGGCCGCCCCGGGTGGTGGGTCTGAGGCCCTGGGCGAGCAGAAGAGAGGTCAGGGTTTTGCGGGTGGCGTCGTAGACCATGACGTACGCGCCCTCGGGGTCCCTCTCGACGAGCAGTTCCGCGCTATGCAAATGCCTTGCCGCCGCATCGAGGAGAGCTTGGGCGCCATCTTGATTGGGCGTTACCCGTTCGAGTTCTCTATCGGCGATTAGGGCATTTAGTTCGTCTCGTCCTAGCGGCCAGCTCACTGGTTCTCACCCCCGTCGAGGTCCAATTGGACCATCGGCCGAGACCGCAGGGTTGCGGCGAAGGGGTCGTTGGCTTCCTGCCAGGCTCGTTGCGTCCGGAATACGACCTGAACCTCTCGGTGTAATCGGGCCGCGACGGTGCTGGCGATGTCGTGCACGTCGTCGCGGTCGGGGGCGCCGATCACGAGTAGGTCGATGTCGTTCGGCGGCGGGCCCTGTTCGCCGCCGTATCGGGCAGCCCAGGAGCCGAACAGGTAGGCGGCCTCGATGCTGCGAACGGGGCCCAGCGCATTTTCGAGCAGCGTTTTCGGTCCGTAGGCCAGCACCAGAAGATCCGCCAGCGGCTTGCTGTATGCGCTGCCGGCATCCCGGACGAGTCTGGTGCGCCCCACGCGGCGGTCGGCCAAGATACCGGCCGACACGAGACGCTCAACCTCGCCGTGGACGTTGCCGCTGTTGGTCTCGATCTCGCGGGCGATTTCGGAGATGCTGGCCTCTCGTCCTGGCTGCAAAAGGAGCGCGGCAAGCAGCCGCGCCTGCGTCTGGCCGCGCAGGACGGGAAGCAGCGCCGCCCCGTTCTTTGTCATACGAACACGATATGCTGCGTGTCTGACAAAGAACAGGTTAGTCGCGACCCGTCACCCCAGCCAGTGATCGTTTAGCGACCACATATTGATGCCCGGTTCGGTCCGTGCTTGCCCGTTCAACAGGCCCCGACGGCACAGCGGTGCGCCTCGGCTGTCTTACAAGCGGGTGGTCGCTGGTTCGAACCCAGCCGTGCCCACAAACCCTTTTGACCTGCACAGATGCACGAACGCGACTGATCAACGTCGAGGCACAGCGCATTAGCCACATAGCTGTGTCGGCTCGGACCATGACGCCTAGCGCTGTCGAGAGCCTCGTGGGGCCGTGGCGCCGATCGCTGCGCGCCCGCAACCTGAGCGAGAAGACCATCTCGACGTACACCGACTCCGCTGCCCAGTTCGCCCGGTACCTCGACGCTGAGGGGCTGGCGGTCACCACAGTCCGGGAGATCACCCGGGGGCATGTGGAGGGGTTCCTGGCCGGGGTCCTCGCGGTCCGCCGCCCGGCGACCGCGCATGCCCACCACCGGGCCCTGGTTCAGTTCTTCAAATGGTGCGGTGAGGAGGGAGAGATCCACCGCTCCCCGATGGAGTTCCTGCGGCCGCCGATCGTGCCGGAGGTCCCGGTAGCCGTCATCGCAGACGACGAGCTGCGCCGGCTGTTGAAGTCCTGCGAGGGCCGGGACTTCGTGTCCCGGCGGGACACCGCGATCCTCCGGCTGCTGATCGACACCGGCATGCGACGCGGCGAACTGTCCGGGATGACCATCGACAACCTTGACCTGGACCAACAGCTCGCGTTCGTAGTCGGGAAGGGGCGGCGCCCACGCGCCGCCCCGTTCGGGGCCCGGACCGCCGTCGCGTTGGACCGGTACTTGCGGGTCCGCGCCGAGCATCGCGGGGCGAAGCAGCCATCGATGTGGCTGGGGGAGAAGGGGAAGGGCCCGCTGACCGGCAACGGCATCGGGCAGCTCGTCGAGCGCCGCGGCCTGCTGGTCGGGCTGCCGGGGCTGCACCCACACCAGTTCCGGCACACCTTCGCGCACAGTTGGCTGGCCGAAGCGGTTGTGACCGGCGGGGATGTCCTTATCGGTCGCATCCCGCGGCCGAAGTCACAGGCTTTTGCCTGATGGCGGCGCCGGCTCGCTGGCATCTGTGCTCGCTCAGGCCGAGCGACGCCGGCCCTCCGCGGCCGCGCGGGACATGCGCAGCATGTGTGCGCGCATCAGGTGATCCGCGCGGCGCGCTCGCTCGGCGGGGACAAGAGTTCCGTCCGGGTCAGCTTCACGTTCAAACTTCGCCCGCAGACCGCGGCGCGCCGGCGCAGTAGCGGCGCGGCGGTCGCTCGTGTGCCCCCATCGCTCCGCCGCAGCAATACGGGCCACGAGGACGCGGTCTGTCCGACTCTGGGCGTTTCGCGCCGCGCCAGCGCCGACCGGCCAATCGTCCATGATCGTCTCCACCACGATTCTTGCCTGTGCCGAAACCTGCACCGAGGAAAGGCGCAGGCGTGGCTCCCGTCTCACTGGGACAGGCCCAAAATCGGCGTCGTTACTGCCACTTGGAGCGCACGATTCCGCTTCCGGCGCGTCACCGAACAGGCGCTGCCTCCGTTCCGACAGCGTCGATCAGCTCGATACCGCGGCCCGGGCTCGGCTGCGCACGGGTGAGAGCGAGGCGACTGGTTGTGTCACCCCTCCTAGGGGTGACCCGGCACTCTCCGGCGTCACCCAAGGGGTGACACCGCGCCCTTTGGGGTGACACCGCGTTTCTGCGGCACCCCTTCACGGTGGCCGAGCTAGCCGCGTTTATTGGGACGGCGGCGAATCTGGGGGTGGCGGGCGTAGGCATCAAGGACTTCGTTCAGCGCCGTCGACAGGTCCGGGAGGTCCCGGTCGTAGATGCGGCGTTTCGGGCGTCGGCAGGGAGGCGGTTGGTCGCGGGTGAGCAGGAAAGCGGCTCGGCAGCAGCAGGCTCTGGCCAGGGAAGGGGAACGTCGGCAAGCCGCGGATCGGCGACGGTTCGAGCAGCAGCAGCACGTCGAGCAGGCCGCCACCGACGCGGGCCTGGGCCAGCCACCGCCGATCGAGGTCGCGGTCGACCCGCGGACCAACCCGGCCACCGCGCCCGTGCGCTCGACGAGCCGGGTCGGGGCGGCGCACCCCGGGCCGGCAGGTCACCTGCGGCTGGTGCGGCCAACCCGTCGTGGTCCGGGCCCGTGGGCCGCTGCCGAAATGGTGCTCACCGGCCTGCCGGCACCGGGCCTGGGAAAAGGACCGCGCGGCCCGCTCCGGCCGCGCCGCCGTCACCGTCGTCGACCGTTACGTCACCGCCGTCCCCGACACCGGACCGGCCTGGATCGACCAGCTCGCCACCCTCGCCGACCAGATCCCAGCTGGGACGCGCCCGATCGCCGACCACCACTTCGACCAGCTCGCGGCCGCCCTGGAACTCACCCAAGGCGCCATCGCCAACCGCACCCGCTGGCTCGGCACCTACCGGCACTGACAACCCGGCACAACGAGTGCAGCACTGCGGGAACACCCCATTGCATTACTCAATGTCTGTGGATAACTCCGGTCTCGACGCGGCCGTCTCGGCGCGGGAGAAAGCAGTCCCGACACGCAGACGGGGACCTAGAATGAGCGGGTGACCGCCGCACCGCAGCACCCGGACCTGCACGAGCTGGTCGACCAGCTCAGCCCCGCGCAGGCCGACGCCGTGCGCGCCGTGGTCATCCAGTTCGTCACCCCCGCCCCGGCCGGCGCCGAGACGTTGCCGCGGCGGTTGCCGTTCATCGGGACGCTGTCCGCGGAGGAAGACCTGGCGGAACGGTCCGAGGAGATCCTCGAGGAGATCGTCCGCCGCAACGCCGGCTGAGCTGCTGATGCTGCTGGCCGATACCGGCCCGCTGGTCGGGGGCGCGAACTCCCGCGACCGCCACCACCAGGCCTGCCGTGACCTTCTGCTGAACCACCCCGGCCCGATCCTGGTCCCCGCGCCGGTCGTGGTCGAGGTCTGCCAGTTACTCGCCTCCCGCCAAGGCACCGCAGCCGAGGCGGCGTTCCTGCGCACGCTCGGCACCGACGCCCTCACCGTCGTCGACCTGGAGCCAGCTCGTGGCCGCGTCGTTCCTCGAAAACTTGCCTCTAGGGAGTCAGGAGGGAGCGGGGCTCCGTAATCTTGTCGGGCCGCGTCTGCTACACCAACTTGGGCAGATTGGCTGACGGCATGATCTGCCGCAGAAGCAGGCTCGATGGAACTCCCTGCGGCTACGACTTGGGGTCGCGCAGATTCCCTCGCCGATCACTTCGCTCGATACGGTGGTGACTTCGGTGCTGCGACCGAAGCTGAGTACGCCGAACGGGGGTCTGGCTTGTTCCAGAGCGGTCTGCGCGAGGGCCTGCCTACGAAGATCAACCCCAGGGACGGATCCATCCGCATCTATGACGCCGTGGCGCACTCTTGGCCTCCTTGTCGCGCTACTGGGCATCGCGCTGGTCGTCTCCGGCCCAGTAGCGTCAGCCGGAACCCGCGCACCCCTCCGCCCCTACAACTGCGACGCCGGTCAGTTCAGGGAGCGATGTCCGCGACGCGGCGGCGCAGCGGTCGCTCGCGGATTCGGCCGCACCCTTGGGGCGCCCTCAGGGGCAAGTGGGTGTGGCAGGCGAGCAGACACCGCGAGTAGGCGGCGATCACCCAAGTTCGGCTGCGGTCTTTGCCGCAGAAGCAGGCGGAGCTAGGTTCGCCGCAGAAGCAGGAGGCGCGGCGAGAGGCGCCGACTTCATCGCCAGTTCGGAGGCAACATCGTGTCCACCAGTCGGGCTCGGTTCGAGGGCGGTTTCAGGGATGCAGGTTCTCCGAGCTCGCCGGCGACATCGCCGGGGATGCAATACACACTGCCTGATGGCTCCTTGGTGTGCGTGATGGAAGCGTCCGGGCAGGCGCCACTGAGGGCGTTGTCCACCGACTCCTACGGCAACGCGATCAATCCGTTCACAGGAAAGCAGCCGCAGCCTCCACCCGGTGTCAGCGGGGCGGCCTGGAGACAGATGATGCGGGATCTGACTCACGTGGAGCCGCGACCATGATCGAACAACTTCGCCGACAGCTTGCACCGAGCCTGCCCCTCACCATCAAGGAGGCTGGCTTCGCAGATCCCACTCTGACGTTGGCCGGTGATGGCTGGGCCCTCAGCTCACTCTCGGCCTGGCGCGTGATCAAGGATGGGGTGCTCGAGTTCGGATGGAGCAACGCCGCGGCCTCGGATTTGGTCTGGGAGCTCTGCGGCCTGTCGATCGTGTCCGTCGAGCCACAGTCTTCGCGAATGAGTGGTGATCCAGCCTTTGAACTCTCAGACGGTCGATGGCTGGAGATCTTCTCGGATCACGCCCTGGACCCGTGGTCACTGAGGCTGCCAGACTTCACGTTCGTCGGCTCGCCCTCCGACCCGTCGCAAGCGCGCTGAGCGTCTTGCTGAAGATCGCCCCCAGTCGCCCGCGGCTGTCCGGCGCCCGCCATGACCACCACCACGCCGCAGGCCTCCAGGGCGGCCCCTGGTCCTGACGGTCCTGGGAGGGGATCTGTCGCCGGCGAATCTCTCGCCTGCTTGCTCGTGGTGCAACCTGTCTAAGAACGTGTTGGGAAAGCGGTCATGCGGTGGTGTTCGGTTGCCACGGCCGACGGCCGGGGGTGGGTGCGAGGCGACGGCTCATCAGCGCGATCATCGACCATTTGATCATTGCTTCGGAGT
>JAABUP010000327.1_pt1 | contig 108200 bp, 153 predicted proteins | sample 5559201 | NCBI WGS metagenome assembly JAABUP01 (sample SAMN10711887, study PRJNA513373) | rock metagenome | isolation source: Antarctica rocks | place: Antarctica
GATACTTTGTTCACTTGCCGCAAACTTTTGCTTGAACAATCTGATCTGACGGTACTATGATAGCAAGCTTGAATCCAGATAGGCTCTTATGCCCTTGGATTCCTCAAATAAACACCGCAGCTTAAGTGCGTATGACTTAAACCTGTTTGATGATGCCTGACGTCGTATGATGCCTACAATTCTTCCACAGCAAGGCTATGCGTCAGGACAATTGCACGAAAAACAGCCGTGAGACTTCGCCACAGTAGCAGTGCAGCTTAACCTGATGCTTAGGCATCACTGTGTTGGCTTTGTCACAAATAGCAATATTATGCAGGTGTTTGACAGCGCAGCTGCCTTGACAAGCTCACATGATTAGTAAGGCGTTCTCTACCTCCTTCTTGCAGCAACTGCCTTTGAGGTACCTACACCGCTTCCTCTCCGCCGCGATTCCTTGTCTCGGGCAAGCCAACCGCTCGATCTTGACTCGGGGAAAGCAGTATGGACAGCAACATGTTTTCGGAAAACACAAGGGGTCCTTACACGGGGACTGATCAACCAGCGACTGTGACCGACAGATTGCAAGGTACTAGAAGCATAGCCGCCTCCATTGGCTCAGAGACACAACTTGTGTCAACACTTACGAAGCAACCGTATGCTGCAGCTTTCAAAACGAAAGGTTTTGGCTTTGCAAGCTTTCTGAAAGACAAGACTGTGCAAGGCGCTACACAGCTCAAGCAGAAGTCGACGGAGCCTGATGCCTCAGGCCAGACTGCTTATGATCGCATGCGAGAAGCAACGCGAGAGTGAGTCGTTTCTGTGCTTTCGATGAGCTTGTTCACAAGTAGCTACAGAGTATGCTGCTGCAGTGACGTGTGACAAACTCTTCTGCTCATGCAGCTTGTGCTTGTATTGAGCAGTTGAATTAGCTGTATCATCTCATACAGCTTCAATGCCCAGCAAGGTGGCACAGTCTTTCAGTAGCCCACTTGCTGTCCTCTCTACAGGGCCGCTGAGAAAGTGAGCAGCACTGCAGCAGTTGGTGGCCAGTGGGCCAACATATATTTCAAACGCACAGTAGACACAACCGCTGAGGGAATCCGCAGACTTACAGGCACATCCCTTGCTGTGAGTTTCTCAGTTGCTCTGTATCTTATGGCGCCGGCTGTAGTGCCATCATGGGTGGTAGAAACAAGCATGCTACTTGACAGATGTCCACATGCATGTTTTCACTGCACATGCACAGTCTGACAATGCAAGGCAGTAAACATCCTCTATTGCACCCTGTGTTGCCTGTGCAGCCGCAGATGTCTTGTCCGCATCCCTGACCAGAGTGCTTTCAGTTCCCACGTTGCAAGCTTCTTACATGACACGATTTGCAACGGTCGCTTGGTTGAGGCTGACTGCGGCACATGGTGATAACAAGCAACAGAACATTGTAGCAAGACTGTCATTTGCAGAGTGTCTGTAAAAGCGAGGCAAACACAAGGCCTTGCCCGCGCCTGGTCCTGGTATGCTGTGCAGCCTTAGTCACCAGGGGGCTTGAGACAGAGGGCCTGTTTCTGGAAGAAGCCCCTCTGGACCTGGTTCAGTTCTTGATAGGATCCTTCCAGGAAGGTGTGATGACAGCTGCCATCTCGCTTCCCACATCACCTGCATTCATCTCAGAACTTCCATGTCAAGTTCAAGCTGCTTTGAGTCTCATACCCTCTAATTTGTCGGCAAAGCTAGCAGCCTTTGATGCCATCATGAAGCAAGTGCTCAAAGCTCTAGTGTCCTCAGTGCGTGTGCTTCTTCATGTAGAAGCAACAAAGAGAACGCAAGGGAAGACTGCAGAAGTTAAGGGCATCATGACACTACCTGTCACAGTGAAAGACTAGTGCACCTTTGTAGAGATCGTCTTCGGCATGATGTCTTTGTCACAATGATAAAAGATCTGATGTCCTTGCCATTGCTGGCTGCAGGTTCAGGAGCAGTGCTGCCTCCAGCCGGCACATCTCCACATGTGCTTGCCAATGCCATCAAACATTTCCTAGTCACCATGCCTGAACCCCTGCTCACCTACAAGTAAGTGTGTCCACCCAGTTCTGGTAACTCTGTTGGAAGTATCACTGTGCACAGCATTGCAAGCTGTTGTGCCTGAAACCCAAACCATGTGCTGACTTTGACACACTGACAAGAGTGTGCAGGCTGTAGCTTGCTTCCCATTTCGCTTCTACTTGCAGCTTTTAGTTGCAGCTTTTGTATGCAATTGCAGCAGTCTGTGTCCTTTTTACCACTCAACTCACCCTTTGCCTTTTGCTTCCGTATGCATACCTCTGCATATCACACATCCAGTCTTACTTGCTGAGTGACTCACTCATTTGCAAGCCTGGCATGGACTGTTTGTTGGTTGTCCTTTCTTAAGTAAAACTCATCAATTGCATGGCGTTGTTGATATCCTTAGCTGCAACAGATCATCATACAGTGGTCTACTCAAAATTGTATGTCTCTGACCCTGTGGGAAGAGATGCGTCTCATCAGTGAATGAGTGGAAGATTGAATAGTACATGGCACGCATGCAACCCTTACACCAGGCTAGTGTTGATACAGGTTGCTTCCTCAGTTAATTCAGCACGGCAGTCAGCAACCAGCTCTGGCAAATCTAGTCATAGCAGAGCTGCCAGCAGCCAACCAGTGCACATTGCAGCTGCTGCTAGAGACATTCCATAGGCTTAGTGGCAATGCAGCTGTGAATGAGATGGATGCGCACACTGTTGCGACTGTCATTACCCCATGTGTTGCCTGGAACCCACCTCCTAAACCAAAGGTGAATCTTGTTGCATACACAATACTGACTCAAGACCGCATGCATGCTCCCTGATGTGAGGCATGCACTATGCATCTGTTGTAGTGTTCTGAGCAGAGCAGAGCACATCTGCAACCATGTGGTGCTTGCATGTCTTTGGCAAGAGCCAAAGTGAACCTCATTGATGCTATTATTATTACATATGAAACACAAGCATGCTGGGGAAGCTGAATGTGATCAAAGCTAAAACATTGTGTGGCTGCAGAGCACATTCAGCATACCTGGAATCAGCAGCAGCCCTACAGCACCTCCAGAGATGACTAGAACAAGCTCTGGGCGACAAATATCAGTCGCCCCACAACTGAATACAGTATTAGAGGGGGATGAGACAGGGGATGGATCCCCATCGGGCAGTCTGGCCAGAATACAGCTGGATGATGACGACACACATGCAATTGTGAGGGTGCTGGAGCATCTCATTGCCAACTACAGGCAGCTGAGTGATACGCCTAACAGTCCACTGTATCAAGGACCTCGAGTATAGAATTTGGCGCATGCTTTGCCATGGCTCAGATGTTGCATTTGTGTATACTATGCTGACTAGTGTTTGTTGCTGACATTTCTGGGATGACTGCGTAGCCGCTGAGGCAGGGCGTATTCAGTGATTGCTTATGTGCTTTTCTTGAGCAGCACATGCAACACAGTGTTGGATCCATGCATTACATAAACACTAGCGTCTCACTGGAGCACAAACCGAGCATATTACACGCATTCATCAAATGTGTACATGTGTACAGACATGCTGCACTAAAATGCAAACTGGTGGGCAGTGCTGACAACTGAACCAGTTTGAATCTATGGGCAGTGCTGACAACTGAACCAGTCTATTCGTTCGAAGTCTAATTATAAATGCACTTGCATAGTAGATACAGTCAGCCAGTATGGTCCAAAGACAAGACATGTACCACGCGCAAAATCTGATGATTGAAGCAAGGCTTGCAGACGCTGCAACCCTTCCCTCCCTGTCTTTCCAAGTGATAGTATACATGCCGTTGACATCAAGCACCTGTCAAAGTCTCCTTTTCCTCCTGTGTTCCGTCGCTTTCCAGAGGCATATACTGAGACATGATGGCCCTGATTTCCTGGTGCATCTGTGTCCTGATGCGATACTTGTACACAGCAAAGCCTCCAGCTGCAAGCACACCAGCAGTGCCCACAACAATGAGCAGGACTGCCCACAACGCCAGGCCGCCTGCAGACAAACACCAGTGAATGATTGCTGATTATCACCAGCAATGTCTGCTGGTGGTGTCATTATCAAACTCAAAATGGACAACTTGCCCTGCACCCATCCCAAGTTGCTGAGATGCAATACATCATGCAGGATGGCAATTGTTTCAGAATGCACCATTGCTACAGGGCTTGACAGGTGAGTTCCCCAATCACAGACAGTCTTACCCTTGCCACTGCCTGCCTCACTGCAAACTCCAGTGGACTCATCACAGTCTGCCAGGTCGCACTTGGGCACGCACTCGATGACACCATTGCTTTTGGCAAAGGCCGTGAAGCAAGAGGGGCACTGACAGACATGGAGGGGCGTGCTCTGGGGGTCCCGCCCATTGGCTGCATTGCTCTGCACACACACAACTGGAATGTCACACCTGCTATGGTGGGACAAGACACACATGCTAACTGTTACAGCCGACACAAGCAGCTGAGACATGCCAACAACACAAGCCAATAACACAAGCTGACTGTCTCAGCCAACAAACGCCAAGAACACTGGCCGACTGTGACAGCCTTCACATGCCAGCAACAGAATGATGTGAGAAATGAAACTCCACAGCAGGTTTTTCAGCACAACATCCAGGGACGTCAGCTGCAACAGGCAGCAAAGACAAAAACAGGATCTGCATGTTCGGTGAGAATTGCATGTTTGGTGACAATTGCATGTTTGATGACAATTGCATGTTTGGTGACAAGTGCATGTTTGGTGACAACTGCATGTTTGGTGACAATTGCATGTTAGGTGACAATTGCATGTTTGGTGACAATTGCAAGATGTGTACCTGATACTGCTCAAGGTTGTCCTTGCAGGCGGAGTAGGTCTTGGTCTTGCCATTCACGGTGTAGTCCTGGTGCCAGCAGCCTCCATAGTCACTGGAGGCACATTCATCCTCCAAGTCCTTCAGGCACCTGCAACAACAGAGGTTAGCAAGAATGTCAGCCAAACCCCATAGGACGCACACATGCTCACAACACTCACAACAAGAAGGGCTGCGCTAGCTCACTGTGGTGGATAAATGCAGACTGGTAGAATCAGCCAAATGCCCAGCGGTGGCAGCTCAGCAACATTACCAGGTGCAAAGACAAGTTGGTCCACCAAATACAGCATTTGCCAAGCGCGACGTACAAGACACAGTTCTTGCACCAAGCACAGCATCTGCCATGCACATTTTACAAGGCACAGTTGCTCCTTCAAACACAGCATCTGCCATGCACAGCATCTGCCATGCACAGCATCTGCCATGCACAATGCACAAGGTACAAGGCAAAAGCCCTGACTTACTCATAGTTGGCAGAGCCAGGGATGTCATGGCAGGCACATCGCTCACAGGTGCAGTCCGGATGCAGATCTGCCTCTGAGGCTGAGCACTGGTTGATCTTCAGGCAGGTTCTGCCATTGTCACTGGGAACATATCCGTCCCCGCACACACACTCATACCCATCGATGGATCGCTTGCACTTTGTCTTCCCATTTGTGCTGCAGGACAATAAGGCGTTGCAGATTCATGAGATGAGTCATAAGCACAAAATTGCTGGGCAAGAATGCCAGCACGGAACCAACGTCCAGCGCTGTTTGAGGGGGGAGGTTTTGTTGCAAGATTGTGCTGTTTGCAACCGCAGAAACACCTAGAAGGCACAGAAAACAATGCTGCTAGTCCCTCAACCAGACATGCAAGGAAGTCAGCATGACATTTGGGTTAGTCGATCTATGTTAATCTTCTACAGCAGGTGGCCCTTGATCAATAATCAGCGTTATAGATACACATGTAAATACATGTGCAACCTGATCAAGCAGTACAGACAGACAGATATCTAACCGCACGGTAGCTGCCTCAAGGACAACCGCCTCTTTCAATTGCACTATTATAAACATCCATCAATGAACTAAGCACCAAAAAGCATGATCAACAAACTGTCCTTACTTGGCCTTGCAGTCAGTGTCAGGCTGTGAGCCTTCTCTGCAGGTGTCTTCTTGCATGCACATCCATCCATGAACCAAGCAACAGAAATGATGATCAACCAACTGTGCTTATTTGGCCTTGCATTCAGTGTCCTTCTCTGCAGGTGTCTTCTTGTATGCACATCCATCCATGAACCAAGCAACAGAAATCATGATCAACAAACTGTGCTTACTTGGCCTTGCAGTCAGTGTCAGGCTGAGAGCCTTCTCTGCAGGTGTCTTCTTGCATGCACATCCATCCATGAACCAAGCAACAGAAATGATGATCAACAGACTGTGCTTACTTGGCCTTGCAGTCAGTGTCAGGCTGTGAGCCTTCTCTGCAGGTGTCTTCTTGCATGCACACTGAGGGCTCAGCACCATAGGAGAAGCCCGCACAGATGGCTTGCAGCACCTCGGCGTAAGCCAGCTTGCCACGATACTGCCCGTTGTTGATCCGGATTGTGGGTAAAATGAAGACCTGCATGTCATCATCAAACTGGTCATGCCACAGCTCTAGGGGATGCTGACACAACTTGTTGGTGGCACACAAGACTGCAGGTCGTTTTCAGATGGTGCATGCTGCAATGCTGTTAGTGTAAAGCAAACCTGCATCTGTTACCATATGGGTCAATGCAAAATTTCATGCAGCGAGTCACTGAGAAATACCCTGCATTAGAGCAGAGGTCTATCAAATGCCTCAGTTGATAAACTCTTGGCTCAAAAGTGGCATACACATACATCATACAGATGATGTAAACAAAGTGTAGTGCAGAACAGACAGAATCCGTTGCATCAGGCATGGTCACACCAACCACCAAAACAGCACCAGGTAGCATTGGGTAGTGGCAGTCACACTTGCATCCCACCTATCAATTTGCCACAGATACAAATAGACGATTCCATATACTGATGAACAAACAGCTTTTTCCAATCCCAAAATGTCAATTCAGAGTGGTCATCCCTACACTGGACATCTGAACTCAGAAACGCCTGGAGACAGTTAAAAACGCATTTCTACATTGGGAGATGGGAGATGATTTAGGACTATGACAGTGTAGCATACCTCGCCAGTGTCAGCATCACCTCGCTGGCTGGCCATCTCAGCCTCCATGATGCTGTTCTCCCGGTCCTCCTGGATGTTGCCAATGCAATTTCGCAGAGCTGGCAGACTGGACCACGAGTCGCCGTTCAGCTCACTGAAGACCTGCATAAAGCGTGCATACAACTTGTTTTACACAATGGTGCAAGGACAGTAAACTTGCTATGGGAAGATGATCATCTCTCTTCCAATCCTTGAATGAGCGGCAAGGACAAACACACAAGTACAATAAGAGTACTGTCAGGATTTGTACCTGAGAGTGGCTGCAATTGCAGACTAGCATAGCATACCCACATGAAGAGTCCCAGTGCAGCACCTGTTCCAACTACTTACCAACTACTGTACTACAGTAGTTACTACATTTACTATTAAAACCAACTTTGGGCTGTCAAAAGCATAGCAGAATTGACATACCCGTTCAGCACAGTTTTCGTTGTAGTTGTTGCCACTCATGGTGCACTCCTCGCCAAACTTGGTGACATACTCCCACCATCGGTAGGACTGTCCTGACTCATTGGCCAGCTGGAAGACACACAGCTGTCGCAGATTCTCCTGCAGGACCAACAAGAAGAAAAGGTTCGAGAGGTTTTTTGAATCAAAATGCTATTGAATTGGCCCAAAGAAAGATAATTGATTATGATTTTCGAATAAAATGTCACAAGTTTGTTCTGGATTGAATGTTGATGAGAGTCAGACAGACTGGCATCATGTCGCTGGACCTTTGTACGACACAGACTGATGTGTTGCCAGGCACTTGCAATATTTGCAGGTCTTACTACCGCCCATCTGTTGTGAAGTGTTGTATTAGTAGGCCTTAAAGGGATGCTCTGGAGAGACAAGACAGGCTGCTCTGGAAAGACAAGCCTTGGCCTGCACGTACCTAGCTCATCATCAGCTGGAAAGCGATCTGAGCATTGTTGTTATTATTACTCCTGCCCATTGTTGCAACTGCAGCTTCAGCAAATGCAGACAAGCACTGCATCAGCGTATTATGTAACTTCCCCCCAAAAGGTATGGATTTAAGTGCAATGCTCATGCATACTCTTAGGAGCAGCAAAAGTTGCAGCTGTCATACTTTGCAAGCCTGCCAGAGGCAGATGCTGCAGCTTGTCTGACTCAGTTACATTGCATTCACGCCTGCACAGACAATGCAAGCCACTGCACTGCACTGCACTGCAGCCACTGCAAAGGCACTGCAAAGGCCGCATCCATTGCTTTCAAGGAGTGCCCACCTGGACGACATCAGCACCAGAGTAGCCATTCTCCATATCGCCATCTGGGTCTGGCGTGCAGTACCTACCCTCATGTATGCATTGGCTCTGACATTCTGCTGTCTGCCGGTAGACCCTGGGGCACACCCATACAATGTAGTGGGGGCTGAACCGGGTCCAGTTCTTTTCCAACTCTCTTGCAACAGGTACAAACTCCTGCAACAGCATGACATCTGACATGACAGTAGCGACCACATTTCTGCTGCATGTAGACTTGTCAACCACCAGAGCAATCTGTGCAATGATGTGCAATGACACTGGGTCACAGTCTGAATACGTTAAGATGATTGCAGGCTATATAGTTACAAGGACCATCATCAAATTGGCCCCTAGCCAATTGCACTGCTGGTAACAGGGCACACTATCAGCGTTTGGTTTCTTTGCATCATGACCAAGTAAATTTTGGCTTGGCATGCAACATCACAGGCACAAAACTTCACTGTCATGTGCACATCAGTCCAGCATGCCTAAAAGTTGTGCTTGGCCAACAGCATGATTAGTGGTCAAACTAGAGGTTCTGGTCGCAGCGCACCTTGATGAACTCCTTTTGAACATCACAAACAGCCCCACACTGATCATTGCTGTTTGTCCAGAACTCCCACTCGACCTTATCAGCTCTGGGCAGTGCGTCTGTCCAGTCCATGACCACGATGACCTCCTCCTGGCTTGTGCCTTTCTTGGCAACAAGCGTTTTCAGAGCGTCACCTGTGGTTTTGGTCACAAAAGCAGCAGGGATGGTGATGTTCCTCAAATACCTGCAAGTCAAAAACGAACAAGGATGGCTGTGGCATGTTTTGCACAGTTTGAATGACCTGCAACTGCAGATGGTCAGAGTTACTCTGTGCAAATTGATGACAAATGGTCAGATCAAGAGAAGGTGTGCGGTGCACAAGCAGGCAATCAGACAACCAGCAGTGGTTTGATGGACAATGATGCAGCAGGGAACACTGCATACTGATGAGTATTGTGCACAAAGAGGTAAACAGGAAAAGCGTTTTACTTGTAAGATGACTCATCGTCCTCGTCAGGTGCCTCCATGGTGGTGTGGGCATCCTCATAGTTTACTACGATGACCTGGAATATCAAGATCTTGTCGTTGGTGGTCTTGTCATTGGTGGTCTTGTCATTGGTAACAATAAAGTACAGCATGAAAGGCAAGCAGAACATGGCACTATCATGGCATTGCTGGCTGGCGCACCGCTTGAGCCCCAGCTTGCTGTGCATTCCACACTTTGACAGCAAATTTGCAAGCTTCCTCTCCTGTGCTGGCTGCAGGCAACAATACATCTTCTCAGTTCCTGCATGTGACATTTCAAAGTGCACCAGGTCAACCTACTGACGGCAAACACTGCTTACTTGGGCCTCTGTCTACCATCATCACAAAGTTTGTGTCTGCGTCTTCTCCAGTATGGCCAAGCTTGAATGGAGGGCGAGCTTGCTGCATCATTCAAACACCACGTTATACTGCCAGCTCGGTAAATGGGCTAGCAGTGCAGTTGCAACGTTGCACTGCGAGGAGGTGACCTACCGAAAAGTCAGAACAAGCATACTTGCACTCGGGTGAGCAAGTGAAGTCGAGACCATGGTCTGGGTCCACGTATACTAGTTTGCCCCTGTTAGGAGCGATTTGACGTCAGCCCAGCGAATACGTTATGATCACGAAGCAGGTAGAAGTGAACGTACACCAAGCTTCCTCCATATTGAGGGGCCCCAAAATTTGCTAGTGACATGTCGAAGCCATCTGGATGTGCTTGCCGACCGCTTATAGGAAACTTGATTGTCAGAGCGCTTTGCTCAACAACAAAACGTGCCTGAGCACTAAGGGTGAACAACAAGGTCCCTGACACCAAGTATGACCACAAGCGCATGATACTAGACAACGCACAGTGTGACAGTGCGATCGTTGCTTGTGTAGCGCAAGAGTGGTGCTGACCTAATATACGCGCTTAGGACAACGCGCAACTCGCACGTCACCTAGCTTGGGAAGAAGAGCAGGAAGAAGAGCACGCGCTTGGAAGAAGAGCACGCGCCAGCAAGTCCGTGCAAACGTGGACTTACGGAGTGCACACCGCGGTGCGCTTCTCTGTTAGTAACAGACTGTACAACTAACGAAACGGCTTAAAACAACAATCAACCCCGCAGAACGGGTTCGCTGCGTACTGCGGGTACTGCGGCACTGCGTAACGCAGCACAGACTTGTTGTAGAGCGCCAGACCGTCATGTATCGTTTGCGACGTTGGACGCTACAAGCTTGAGCCTCTCCACACCTGCGTGACCGAGGTCATTTAACGCGCTGCAAGCACTGCCTGCCATGAACATTGGCCTTGTGACCCGAAATCCAGCCGCTTACAGATATCAGGCAGCGAAGAGCTTCCCCAGCACGCTGCGCACGGCAGGAAAACCTGAAAGTACGTGTTGGTCTGTGCAGCTTTGTCACTGACCAGTGACAAGTCCTGCAGTTCTGACACAGGTCCTCGGTGCAGACGATGCCAAACACATGCTGGATTTGCTGAACAATGCAGTTCGCAGTGGGACACAGCAAGTTGTTTGTTGTCAGCTGGCAGTTTGCACATCCAGCAGAGCATTTGAACTGCTGTGTGCGAGCTGCGAAAGACGTGGACTTGTATTTGTGGGCTGCCCTGATGCAAAAGCAGGAGCAGTCTTCTATGACAGAGACCCAAGTTGGCAGCATGAGCTGGTGTCCAGCCCCCTTACCCATCAGGTTGCAGTTCAGTGGAGCCGACTAACAGGTAAGCATTATGTGTCGTCTGGGCAATAGGGACAGAAACAAGGCTAATTTTGGACTGACTGATCAAGTGATTTTCGAGACCACTGCAACTTGGCCAAAATGTGACGACTGACCAAGGCTATTGGTCTGTAGATGTCAGTGATCGACGTGAGATCAAGCAAATATTCAGTATGCAACAGAACCCCAGAAACGCCACAAACCAGTCAAGCACGCTTAGGGTCAATAGACATTCAACCTTAACAATCATCTCAGTGATACTTAAGGAGCAATCATGCTGAGCGTGTGAAGCTAGTTTATGGAAGAAGCTCTGTGCCACCAAATGTAATGTACAAAAGGTGTCACAATACAACTAGACTTTGGGACTTGTCCTGGCCTGCACTTCTGAATTCTGCATGCATCGTGCAACTCTGGGTGTTTGCCCCTTGTACTTGAATTGTGCACTTTCTTTCCCAGAGCTTGCAAATCTGCTGTAAGACCTTGTCAAAGTCAAGTAGTCAAATGTGGCATGTACCCCCAACTGGCTATTGTTTAGTAATGATGACATGAGGAGGTTGTACATGACATGCAGGTAGCGATGACCCAGACGAATGGCTGCAGGCAGGCCCCTCGCCTTGTGTTACCTTGCCTACAAGGAGGAAAGGGCCCGACTTTGCATGGGCACCATGAGGCCAAACACCCATGGATGGAGTGCCAACAGTGGTACTGGAGGTGGGCGTCTTCAATGAGACAGAGGAAGAACTACTGGCAGCGGGGAGTGAATGGCTTGACTTGCCAACAACTCAAGTATGTTACGAAACAGCAGATTATGCTGGATGGGCTACTGAGACTAGCTTTGGCTCCCAATGCACCTTTTGTCTAGCTATCCATCCAGGACTTATGCATTGTGGTGTAATTCAGATTGGCAAAGTCTTCCACCATGCTCTTTGTGTGTTGGCATACAGTTGTGCGAGCCTTCACAACCTTTTCCTTTCTCATGTTTTTGTTGCATCGCTACCCAGCATGTGTGACAAATGCAACAATGATCTGTTGCAGGTTGTGATATTAGTCAAGGTCATAGATGAGGCAAATCCTCCAGAAGATTGCCCAAGGATCTTGGCCACTGTTTGCATCAAAGATCAGCATGGGAACAAGGATCGAAAACACTTCAAGTACACAGAAATTGGCAAGGGCAGCAACTGTGTACAAACGGGCATGCAAGAATTCAAGTGGGGCATTCCTTGGACATCTTTTTTCCATGGCTTTCAGCACCCCTTGCCACAAAATGTTGCTGGCAACGACTTTACTCTGGACTTTTTCCTTTTACGCAGACAAGTAACAAATGTGTACAAGGTATGGGCACAAGTATGCTCTGCTTTGATGCAAAATTGATGCTTGCCAGTTTCTGTGTTGGCTTGCACCACATGTTTTGTTGCATTGCAATGCATATGTGTACGCTGACTGTATACAACCAACAATTGGCAACACGTTTTTGCTCAAAACGCACGTCTTGGGATGCATCTCTGTGCATTGCTTAGATGATGTGCCCATGGTGTAGGATACAAGACTTCATAATGCTAGAGATGCACCAGAAAATGCAAGCTCGAGACATGCAAGCCCCGCTTCAGCATCCCAATGCAGTGTTAGCTTTGAGGGATGCATTGCTGATAGGGTCAAGCGACGGTAAGCTGTGGCAGGCCTGCTTATGATGTCAAATTTGATGTAAGATGTACATTCACTGCTTTGATTGTGTTTTGTCCGTCTCACAATCTGCACTAGCAAGCCTTGCTGTTTGTTCTACATTCCATGGCATCAGCTGTCACCTGACTGCACTCACTGTAGCTGTCCATAGGCAGGTTTTTGATTATGGCATGCAATGTGCAGGCGGACGATGTGACCAACATCCATCTGGCACTTTGTATCCTGCCTTTCTGTCAAGGCTGTACCGCTTGATAGTTTCAGTGCAGCATGTCCTGACATAATGTATGCGTAGAGCTGCAAGCACTACTTGCTTGTATGCTTAGCTATTGCCACATAAAGACCATCGTTCCAAACGGTTGAGGTTCGATAGCAATGTCAACAGTACCAGGGCACGTTATATAACTTGTCCTCTTGATCGCAAGAGAGATGGCAGCACTGAGCTCTCAAGAGCGTCGTTCACACATTTCATCATGTCCAACCTAAAGTGTTGGGATTATGAGGCAGCCGCATTTTGTACCCAGGTGGGGTGTTGGTGAAGCCTGGGCTTCACCCCTCGCCTGAGCTACCGCCCCAAGCTACATCCGCCCTCCTGCGTTCCCCAGTTGCTGTCGCGGCCAGTGTCGCGGCAGGCTATACACGCCTACTCTTCGCTTGTCAAAGAAGCGTGTATCACAGCTCTACATGTAGCCTCGTGGGCGAAAACCAGAAAAAGGTGCAAGTTATACTCGGGCTGATACGTTATAGCTGGCATAGTGGGCAATATGCGGGACGCGTTTGCGGGTGTTAGAGATTCTGGCCACGAGCGTGAAGATTCTGACCTGTCCTGTTGCGTTTACGGTCAAAGTTGCACGCTATTTTGTGACAGTGATCTGGCAGCCTCTTTGGACACGGGAAGACACCTACAAGCCTGGCGAGGAGATAGTACTGTTTTGGTAGACAGATATGACGTCCGGCTTCTGCTTCATGACGGTGCACAAATTAGCAAGGCTCTACACAGACGGGATGTGCAAGGTCAAGAAGCAGACACCACACAGGAGGACCTGGAGTTTGAACGTTATAGAGATCTAAATCCTGAGCCAAGCACCGAAAGCGCTTCATCTGATGACGAGCAAGACAATACAGGTTGCATTGGCCAGCTGCAGGCTGAGTTGTCTGTCTGTGCAATCTAGACTATATGTCAAGATGCGTGTGCAGGTCCTGAACCAGAGCCAGAAGTTGAAAGCTCAGCAGCTTACGCTGCAGTTCCGTTTGTTTACAGCAACTCAGAGGCACATGAGCAGCCAGAGCCTGGCCAAGTGCTTCCACCATCAAGACCTGCTGCTCCTGCTGTTCCAGACATTCCCTTCACACCAACATGTGCTGTTCCAGCATCTGTGCAGAAGCACCTTCCAGAGACTGAGCGTATGCACAAGGTATGTTGACAATTTCTGCTTCATGAGTTCATGCTCTACATCATGCCATGCCCATGTGCTACAGCTTTTACTTGCTCTGCAGATTATTCTTCAGACTGCCAAGTTTGTGCGCCAAGCTGGTGGTCAGACTGAGTTTGTTCTTCGTGTTAAGCAAGCTTCCAATCCCAATTTCAACTTCCTTGAGCCAAGCGACCTGCAGCATCCGTACTTCAGATGGCTGGTCTCAACAAAGCCAGAGGTACAGCTGTGCCATGCAAACTTGCAGATTGCCTTTTTTTCCAGTGCTTCATCAGCATAAAAGGTTGCTGACATGTGACTTCTGCTGCAGGATATGCTAGTCGTAGATGCTGCACCTTCAGCTGCAGCAGACAGCAAATCTGAAGGTCAGAATTTACATGTGGATGATGTTCAATTACATAAGTGATCTCAACATGCAAGGACTGCACTCTTTTGTATAAGATCTATATGCATGACAGCGCAGTGCTAGCAAGCGGCATGGGCACACACGCAGCCTCAACATTATGATTCATGAAAGATGCCTGGCATTTGAAGCATATGGTGCTGTGTGTGCAGAAGCAACAGTTGGGCTTCTTGCTAATCATGCTTCTCTGCAAGAAGCAAGCAGTACTGGTCAGCCAGCTCCAGCACCTGGTGCGCTATCCCAGCCTGAGCAAGGGATGCAACAAGATGCTGGATCACCACAGGGCACTGCTTCAACTCACTCCCAAGCACCAGACACAGCGTTTACAGCAGGCAGCATGTCTGCTGCTGCAGATGCCACAGCGCCAGCTCAGCCAGCTGCACTGCCACCAGTTGCAGACATGCAAGCCCTGGCCAGGCGCATTGGCATGACGAGCAGGCCAACTCCCCAGCCTGTTAGCCAATCAGCAGCTCATGCTGCTGGCAGCGCTCTTGCCAAGCCTCAGCAGTTGGTGATGGCTCAATCTCATCCCCAAGCTCATGCTGTGGTCCCAAGCAACTTCATTTCACCTGCTGTCAGTGACCCTGCTGCGGTCCCAGCAGAAGTCCAAGCCATCATTCGGAAACTGGTACTGTTCATCAAGGTGGGCCCTTCAGGCCACGTGTACATCCACCAATCACTGTTGTGCCATGCTTGGCATAGTCCAGGACCTCTTCTGAAGCAGGCTAACCTGTTGTGCATCAGGGTGTGAGGATGTCTGAAGCTGAAGGCCATGGCATTGCCATGTCGGCGTGCAATCTATGGCAGCCCATTGGAACATGGTAACAGCAGAATGCTGTACCCTTGATCAGTTCCCAATATGCATTGCATGCATGTGCAGAAAAGCTTGCGCATATGCGATAGCCTAAATATAATCATGTGTGTGCTGCTGCTCTGCACATCTTTTGCTCACCTGCACATCATAAGCTGTGTTTGTGAAGGTGTGTGTGGTGTGTCTGTTTGGTGCATGCTTTCCTGATGTTCAGGTACTGATTCAGCTATGTTTGCTTTGCAGAAAGCTGGTCCCAAGTTTGAGGCCACTGTACGCAACAAAGAGAAGGCCAACCCCCGTTTTGCCTTTTTGCTACCTTGGAACCAGTACCATCAATATTACAGGTACGCTGCAGGTCAAGGTCAAAGACAACAAATCATCAGACCACTGCTGCACTGGCTTGATGGCATTGCGTCCTTGATTTCTGCTGTTTAGATGTCTTCTGACTCTAGATGATGCTGCATCATGCGGGCATCCACTTCATGTTCTGTTTCTCCAAGAGATGTGCTAGGCGTGTCCTTGTTCAGTGTTTGCACTTGCAGCTTGGAACCGATTTATCACAAAGATTTGCATGCATGACAGGCTCCAGCTGCAAAGGTTTCAGCTTTATGGCCTGCCTCTGAGAAGAACAGATTCCCAGTTGGGGCCTCAGATGCATGCATATCTTTAAGATGAGTCTGAGTCTTTTCAGAGGTCCAGGGAGGAACTCATCATCATTGTTTAGGGCCTCAAATTTGTACAGTGTTGCAGCAGGGGTCTTGAAGTTGCCAGCTTACTCTGTGCAGGCAGCAGCTAGTGGATGTTTTAGGCCAAGCCACTGCTGATGAGGTCATTGCTCTGAGAGGGCACATGAGTCCTGAGGCATCAGCATCTCAGCCTGATGCTGCCCTAGCAAGCCCAGCTGGCACTGCAGCAGCCATAAATGCAATTGTACCTTCCCAGGCAGCACAAGCAGCTGCTGAGGATCTGCACAACCAAGCTGCTGCTGCCATTCCCCAGGACAGCAGCCTGGCACAGACACTCGCATCTGCTGAGAAAGATCACGTGTTGGCTGCCACAGCCGGTACCACAACAGACATTCCTGTCGCAGATGGGCAATCACCTGCTGCTGTAAAAGCAGAATCAACTGCTGCACAAGCAGGTTCTGTTGATGCTGTGGACCCTAAAGCTGCTGGCAGGATGGCTGATGCTGATGATGGTGCCCATGTCAGCAGAGACGCCAGCCCAATTGCTGCTCCTCAAGCTTCAGTCAGAAGCAAGCTTGCATCCTCAGGCGTGACTGTTGTGCGCAGCAACCCTCGCTTTGCCAGCAAGCTCCCTAGGGAGGAGTCTGATGCAGTCCAGTCAGGCGATGCTCAGGAGACAGCAGCTGCTGCCAAAGGTGCAAGATCTTGTCTTCATGTGTGATGCTGCTGCAAGTCAGCGGTCGAAGTACATCACCAGTTCACAGTGATGCAAGGGTGTAGCAGAAAAGAAACAGCACATGCTGCATAATGCTCTCGTTTTGGGTTCGTGCATGGCGTGCTGTGTGTTGTGATCAGCAAATCCAGACCATTTCTGTGCTTCTTCTCAATTGTGTACTTCTATATCTAGCAATGGTCCCCAGTGCAGACTGTTCTGAGCAGCTCATTTAGCCGTGCTGCAATGCCATGTCTTCTTCCCGCAGGCAATGATGCAGCTGTACAAAGCTCAGCTGGTGAGTCCATTGAGCAGGAGGCTGTAACGCAGCCTGCTGAGCAAGAGCAGCATGCTGCACATGCGACTGCCTTGAGCCTGGAAGCTGTGATTGAAGCTCAGAACGCTCTGCTTCAAGAGCGGCAGCACCAACATAAGCCCAATATGACTGAGGAGGAGAAGAAGGCGCACAGACGCAGGTCAGATCTGTGACAGCCTGCCTGTTTGTGGGTGCTGCCTATGTCCTCTGGCATCCTGATTGCAAGGGAAAGGAGAGCTGATGCTTGTCTGCACCTCATCCTGAGGCTGCACACTCCCTGCGCTTTCTGCATCGTTTGCGCATGTATAGTCGCCACAGGCCTCACTGTGAAGAATAGCAGAGCCTCAAACCATGAACGGCACTTGCTGACAGGGCTGGCAGTACCACTGTGTCTGTGTTGCACACACGCAATGACATCTTTGATCCTTGTGCACGCGCACCAGCTGACCATGACTCAGTGGTTGTGTGTCACGTACTCTGTGTGAATGTCTCTGTGATACTGCGTTGCAATGCAGTGTGCTGAAAAGCAACACTTTGTTAAATCTTGCTGCACTCAAATGTGAGTGCAGGCTGATGAGGCAGATGCTAGAAGCCAAGCAGAAGAGTGAAGAAGATGCAGAGGAACAGAGACGCAAGGAGCAGCAGTCAGCACTGGCCAAGTACCGGCAAGCTTTTGCAAGTGATGCTGAGGTGTGTGCAACCTGTGTATGTGTGTGAGACAGGGACTGAAACATGCACGTGATCGAGAAGGCATGTGCTGCTTTCCTGCCAATTTGGTCTGGTGATGTACCAGTGCGATGTTCTGGGGCTATGCTTGTGGCAACATGTGACATAAATAGCCGAACCGCTGCAGAATTTCTGTATATAAATATATCAGGCCGCTTTTTGCACAGGCTTTGCTCCTCAAATCTTCCTGTGTCAAAAAGTTGACACAAAGATTTTGTTGAATAGATGCATCAGATGTACAGCATTTTGAGATCACCTGAATCATTCAAGTTATTTATTTTATTTCAGGAGGAGGTGATTCACATGAAGCTGGAAGATGATGAGGAATATGAAGCGCCAGAACCAGGGGAGATAGTTGATGAGCCAGAGGAGAAGCCAGTGTCAGGGCCAGTCCTAAGCGCCCCGCCCCCCTCCCCTTTGCCTTCTCTGGAAGCCCTCATCAGACCCAGACAAGATCTGGTGCCTCAGCAGCGTACTTTCCCACTTCCATTCTCAGCTGGGGGCAAGCCAGCTAGTCAATCCAATGATAGAGGTAACGCAAATCTGCTAAACATGCGGCCAGATTTTCCAGTGGATGCGCTGTCAATAAGCTGTATTGGTTGCAGTGCTGCTGTACTCTTGTAAAGTGCAATTTCACTATGTTCAGCTCTGTTGTGCAAGAGTTGCTCGTACGCCCAAAGTCTGCCTGCCAAAAAGGTGTGGACAGCATTTGAGGCGTCAAAGTATAAGCTCACCAAGCTTTATACACAATGGGAGGTCTTCTGTCTAGATCAGCATTGATTTCTTTGCGCATCAAACCTGATGTTTGAGCTTTGCTACTCAGGTGCCAAGCCTAGCACTGCCACTTCTTCAGATGACAATGATAGTGAACATATGGAGGGCAGGTCCAGAAAGGATAGCCATAAACGTAGGCGCGCTCGTAGGCGAAGCAGAAGCTCAAGCAGTGACAGCAATGCTTCATCCAGCAGAAGCAAAGACCGCAAGCGTAAGCGGCGAAGCAGACATTCTTCTCGCAGCAAGAAATCAAGTGAAGGAAAGCACAGGTCAAGGCACAAGCGACGACGCCGATCAAAGTCGTCCAGCCATGACAGAAGTTCTTCACATTCCCCTGCAAAAAGAAGCAGACATAGGGGCAGTGACAATGCAGAGGACATGGTGGACGGCAGTGCTGATGCATTGCGGGCCAAAGTCAGAGCAATGCTAGGGCACTTGTAGACCATTGTATGCATCTGTGCAGACTTCTGCATATGTGCAAGTTCAAGTCTGAGTTGATTGTATGCCAGGATATGAGTAGCACCCTCTAATTACAAGAAACGTTCCATCAGCATTGGCCACATAGACGCCTGGAGGGTCCACAGGCCTGCAAAATTTTGTCGCCGTGATCAATTCTCTGCATGGTGGAGGATGACACCGAAGACACTCTCTGCATGGTGGCAGTGGCCGAGGGCACGTGTCAAGCAAGCGCTCGATTGCAGCTGATTTAGAGTTCACGCAGGAGCCAAAGACTTTGACACGTAGCGTCCGCTTTGAATTTCAATTTGACATCTGGCAGCGAGAATGCTCCTGGCCGAGATTTTGCGCCAATACTCTTTGCTTGTGCGTCAGCCGCCAAGAGACACCGACGTCACGTATACACAGGCTATGTATTTGAAACCTTCTTGCGCTGCGAAGACTGAGCAGTTTCTGAACTAGACTGACAGACCGCCCAAGCCTGCCGCGCGCAAGCCAGGATGCTGCTCAGCTGGTTGAGCTCATTGACAGCCGTGTTGTTGCTTAGCGCACAGCTGCTGCCGGCGACCGCCAGTATGGCAGCCGTAGACGGCGAGATGCGAGATATCACAGCGAAGGACTTCAAGGCTCTTGCTCTAGCAGCTTCCTCGCCGCATGGCAGCAAGCGTGCCCTGCTACAAAGCACAGCTTTTAGCCAGGACTTCTTCAACATTCTGGAACCCATACTGGTTGGAAACACAGGTGAGGCTATGTGCACCGTAGCTACCAGTGCCTCTGCCACCATGTGTTTTGCTTAAGATTGACGCCGTGCGCACTTCATATCTGGCTGCCACAGTGGTAATGTGAATGCGCGTGTTCGTGCAGATAGCGCATCGCAAGCCATCGCGACAGCAAGCGCAGCAGGCGATACCACAGCCATCGCCAACGCCTTCTCGTTATCGTTTGCTTTCGGCTATGCCGTTCCTGCCGCCTACGCAGCGGCCGCTGCAATACAACTCGGGAGCCCCAACACCTGCAGCAATTATGCTGCAGCCGCCTACATATCTGCTCTGACCAACGCCATCGCCATATCCAATACTGAAGCAGCAGCTCAGGCCATCTATGCAGCATTCACGTTGGGATGGTAAGAGTCTTATTGAATCTTGATTTTGATAAATTGTCTATGGATGCTTGCACCATTAGCAGTCTGCGATGGTCAAATGGCCAAAGTGCAACAAGTAGCAGCATTCATCTGGTCCATCATCGCAAATTGTACTGACCATTCACTCTGAGTCAGTTGGACAGTGTTAAACAATAATAAACGTTATTGATTTGCTGCTGTTTGCTGCAGCTCCATCTCCAATACTGCAGCACTGGCTGTGGCTAATGCAATAGCAGACAATGGCTGTGGCCAAGTTCAAGGCATCCTCACAAGTAAGTACAACATGCTTACCCAAAATGCTGCCCCTTCCATATTTCTATGGTACTGGCCAAGCAAAAGTGCACAGTGCAGTGACTGCAGTGATTGTTATGCTGGCATGCATACAGAGACCGTTACAAGCTCACATCTGTGCATGGCTGTCTCTGTGCATGTATGTCTCTGAAAGCGTTGCAATGCCTTCCTGTGCTGATGCAACTTGTGCAAAAGTTCACAGTACCTGTATCACACATCTGTACAATGTCTCTGCTGCAAGTGACTGTGTCACACACACAAACATCCATGCAGTGCCAGACAGTTAGAAAGGCAAAGAACCTCACAGTGAGAAAGGTAAAAAATGTACGCCTTGCAGTAGCACTGACAATGATGCTGGCAAAGTGATTGTTCACACATGCAATTGTATGCCTGCCATTTCTGCATTTGCAAACAGTGTCCCTGCTTCATAGCGCATTGAACTACTGCAGTGACAATGCTGCAGGAGCCCAGAGTATTGCCTACTATGCCGGAGAGAGCAGTACCTTTGCCTTTGCAGCAGCTCAGGCTGACAGCATCAGCACTTGTCTTCTGGCAGCTTCTACATCAGCTGACTCAACTGTACAGGTGAGCCGCTGCACTGCTTTGGCATGATACCATTAAATGTATTGCCAGCAGGGCAATCATAAGCCACATTGTGGTTCACATTGCAAACCTTTGCTATGCTGTTCGTATTCAATGCTGCACTGCTTATACTACAGAACAGGTGACAACCCACATGCTGTGTGACTGACTGTGCCAGTGAATCCTCTGTGACCTTTATCAAATGTGCATTTGTTGGTTTGGTCAAACTGTGATGCTTGGACACATGTCACATGACCAGGCACTGCAGCAGGATACCACCCATGACGACTGCTGTTCAGAATCCAACAGCTGTGAACAATTTGAGGTACACTTGAGCAGCCTGGTCAAGTGGTGATCAAGACCACCGTGATCAACTTGCGTGTGTGCTTCACAGGCGCTTGCCACAGCTCTGGCTGCAGGCAATGCCCAAGCAGCTGGACAGGCATATGCAGCAGCCCTGCAGAAGGGAGGCAGTGCAGCAGCAGCTGCTACCACAGTCATTGCAACCGCTATTGCTACTGCCAACTGTAACGGCGTCATCAGCACTGCAATTGCAAGTAAGCCCTGTTAACATTGTTTCTGATGCACCATCATTCAAAACAGGTGTACTTACTGAAGCATGCACCATCATTGATGCACAATTGCTGCAGTTTGCATTCAGCAATCTCATGCGTAATCTTAGGGCCCAAAATAAAAGCTCAAAGAGCTTGCAAGCTGACACAAGAGCCAACCTTGCTGTGCTTGCCTTGATATGTCTGGTTGATGTGCAGCTGCCAAGGCAACTGCATCTGGACCCTTTGCAACAGCCAGCGCAAATGCCAAGGCTGTGGCCACATGCGCTGCTAGCCCTGTCATTGCTCCAGGTCAGTCCTGTCGTCCCCCTTTGTACATCTGTCTGCTCATGCCGGGTGACGCTGTGCCGTGCATTGCTGTAGCTGCTGCTGTGCAATCACTCGTTGTGATCCTATAAAAGGAGGATGTGACCACACAAGCCATTGATTGCATTGATTGCACTGCATGCCCACCACATAGGCTCATGCAGTGCTTGCTTGGCTGTGATCATTCCTCTGGTCAACATTGTCTGCACTCTGCTGTCCCTAGAAAATGCTATCCCTTGATGCTGTGCTGTGCTGTGCTGTGCTGTGCTGTGCTGTGCTGTGCTGTGCTGTGCTGTGCTGTGCTGTGCTGTGCTGTGCTGTGACATCCAAGTTGGCCTCTGCAGGTGCTCCTGCTGCACCAGCCAGTGCAGCCACACAGGTCATTCCCATTGTGTCTGCACCTGCTTCAACCTCCAGCGCCTCTGCTAGTGCTGGTAAGCTGACTTGCTGACCACTCAAAAATCTCTGTGTTACTTGCCATGAGCAAGTATACTGCGCAGCTGCAATCTCCGGAGGGATGTGCTGCAGCTGGTTTGTGCGGTTGCTTTTAATATGCTGCGTTGCTGCTATGCTTGGGACAAAATTGCAGCCGTTGTACTCATGTGGCTGCTCTGTGTTGCAGTCCTGATTTGAGCAAGTCTTGATGCGTGCAAGCTGTGCTTGTTGAGTCTGCTGTGACTAAGTGTTAGTGCTGCAAGGTACAGGTTGCACATCAAGAAGGCATCACGAGTTGGAGTGATGCCCTGAGATTGCAATCAACACAATGTCGTGGTTTCTGTTGTCTTTCAAGGTTTCTAGGCATGATCACATCAGGCCAAACAATGGATATGTAATGCGCACTATGGGTACAACTGCAGCGTCTGCTGCTGTCCTTTCATTACTGACTTTGTTGTATTTGGGATTGCAGAGGCAACAACACTGTTCCAGAATGCATCCCCTGCACCCCCCTTGGCCCCAGGAGGTGCCCCACCCCCCAAGGTACGCATTTGTCTTCCTTCACAGCATAAAATCTCTCTGTGTCACACCCCACCCAAGTGTTCCAATCTGTGAGTTGGACAATCTTTGCATTTGCATCTCCCGGGCCATGTATTGGATAATATTTTCAATGCTCTAGCAGCACGCCTCTGTTTCAGCATTCTGAAAGTGCATCTGATGACTTGCTGACTGACTTTCTAGTAAGACCGGTTGTCTTTGTGTATTATTGCAATGATCAAATACAGCGGTAAAGCATACATGGCTGATGTTTGCAGAGTGATGTTCCAGTGCCATCAACTCCACCCGGTACAACTCCTGGCAGATCTCCTGTAGTGCCCCTTGCCCCTGCCACTGGCAGCCCTACTGCCCTGGCCCCTGCCCCATCCTCCGCATCATCCAGCCCTGGGGCATCTGGCAGCAGCCCTGCCCAGGCCCCAGCAACACTCACTCCCACCAACTCAGTGTCTGGTCCCACACCCGGTGCTAGCAGTGGCAGCAACTCAGCTGGTGCAGTACCTCCTAGCACTGGCGGTGGCAGCAGTGGCAGTGGCAGCGCAAACGGCTCCAGCCCTAGCTCTAGCGGTGGCAATGGCTTTGCCAGTGGACCAAGCCCCAGCTCTGTTGGTGGTGGTGGAGGTGCCACAAGTACACCTGGCAGCAATGAGCCCTCAGCACCTGCTCCGGCACCTGGTGACTCATCAAGTGTGATGTCAGACAGTGGAGCTGAGCCCACCCCTCCTACCCCTACCCCTACTCCTACCTCTGGATCTGCTCCTAGTCTGTATTCCAGCCTCAATGCCAGTCCTGAATCCAGCCCCAGCTATAGCCCAAGCTACAGCAGTCCAAACTATAGTCCCAGCTACACTCCAAGTCCCACTTATGACTCCAGTTCTGAACAAAGTCCTACTTACAGTCCAAGCTACGATGCTAGCCCCATGTACAGCCCTCAATACACTCCTAGCCCTAGCTACAATCAAGATTACAGTCCAAACCCTGAGTCAAGCCCTACTCCTAGCCCTAGCTACAGTCAAAATTACAGTCCAAGTCCTAAGTCAAGCCCTACTCCTAGCCCTAGTTACAATCAAAGTTACAGTCCAAGCCCTGAGTCAAGCCCCACTCCCAGCCCTACTGGAAGTCCGACATATACTCCCAGTCCTACCAGCAGTCCAAGCCCAGCGCAAGCACCATATGGGGGTTAGTGAGCATCTGACCAAGCGGGTTGTACATAGCAAGGTCCCTTTCTTACTATATATAAAGCCTCGACGTTAAGCCCATCTATCAGCCTAGTCAGCCAGTGATCTGTGCAACTATCAAACCCTAGCGGTTGAGTTCCCTCAGCGTTGTCTCTAATATCGTAGTCTTGCAGAGTAGCAAGGCTTGAAATGCATTCAGCATTGGAATGTTTCCCATGTTCATTTTTGGATGTGCTCAGGTGGTGCGCACTGACTCTCCAGCCTGGAAACTGACTGGTACCACCAGCCAGTAGAATTGTCATTAAATTGACCATTCAATGCAGTGTGTCAACGTTGCAATGGAGCTTTTAAATATCCAATCTACTTCATTCAAAGTTCACTGCTAGAGTCACCTGTAGATGCATGATATGAATACCGAGAGTTGCTCAAACTCAAGCTGTAGCTTAACTGCTGCCGTAAGCTTCTTGAAGGCAGTGCAGGGTCTCCCAAAGGGGCAAAGTCAAGGTATTGAAGAGTCAGCAGCTTAACACTCCCAGACTTTGCACCTAATTTTGTTTGTGCTGCATCTCCTGCCAAAGTCTTGCCAACCACTAAACTAGCTGCATGTCTCATAGGGTGCACATCTCTTCTGGATGCTTGCCACAAAAGCTCCATCAAAGTCTTCAGCATTGCCAAGAAAGAAGCAACAATTGCTGCCACAAAGAGGTTGTTAGACAAGAAAATACCGTGACTGGGACTGTTGCCTAAGGAAAACAAAACAGAGTTCAAAATGACTGTGGGCAGACTCTGTAAACAAGCAGCTATCAAGTTGTGCATGCCTGCATAGTTTTCAAGATCTACCCAACTCAGGCCAACATAGTTGACGCTGTCCAAGCAGCAGTGCAATCTAGAAGCAAAAACAAATCTGTGATGCAACCATTGAAGCCCAGGAGGACCCACAACACGCTTTGTGAACATGAATACCTGTCTTATGAATGTACACGTATCCAGAAGCAACACTACAGGGATCATCAGTGGGCTGCACAGCAGAGCAATGTCCCTACTAGAAATGACAAGCGTACGCCAGTTTCAGACAGGTCATACTGCAAGTCAAATAGCCTGTAGATACCGTGAAAGGCAACAATCACGCCAGTTATTGCAAAATGAACCAGGAAAATGGCTGTAAGTGCAGCAGCAGGCCACTTGCCCCACACCTGAGCCAACACAATTATGCTTGTAATCAAGTCATAGTAGTAAAAGGCAAGACCACCTAGCCCATTGCACACCTCATACAAAGCCTCGAAAGCTTGACAAACATGCAGCACATGCCGCCACAGTACAGAGTGGACTGAGCCATGCAGCTGACGCCCTTGTAGGCACACATAGACGCCCAAAACAAACAAGCAACTCCCCAGAAAACTCAGCCAAACACTGAGCAAAACATGGCTTGAGTCATCATTTGCGCAGATGTCCTTCACAGAGGTCAATTGGTTGTTGGTGTCTTGCACAAGGTATCCAAGTGTCCACTGACTCACAGCTGTGTCTTCTTGCAGCCAGGAAGAAATGTTGACGTCATCAAAGTCGTCATCGACATTGTAATTGAAGTTGTTCTCATAACTCTCCCATTTATTTCGTGCGACTGGCAACAGCTTTGCTTGTTGACCTGTGACATCTAAGTCATATAAATTCATTTGCAGGCACAACTGCTGTCTCCAGCCTGTCAAATCCACCGACCTTGGCCAAACTTCACCCACATCCAGAACAGAAACATGCGACAAAAGGTTTCCTTCTCGGAGCCAAGATAGTGGCAATGTTCCTGTCAGTTGGTTGTTACTCAAGTCCAATAGTGTCAACTTACTCAGGGTACCTTGGACATCTGGTAGGCTGCCAGAAATGTGGTTGCTTGACAATGATACTGCTTGCAGAGGAGCTGAGCTGCTCCAAAACATTTCCAAGCTTCCATTGAGTTTGCAATCATTTAGGTCTAGACCAGCTAAAGCTGAATTGTTGAAAGCAGGAATGCTCCCTTGTAGATTGGAGCTGCCAAGATTCAATAACTGCAAATGTGGGAAATACTGAGAGAAACCCCAGCTGGCAGGTATGGTGCCGCCAATGGAGGTGTTAACTATGACCATTTCATGTAAATTGGGAAATGCACCAGGGGAAGCCCAAGACTCTGGCAGAGTTCCTGCCAGTTGTAAATTGTCTTCAAAATACAAAACCTGGAGCTTTTGGAAGCCATGTGGGCTGCCCCAATCAGCAGGCAGGCCCCCTGTGACATTTGCCGAGGAAATTTCCAGGTAAGACAACTGCTCGAAAGCACCAGGAACACCCCAGGCAGCTGGCAGTTCACCAGAGAACGAGTTGTTGCTAAGGGTCAACTGTTGCAGCTGCTCCATTGATGCCAACCCAACAGGTAGTGCGCCGCTGAGGCTGTTGTAAGACACATCAAGTGTTTGCAGAAGGCTTGGCCAGGACGTTCCAGGAGACAGCACGCCAGAAAATAAGTTGGAAGACACATCCAGTGACAACAGCATTGGTGGCCAACTGATTGGGAGAGTGCCTGTCAGTTGACATGCGCTTAGGTCAAGGTAGGTCAATGCTCTGAAGGCACCTGGTTGATACCAAGATGCCGGCACTGGTCCTGCAGCAGAAGGTTAGATGGCTTGCTTCCAAGCCTTGACAGTGTGCACAACCCATGTCGAGGTCATTGCTGCCTGCCTGGTTGACATTATAATGTAATTACAGCATTTGAGCATGAGCTGCAATAGCACAAGAAGTCATCAAATGACAGCCACTGTGTGACATAAGAAGCAGATGAGTCATCAAATGACAGCCACTGTGTGCCACACAAAGCAGGTGTGTCATCGTAACAGCCACTGTGTGACACAAGAAGCAGCCAAGAGTGGTCATGGTCTTTGTCATGTGAGCACATGATCTTTAGTGACTGCTCACTCATGGCATCAGTTGAAGATTGGCCAAAGACTGTCAAGTATGTGCATGCCGGTTCACATGGACAGCAGGTGCACTCTGTACACGATCATCATGGCATGGTCCAGATACTGATAAGGTGAGTGTGTGGTACAACTGTGTGTACCTGTAAAGGAGCCTCCAAGGATCAAATACTGCAGGCTTTCGAAGGCGTCTGGGTGACCCCATTCTGTTGGCAGGGATCCTGACAATGATGTGCTGTCAAGTGCACTTAGGCCAATCATCAAGGAGTTGAGGACCGGAAAGGATCCGTTGTTTGCCCATGCAGTTGGCAGCCTGCCCGTTTGGAAGGGCAGATCAGCCAGAGTGAGGTCTGTCAGAAGGGGAAATGCTTCAGCACCAGCCCAGCTATCTGGTAGAGTGCCTGCAAGCATCAGCAGAATGCTCAGATGCACACACACACATCAACAAGCCCAAATGCAGGGCTGAGCCAATGTTAACAACCAGAAAGCTGCATCAGCTAGAGGTTGCAACCACAAGTCTGTGCCTTTATGTTGTATTTGCCTGACTCACCTTGAATGCATAGAGTCATGTGAAATGATCAAACAAGTCTATCATGACTGATCAGCTCTGCTGCATCTGCCAAAGATCATGCTTCCCTAAGGACAGAGGTCACAATTGTTGGCTTGCAACGGCATCAGCAGTCTCATTGACTGAAATATGCCGACCTTTCGAATTTGAGGGGGCAAGATGGAGGGCATGTAGGAGTCTAGGTGGAAGGCAGGTGAGGTTCGCTTGGGGGGAGAAAAATAAGAGAGGATCAGCGAGGTGTTTTATGTTGTGCATTGTATCGCAATTTACCAACAGCAGTAAAGCAACTCTGTGTGTGCATGTAATACATGCCACTGACTACTTGCATGTAGTTTGCTCATATGCAAGCATACCAGCAAATGGTGTTTTGACCAACTGTGGCCAAGCTGTCTAGTTTGCCAGCTGGTATGAATGTGGTCCACAACATACAATACAGCAGTTGACAGGCATGCACCAAGAGCCCCCAAAGGCAAGACTCCATGCTGATATGGCAAGACTCCACGCTGATGTGGCAAGACTCCATGCTGATGTGGCAAGAATGCAAAAGCGCGACTGCACGTTACTACAAGATTGCAGCCTGCAGAAGCCTACCCGTGATGCTCAGGTTGGTGATGCTCAATGATGTGAGCGCTGCGAATGCTGTTGGGCTGCTCCATGCCTCTGGCAAGGAACCTGCCAATGGGGCCACACCAGGCGAAAGGAGAGGTCCTAGGGCTAAGGAATCCAAGGCAGGAAAGGAGCCATTTTTACCCCAGGATGGAGGCAAGGAGCCAGACAAATTGGATAGATCCAAAGTGAGGCTTGTCAGTGCTGGAAAAGATCCTGGCTCTGCCCAGGATTCTGGCAATGTACCTGCCAAAGGAAGTGTGTCAGTGGGTACTGTGTGATGCATGTATGGTGTCATGCTACAGAATGCATGTGAGCACAAGGGGACAGCTGTGCTTGATGCGAGCGGCTGTTGCACATCTTACAGCATTGACTCCAGGCATCCTCTTTCATTGTAAAGCATGCAGTGTCAGGAGGTCATGTTTGACTGACTGTTCAGGCGCCCCATTTCATCTCAGCAAGTGCAATGCCCTGATGTTGCTACTGAAAATGCATGTGTGCAGCAAACTTTTCATCATCATCATCAACTGATGTTATTGACAAGTGGCTGAGCCTAACTTGCAAACTTGTCAGGGGGCACCTGAGATACTGCAGTTTGTGAGGGTGAGCGTTGACAAATTCTGGAACACATTTGAGCGGCCCCACTCTGGCGGGAGAGTACCAGAGAAATTGCTGTTGGCTAATTCCAAGAGCATCAAATCCGAGAGCGTGCCGTTAGAACCCCAGCTGGCTGGCACAGTTCCATTCAGGAGAGGGCCCCCTCGTTTGAGGGAGGATAGGGCAGGAAAGCTGCCAGCCTCTTCCCATGCAAGCGGTATTGTACCTACGCAGATGCGCATCTTTTATGGGATTTGCAGCTGCCTTTGGAGCAATTCCTTGAGTCAGACATAAGCATGTGCTTACGGTAAGTACATCATATGGACACATGCCATTTTGATGGTAAAGATACTGGACTGAACCATCTGCCAAGCATGCTTACAAGGGTGCTGCACCCATGTGCTGCACCCATATGCTGCACCCATATGCTGCAGCAGCATATGTGTGCTAGGCACAGAAAAAGAAAGAAAGATTTACGCTTTTCAGCAATCATACAGGGAGCCTCCTAAGGCGGCAGCCCGGAGCTATGACCATAGGCCATAGCCCAACGGGATGCTAAGCACACATGTACAGTCTCACCTGCAATGTTGACATGGTTGAGATGTAGGACTTGGAGTTGCTGGAACGCCCCACTTTGGCCCCATGCTGCTGGGAGTGAGCCTGACAGCTGCGTCATGCTGAAGTCCATTGTCTGAAGCTGAGGCAGCGCCATGTCTTGTGCCCAACTGCTTGGCAAAGTCCCAGCCAGACTGGCTGAGGAAAACTTCATGGCTTGCAATGAAGGAAAGCTGTCATTGGCGGCCCAGGCATCTGGCAGATTTGGCAGATGGCCTGTCAGAGTCAAGCTTGTTAGATTCGTCAGGCAGCCCAGGACCTGCCAGGTGGCTGAAAAGCAGTTGGAGGGCAGCTGTGTGTTGATGGTGTAGCCCTGAGGGCTGTATGCTTGCTGCCAGCCCAGCAGCCTAAGGGTACTGAGCTCACAATCTGGCGCAGATGGACCAGAAGCAGGACTGAGAGCTGAGGCCAATGCTGGTGTAGATGCAGATGGTGCATTTGGGCTCTGACTGCTGGTGCTGGTGCTGGGAGATGATGCTGTGGCGCAGCAAGCTATGCTGTAGAAGGAGACAGACAGCAGGACTTGAACAGCAGGCAAGCGCCTTGCGGATGTTTTCATGGCTTCAACCCTGCATACACAGCACTCAGCACTGAGGTAGTCTGGCACTGCTCCATGTATCAGGTGGTGCAGAACTGTCAAATGTACTCTTGCCAGCAGACCTGGTTTGTGAGAGCTGCTGTATTGGCAGGTTCTGGTCCAAGGCAACAACAAATTAGTACTGGGTGTAAGGACATGTCTGATACGAGCAGGCTGCTTGCACCAAGGCAAGCTTGCAGACTGCAGGTTGGGTCATGACAGAGGCTGGCAGTGCGTTGTCCTGAGTAGCTGGCAGGCGAAAGTACCGAGGCGGTGGTCTCAAAGGCGATTCTCTCTCAGATGCCTCTAGCTACGAGGGAGCGCAGACACGCTCTCTTACGTGCCTCACGCTGTCTTAGGCTCGAACACATGAAGTAGCGCTGGTCTTTGGACCTTTCAAGCTTTGACGGTGGCGGGCTGTCCGCCGCTTGCCAGTTCTGTACTGTATTGGAAGACTTCTGAAAACGTAAGTTGGAGAATTCTAAGAATTGAATTCTTGTATGAATGAAAGCGATGTTGCCGGTGAGGACTATCCTAGGATATGGAAGATGCCTGAAACGGAAGGAAGATGCCTGAAGCGGTCCAGCACTATTGCTCTTCATCAGCTCTAACCTCACTGTGAGGATGACGTGTGCTCTTTGCAGTTTGCGCACTTTCCCACTGTTTCTCTACGTTGGCTAGATTTGAATTCCGAACGTACCCACTGGACCCCAAACTGGCAATCGGGTGCTAACAAGCTTTACTGTGGCTCAGCCATTTTACATGGGCGGGATTTGTTTTTTGCCAATTGAGGCGGCCATGGCCTTCTGCCGATTTAGATGCGCATGGCCTCCTGCCGATTTAAGAAGCATGGCCTCTGCCTGCGTCGGCTGTCGAACCCTGACAGCTTGCAAGTTGTCACTGAATGTCTCGTGATTGTTTTCCAAATTGGCCGACCATCAGCACTGTCAATGAGTTTTGAGCATGTGCTTGCCTAAAAACAGAACCAAATCACCCCTCAGAGGTTCTGACAGCGACGACGTCATCTCTCTGACATTGTGCAAGCTTAAGCTCGACACTTTGCAGATCAGTTTTTGCTGCTCTGAATCTTATGAATCAAGCGTGATTTGGCATGGGTAAAAGTTATTGGCAACACTTTCTTTAGACTGTCATTGCCACTGAACGTCCTAAGACTGCTTGAACAGATGCATGTAGAATATAAGTTCTGCAAAAATTGTCAGCATGACTACTAGCACAATTGTGCTGAACATTCCTGAAACCTGACAAACTCAAACCTAACAAACCAAATGTTGCTGCACTCTTGACTTCATTGCTGAGGTGAAGGTGACTGACAATCTACACAATTGGACTCATTACCAACAAAAGCTACCACTGATATCAAATCAGCATAGCTTGACATTGTGTGATGCTACGTAACTACACTACCAGAACATGTCCAGAACCTGCAAGTACTGCATTGCATGCCTTGTTGGGCTGATTATCATGACAGCTGCTGCTGTGCGAACAAAACACAGCATGCATGCAATACTGAGATGCTTCACCAGCATGCATTCACACTGGAACCATACTCATGGAGCAATGAAGTCTAGCCCATGTCCTATGCTCTGACTGTTGGCAGAGGAGGTCAGGGGGGCCAGAGTCTCCCAGACATTAGCACTGGTGTCAACACAGTCCTGCGCTGCCGGGTTGTCTCCTGTCCAGTCAGGAAACTCTGCAAGCGAGCCTGAGGCTGCACGGCCTAAGCTGAAGGTGTCCTCGGTGTCACCAGAGTCTGAGCCGGCTGCTTCGCTCTCCTTGACGGTGTCCAGGGACCTGCCTTGCATCAATGGCATGCCTGCAATGCACACATAGCCCTTGCAGGCAGCAAAGAAAAGAAAAGAAACCAATACACCTTTCAATTGTCATTTTGAAAGAAAAGCCCCAGGGTGAGGTATATTGGGCTTCCCTGTGGCTGCCTTTGCAACAATGCCTTGCCGGCAACGTCTTGCACAATGCAAAAAGCTTTTGCTGCTAGCAAGCCGTGGCTCACGGCACCAAGTGCATGCAGAGATTGTCTTGATTCTCTTGTGAATCAAGTCCCACTGTTGAGACAGTCATATAATGTGGGTGTACATGCTTTGGGGTCAGACACATGGTAAGTTGATTCCTTGATGTGCACGCTATCATGTGAATGAAATCAAGTGCATTGCAATGTGACATTTTGGGACAAGTACCTTGCAAGTACGATCAATCCAGTTGCTTGCTGATTTTAACAGGTCATGGGCCCTCACGCATTGTGAGGAACGACAAGCTCTATGTCATGACCAGGATCAGCCTGATCTGTCCATTACAGACATCTGTCTCAAGGTGCAAACTGCAAGCAGCAGGCAAAGCAACTTGTAGACAATTGACAGTGTATGAAGATAGCGCTCACACAGAGCCGCTATCCTCATGTCCTGCCACCTGTCTACAATTTGCTTCGCCTGCTGCTTGCAGTTACCACCTTGAGCCAGACAGTACTGGGATTTCAGACCAGCTTTAGCCGGACAGTATTGGGACTTCAGATTCCAGTGCTGGGACCAGGCAAAGCAGAGGGTAAGGTACCTGAGGGGCCAGACATGGGGGCGCCGATGCTTCGCAGGTCTTCAGAGCTGTAGGCCCGCCCACTGTTGACCAGCATGTTGAGAGCAGGATTGCTGCTGTTGCCCCCTTTACTGTCCAGGTTGTCCTCAGAGGGGGCGCTCTCCATGCCTGCCGCCAGCAAAGCATGGTCAGAGAAGCTACTAGACTACTTTACGCTTCCCAGCGATCATAAAGGCAGGCTCCAAAGGCAGCAGCCCAGAATGGCTACTAGACTTAAGCATATGCGGCAGTGGCTAGATACCCAGCAAACACAAGGCAGACAGAATAGTTGGCAGGATTGAGCTGTGACCATACGCTGCCAGTTCCCCTGTTTGGGGGTGCTCTCAGAGGTTTTAATGCAAGTGCCTGCAGGTTCACATTGGAGATACATTGCAAGAGAAGCATGTCTGACTGGCAGAACTCAGCCTGCTTGGTGGTACATGCCATTCTGTGGCAGGCTTCATATGAGATGGAACAGTGTCTGTGAGCTGCAGGTGTCTCAAAGAAAACCACCTCTCCAAGAGCATCTGTAACTACGTCAAGCCTGATCAGGCAGCTTTGACCACAGCTGGGAAACCAGTGAGATGCTTTGCAAAGCAGGGTTCATGTGCACCAAGTCTGCGTGTTGATGTTTGGAGTACATGTACAGCCCATGCATTTGCAAGAGGTCACACATACTGGTTTCGCCAGCGCAACCTTCACATGCTCCTGTCACTGTATGTCAAACATAGCAAGAGAAGCGCACACAAGAGCTGATGCCCCCTCACGAGGTAGGGCCTTAGCCTCGGTGGGAATGTAAATTCTTGCTGGCAACCATCGGGATGTGCCATGTACATTAGGCCAAACAAGACTAAACAAAAAGAGATGCGCATGTAGGTGCTGACCAAGTGCAGTCAAGTGCAGCCAGCTGGGGATGCGAGTGGTGATGCGCTGGCCGTTGGTATGCAGGGCCCGGGGCACATGGTGCCAGGGCTGCCCCCTCCCACTGGTTGTGCTGTCCCCACTGCCCATGCCCACACTGCTGCTGCGGCCCAGCCGGGGACTGGAGATGCCCTCTGCAGTGTTGCTGGGCTGGCTGCCTGTCTGTCGCCTCAGAGGTGAGGCCCCTGCAATGCAAGAGTAGTGTGTTTGGCAGTATGCATCGCCGCACAAACCTGCATGCAGTACTGCAAAACTGTGCTGGCACTGGGGATGTGCTTCTGCATAGGACCTTCAACCAGGATCTGCAGTGTTACCCATACCATGCTGTACTGCCCATAGCATGCTGTACTGCCCATAGCATGCTGTACTGCCCATAGCATGCTGTACTGCCCATAGCATGCTGTACTGAGCAGGTACATGGCTTTGGGGGGTGGTGGGTGGGGGGGTGCCCCTGGGGGGCAGCTGGAGGAGGCAGCTGGGGGAATTGTCTGCCAATGCAGGCCTTCAGTACTGTCAGAGGCAGAATCAGCCATGCACACATGATGCCCACCAGAGCTGTGCAAAGCTGCACACACTGACAAACCATACTTTGAATTTTTGTGTGGTTTGCATTGTCGGCGGCAATAATTGATGTTCACCTGTGCGTTCATGAAAAGCACAGAAGTGTCCAGTGAGCCAAACCTAGCTCTATACCCAGACCATGCAAAACTGAATGCAAACGTCAAAGCAAGTCACCTGTGCTTTCAAGCCAGGATGTGTGATGAGTTACAACTGGCTCCACACCCCAGACTGTAAGGTACAAAACGAAAACGAAAACGAAAGTCTCACCTTCAGTCTCGCCGGTAGCAGCAGCGCCCTCCTCAGCAACCCTGGAGGGGGGCTGCCCAGCTTCCCGCCGCTTCTTGGCTTCGTCTTCTCGGGCAAGGCGGCCCTGGTGCTCCAGCTCCCTCAAGCACTTGTCCAGGCACACCTCAATGCCGCAGTTGCTCTTGATGGCCGACAGCTTTGCCCACGTGGACTGCTCACCCTGGGATGCAGTGCAAACATAATCAGGAGAAGAAGGAGAACTTTAAATCTTCAGCCAACCAACTAGGCTGTGCTGGTGAGCTAGGCTTGTCTAGGCACACCTCGATGCCGCAGTTGCTCTTATTGCTGACTGTTTTGCCCAGGTGGACTGCTCACCCTGGAGCGCAGTCATGAATGACATGAGTGAGAAGGAGGAGAATTTTTGCATCTTCAGCCAACCAATATAGTGCATGCATTGCACATCATAAGCATGTGTGGTGCGGTTGCGCTTGATGGCTGAAGGGTTGATGTACCTTTCAGCCTGCAGCTTCCCAAGCATCCCTACATCATGAGTGTATGCAATCCTATCAACCATAACCCATGCAACCATAAATGGTGATCACGATGACCAGAGGCCATTATGGAATGTGCACACAAAGGCAGGCCTCATGCAGCTTCCGCCTGGCACAAAATCAAACACTCCAAGCTGGAAAGGACGGGTCAATGACAGTATGCACATGAGCAACACTCAGGGAAGCTTCAGATACGTCACCCATTGACTGTTCTGCAACCAATGCGAAAGGCGCAGTGTGTTCACATATGATCTGTTTCAGCACAGCTGCGGATTCCAGCATTGAACACAGCTAAACTGGCTGCCAACATGTCGCTTGTGTTGGATCACTCACCCCAAGCTTGAGAGGTCAGATCAGTGTCACTATGCACATCAGCAACACTCAGGGAAGCCCCAGATACGTCACCCAAGGACTGCTGTTCAACTAATGCAAAAGGCGTAGTGTGTCCCTTTCTTTGCATCACTCACCTGGAGACAAGCAATCTGGAGGTCCTTCTTGGAGGGGTTGGTGACAGCCTTCTTGATCTGTGAGTATGTGGAGGGCAGCACCATGGTCACGTCCCCTTCCCAAGGCTGACTCAGCACTTTGAGCCACTTGCTGGGGATCCAGTCTGGCAGCACCTGCTGCAGCTGATTGCACCTGCATCAGCAATAGTAATAATAATAACAACAATAATAAATAACAACAACAATAATAATGATAAAAACGTATACTTGGCCAGCAGGCATCACGTAAGTGCGATGCAAGTCACTTCCCTCCAGACAGGGTTGTTTGAAGAATCAGTGGTGTAACTTGGACTTGTGAATGCGTCAGCATTGAATGACACTCAGCTGCCAAGAAAGGTGAATGTGTCATGCCCATGCCATGCAAGACTTGGCTTGGCAGCATTTGCAATGCTTTGGGGCGGTGAATGCTGAGCTGGGTGGGTGATTACTTGGCTTGGGGAAGACTCAGCACGAGCACTTGTGAAGGTGCATGTGACAGCGTCTTGCAAGACTGCACCTGAGCAAGTGTGACAGGCAATGATGTGGCCTTGCATTTTGGGTTTTGGTGGTCCGGGAGGGGGGGGGGGGAGGTGGGGGTGGCGGTCACTCCACTAGAAGATGACCATGCAGAAAAATATAGGATTGTGCCTGAAGGCGATGTTTGTGATCACCTGTGCTTCCACTCTGTCTCGAGCAGGTTGCCAAGCTTCCTATTGAGCCTGCGCTTCATGTTCAGCGCTGGCACAATGTGAGGGTTGGTCTGACTGACTAGGAAGTAATTGACGTTGAACATCTCTGACAGGGTGCGCATGGGCAGGTCCTCCTCCAAGCTGCCGTCACGCCACCGCCGAGAAGCTTCCTTCTCAGCTTCTGGTGTGTACCTGAGTAATCCAGAGCTTCTGTCACCTCTCAGACAACACCTTGACCCAGGTTCAGGCAACAAGGTGTATGTTGGTCATGACAGCTGATGGGTTTAGGATGGTGCGTATAGGCAGGGTATCAGGGCAGGGCTTGCTTTGTGTAACAACTGACCGTATGCAAGACACAGCGTAAGAGCAGAATGTAGATCAAGGCGCTTGTCATGATGGTGCAAAGTGAGTCTCAATCAAGCACTGCCTGCCTTCAAGTCCAGGGATTGAAAGGAGCTAAATCATTTCCACAATATAGAGACACTTTTTTACAGTCCCCAAACATTTCTCTATTTAGATTTGCAGTGTAGGGATGATGTCTGAAATAAAATAGACGTGTCAGGATTGAACAGAGCCTACTGTCAGCATGATGCTGGCTGAGGGACTTACGAGACGACAGCGCCTTGTTCATTCTTGCTGAGGAGCTCCTGGGGCTTGAAGAGGTAGGGGAACGCTGAGCTGCAAGCCACAGCGCTCCACACCACCACATTGGGCCCTGTCAAGTAGTTGAGCACCCGTGGAGGTTCGTTGGTGTCGGCCGCACATACAGCCACATTCAGCACACGCCCTGAAGCCGGCAGCAGCTGTCAGTGAGTCTCATGCGTCATGAGTGAACATATATATGGTGTGGCATGACATTGCCTGCCTTGCGTGAAGGGTTGCAGTAGTGAAAGACACATTCAATGCAGGACCAATCAGGTACACGCACCAATGAGAAGGCTTGCTTTGGTGCGCGAGAGGGTGCTGCTACTGCAAAGCCAGCACACAACATACACGCTTGCTTCATGCACTGAAACATGGGCAATGGGATTGCGTAAGGTAGCATGTTTTGTTGGCTACATGCGCTTGCATGTGTAAGGGATCAGGGCTAAGAGCATCTATCTGTAATTGGCATTCATGCCTCGTCGATGGACAGCTGACGTACATGCATTGCAGTGCTGTCACCACCTACGACAACACTCATCATATTGTCACGGTGTATTACACTCCCAAAAGTCACTACAGCTTGTTCACCTGACAAGTTGAATGCTTCCAGGAAGGTGAGATCTCCCAGTAGCCTGCGCAAGCGCTTCTGTAACACTTCAATGTCCTGCAGAGTGCCCTTGAGCAAGAAGTGCCGCAGAAACTGGCTGGCTGTGCTGTTGCTGAAAAAGGACAGGTCAAACTCGCTCATGTGCTTGAAGAGGTCTCTCAGCATCTCATCATTTCTGGTTGCAACAATTGCAGCAACTGCAGTCAGTTTGTTGCAGCCAGTCAGTTGTCAAGCTATCTTATGAGCTATCACACAGGCTGAATCTTGTTGCATACCACAGACCACCGTGCCTTGCAGTCAGGGATCTTGGTGATTCATACCTGTCATACAGTACACTTTCCGGGGCTCAACATAATGACATTGCTCTCATTCTGACTGTACACCTGTGTAGATGCTTGAACACAGATACTGCCAGGATCATGCATTCAGACAGTCAAAAGACTACACTTCAAAGCACCAGATTGGGAGCTTGTAACTTGAAAACGCAAAAGACTGAACAGTATATCATGGTGTATGTGCCAGCATCTTTATGTTGCAGATGGTGCACCAATTGCGTTAGACATCAGTCTGCATATATTGAGTCAGATGAGTCAGTCTGCATATATTGAGTCAGACATTACCCACCTATAGAGCCCACACTACTGCCAGCCATGACCCTAGGTAGCAGTCCATGCTGGAACAGTGACTTGCAAACACCCTGCAAGCGAAAAAGCAGAATAAGATGTCTTCAAAAGCAAACAAAGTGACACTTGTACACTGACACTGTGGGCAGGGTAACAGCAATGAACAATCTGCAGGCAGGCTTGCTGTTGTGCACACAAGTACATGTCACCAGCGTGCAGCCTAGCAACATAGCTTATGCGTCACTGCTTATGGATTTTGTTTTTGGAATGTATATGAAGTGGGATTCATGTATTTTTTGCAGTTCATTTAGGCATTGGGATCAAGGCATGTGCTGCTGATGTAAGGGCTGATGGCATACCAGATGGAAAGCCCCCAAGGCTCCCCCACCACTGAGGACAAGTGCAGTGCGGCCAAACGCGTGTCGTGTCAGCTTGATGAATTCCCATTTCTCCTTGAGGGTCATGCTTGGACCATTGTAGTTGGTCAGCATCTGGAGTTGAGTCTTGACTTCATCGATGTATTGCCTGATGGGTTCTGGAACTGCCAGGAAGTGCTCATGCAACTCACTGCAGTGCGCCACTGACAATCAGAGGATGCTGTGTCACTTGTCCGAAATGGCGGCAGCGTATGGTCAGAAGGCACACCTGTTGGTCATGTTTCCCAGATTTCGAAGCAGGTCTTGTCGCAGCGCAAATATGACCTGCTGCAAGTTTCCAGACTGTCGCACCGCCTGGAGGTGCTGCAATCTTTGTTGCAACAGCTTGCGGTCATACAGTCTGGTCTGCTTTCTCCATTCTGCTGTGGTGTCCTTCTGACTCCTTCCCTGTATCTCCGCTAATTCCTTGACAGCAGTACTCCACGAGGAATAATGCGCGGAGGTCTGCATAGCTTTGCGTAGCTGCTTTTGTCGCGCCAGCGCTGGATCCCTCAATTCTTTTATCTTCTCCTTGAGTTTGTTGAAGCCAGCAATCAGCAGTATAGTGACTGCGCATCACACTCACAATGCTAACAAGAGTTTGGTAGTGTGGCTAAAAAATGCCATCAAGTGCAGGGAGCAAACACTTACCAACAATGCCGTGCCATCGTCTCACACGGAAGTATCCCCTGCTCAGCTTACGCAGGCGTAGTGTGCGGGGAGGAGCAGAGAACCATCCCAGGATACCCCAGAGCGACCTTTGGAAATCCACGAAGACAGTATAAACAGATCGACCAAAAAACAATTGCAAGGCTAAAAGTCTCCGGAACGGCTGACTGAGCACGAGCAAGATGCGCCATAGCACAAGCTGGGCAGAAAATGTGGAAAGTTGGCCAGCTCCAGCAGGAGAAGGGCTTGCTTTTACCACTGAGCTGGAGGTTTCACTCATCAGAAGTCACGGCTCACGGCAGTGCAATAACTTATCAAGGAAAGCATCTGCTCGAGTGCTGCCGATACAATGCTGCAGCCATGCTTCGTGGTGTGCAGCGCTTTCGCAACAGCTGAAAGTGTCCCTCTAGAGAGTGTCACACCTGTCACGCATGATTCACATGGCACGTCACATGCTCCAGTGACTGGAGTCCAGTCAGCAATGTGGAGATCACTCAAGCTTGTGTGGAGGCTCATTGTTTTTGACTGTCCAGCGTACAGCCACATCAGGTCACAGCATCTGGAACTCCTGCAGCAATATTGTACCATTGCACTTGCATGCTTTTGTGTGAACCAAATGCATATGGTGGTTTCCTTGGGGAATGCTTTGTCTGTACCCCTACGTAGGAAGCAAAAATCAATTGTATGAATTCAATGAACTGGAATCGCTTGCCGTGTTGGGTCCCAGTCAAGGCCCCAGGACATCAACGTACTGATTGATTGCAATTGATTGATTTATCATAGTTCACTGCAGTTGCAGTCAGCCATAATTTTATCGTCCCGGGACCCCCAAGACATGAGACGATCTCCATGCGCTTCATGTTCACTGGGGCATGGACAATACCTGTATGCAAATACCTATCCGATATGAGATGCTATGCCAAGAACGCATGATGCGCAGGCTTCTCACAAAAGCACTAGAGTCAGAGCTGAGGTATTTGCTAAAACGTGCTCAGATGCGACAACGAGACAAGCCAGCCTGGCAGAACACTTGGTGGCAGAACTCCGAGCAAAATCAGGTGGCTCTGCACACCTTTCCCCGCAGGTCATTAGCGAACGCTCTTGCAGATGCTCCGAGCTGAGGCTCACGCATGTAAAGCTTGAACTAACCGGATGAAGCACATCTATTAGAGCTTTGCTGACTGCATGGCGCAACAAGCAGGAATTGCTCTGTCTACCAAACCTGTAAGCTGGTCAAGGCATGTGAAGCCTCTCGCGCCTGTGAGATTTTCGGCCAGACGGACTAAGTCTATCGCTGTATTTCGGAGTGCGTCATCATCAAAAATGAGTACGATGACAAGACGCAGCACAAGAGACGCACAGACAGCAGTGACTAAAACGATAGATTTGCAAGTAGGACTTCTATACACGGCGCTCGTTTCATGCAGAACAGCTTGAAAGATCGCTGAACAAACAGACAGAAGTATAGCTGCCTGCAGGACAAAATAAAGTTCCTCCGTGATGACCTGACCCACTTGTTTGATGATCAAGGCATTGATCAGTTGGGTTTGTGTGCTTGCCAGCTTGTGTGCTGCCTCCATACAGTCTTATTTTAAAGCGTTGCGTGCAGATCAGCATACGATGACAAAGTCAAATTCGAGGATCCTATCACAAAGTACTCCAGTGTTCAAGGTACAAGTGTGTTGCCCAAACGGGTGTGTCTTGCCTGCCGCTGAGTAGGAAATAATTTGCACACAGGCTATGTCTTCAACATCAAGTTACTGCGGCGGGTGTTTGCGCCAACTTTCCAGCTGCATGACATCAAGCAAACAGCGCCACATGAGCTGACAACCAGGTGGACCATGAGTATGCAGCTGACTTTCAACAAGTACAACCCCTTAAGAAGGTGGTGGGACCCCCAGCTGCTCTTCACTGGCACATCAATAATGGGAATCAATCCATCCTCAGGTAATTTGGCCAGACAATATAGTAGAGACCGCTGACTAGAGATGTACGACACCCTCACAATACCCTGACATGCATGCAAATCAGGCTTGCCAAGCAGCGGCAGCAATGCTAGGTGTGCTGGTGGTTATGATGCTGTCATGCCTTGTCATACTTGAGCTGCTTGTGTGTTGCAAACAGTGCAACACCAGCATGGTGATGGTGGCCTGAAAAGGCTCAGACGTGGCCAAGCATTGACTTTGCACTCACCAACCATGCACTTTTGCAGCATCAGAACATCCTGCATAGCTTCAACACACATGAACTGTGAAGGCAATCAGGGTGTCTCAGCTATGCCACCTGTGCTTGCAGGCTGCTTCAACAGCCACGTTGACACTTGGGATGCAGTCAAGAACCAGAAGTACTTGAGCTTGGAGGCTGTGAGGCATCTCTTAGGACAGCTGCTCACTTTCTCCCAAGCACCCAAGCTTGACACACCTAGCTACACAGTCTTGAAAAAGCCCAGTGGCTATGAAGTCCGCGAGTAAGGCTCACGGTACCCAACATCATACCAAGAGGCTTCAGCACTTGAATGTGTTTGTTCTGTGCACACCTGCTTGCTTGCTGCATGCAATCATATGTCTGCTTGTACCCAGCAGGGCGCAAGCAGTCGATGCCCACCCTGTCTATAGTGGCTTGCTCTCTGAACTGATTTCATGCTGTTGTTGAAAGAGCCGACTTTCCACCTGTATTACAGACTTTAGGAGCCTCAAGATCGTCCATATCAAATTCCCCTCAGTCAAAACAACAATCATTGTTGCTGCCAGCTTGCCAAGTGATGCAGCTTGTTACAGATAATGTAGGTACAGTGGCTTTGTGGTGGCAGAAACCCAGATGGAGCAGGCAAGCTCAGCTGGCAGACAGGCAGCCACAGAACAGCCTCCAAATCGCAGCAGCAGCAATAGCAACAGCAATAGCAGCAGCAGCAGCAATAGCTCATCAGGCGAAGGGAAGTCGGCCTTCATGACGCTAGCTGGATACATCTTTGGCAAGAATGATCGGCAGGAGAAGATGGCGATGACAATGCCTGTCTTCTCGGATAGCTCTGGACGCATGCAGTTCTTCATGGGCTCTGGCAAGGTATGCCATTTGGCCCCAGAACAGCATGTGAAGTCAGACATTCCACGCTGTTGGTCCAAGCTGTTCAGCTGCAAGAGGACGTGTAGTAGTCATGCGTGATGTTCAGCACAACTGTAGTGAGCTCGTAGCCCTGACACTGTGCAGCTACTGGCAAGCAAAGAGGCCATGCAGAGTTAGTCAAACATACAGATTATAAATAGCGCTGTGCAGCATTGCCTGCATGCCATTTCTCCTGCTCATCCAATATATTCACAGCCAAAATGATTTTGGCAACATCAATGTTTGCGTCGCCTGCAGCTTTGTCAAACTGAATGTCCAGCAGGTTCCTCAAGTAGTGTGTTGCCTCAGCTCAGCCTCACAGTATCTCTTATAAGCATGCCAGACTTGTATGATGTAATGCATCATCAAGCTGTCAGGACAGCTGCCTTTCGATGCACATTCATGACTACTGCTTGTGTTTTTCCATCAAATATGCTGCTCGAGGTTGGATTTCGCCTTGCCATGTGCTCACATCAGTGAATCACTACTGACATTGAAGGCGGTGTCTGCAGGACACCAGTAGTCTACCAGCACCGTTAGATGATGCAGTGCGCTGCATCAACATGCCTGGTGGAACCTATGCCGTAAGAAGCTTCAGTGGCATGGCAGGCGAAAAACAAGCACAGGAACAGCTGAAAAGTCTACATTTAGCAATGGCCAGGGATGACTTGCAAGCAGCTGCAAACGACTGGACTCTGGCCAGGTACAATGACCCTTCCACCAAGGGGCCATTCCGCCGCAATGAGGTTTTGGTGTCAGTCACAAATTTTGATCTGTGGGGTCAAGGAGTCACGAAATAACACTGCAACAAGCCTTTTTCCATCTGCACTGTTGCTGTGGCTTGATTTCCATATCTGCTGACAGAAGGCTGTCGTTACTGGCACATATATGTTATTGATGACACATTTTACGGACACTTGGAGCGCAAGCCCTGATACATTGTGCTTCAACTTCTGTTTTGCTTCAAATTTATGGGTAATAATGTGTCCACACTTCTTGAAGCCGTTCGTTCAGCTATTCATGTGGACAATGCAGCGTGCATTGGTTTCATTTTCTCGTGACTAAAGACAGGGCTGAAAGTATATCTACATGTCAGTTCCATTGGAAGCTGCCCGACTCTGGAACTGGGCTATGGAACAAGGTCGGTACTTCACTCACTTTGCAAGGCAATATGTTTGCGCATCTGCAGACCTGGACATCGCGTTGAGGACTGTGTGAGACGATGTTGCCTGTCATGGCCAGCGGCAGTAAACAGACACAAGGCATTGTAGCAACTGTCACCACTGCTTTAACCATCGCAGCCTTGGTCAAAAGCCTGCTCCCTGCGGAATGGGTGCGTGAGAGCTACAAAATGTTGTCCAAATTAGGTCGAATTGCTGAGCCGTTCTGCTTTTTCACCTTCCACGAGTTCAGCGGCCAAACTCCCGATCACAACTACGACAAGATCGAAGTGTACCTGAGTGACGAAGCGACTGCACAAGTTCATAGGTAGGTGCTTAAGCCCGCGTTGGTGTTATTTGCTCATTTTGCCTGGCCATGTAGCTGACTGACGGCGTTCTGCTTATCGCAGAGTCGTTGTCAGTCAGCCAAGGAAGTCGGCACAGCCTATTTTTGCACTGGCCGATGGCGAATGGCTGATGGAGACGTACCATGGAGTTACAATGGAGTGGACGCATAACGCCGGTGAACGCGGTTCTGCGATGCGTGACCCTCGAGCTCGTTTTGGCAGATCACAGGAGGCACACAGTTTCTGCCTTCGGCTTCACCAGAAACACAAGCACATCGTCACTCAGTACCTTCAGCACATTCACAAAGTGGCCAACGAAAGGCTCGAGCAACGGTCTGAGCTGCAGGTAAAGTGCTGCCCGTATGCCCTCTGCTCTTTCACAATTGGTCTGGTTGAAAATTTGAATATCTTGCAATAGATAGGTGTTGTGGATTCAGAAGCAGTGTCTGTCGGCTTTCTTTAACTGCCATCTGGTCAGGAAGCCTTGCACCTTTGGCCATTGATCACCTCTTGTTGTTTGTAGGTGTACAACAACATGGGAGTGTGTGGGTCGGGAGAGCGTGCATGGGACAGCCAGCCTTTCAAGCACCCAGCCAACTTTGACACCATAGCTCTGAATTGCGACATCAAGCAAACTGTCATCAGCACCCTTGACAGATTTGTCACTGATGCACACTACTACAACAAGACTGGCAGGGCTCACAAGATGGGAATCTTGTTGTTTGGCCCACCAGGCACAGGCAAGACCACCTTCATTGCTGCTGTCGCCAACTACTTACACTACAACATTTACGACCTGGACCTGACCCATGTGGGTGGCAATCAGGGTTTGAGACAGCTCTTCAGCCAGATTCCTGACCGAACTGTGGTGGTCATTGAGGATATTGACTCCCTTGGACTGCCAAATAGGGCAACTGGGGCTCTTCAGCATCCTGACCTCGAGTTGGACAGCTACAGCCCCGTTATGCATCCTGTGCGTGGGAGTAGATATGAGGTCACACTTGGCGGGCTGCTCAACTTTGCAGATGGCATCCGTTCCTCCTGCGCTTCACAGCACATCTTCATCTTCACCACTAATCACCCAGAGCTGCTAGATCCTGCCTTGATCCGGCCAGGGCGTATGGATCTGCATATTGAGCTGCCCTATTGCACTTTTCAAGAGTTTCAGAGTCTGTGCAAGACCTACATGGGCGTTTCAGAGCACCCACTGTTTCATGAGGTCAAGAAGCTTCTGCAGCCCATGGCCAAAGTTGCTCCTGCAGATGTGACTGCTGTGCTGCACGCACACAGGGGGAATGCTGACAGGGCTTTGCAACAGCTGATTGCACTGCTGAAGTCAAAAGGAGCAGATGTTGAGGCAGCAGCAGAGGTGTCAACGAATGTAGAGGAATGACAGTGATACTTGAACGGCACAATGAATGAATGTAATCACACCAGTGCATGCAGCTATAGACACATTTTGCCATGGAGATGGCTCCAATGACTCAATTGTTTTCTGTTGTTCTCCCCCATCTCAGGGCTACCCTGTTGACAACAGTTTTTTTCGACTTGTTACTGCATGATCACCTAAACAGTTGCCCATGAGACAACATTGAAGAAATAGCAGAAGAGGAACAGGAATAATTCTTGTTATTATGCTTGACGTTTTCCGCCGCAATGGCTTGAGAATGTTGCTGTTTCTTGAATAGCAACCGCTCTGACTTGCAATTGGTGTTGAGCACAGAACAGTTGATGGCTTTCCAACATTCTTTTATTACATTGTCCCACATGCCCTGCGTTCATGCTGCAAAACCTGGTGCTGACTTGCACAGCTGCTGCAATCGAAGCCAATGTAACACGGTCTAGACTACCAGAACATGGACATACATAGCACATATATGTGCTATATAGGCCTTCAACCCTTCACAAAGGCACCGTGACCACTGAGCATAATGATGTCACAGTGCAGGTCTGCAGGCTGCCTGGCAGCAAACATGACACAGCTGATATGCACGCATGTTGATGCACCTTTTACTACACGCTTCACTGGAAGACTGCTCACTTTGAAAAGAGTTGGGCAGTGACGATGCACTTCACAGGTGGACTCACAACACTTGGGCACGACCAGCAGGGCCTCAGTGCGTCCACTTGCTACACTCATACACTATTTTGTTTGCAGCTATTGACTATCGGAAGGGGGCAGGCAGAGCAGGGGAGGCAGGCACAAAGGTAACAGATCTGCCATACAGTCCAACATCTTCATCAGGTGTAATTCTCTGTCCAGTTATGTCAATCTGCAGCAACAACAGACAAAGGAGTGAAGCCCAAAATTCATCAAGAGCTGCTGGCAGAATTATTGACATCTGTACAGCATGTGTGTCAGTCAGGTGCACAAGTCAAAGTCACAGCTGCAGCATTATGCAAGCTGTATGACAACATGCACCAGTCCAAGGCAGGACTGCTACAACACACTGCACAGCGCAGCATCTATACAAGCCATGCAGCCAGCAGGCTAAAGTCCATCCAACAAATGATCAATGATAAGCCAAGCATTTTTCACACAATGCAGGGTTGTGTGAGAATGCAAACATGCATTCGTGCAAGGTAGCTTCACGCATCTCACATTGGCCTGTTGCACCCCACTGACAATCTGGGGTTGGACCCATGGAGGGAGGGTGCCCTGGGGCTTCTGCGCAGGGGCTTGTCGCATTGAGGGATGCTCTACTGCCTTGTACTCAAAGCTGCGTACCACCCATAGGAACCACACCAGATTTACAAGCATCAAGCCTGCAGTCAGCATGCCACACTTCCGATCTCCTTCTTGATCACTGGCTTTGTATTACTTACTAGTCTTGGTTGCACACACTGGCCCGTGTGTCAGTCACAAACATTACATGTTCGCAAATGTAACCTACAGTGTTGTGAGTCACAATGATACTGTCCCCCTACTTGCTCTCTGCTCACAAATGGGGTCAGCATTTGTGAACTTCAACAGCCTGTCCAAGAGGTGTAGACGTATAACCCACGACATCAATGACAACATTCAGTGTTATAACGAGCGCATGCTACTCTGCACTAAGGCATCAGCACACACACTTTGTCAGCATGACAGGTTGAACGAATACAGGAGCCACACTAGCTGCTTGTTATAGAGTGGGCGTGGTGCATGGGTGGGACTGACCTGCCAGGAAGAGGAAGAACAGATCAAGGCGGCCGTTGTTGAGGTCATCAGGCAGCCAGCCATGCCTGTTGCCATGGCCTGTGGCACTGCTGACAGCTATCACCACAGCACCTGCACCACACCAGCCAGTGTCATGAACACTCCTGAACCGTGAAGTAGCTAGTGTCATGAGAACTCCTGGACCATGAACTAGCTAGTGTCATCAAAAACCTTGGATCGTGAAGCAGCTAGTGTCATGAAAAGTCCCAGTCTGCAAAGCGGCTAGTGTCAGGACAATCCTAAAATGCAAACCAAGTATCATGGGATTAAGTTGAGTCATAAAGCAGATGCCCGGAAAGCATGGGGTGCACAGTATGACCTCACAACTCACTGGGGCTGATTAACAGACCACCCGACTGATGATGGATTGATGATTTGAAAAATGGTCTGAATAATGGCTTTAACAGTGACAATGATGCGCAAAACAGGAGCAAGTCTTTGTGAGGCAAGCATTCACAACACAAGCAATGGATTCCCAACCTCTTGCAGCCCTGTGCATTGAAATGTCACAAAGGAAAGGCCATGACTTGTGGGCAGCAGTCAGTACTAGGCTGCTGAAATGAGCGTCACTTACATGGTGTCTGCTTGCACAGTGTCATGAACCCACAGACAGACATGTGTACACAGCTGAGCTAACCGGAGCTAGTAGGTCTATTACTCGATCCCCAGCAAGTGGGTTGCAGAGACCCATGTGACCTATGACTCAGAGGGAGTTGTGGCTGCTGACTGCTCCGCTGACAATACAGGCCCATGAATACAGACAACTGTAGAGATGATCCAGATAATATGAATGATTAAGTTTAATCATTCATATTATCGCAAACAAGCGAATGAAAGAACAAATGAATACAGGAATATGTAGAGCAGACCTGAGAGGTAGCTGCCAGCAGCCACACTAAGGAGCTGAAGCGCCATAGAGCAGCTGCGCATCACATCGGGGGCTTGATCATAGAAGAACTCCAGCTGCCCTATTGATGCCAACACCTGTACATACACAAACGCAATTAGTACAATCGATCCAGGCACTTTACCAAGCTCTGCAAGTCAGTGCATCCTTGAGAGTGTGAATCTGAGATCCATCTATCAAGGAAACGCAATCAGTGCAATTGACGATGGTGCAGATGCAACTGTCCTGAGCCATGGTTGCCTGATGCATATCAGTCAAAATGTGGGTGCACACACAGCCATGTGCAGTGACATTTGCAACAGCTTGAGCATGCAGTGCATTGATCTGAGAGAAGCAGAGCATTGCAAAAGACCATGATGAGCACATGTAGAGGTTCAACTTGTAACATCCAGCACAAGTCGTTCCAAAGGCAACAGCTCATTGCTTTGCTGCTACCACAGCAATAGCAAGTGGCTGGAGATGAAGCGTGATGGGATAGTGCAGCAGTGTGCGTGTGCCTATGGATTGCCTGTTGGATGTAAAACCTAGGTCGTTTGTTCATAACACGTTCCATGCAATATGACCAATCTGCTTTTCTGGCTCTTTGTGCACTCCTGTCTACTGAATGGCTGGGCTTCACCTGTCTAGTCTCTGCCTTTTACTGCCTACTGCGTGGGTAGACTTCACCTATCTACTCTCTGCTGTCTACAGCCTGCTGTCCACTAAACAAGCAGACCTCACATGATGACAAGTATTGCATACGGGAAACACTTCTTCTGCTGTTTCACAAGAGCAACTGGTTGGAGTGCACAGTTCTCTCGTGCAGATATCAGGCAGCAGAGAGTGGATATGAAGCCTACCTCACTGAGGCCAACCAGCAGGTACTGTGGAACCTGCCAGAAGACGTTCATGTCCACAATGCCGCTGCCATCCCTGTGGCTCAGGATGCTCTGGGCCTGGTTGCCATCCAAGGCAGGCAGCACCTTGCCCTCATGGTATAGCTTCAGACGATACCACTCCACTGCAGCAGCTGCAACCATGGCCATCACACACACCAGCAGCCCCCACCCTGCAAATAAGATGAGCGGAATCCAGCAGTGTCAACAGGTGATGTCATATATTTTGCCTTTGCAATCCCTTGGCTACTGACGTTGCTGCAGCAGAACAGGGACAGGCCACAACAGCTTACAGTATAACAACAATGCTGCAAAGCCTGCGGAAGCTAAATAGGGCCACAATGACTCACCCTGACACCTTCAGCCATTGCCATGAATGAGCATGAGAGCCATGTGATGATGCTGTTGCCAACAGCGTTACATAACGCAACTGAAGTCTAGCTGCCAGCAGCCTTTTAAAGCACAGCTGAAGTCTAGCAGTAAGGCCACATGGAGTAACACACAGCAGCACGCAACCTGTGCTATAATAAAATCGCGCTGACAGCACAAGCCGCAAGGTAGAGAGGCCGCTGTTGTTCAATAGACTGTGTGACACTGCTGTCATGTATACAACACAACTGCATTGTGGCAGTGTCATAAGCTAGAATTGTTTTATTTAGGTCAGTCCCAACAACAGTGGCAGAGCATACCAATTCGCTGCAGCAAGGTGATCTTCTTGCCGAAGTAGCGCAGCCCGGGGACCAATATTCTGTCATAGACGGGGATCAGAGCAATGATGCTGATGGTGTTGAAGAGGGCAAGAGAGGCTGCGGGAATCTGTATCTTGCCAAACAGCCGCCTGTTCATCTGCGTGCCTTGCTCCACGAAGAAGCTGCCCATCTGCAGGATAGCAGTCGCGGGTTACTCATGACGCGTGCTGTAGGACATCAGTCTTGGGTTACTCAGAACTTGTGCTGAAGGACATCAGTCAGGGGTTACTCATGACTTGGGCTGTTGCTGTCCAGCCAGAACGTCACGAAGGCCATGCTGATGAGATGCTACCGATGCCCCAGGGGGTTGGGGCACCAGGGGGATGCGCTCACCAAGGGTTACGATGATTGCATACATGAGACCATTTGCAACTCACTGCTCACGCCTGCTTGCTTGTCTCACATGGTTTCAAGTACCTGTTTTGCATGCAGGGACTTGCACCACTTCAGTGCTTAGCTACGCTGTATGCACTGTGCAGCACCACTGCAAGCAAAGCAACTGTGTGTATGCAGTCAGCAGACATGACCTTCAGCGTGGCCCCAGCACAGGCACTGTAATCTGAGTTGCAGACCTGACGATTGAAGTTGAGCACAGGTACAACAATCACCTTCAGAAGGCTGCATCACAGACAGTGGCATCGGAATTGCGGACCTGACAACTTGAAGATGAACAGAGTTGCAGCAATCGATGCAGTATTTTCAAGATGAACAGAATGCACACTGGATTCAAATATGGTAGAATAGCTGTTCTCTTTTTTAAATTCTTGGGATTTTCCAATTTTCATCTTCTTTTCTACCTCTCGTCGTCACAACAAAGTTGTGAGTGCCTAGCAACAGCGCAACCCAGAAGAGCAGAACAGGCTAGAGGTAACAGGTGGGGGGTGGATACCTGACAGTAGATGGTCCAGAAGAGGATGGTGGTGAAGAAGATGGGCAGCATGCGCATGACCATCCTAACCTCCTCCACCTGGGCTGCTGTGTAGCCTGCCACCCGCCCTGCACTCAACCCCTCGCTTTGCCAACCCAGAAAACCAACCCAGAAAGAAAAGAAAGAAAAGAAGAGGCTACGCCTTTTGGCGTCAATTTCAATGAGAAGCCAAGTATTATACCAGGCTGCCCAGGGATTTACCGACCCACTCTTCTTGTCAACACTGCAAGGCAAGGAAACCAGCACAGCACAGCACAGCAAAGCACACACAGCACAGCACAGCACAGCACAGCACATGACAGCACGGCTCAGTGCAGCGTAGGGATGGCGGCTGCAGATGCTCCCACACCCAGCTTGTCACTAGTGGACAACAGCGTCACCACATTGACTGGAACAGAAGGACAGTCAAGACCATCTTCTTTGGGTGCTGAAAGAGAGTTGGCAGACGCCAGCTGGGTCACCAAAGCATTTTTGCATCAGAGATGATACACCATCTTCACCAGCTGATGACGATGGCCATGACAGGATAGTGCATACACCTATCATGTATGATTAAGAGATGCGGACAAGCATCACAGGCACAGCAAGAGGCAGAGATGCATGCCAGGCTTGCCGTGATCACAGTCAATGCTATCATAGACATGTGCACAGACATGTGTACAGACATGTGCACTGCCTATTTGCACAGACATGGCGGATGTGCAGTCTTGATCAAGCAGGTCAGACAGAGTGGTCAGGTTTGTTACCTGCGTCAGGGTTGGTGCATCGCAGTTGATGCTATGCAAGGTTAGCGGATGTGCAGTCTTGATCAAGCAGGTCAGACAGAGCAGGGTTGTGATCTGCTTCAGGTTTGGTGCATCACAGTTGATGCTATGCAAGGTCAGCGGATGTGCAGTCTTGATCAAGCAGGTCAGACAGAGCAGGGTTGTGATCTGCTTCAGGGTTGATGCACCACAGTTGATGCTATGCAAGGTTAGCGGATGTGCAGTCTTGATCAAGCAGGTCAGACAGGGCAGGGGATGATGAGTTTAACCCAGCTGCAATACTATCTCACGTGCTTGTTTGTTTCCATCAAGCTACCAGCATGCTGCCTGACCCATGGCATCCTCACACATATGTGCTATGCAGCAATAAGTCATCTCAAGAGCCTTCAGGCAGTGTGCAGCCTGCCACAGCACAGCCTTCCATCCAGCTGCATGCCACTCCTGCTGCTGCTGCTGCCCTAGCTACAAGCTTGGCAGGCCTTGTCAAGGGTCACTCCTGGCCTGGCTACCAGCCGCTCGGCCAGCTCGCTCTGGCAGACATACAAGATGGCAATGAGCGTGTCACCGGCATAGCACAGCATTTGATGGGCTGCACCCTGAAGGTGGGATGCCTTGCATGCCAAGCATTTGCATAAGAGTTTATTGATGCTTCTGCCATGTACCTTACACATGCCAGACAGCAGGGTGTGTCTGTGCAAAGCACAATGCCTTGCAATGCAATGTGCTTCTCACGCCTGTTTTGGTCTCTTGCAAGGCTTATTGCATATCAGGCGTGTCTCAAACAGCAATGATGCATGCTGCTAACGGTGTGTCCTGTCGTATCAACCAGATCTTGTGCTGAAGTACTGTTGGTGGCTGCAGGCACTGCTGGATGCGACAGCAGGGGACAGCTCTGCAGCGTCAAACCCCGCACAGACCATGCAGCTGTTGTTGCTGGCTCAAATCTGCAGTGCATGTGAAGACAGCACAGAGTCAGCACCCCCAACAGGAGACTCTGTGGCTCCCAAGGTTGACGCTGAAAACGTTGAAGTCCTGATGGCAATCCTGAGGTCTGCGGATCAGCTGCCTGAGCTGCTGCTAGGCTTAGTCAAGAGCTGCATACAGCAGCTGCAGGAAGAGGGCAGCAGAGAAAAGACAGGGCAGTTGGCAGAAGCCCTGCCTGGTGCAGCCCCAGGCTGTGGGGAGCTACTCAAGTCCAAAACATCCTCCTACAAAGTTTCCTGGTAAGCAGATCTACGTACGCAACTTCCGTGAATTTTCAGTGACATGGATGGTGCTTGTCACTAATGCTGTTTAGCAGTGAGAGGCATGGAGCATATTTGGCAAGCCTATTGCAGTGTACTATGAACAGGTACTGTAAGTATGTAATGCAGTGCAACATGCGCGGATGATCAGTGAGTGTGGTTACGACAGCGTCGCATACAGTATTGACAACGTATTGCTGCAGGAATGCGTATCAGAAGAAGCAGGGTTCCTTCCTAGGCAATGGCAATGCCCTTGCTGAGTCAGAGGCATGTGTTGTCATAGCAGAAGCTTGCTTATGCTTGGCAGCTGCTGCAGGGCCTCAATTAGGTAAAGTGCAATCCACTGATTTGACACAAGGTGAACACTGTGCAATTCATGTCTCTTGCCTCAAACATCTTACTGAATTGGTTGACTGCTTCCACAAGGCGCATGCAGGCCAAGATAGCTTGCTGAGCTACTCTCTCGTTCTGCATGATGACATTTAGTTCTCAGTCACTCTTGTTGTGGTGTCTTGCATGTCATTTAGCAACTGAAGCTGGCCATCCCATTTGATATGCTACAGGTTGGCAGTTGAGCAGCAGAATGTCATGCCAACAGGATTGTCATGCTTTGCAGCTGAAAAGACTGATGTGGCAGTGTGGAAGGAGCTGTTGGGCCAGGCGCAGCAATGCGAGCAGCTGAGCAAAGGCCGCAAATCCATGCGCAAGCTGATGCTTCAGCTGTACGGTGGTCATTCAGCCTACCATGATGCCAAGGCACACACAAGACTCACTCATGCACACAAGGTTTGTTGCCATTTGGGATCAGATATGATCAGCAGTCACTGCGCTACGTGCTTGCTTTCAGCTTCATCGGCAGCTTTTTTACACACGATGATGACTTCATAATGCCTCCAGCACCTACAGACTGTACTACAGACAGATGATGTGTGTAGTAACGCAGTTCAAATGATACGTCAGCGAAGCTTCAACGCCTGCTGTGTCCTTTTCATAAGCTTGCAGATTTGCAGTCGCATGCTATGCAAGTATCTGAATGCCAGCCACTTGCATGTCATTGCCTTTTCTGAGGAGACAAAGCTGCTTTATTCTGTGGCCAATAATGGTGTGTTGATGCTTCAGGCTCTGCAAGCAGCTGCAGCATCTCACAGTGCTGATCCCACTGACCACAGCGCAGCACAGCACTTGGTGGCTTGCCTGGGGAAGGCAAAAGATGCAGCTGAAACGCGACCAAAGGTGTGGCTGAGTCTGGTGGAATCTCAAGAGGGAGTGCTACAGGCCCTAGTGGCAGGGCTGCTGAGCTGGCAGATGCCCTCGGCACTGGAAAGAGCCCTTCAGCTGGTCATGCTGCTGCTGCCAGCACCAGAGATACCCAAGGATGGTCTCAAGTAGATTGCTGCGCTGTGCTGTGCTGTGCTGTGCTGTGCTGTGCTGTGCTGTGCTGTGCTGTGCTGTGCTGTGGTGGGGTGTGCTGTGCTGTGCTGCCCTGGTGGTGCCATGCTGTGCCGTGTTGTGCCATGCTGTGCTGCTCTGGAATCCATTGTGTTGCGTGAGACTGTGCATGATCACAATGTCTATTGGTGTTTGATGTGATGCTGTTGATCTGGACTCGGTCCCTCTTTCAGGACACACTCAGCACACAACATTCAGGGCACAAAGTGTGCACAACCTCTTAGCTGGCACCAAGCTGTGTCAAGATACTAAAGCTTGTGCTTCAGCAGTGTACGCATCTTGCCTTGTAACCATGAGCTGAGGCAGTGAGTTGTGTCTGCAGGGTGGAGAAGGCAACCAGAGACCTGGACCTCAAGTGGCTGTTCGTGAGCCAGAGCGCCAGCACAGCCCCTCAATACTCTTCTTCCAAACTGTCTCCCCAGCAGCTGACAGCCACACCGTATGCACACATAGTAGCCACTCTGCTGCTCGCTGGGCCTTCCAAGGCCGTGCGCAACCTTGCATGCTCCCTCCTCAAGAGCCTATGGCTGCTGGAGTCTGTTAAGGCTTTGAATTCAAAGCCTGCCACCTCAGCACCAGCTCAGCATGCTCAGCGTGCTATGCTCACACTGTTGCTTCACTGGATACCAAGCCTCTCAGCGTACCCTGTGTCAGTTACGCCGTACTTCCAGCTGTTGACCTGGATTCTCAAAACCACCCCAAACTTGCCAGAGCAGCTAAAGAATGAGCCAGGTAGCTCGAAGAAGAAGGCTGGTGGCAATGCCAGCAAGGCACCACCAAAGGGCAGCGCACCACAAGGGGACAAGCCAAAGAGCAGTAGCAGCAACAGCAGCAGCAGCAGCAACAGCGCTTTCACGACCGGGGAAAAGGCAGGCGCGCTGATCCAGGATGTGGTGACGGCCACACTTGTGGATGAGATGTTTGGTGCTGTGAAGCTGCACAACGCTGTCTTGGCTGACCACCTGCAGGGTGGCATATATCAGCAGCTTCAGGTGCTACTCCTTGACCCTGACTCATAAAGAAAACCATCTTCTGTCTAAAATTGTCCATCCTATAACATCTCCTGTCTGAAAGTGTCCATCACCTGTGTATGCGTGATAATCTGGAGCTGCAGAAGAGTAAAATGGGCGGTGTTTGGCCAGTGGACACGCACATGCAAAGGGTGACATCTGCATCCTGGCCTTGTGATGCAACATGCACTTGTGCATGGCTGTCCAGCTTGCGTGTGATTGCTTTGCACAAACCCTCACGTTTCTCTCCCAATTCTGCTGAAGCCATGCTTAGTCATACCTGTTCAATCATGATTCAAGTGCCAGTAGGCGCAGCAGCCATTGATTGCTTTTGAATCAGCCTGCTTGCAATGCTTGCAAAGAACTGCGGCAGCAACACGAGTCATGGCATTGCAGAGGGTGGTGAACTTTGAGGGGTACTATCTGGATGGGGAGGAGGCGAGCAGTGTGCCCCGGGAGGCCGTGTACCAGTCCCACAAGCTGGACAGTCTGGAGGCAGAGGCCAAGTACACTGACAACCGCACCATGGTCCGCCTCACAGGCCGTTACCAGATCAAGTTAGTGACTCTTCTCTTTTCTCATGGTTTGGGGATTGTCTGTGTGCCTTTCCGAAGGTGCATATGTGTGCAGCTGTTTACTGTATCTGCGCCTGCTTTGTTGCTTTGATGCAGTCTTGCGCAGTGTATATGCCAGTTGATGTGGAACTGTGGAAAGCACCTGGTGGCAAAGACACGCTTTCATGACATGACTAGCAACACCCTCATCTTGCTTCCTTGTGTGGAGGGAGGGATGAAAGCACAAATGGACACACACAGATCAACATGCTGACAGCCAGTAGCATGTTCATCTGTCTGAGTCCACTTGTCCTGTCATCCCTCCCTCCACACACAGATGAACATGTTGACAGTCAGTATCACAAATAGAAGGGCAGGCAGGCAGGCTGGTAGGCAGACACACAGACAGGCAGACAAACAGACAGACAAACGGACAGACAAACAGACAAACGGACAGGCAAACAGACGACAAGGCAGCTTACAGCCACATCAAGCCTCGGCAATGCAACATCCACAGAGTGCATAACAACTCTTGTAAGTGTCCAACAATGTTCACGAGATATGTTGTAACAGCAGCATGTTCTTGTTCGGTGCAGGAGCTTCACACTGCAGGTGCACAGCTTAAGGAAGCCTCGCACAGTGCGTCAGGTGCACATCTACCACTGCGCTCACCTCCTGGCAGAGCTCTCTGAGCTGAAGACCAGGCCAGACCTGTGGCGCAAGGTCAGACTATGAAATTGTACCTCTGTAGTATCTGTATAGTGTTAGTACAGTGTCTGTATACTATCTGTGGTTGTGTCTGATGCTGGCCTGACAAGATCACTTCTCAGGCAAAATTGCTTTGCTCAGGCAAAAGGTTCTTTGCTTATAAAGCCTGCTTCAAGGCCTGGTGGTTGTCACAGGCCCGCCTGCATCGACATGAGTGAAGGTTCTTCACACACCCAAACTCAGTCAGCTGGTTCAGCATACACTATGTCTCAAGCTCTGAGCATCTCAGCAACCATGCTTGTCTGTGTTACCGTTTTGTCTGCTTTGTTTACTGCTGAAAGACTGCAAGTTAGTTAAATGGGCTAGCTGGCCCCAGCGACTGTAAAATCCCTGACTGACTGGTTTGATGTGCAGTGCGCGACCCTGAGTCTGAAGCCCTACCAAACACAGGCCAAGCACAGCCTGACGGTGCCCGTGGCAGCAGGCTGCATCATGATGGAGTTTGCACACTTCTGGGAGAACCTGAGTGCCAGCAGTGCAGAGGTGCTGCAGTGCCCCAGGTGCAGCCAAGTGGTAGCCCATCCTCAAGGGTACTGCCGTTACTGTAAGGAGAATGCCTACCAGTGCCGTCACTGCAGGTAATGACTGCCTGCCGGCACAGCAGAAGTATGCTCCTGTGAGGTTGCTGTTGGTCTCAAAGCTGAGTGCGTGCTTATGTGTGTGGTGCATCTGTTGTTCAAAACAGTGCTGCACACATGAAGTGAGAGTGGCAATGCGGTGATTCTAGCTTGCACCTTTGATTGTTGCCATCATGCAACGAGCATGACATCATGCCTGCCTAAATGCACTTTCCAAGTCCCCTTGCAAGATGCTTCCCAGGGAGCAAATCTGGGATAAAACCTTACATTTGTCACATGTGTTGCCACACACGCAGCTCCCATCGCTGCTTGTAAGCAAGAACATCAATCAGCTTGCTCATACTCACAGACTCTATCGCTATTGGTACACAGAAGCATCAACCAGCTTGCTCATAGACACAGACGCTATTGCTGCGTGTACACAGGAACATCAACCATGAGAAGCTGGATGCATTCATGTGCAATGAGTGCGGCCACTCAAGGTTTGGCAAGTTTGAGCTGAGCATGAGCTGCAGCCCCTGTGTGAGCTACCCCCCCCTTCAGACCCAGGATGACATGCTGCGAGCCCTGGCCTGCCTGGAGCACAATGTCAGCACGGCTCATGCAAGGCATACAAGCCTGGCTACCTCTGTCAAGTAAGCCCACACATGCTGCTTTGACTCTTACCGCTACAGCTGCATATCTGTGTACCGACAATTCCTGTGTCCGAAGCACACAAAAGGGCGCAGCTAGTCATTTTAGTTTGTGTTGTGACATTAGTACAAGGTTGTGCAGAGGGGAGAGCAGTGCCTTGAGCTGCTGACTGCTGATCACTGCAAGTCACTAGTGGAATATGTTGACGCTTCATGTTGGGAAGCTTCATGTTGGGACGCTTCATGTTGGGATGATTATGCTGTGCTGCTCCAGCCGGCTTTGCATGCATTGGCAAATCAGGTCGATGCTTTCCAGCTCACTGATGTTCATAATTAAGGTAGCACATGTTGCCTGTACAGGAATCTGACTGCTGCTATGAGCAGCTGGGGCAGCCCAGTTCAGGGCACACAGCAGCAGCCCTCCTCAGCACCAGCTTCTGCTGTCACAGCTGCCACCGCCAAGGGTGTGAACCCAGCAGTGGCATCAGTGGCCACCATGTACAGTGACAAATGCAAGCCTGCCCATGAAGCTGCAGTGGAAGCCAGTCAGGCAGTGGATGGTGTCAGATCTGCCTTGACTGCGTACCTCAGGCAGGGACGTAGACCGAAAGACAGAACGCCTGATTTGTGCGCCTTGGGTCCAGCAGAGCTGAAGTCTCCAGGAGACAGTTACAGGTGCGTGCTCATCTGGGTCTTGCCACCCTCATGGGGTATGCATGCACTGAGGCTCAGCATGCTGCTGTTTCATGTTTTTCAAGCTTCCATGCTTGTCATGATGTGCTTTCTGTCCAGATGCCCAGACACAAAGCGCAAGGATCACAGGCTTTCAGTGAAAGGTGCCATTGATCATGGATCTTTTTCTGGAGGTAAGTGTGCCTTGCTCTTTGTGTTTGGGCATCTGCACACAAAGCAGATCATAAGCAGAATTGCTCAGTGTAAGATGCTGATTGGCCATGGCATTCAAACTGAAACTGCGGCATTCTGCAGGTGCGCAGACACATTCCTGGGGCAGTGCTTGCCCTTCATGTCAGCCCTAGCCAATTCCTCACCCGGGGTAGTCTGTCCAGTGCTGGAGCAGTCTGAAGCCCTGCAGGAGCTCTTCACCAGCAACCTCAAGCTTGCCTTACCGACCGCACGCCAGGCAGCCAAGCAGCTTTTGGTGCTGCTCTACCAACAGGGCAGCAGTAGAGCAAAACAGGGCTTGGTTGCGCTGATCAAGGAGCGTGTGCTGTACTGCATCCATCACCACAGGTCGTTGGATGTGGCTAGCAGCATGCAGCAAGAGCTTGGCTTGTTGACTGAGCTGGTGACTGGTGGCAGCAATGCTGATGCTCAGGCTTGGCAGTCTCAGATGCTGCTGCTCTTCCAGTTGCTGCTGCCGGCTACAGGTAACCCTCAAGACTGCCTTCCCATGCATCACAGGTGCATTCTTTGGAACATTTGCTGTCTTTCAAATCATCTGGTGGGTTGCCAGCTGATGAACTATAATTCATGCCCTATTGCTCTTCCTTGAGGGCATTGTATCTGCTCAGCAATTGCTGTGGTAGTGAATCAGGCTGCCTCTGCGAGCACCTTTTTGGGTCTGCTGTGATGCAGGCGTGGCTGGGCACAATCCAGCTATCTCTGAGCATGTGATTATGCCCTGTCTCACCATGCTGCTTCACACCATTGGCGTCACACCTGCTGCTGCTGCTGCTGCTGCTGGTGCTGGGGCAGTCAGCCATACTGGCAGTGCTTCAGACGCACGCACTCCTATTGACGCTTTGAGGCCCTCACATCCTGAAGCCACCCCAGCAACTGCTGGTCCTTCAGGTGGGTTTTGTCACCTTCTGCACACACAGCCCATCACTTGCATGCAAATTTTCCTCCCATTACTGGTAGGAGGGTGGGTCCAGCTTAAAGTAAGCTGAAGCCCCGCATGTCCAGATCGCATTGCATGGCAATGCCAGCCTGTAACTGTGAAGGCTTTATTGATGAGCTTGAGATAGAGTCTCCCAGCTGGCTTCAAGCTCTGCACACTGGGTGAAGTTGTGATGCCAAGTTCCTGGCCACACAATGTCTGCATGGTTGAGAGTTCAGGCCATGTCTCACAGTAGCAGCTTGCAGAGTCACAACGACAGCGGCCAATCTGATGTCTTGCAAGCGCAAGACCAATAAGTACTCTTCAAGGCATGAAGCAGCTGCCATCCAATTAGATGCAAGGGCAGCTGCTTTTGAGTCTGGCTGCAGAGTGCGCTGTCAATCTGTGCAGCCAGCCTGAACAGCTTAACAACAACTTTGCAGCCTGGCTTGATATTTACCAGCTGGAGTGCATTCTGGCAAGCTTTGAACCCTGCACATCCAGTCACAAGTTGCTGCTGCAGCATGTGCCAAAGTGCTCATGTTTGCACTGCACAGCAAGCTGTCACATGCTGTCACAGAGACCACAGCTGTTTGCAACCAGTATGAACGCTGCACATCCAAAGCATATGGAACATCGATCCGCAGGCATGCAGGATATCTACTGCTGTTGATGACCAGCGTTCATACAGTATCCAAACACCTGTGATCTGTATGAGAGCTGGTCATCCTCAGCAATAGGATTCCTGCATGCCTGCGGATCAACATCTCATATGCTTTGAACGCGCAGCGTTATACAGGATGCGAACAGCTGTGGTCTCTGTAACAGTCAGCATGATGAAAAGTGCTGTGTGAGAATGCTCCTGGTAACTGACACTGCACAAGAGCTTGCCACAAGCCATCCAGTATCCTCAGCTGCTGCTGCAGCCCCATCATGGCAGCAAGAATGGCATTTGCAATGATTCCACCAAGTGACTGATCAAGGGCCATCTGCCAATTCAACATTGAGACTTGTGTCACAAGATGTGACAAACAAAGACATGCAGATGTAATGACAAGGTGCAGATGCTTGTTTTAGGAACGGTGGCATGCCAGCAACGCCCAGTCAGTCTTTGTCTTATCAAAGATCTGCATGTCATACGCCAGATGAGCTAAGCTGAACTTGGCTTTTCTGGGTGTATGTACATCCAGATCCTCGACGAGAGCATTTCTCAAACATGTGCTCCAAAGTTGATAGAAATGCACTGACAAGCTAGCATGCTTCTGCAACTGCTGCTAGATGATGTGCTCAGCTAATCTGGATGTTGGTACATGCGTTAACAAGGCGCTCAACAGAGTTTTGTGCTGTCACCTTGCAGCAGCAACTTGGTTCATGCTCGAACACAAGTGTGCATTCATTTAGTTGCCTTTCAGCCAATTGCATGAAAGCTTGCTCGTTTTCGAGCATACACCAAGATGCCTGCTCAAGGTTCTATAAAGTGACACTTGCTGGCTGAGACAGCCAACAAGCTGAAGAAATCCAACGAGCTGTCTCAGCCAGCTTCTCATCAGCCAATTGCTGAGCTGCAGCATTCCACAAGGTATTCTGTCACGCATATGGGTCTGAAACACCATGCTCAGTTGCTGCCCGAGCTAGCAAAGTGGGTAGCAAATTCAATCTTTGAACAGATGGCGTAATAGCTCAAGCCAGGAAATGATGTGGTGTCAGACACCAGGCAATGAATGGCCATCACACCAGCAGAACCACAGGCCCAAGTGACATATGCTGTGAGGTATCATCATCCTGTTGCTGCAGTGATCAAAGGGCCCTGTCACTGTGATGTTGTTTTATTCATGATGGTGGCCTTCTGGCCTTCTGAGCAGCCTTTGACTGACGTTCCTTGGGAACAACAGTATCTGATTGCAACAGCAGCATGGCCAACACAAAGTACACCCTTGACCTGGGGCACATAAGTGTTGCGTGTTTAGTGTGACTTGTTTGGTCGTGCTAGCATCCTGCTGTTTTGGCAGTGGCATCCAGCTGAACTCAATCGCATCTTGGGCTTGCTTTCTCAGTCATAAGACAGACTCATAGATTAACATCTAGCAATCATGATCAACCACTTCATCAACAGCATGGCAGCAGCTTTTGCAAGTACCTAGGCACAGCAGAAACACAATGGAAGGCATTGTGTCAGAGAGTCATGCAGCAGCTGTGGGGCAACTGCAGTGTGCACAGCACACTGTCATCATACCAGTACCAGATGAAGCTGTGACAAGCATCACAAACTTTGGGCCCCTTGCACTCTCCAGATTGGAGGCTCAGCAGGGACAGCACCAGCCTCTCAGCTGGCGCACGCCGTGCTGACTTGGCATCAGGAGGGACATATTCTTGTAGATGCCTCTGAATACCCTCTTCATAAACAGTGCTTCAACACGCTGGGCAATTTGTGTAGAGGCTGCTGCTCGCAACGAATGATTTCAGCAATGACACACAACATAAGATGCCCGCTCCCTGCACTTTCAGCTGGCACTTACTTTGGGAGAGAATTATGGTATCTCAGTCATGGCCTCTCTGTAGCTTCTTCATTAGTCGTGTTCCTTGTGTTGGAAGAAACACTCATAAGACAGTTTTGTAAACTGCCTTGAGAGGTTTTTTCCCAACACAAGGAAGACGACACGTGAGGAGGCTACCGCCAGAAGTGTATATTTTTATCAGTGGTTATGATGGTCTTGTAGGCTACCTCTGCTGGTGTCGTATTCAAGACACCAGCAGTGGGGCATACAAAGCCTTCTCGAGATGCATTGTCATGTCACAATGCAAGATGTTGATATTGTAGCAGACCCTGCTATTGCTGTGACATCACTTTATTCACAACATGTGAGCGCTGCTGAGGAGAGATTGATGATACCAATCCTTGGCCCTGAACGCACTATGTCAAATGTCACTTAGATATGTAGCGTGAAAGATGTCAGCACAGGTGTTGCAGCTCGCAAATGCATTGATGTGGCACACTGCTGCTGCAAGTGGTGCCTTGACAAGCCTGCATGTCGACAACAAAGTACTATGCAACATCAGCTGCCACAGGTCTTGTTCATGACAGCAACTCTGTTGTGGAGTTGGTTGCTGACAGGGTATAGCAGGTTCCAATCTGCAAGGTAGGACTAGTTGCATGGTCTTGCCCCAGTCCACTTTGCACCTCAAAAATGCTGGCGAGCCAATGCGCTCCTATGAAGTGTCTTGGCATAGCAACAGCATGCATAGCATTGGAGTCCTTGCTGTGCTACTCTGCTGTTCTTGGAGAACAGCAAGAGATTAACTAAGCGTGCCCAGCAGGGCGCTGCTCAAACCATGCTCAGCGGTCTCTTGGGGCAATTGTATCAGTGCACTGTCTTAGCAGCAGTCGGCGTCCCAGCTGCTGCCTTGTGTCATACTGCAGTGCCCTTAAATGCATGCATGACGTGCAGCCTGCACATGTGGACACTGCAAATTCACCTGGTGTCAACCACATGCAGCTGCAGTACCTGCTTAATCCTACATAGAGCCGGTACAGTAGATGTCTGAGCTTCTCGCCAGGTGCATTTGCATTTTCCACATCATCAGCATGGCTGGACAGCACATATGCTGAGTGATACACCTGCCAGCAGTGTTGTGATGTGCAAGGGCTAGCGCTCTGCCACACAGAACCACTGTGGCAGTCATGCAGTCAATGATTGCATCAAACTTCAAGTATGATGTTGCATGCATGCATGCACATGACCATTGTCACAAATGACAGAGCATCAGACCTGGTACATAGGTGAATGCATGGCATCATGACAAAAATGGTAGCAGCTGATGACAACAGATGGTGGATGAGCTGCTGACCCAGGTAATGTGCTGGTAGGTCTTGTTTGAGCGCTGTCTTGCTCTGTCCCTGCAGCAGCAGCAAATGCAGCAGCGACAGGCAAAGACGACGCTCAAACAAGAACTGCTGCTGCAGCATTCTGTGCATGGCAGTTGTTGCTAGCCAATGATATACATGACCTGGCTTACACTTATAGCACATTGGGTGGCAACAAATCAATGACATCAACCGTATCTGCTCTGTGCTATTCTGCAATCATGAGCTCTTTTGGCAATGGCTTGTCCCCTTGCTGAGGAACCAACAACTGTCTCTGCTTCACACTTGAGGAGAAGAAGATTTCCTCTCATCAAGTCTGAGCTGGAACAGCTGCTGACATTGTGGGGCAGTGGATGCACTCATTGCAACAGTGACTTAACAGGCTTGCAATGCCATAGATGGTGTTACAAATCCCATTATGATGCTGCTGGGCATGCGACGACGGCGCCAGTCCTCACAGCAGCTGTTGAAGAAGCAGGCTGTGCTACCAATGCCGTCATGGTGCGCAGTATCACAGCTGACTTGTTGAACAGATGCTGTCAGGTCCGCCAGGGCTGTTGTTTGCCCAGCCTTGAATTGATGTTATCTGCACAGCCTCAGGCTACCACCTGGCTTGCAAATGCGGTTGTTCTTCATTTTACACAATGCACTTTTGGATATTTGCAATGAGGCTTTCTGGCATAAAAGAGCGTGATTAAGGCCAAAGTGTGACTGATACACCATGGTGTTGCTGCCACTCACAAGGTTATTCCCTGTTGTCACCTGTATACCATCAGATAGTGGTGAATATATACTAGACAGCGGTGAATCTGTGCTAATGCTGCAGTCCTCCAACATTGCACTGCGCACAATCAATTTGAGATACCTCAATAAAATTGGCATCGTACAATGTTGGAGTACTTAGATATACGCGTAATACAGCATGCTTATGCACTCCCATTCCAAAACATGCATTGTGTGTCATGACCACATAACCGGGTTGCATATTGTCCAGTGGCCATCAACCTGTGACAGAGCATGACAACAGCAAGCACCTCAAACAGGGTCTCTTGCATCTACACCCTACCAGGTCTATACCAGCTTGCACACTGAATATAGTTATTGGCGCACAGGCTTTATGTACAGCTAATGCAATAGCAGCTACATTGGTGCATCTTGTGTGGGCTGTAGCTGGAAATAACACGTGTTGTTGTCTAACAGCAAGTGGCACTCCCTGTGAGAGCCAACATCAGGAAATGACGCTTGTCTTAGGCTGTCACACAGAATGTCATGTATGCTGCAGCAGATGTACATGCAATTTCTTATGCATATTGACAATTGCTGTTCCAGACATGTCACTCCCAGAGCTGATGGTCATGCTGCTGCATGTTGCATAATGTGGTCTGATCTGACACACCAAAACAAACCTCAGAACATCAACTACCATGCAGGCTTTCAGAAACCCATGACCTGCAAGGTTGGTGATGACACACTGCATCATGAAGCCTGACGACAGTGAGAATCTAGTCGTATGCTGCTCATGCCATCTGCTGCGTCACACACAGTCATTTCAAAGGGTACTGCCAAAGTGCTGACAGCAGGCTTTGAGTGGCTTGGTGTTGACGCAGCAGTCATGGCTGCAGTTATCTATTCTGTGTCAAACTACTCATGTTGGCAGCACTGGCCTGAGCATCACACATGACACCACTTAACCTGACTCCAAACAGGATTTTGCAGTAGATAATGTCAGCACAGCAGCCGTCTCAATGCCACTGACTGTGCCTCAATGTTGTGACAGCAGGGGGAGCACATGGGGAGGGGCAGAAGCTTCTGGAAGAGGTGGGTCCTGGGGTGAGCTTGGGGAGCCTGGCAGTAGGACGGGCCTCCTTTCAGGGCTACCTGGAGAGGTGCAACACTCAGGCTGGTATGCTGGCAGCAGGCACCCTTGACACGCAAGCCCGCCGGACTCTCAGGTAATTCATCACTTGTAACCAGAGAATCCACAAGATTTTTGGCAGATTCAGTGTCAAGAATGAAGGCTGTGTGGTTTTCTTCCGGATAGTGTCAAGACTGAACACCAGGCAGCAACTCTGGACGTGCTTGCAAGATGCGTCAGTCAAGTAGCTTTGCAGCATTCTCAGTGGAACGCATGTGTTGTGTCTTGAAACCAGGGTGCATCTGATTTGCTTTTGGCATTCAGCAGGCCAAAAACTTTAGATCCACCCACTTTGTAACTGCAGGTGTGGCAGGCTCTGGCGGCATCACGCTCATCGCAAAGCAGTGCAACGGTCAACCGGCAAACCCTCTGCCACAGATCTGCCACATCCCGCGACCACTACAGCCCCCTTGACTCAACCCCAGTCTGCATCATCAGTCAGCACTCTGCCGCTGCTGGAATCCGGAGCGCTCATCTCAGCACTGCTGCTGAACCCGACTCACGACTCAGTGAGGAGCCTAGCAGTGAGTCTGCTGAAGCAGCTGTGCCTGGGGACACCCCACATGACCATCAGGCTGGTGTCACGATTGGCAGCTTTGCTACCTCAGGCCTCTGCAGCTGGTGAGTGCGTCTGGCCATACTTGAGTCAAGATACTGAGTGGTTTTGCCTGGACTATGCTGTCCGTCGGCAGTGTGTTAGCAGTAGCTTCTGTCACTACCTTGAGAGTCAAATGGCCAACGTGTCTAGCGCAGCCAAACTTGTCGGGCGCTTGTTGGATGCACAATGTGTTTGTGCTGAAGTAAGTTGCTGCTCAAGGGCTGCCACCGTGTCTTGCTTGTTAGCATCCTAGTAAGCAGCGTGAATGAAGCCAGAGAGCAGTGACAGCGCAAAAGCTGAAAGCTGACTGCCTTGTCATGTAGCGCTGTACATGTACATAAGCACATTGTCTGGTAGCAAAATGAAGCAAGGTAGTTTTGATGTATGCAGGCCCTGCAGCAGCACAGTACTTCAACCTGCTGCAAGAACAAATGGCAGACACTGCTGTGACCATGCATCTGGTGTCTCATGACATGCTTGCCAGCGTCATGCAGCAGATCAAGCTGCACACAAATGTGCTTATACGGGCTGAGTATGGGTGTAGTCTGGCCCTCCTAGATGCCACAAGCCCAGGCTCAGCCACAAGTGCTTTCAGTCTCAGGTGAGATCGATCACATGCTGTGATCATACAGTCAGCTTTCATCATCTCAGCTGATTCTGCTGATGTTACTGCCATGAAGCACTGGAAACAAGGTTTGGAAGTCTGCATTGCATGACATGCAGACACCTATTCTACAGCAATCTGCAGGCCTCGACAGGCAAACTGACACATTGCATCACTGTCTTGCATTTGTGCCTTTTATTCCAGTCTGGGTTCAATAAGATGAATGCTTGATGATCAAGCGGATCTAAGATACATGCCATGCACAACAAAGTAATGTTGGGTTGCTGGGTTGCAGAGGAGCTAAAGAGGTGACAGAGGGGTACAGCCTGACCCGCCTCACCTCTATCCTGGCTGCCCTCACAGCCTCACCAGGGGCTGCCACCAAATTTGCCAAAGAAGGGCTGCTTGGGGAAGCCCTGCTGGTCCTTGCTGGCATGTCTGCTGTGGAAGTGGGACGTACTCACCTCACAGGTTTGCTCATACATCCCTATCTCTTGGCTGTGCTACCTGGCAAACTGACCCCCCCCCACCTACCCCGCCCCCTGGGCTCACCCCACCTCCATGTCCTTCCCCCCAAAGCTGTTGCTTGTGTCTTCTTGCTGATACCCTTGTTCAGTCTGGTTGTAGCAGTCTTGAGCAGAGGGTCAGGGAGCGGACAAAACTGGGAATGCAGCTCGAATGTCTGGCAGAGTCAGCACTGACTTGCCACTGAATGTAGTGTATTTTGATACTTTCAGCAGAAAGTCAGTGTTGATGCTGCAAGACATTTGAGCTGCATTCTTCTGCCTTGCCTGCTCCCTGCACCTCTGCCAAGCACCGCATCAACAGCCCCTCTGCGGCCATGCGACTACGATTGAATAGGGGCCAAGAAAGTGCTGATGCGATGCAGATGATGCAGAGGGCAGCCTGCTGCAGCTAATGCATGAACTATGGGTGACAGGCACACTAGCAGCTCGTTCTGAGTTTGCCAGGGCGGGTATGAGCATGCTGACTCAGCTGTGGGACTCTCAAGGCCCCAGCACAAACATGCTAAGGCTGTATGCCCACCTTGATGCCACCATTCTCGAAGAGGTGAGGGCATCATCAAACTGCCCTGTGTGATATGACTGCTGAACAAGACGGGCACCCATGCATTGAACACGACACAGCAGCAATGTGTAGCAGCAATGTGAGTTAGCATTTATTGAGAGCTCTTCCAAGCAGCACCAGATCTGTGCATGAGGTCAAATGTCTGCAAGCTTCTGTCCATCTGACAAACTAAACAGGCTCAAGACGGTACATAGTCTTTGTGAGTTGGTATGTTCAAGCGTCTTGCCCAATCACATGGTCATGCATGCTGTGGCTGACAGGTGTGCACAGCTATCAAGCCAGAAAGCAATGAGGCAGTGTACTTGATGCTGTTGGATAAGTCTCCCACCCAGGAGGAGTTCATCAGGGGGCAGCTGACCAACAATCCCTACAACAGCGCCGAGGTGGGGCCCCTCATGAGGGATGTCAAGAACTTCATCTGCCGCGAGCTTGACATGGAAGGTGATCACTCAGTGCTCTCAAACTGCTTACTGCTTTGCAGAGCCTCTCAGCATTGGATATGCGATTGCAGCCAGGTACTGCCTGGCATGCAGGGCTGGGGCACAATATGCTGATGCAACAAGCTTTGTTGTATGGTGCGCTGCTGTGCATAGCATGATACTTCCTGTCCATCTGCAGGCGTTTTGCACATTGCAGCACACTTGATGCATAGCGTGGCAACATGTACATCTCACAATGTCACATGGCTGCGCGTTTTCTTTCCAACACTCCTGGCTTGCAGTTTGTACTATAATCAGGAAAATCACCACTGCCTTTCCCATCACAACTCTTGGGTACTGTTTCCCTTAAGTTGCTGTAATCACAAGCACTGCAGAGACCAACCCATCGGACCCAAAGCTCCACGCATGAACAGCGTGCACAGCATCTATTCGTAGGAGCCAAATGCATCCGCCTGACAGGCAATCCAAAGGTTGCAGGCCATTCTAAGGCAAGCGCATGAGTGTTGGTGTAGGTCTGGTGGATGATGACTTTGGCATGGAGCTGTTGGTGGGTGGGGCTATCATCAGCCTGAGCCTGCCTGTACGCCTGGTCTGGGAGTGCGTCTGGCGACCCACTCTTCCATCAGCAGGCAGTGAGACTTCAGGTGACTGTCACAACCATAAAAGAAAAGAAAAGACTGCGCCTTTTGGCATCAATCTAATGAGAAGCCAAGTATTGTGCCGGGCTGCCCAGAACATGACACCCATCTGTGCCCTTCTGTGTGTTCATCTGTTGGCTGAGGTCACATGCTGTATCACACCAGGTGTGCAACCACTGCTCAAGGACTACATGCTGTTGTGTCTTTCATGAATGGGCTGTTGCATTGTGTGTCCAGACTAGCCAAGCACAAAATTAGTGCAAGAATTGTGTGTGACAACATTGTTGACTGAGCCAAAAGCACACAAAATCAAGACCCCAAAAGATGCATGGACAGCTCATCAACAATGTTGCATGTCTCTCAGCATGAATGCTGCTGTGTGTTGCTGCGGTTGGCTTTGTAGACTGGATGTCAGCAGATGGCGTGATACAGGTGAGGGGAGCCCTCAAGGGTTGCCAGGAAGGGGTGAAGTTGATGTGATGGGCCCTCCCATGGTTGTCACCTACAGGCTTCAGGTCATTCCTCCCTCTTACTGTGTCAGACTCTGCAATATCTTGTGTGTGCCTGTGCTATCACAGGCTGCACCAAAAGCTAGATCACAGTCTCCAGTCTCCAGGATTCCAGCATGTGATAGGACAAGGTTGTTGAAGACACAACTGCTTGAGGATTACTGATTCCACCTGTCCCGACCTACTAGACAGGCAATGAAAGGAGATTTGTTGCAGCAGCATTCGCAGCAGCAAACGTGATGTTCACTACTGATAGTGCTGTTTGTTGGCATGCTTGGCATGCTTGTCTTCCTGTTTCAATCGCCACACACAAAATTGTCAACAGAATATGCTGCTCAGAAAGCACAGAGAAGTCTTCCTGCTTTTCAGGCATCTTGTATCAGCTCTCCACAGCCACTTCATGGCTTGGCAACCTGCCTTTCAAGCTCTTTGGCAACATACGGCAATGATTGTCTCCTGAGGGGAAATTATTGATCTGCCAGAGGCAACACATCTCCTGTACTTCCGCACGCATCCTGGATCCATCAAACTGTAACACCATTGGTACAGCAGTATTGGTCATGGCCACTTTCGAAACAGCATATGTTGTTATTGCAGGGCCTGGACGGAGAAGCAACAGAGCGCATGATTGAGCATTTGGCAGAGCCAGCAAGCGAGCAGCAAGAGGCAGAACAGGAGTATGCTGTTGCCAGGGTGCTTGCAGATCAGGCTGCCTCGGGTGCCGTTACTGCTTCCATCCCTCATACTCAATTTACCTCTTGAAATGTCATGAAAGGCTATATAATGAATTCTTTTTGGACATTTCTCCTTCAGGGCCTGCTTGCCCCTAACCTATGGCGATGCACAGTGCAGCGTTTTTATGTGAGCACTTTATGTAAACATGGGATGGTCCCTGCCACAACGTCTGCATGCAATGTTTCCCAGTGGCGCATCTTGCATGAGACCTGAAGATGGCCCCCGCTTAGCATGGGACAGGACTGCACACCATTGTGCATCAACTGAGGCAGGCACAAATTCAAGCATTGTGTCGGTGCTGTGCAGACACTGTTTCAATTATTGTGTTGGTGCCATGCAGGTAGTTTGCCACGGCTGCTTGAGCGCTTGGTGAGTGCAAAGGAGCAACAGGGGGAAGAGTACCGGCTGCTGCTGAAGCTGCTGCTGCACGCCTCTCATCTGAAGGTGCTTTACCCAATCTGTTTACGTGCAGACTCTTGCCCTCTGTCTCTTTTGCTGTGGCTGCAGGGCATTGCACACCACCTGAGTTGCCTGTATGATCTGCAGCTGGCTTCAACTTGTCTTGCAACGACAGCTTGCAACGATAGCTTGCAATGTGTAGCAATCCAATAGACTTTTCACCGAAATCTCTTCAAGCTGTTGTCTTTCTAGTCGGTGTTGAAGAACAGCTCAAACAAGCAGTCACTAGCTGCATAGAGCATATAACATATAGCATATATGCAACAACGCTTATACGAGAAGTTTAGATGCGACCCATGTGTAGATTGCATGAACTCATTGCAGGTGCTATGTCATGGCCGCTGATGAAGCCTGAAATGTGTTGCACAGGTATGCAAACAGACAATGCTTTCAGTTGGGGGCTTGCAAAGCCTACTGCAGCACCTACATCAGCTGCTGATACCCATCATCAACCCTACCATGCCACTGCCACCCACCTCTGTCAGCAGTGCAGCTGACAGCGGTGGTAGCACAGTACCCAGCGGTGGTAGCACTGACAGCAAGGGCAAGCTGGCGGTGGCAGCTGAGGATCTGGACATACTGTTGACAATTCTGGAAGCACTGGCAGCTTCTGATGCTGCAGCAAACAGTCAAGTCAGCGCAAAGGTACGCGTCCAATCCTTGGTCTGAGTTTGCTGACATGTCATGATGGCAAAGCAATCATGGCCGTCCTGACCCGCTGTTTTCTTGTATGTTGTGACTTCTTTTAAGCAGCAAAGCAATTTTGCAGCGTCAACCTGTTCCTGGACTGTCAAAGTGATCTCTGCAAGGTTTGCATGTTTGACGTGTTGTGCATGCTGGGCGTCCAAGAGTGTGTGCATGCGCAGGGGCTGGGGGTGGATGTGCATGGGCTGGCAGATGGGCTGAAGGCTCTTGTGGAAGCTGGCCTTACTAAAGCAGCAGGTCTGCTGCCATACCCTACATCATTGCTTGGGACAGTTGCAGCTTGTAGTCAGCATCTCGGTTGTACCGTGTTCCCAAAGTCGCACACTGCAGGCTGCTTTGCAGCCCCTTGTGACTCCCTGTGACTCCCTGTGCAATAGCAGTGCTGTGCAATGACAGATAGCTTTCAGGAATGCGTCCCTGCTTGCGCATACACTTGCATGATGTCTGGGGCAAGTTTGGCTAGCTTTGCTCTACAGTGAATTCGGCTGCTATGGCATGCAGGGGGGCTTGCCAGAGTGTTGCCGTACCTGGCTCATGGCAATGCAGCAGCGCAGGCAGCATTGCTGGATCATTATGCTGGCTGCTTGGACCTGACTGCTCTGGATGCAGCAGGCCCAGACACACCACCACACCAGGTCACACTCAATGTGCCTCCTTGCAGCTCCCTTGCTTATCTCTACGCTGACTGTATAGCATGTCTAGGCTCATAAAGTTTGGGTTGTCATCATTCTGAGGAGAGCTGTCACCTGGGACCTTCTTAGAGAGTACCTGTCAGAATTGTTCATCAGGGCATACTGTCGACTGTGCCTCTTGTGTGACTTGATGTAATTATGTGGGACTGTCCAGACTTACGTGCTTGCGTTGCAGGCGCAACAGTCTGAGCTGCAGAGCCTGCTCAGGCTCACTGAGTCCACAGAGGAAGGGCAGGCCCAGGCTCTGCCCTCGACCAGCTTCAGAGCCCTTGTGCTAGACAGGGCCATTCCCCAAGCCCTAGCTGGCTATGCCCTAGCCCTGTTCAACATTGAACCACAGGCTCAGGCAGATGCACCCACACAGTCTCAAACGCAGCCGAGTATAGATGATCAGTCTGAGTCTCAATCTGGGGCTCAAGATGGGGTCTCTGTCACGGCCCCAGCTGAGCAAAGGGAGGAAGACACTCTCGATGGGCAAGCCCAGAAGGCAGAGAAGGAGTTTGATAGGCAACAGGGCGTTTTGTGCAAAAGGGGCAGTGAGCAGTGGGGCAGGGCCATTAGCATGGCAGGCCTGCCCTGGGCACTACAGCTGCTTGCAGCCTTTGCACGTGGCCATCTGGTGAGATTGACTGTGTAGTACAAGTCAAAACCATGCAAGATACAGGTCATGAGGCCTGCTTTCTCTCAATTTTGAGCACAACCTGCACAGAGGCACACTTGTGGTAGCTACTTTGCAATCCACACAAGTGATAGAAACTGACAGTACTGCAACTGAAAACCAAACAGCATTAGTTTTGACATGAGTGCTGGCTCGACGCTTCAAAGGCAGACCTGCCCATTGACCATTCCACTGCTCTGATGTGTGCTGATGTGATGCTTCACAGGCAGACCTGCCCATTGACCATTTCACTGCTCTAGTGTGATCTTAAGAGTAACTCTGCATGTTGCAGGCAACATGTGACATGCTAGCTGAGAGAGCCAATCTGCTATCCTTGCTACATCAGCTGGAGGCAGTCAGCAGCGGCTCCACCATTGGACCTTTGGCCGAGAGCCTACTGGAGGAACTGCAGGAAGCTGGGGCCAGCCATGTGGGTGAAGCCATCAAGAAGCTGAGGGCAGCCACCAAAGCTGCCATGAAGCAGAAGGCAATGGCACGCCGAAAGGCCATGCTGGCTTCGCTCAACATGCCGTCCACGGTGAGTTTGGGTGTGCCTGATGCCTGGATATCCATCAAGCTGTCAGTGCCGGCAGACACTTCAGTGGCAGCTTGCTTTGTACAAAGAGGGCTTGTGTTGGATGTTGTGCTGCCAACACACAGCATGCTTGCCTTGCTTGGATGATTTTGAGGAGAAACGTGCAGGCAGAGAGGCACCTCTTTGTGACACTGCCTGCTAGCTTCTCCTCAAAGTCGTTTTTTGAGCTGAGCACATCTTAGGGGTGGCCACATCCTGCTCTGTTTCATTCCAGATGGCCTGCTCTTAGATCCTGCCATGCCTTGCTATTAATGATTTTGCTTGTGCACAGCAGCCTCACTCGTTTACTCATGAGTGATCGATCACTCAAATCAAAACTATTGCGGCCTTTGCACAAGATTGAAACAAGTCGTCGCAATGTGCAGACTGCACAAGGGAGCGCTGATCCTGGTGCTTCCAGCTCAGTAGCAGCTGCTCCAGCGTCATCAAGCCAAGCACAGCATGCACAGCAGGCTCCCAGCAAAGAAGAGGAAGAGGAGAGGCGAGGGCTGGTGTGCATGGTCTGCAAGGAGGGGTATGCAAGCCGGCCCAAGGAGCTGCTGCAGATCAGCCGCAATACATATCGCCATCTGTGTCCTGTTCATTGCAATTCCCTACTATGCATCAGTCAGGTGACAGAGCAGAAAGTAAACATGCGTAGTCATTGTGAATGCGTTCATGTTGCATGGGAGAGCTGTGCATGCAGAGGACACTGGTGGCAAGACAAGGACTCATGGTATCAATCAGTGCATCATAGTAGGATGGTAGCAGGGTGGAGTTCAACCTTGTGAGCAGTGCCTGGTTCAGTTCAGCGGCTGCTGCCTCCCTCACTTCCTTGATTGGGCACAGAAGCAGATCAGCTGCCATGGCTGATACTGCACACATGCCTTCAGGACTTGCAGCCCCTGCACTGTCTTCACCAACTGTCCCTACGCCATGCACACAAGGCTCACACACTCACTGTGACACAAGTCAGGGCTGGCATAGGCATCACCTACCATGTGAATGGCCAGAACACCGTCGATGCACTGGAGGAAAATCAAGTCTGAGGGCGTAGTCATACCTACAGTAGCCTCAGCACAGCTGATGACAGCTGCTACACAGGCCTGCACCAGCCAGCGCAGAAAGGATGGGGGGAAGTGGGGGTTGCTGGTGTGGGCCCCCAGACTGTGCAGCACCCAGGGCAGGGCTTGTACAAGAAGCCCTGCCATCTCATGCATAGGCGGGCTTGCATCAGCTTCTGACCGAGGCTTGGACTGTTGCTGTCTGAAGAACGCTGTCAAGCTTGCTGGCCTGTGCATGGCTATGGTCAAGACCTGCATGCACAGATCTCACAGCATAAACCAGCTACATCAGACACCCACCAGTGTATGTCAAGCAGTATGATCACTCTGCAGTGCTTGCATATTGGGCAGTAGCAATCACATGCTGCGTGTACATGCTCAACAGGAACTGGTGCAGCTGGGCAGCCCAGCACAATACTTTTCATTAAATTGACGCCAAAGGGTGTAGTCTTTTCCTGTCTTTTCTTTTCAACCGTTGAAGCTGGACACGCTTAAGATGGGCACATCTTGAGAGGCTTTAGCAATGTGAGAAGGAAGCTGCAGACATGCATTTGAATGCAGCTCTGTGGGATAGGCATTGTCACATGGCAATGTGGCTGTGCAGCTCATGATGATGCCACACCTTGGCTGCAATGAGCAAGTACCACCAAAGGAAGGTGTCAGGCCATAGGGCCGGTGCTGGAGGAGCTTGAGACACACAGCGCTGCAAGCCATGCAATGCCAAATCCAGGTTTTCCTCATCGATCTGCTGCAGGGAGTGCTGCAACGCATCGGGCTGTTTGGGTAAGCAGGCAGCTATGAGGGTCCAGGCTGCACACATGAGCACATTGCCGGGCTGCCATTGTGTGGAGGACAGTCGGCAGCCTTGCAGCAACAGGTCACGTGCAACCTCAAGCCCTGCGTTGCTTGCTGTGGCGATCATGCCTGCTGGTGTTGTGTCTGAAACAGGCTCTTTGGCATCAGCTGTGGCGATCATGCCTGCTGGAAATGTGTCTGGAACAGGCTCCTCTGCATCTAACATCCCTGAAGAACAAGACGCAGTCAAGCACCAAAGGTTGTCCTACTGTCGTGCAAGTGTGCCATCCTGCTGCACAGTCATGCAAAGCCATTTTCAAACTGCAGCAGCTTGCAACCATTGCCTAGATCAGATAATTTGCCTAAGCTGGTTGAACCACATGTCATGGTGTACTGGCATGCTCAGCTTGTCAAGGACTGTGCATTGGCAAATTCAGTGATCAGCATTCACCTGCTAGCAACTGGTGCAGGCTTGTCAGAGTCAGCAGTCCTTGGCTGAGCACAAAGTTGCTGCAGGTTTGCGCAGCCTTCTGCGCTACCAGATGTCCTGGCAGGCTGATAGCGGCCAGGTTCAGGTTACTGCTAAGGTTCCCGCTGGGTGCTTCTGCAGCTTCTGCCTCAGCTACCGCAGCTGCTTCCTTGACTAAGTCTGCCTTTGGCCTGGCATAGACCTCCAGGCCGTCCAGGCGGGGGAGGGATGCAGGGTTGTGGGCGGGGCCAACCTGCAGGGAAACAACAATTGTTTGCAAGTGCGTTGAATGACAAAGATGGCTGTCTATGTTGCGCACCAGTCTGTTTGCCTGACAGCACTGACAAAAGTCTTGACAAATGTTGTGACAGTAAAACGGGTTTTTTGTGCTTCCAAACTTGCCGCAAAATCAACTGCTGCCAACAGAGGGCAGGAGGACGGCTTAATGGAATGAGGGGCCAGCAACCAAAAGCCATGCGCTCTCAGCTGAATATGTGTACATTGCCAATCAATCCCTGCCATCTCAGCAAGCTTCATTGAAGTCTTTGACAGGGACGTCACATCTACTAAAGAAAGAAAATACAAGACGAGACTACGCCTTTTGGCGAAGCCAAGCATTCACATCTACTTTGATATAGCCTGCAGCCTCTGCAGGCTTTTGAGCCAAGCAAGTAAATGCGTCAGCTGCAGATGCAATGCCATCTCAATCATCGCCTAAAATATTGACAGAGATGCAGACAACCTTGCCGATGCTAGTGAGAGTGGCACATGCTCAATGAGTCAAGCATTCCAGTATGCATGTGTACCTGGGCAGCCCAGTATAACACTTGGCTTCTCATTAAATTGACGCCAAAAGGTGTAGTCTTTCCTTTTCTTTTTCTATGCGTGTGTGCTTGCCTGCATGGGAGTGTCAGGAGCAGCTGCAAGCGCCTCAGTAGGCGTCATGCGCACCACATGCCATCGCTTGCCACTAGGGCTGGGCAGAGGGTGCGCCCTACCCCCCAGCTTGACTTCAGAGGGGCTGTACCGCCCACCACTGCCGCCCACCATCACCCTCACACCTGCCAGCATTTAGCATCCAAGCTGATAGCAAGACCAGGCATGGCTGACACACTCATGACACAGATGCAATGCTACAACTGGTGAGGGGTTCAACAAGCAACATTGAACAAAACACACAACTTGTTGCTTGTGGACAGACGGGGTCCTGTGGGCAATACCCCCTGACATCTCAACCAGACCCCAGAGCAAGCCAAAACAGGCCATGCAGGCTGAGAGCATGTCAGCAGTGTTGATGCAGCAGACAACAAGCTTGAAAGCTGCATCTGGCATGAAGACAGTAGCATGTAAGCTCACCGACTACAACAAGGGAGGCGTCATCAGGGCGCATGTTGATGCGCATGCCAGAGGCACTGGGCGCCTCCAGGTAGGTGCCTGAAGCCACTAACACCCTCCACGCCCTTTCTGAGCCCCCTGAGACACGCACACACAACCGTCATTGGCAACAAGATACCTGAGCGGAATAATTCGCAATGCGCAGTTCTCTTGTTGCATGCCCACCCTCTGTGATGCTTGATGCCAGATGACAGGACAAGCATCACTGATCAAGCGTCTCATGACAGCAGAATGCGAAGCGCTTTGCTGCTTCATAGTTCCTTGCTGTGCAGTGCTGTATGCTCAGCATATATAGAGCGGAACAAAATACTACATGTTACACCAGATCCACTCTTGCGCCAGCTGGGTCAAAACATTTTCAAGGAGCATAATGCACAGTCATCACACCTGTTTGGGTGAGGTCCCCCGCCAGCTTCACCTCCCCACTGATGCAACGAGTCTTCTCAAAGAAGTCGAAGGTGAACGGTCCCGCACCACCACCACCACCACCACCACCGCCGCCACCACCACCACCAGCAGCAGCAGCAGCAGCAGGTGGAGCTGGTGCATCAGGTGCAGGGGTAGAGGCAGATGGGGGTTCTGCCCCAGTGGGTATGGTGCGGCCCACAGCTGCAAGGCTGGGCTGACTGGAAGAAGCCAGGGAGCTGGAGGAGCCAGCCAGCAGCCGCTCAAAGGCCCTGGACCTCAGTGCATCTGCAAGAGAAGCAGGTACTTATCATCAGGCTTGTCTCATGGCTAAGGCATTGTGACGCTCTCTTTCTTTCCAGTTGAGCACAAACTGATGACGTGTATGCACAGAATGGTGTGCTCAGCACGTGTCAATAGCAACAGCCACTGTGGCAAATGCCTTGCAGAAATTTCTGACCAGGCCTTCATGATTGGTATGTGACACTCCATTTCATTCCAACTGTGCACAAAGTGATGACACGAATGTGCAGAATGGTGTGCTCAGCATGTGCCAACAGCAACAGTGGTGAAAGCGGTGCAGAGTTTCTGGCTAGGCCTTCATGTTTGGTATACGGCACAGTGTACAGCGTTGTATGGCACAATGAAAGAAGGCTTGCCTGGATTCTGATGCATAGGTGAGCCTGACTGCTCCAGCTGTTCCTGGAAGGAGACAGATCCACTTCGCGCCAAATTCAAAAACCTCATCCAGTTCCTCCCTGCAGCGCAGCAGAGTCCCGTCAGACACAATCTCATTGGCTGACACATAAATTTGCACTCACAGACTGCATGGAGTCCCTGGACATGGAAGTGTCGCAGCCTGGCACCAGCAAAACACTGCTACTTCTGTTGTCACCAGGCTGTGCTGCCTTGTTCTGTATCACGCAGCAAATGAGCAGCTGAATGAGCAGCTGAATGAGCAGCTGACACCCCTGCCAATCACTGCTTGACATGATGCCTTTGCAAAAGGTGCCTATATAGAATTGTCATATGCTTGCATGTTGTACAGATGGCCTGCATCAACAACTTATTCAGGCTGAAAGCATTGCACCATTTCAATTTGTGTTAAAGAAATGTGTGTTTCGACTTGAAGCTTGTGTTCAAGTTTTAAACACAAGCTTGTGTTTGACCATAAATCTGTTTGACTGCAACTTGCAAGTTGGCTGCATTTGAATTTGTGAGATCAGTGCATTACACATGAAGCTAGCAGTCATTTGCTTGCCAGCAAAGCAGCATGGACACAGACAAAGAGCCACTTTTCAAGCAAACAAGAATCTGCTTCATAGAACGGTAAGAAATGCTTGTTAGTGTTGTCAAAATCTATGGGAAATCTATCAAGGTATTGTGGAATAAAAGGTAGGTAGGCAGTTTGACATCTCACGTGGCCTCAAGGCAATCCTCAATCAGTTGCTTGCTGTCTGCAGCTAGCTGCTGCTTGAGTCTGCCAGCAGGAGTCCTACGTTAGTCTTCTATCCGTACAAGTTTGCATGGCCTGGCAAATGTTGAACATGCAACAGCTACAATCTTCCTGTCGCACAAGTGTGATTTCGAAGAGCAATTCCCTCAGACATGGTGGCCACGGAAAGACAGCTTTGCTGCAATGACCACCTACTTCTCAACTTTGGCAAAATAGTTTGCAGAGTTGGAAGATAGGTTGCATGTGCAGCAGCTACGATTACAAGGCTTATGGACAGCTGCTCAGGCAGTTGGCAAAAAAGCAAGCTTCATGGAACATTTGTATGCTCCACATGGCATGCATCTGGCAAGGCCATCTGCCAGCACTACCATTTGATCAGCTGCTCACATGGAGGCGTTCACAGGTTTCCTAAGTTGGACGTGCTTGAGATATTGTAACTTTGCATGTAAGAGGCTCATCTTGATTGTGGCTGACTGAGCAGCTTCCATCGCAGAGCTTCAAAACAACAGATGCTGCAAAGGCAGTGCCATCCTTGGTTTGGTGACACTGAGCAATGGGATTGCCGAGCGGGCTTTCAGTGCCAACACAGCACTAGCAAACTTGGTGTATCTGTATCAGAGACAGCGTAACCGTAACAGACACAACAAGACTGCCATTGCTGTGTTGGCACTGAAAGCCCGCTCGGCGATTCCATTGCTCAGTGTCAACACTGTCTCTGTTCATGTGTGTCAAGCACGCTGGCGATAGCAATTTTGGTGCTCGACACCTATGGTGCAGACTTTGCCTGTGGCTGGACTTTCAGACAATGGGGAAGTTAACAGAGCTGTTGGCTTTAGTTCAATCAACCTGGCCTTTTGCTGTTGCATTGCTGCCAATCATGACGACAGTCAGGCTGCCCAGCAGCAAAAAAGTATTTGTGCCTACAAGGTTTGACGACTTTCTGCAGCGTGGTCAGCGACAGTCAGACATGCCTCAATGCAGCAGACACTGCCCCTCATTTGCGGCTGGTGATGACTGCAGAATGAGGAACAGCGCCATGAGCATTGCAGCATCAGTGCCAGCTGCCAGCCCACAGACAAACCTCGTGGTTGATCTTGCACACAGAGTCAAATGACATGGCCTTCAGACCAAAGGAAGAGCAGCTGTACAGGAACGAGTCTCTGCTGAGTTGACCTTGGTGCAGTCAGGCATCAATATCAGTAACAGTTTCCTTGGGGTCGCTGAACACCAGTCTCTTGATAGACATGGACTGAGCAACAAGCAACTTTGCACACATGGGCATTGACCTGGTATGGTACCACTGAAATGGAACGACTTGACAGCTACACAGGATTCCTTTAGACCATATCTTCTTGCCTGTGGCTTGGCCAGTGCGTGATCAGAAACGCTATGCCTAGCTGTCAAGCGCAGTGGTATGTTTGCAATGTGTTTGCCAGGCAATAACATGCAACACCAAGCTGGGATGATTCCAGAACATTGTAGCATGGGAGGGAATACGGTCAATGCTGATGTCATTTGAACTGATGACAAGTGTGCCAAGTTCAAAGCTGATGCCCTACCCACACAGGGTGAGCATTAGCACCTTTGCATGCGATATCAGCCTGAATAGCAAAATGACGGACATATAGGCACATTGTCATCAGCAAATGATGCTCACTTGGCAGCATGGTGTTAAGTTCATCAGCTTTGCCTCTTTGCTTGATAGCAGACAGACCTGCCTGTTTGCTTATAGCAGGCAAGTCTGGCTGCCACCAGACAAAGCTGCAGAGCTGATCAACCCAGCACCAAGCTCATGGGCATGCCTTGTACCTCTCACGCATCACTACATGTTCATGATGAAGCATGTAGCAGCCTGGTAAGATGATTTGGCCAAGATGTATGTCTTGTCTCTCATCAGAGCTGCATAGCAGCATGATGTCAGACAAGACATACACCTGGGCCAAATCATCCCACCAAGGCTTTCGTGGCTATCCCTAATCAGCTTGCGTCCAGTGCCACATCACATGAGCAAGTCAGCAGTAGCTACACACCTGATTCCGCAGCTGACTGACCAGCTTCCTGCTGTCCTTCTCCAACCACTCCTCTACTTCCAACAGATCCGGTCCCAGTGGGTCCCCCGGGGGCAGTGCTGGGCTGCCCTTCTGCAAGTGCCTCTGTGGAGGGGTCCCACACAACCACGCTGCCTGCCAGAGGGGTAGTGTACAGGTGCAGGTACCCTTGGCTATCCAGTGCCACAATGGCAACCTGCTGAGCATGCGGCAGGGGCAAGCTTGCTATGCCCACTACTGGAGCATCAGCACTCTGCAGCAAGCATCACCTCGTGTCAGCATTAGGGCATTCGCTCAAACAAAGTACTGCACTGAAAGCTCAAGCTGGGGTCCAGGGTGAAAGCTTTTTGCCGTGGATACTGGTGCGGGTGCCTTGATGACTTGCACGACATGGCAAGGGAACGACGCAGTGCAGTGTTTACATTGTACAATGAGGTGACAGCCAGTCAGGAACTACTGCTTTGCAGATGCTGTTGTCTGCACGCACACGTGCACTATCCTGTCTGCAGTGACAACATGACATCGCAACACTGACATTTCCATACAAAATTGCTCTTATTGTCATCGCAACATTGTATGTAATGTCAGTGTTGCGATGTCATGTTGTCACTGCAGACAGAATAGTGCACATGTGCATGCAGACATCCATTGCTAAAGCCTGCAATGTATGACAGCTGAGATGCATAGGCATGACCTGCATGTCCTGAATCTGAGTCACGATTGCACAGCCTGTGCCGTCGCTATGGGCTGACTCAAAAACAGAAGCCACCAGGCCAGGCAAGCCATGACTGGGTACGCCAAGAACCAGTGCAGGGCTCTGCATTTCCTGTCTGCTGGCAGGCAGGAGAGGCACAATATAGCTCCTCTCCACGCTTGGCACGGTCACAGAAGAGTTGCTGCCTGCTTCACTCTCCTCCTCATTGTCTTCTGGCCCCTGCTCATCATCATCCTCATCATCCTCGTCTTCAGTGATTACATGCTCAGCATCTGACTCAGGATCAGGGTGTTGCAGGGCTGCCTGAGCTGAGGCTGATGTTGAGTCACCTGCAGTTGATGTTGAGTCACCTGCAGCTGACTCTGAGGCTGGTGGTATGGCCACATCAACGGAAGCCACCTTTGCGATGCTGGTCCCATCAGCAGTGACAGTCATCAGCCATGTGACATTCTGGTCCTCATCCTGTGCATGGCCTAATGAGGCAATGTACAGGCCAGATGCTGGGCAGTAACACAAGCTCTTGCCATACAGGTGCTGCTTGCTGTGGGCAGAAGCTGCCTCTGCAGCTGCAGCTGCTGCTGACTCTGAATCTGCGCCTGAATCTGTGGACAACAGCCTGTCCAAGTCCACCTTTTGCGCTGCTTGTGTGTGAAGAGCAGTGGTGTCAGGTGACAGCACAGACTTGGTGGATGTCAGCAGTGGTGCTGACCACACAGTAGCTTCTCTGGTCAAGATGACCAAGCATGTCTGCAGCTCAGGGGTTGACCCCTGCAGTAAAAGACAAGCATGTCAGGGCATTGTGACAAACAGCATGCACTGTGGAACTTTGCTATGAACACTCTGCATTCACATTTACGAAGCTTATGGTATTATATTGTCAGGCGGCATTCACATGACACAGTTGCAGAAGCCTCGTCCCTCAACTCTGGGCAAACTGAGTATACAAGGCACAGCATATGAGCAAACCTTGGTCATGCACCACAGTGCAATACAAAGTGACATTGCAAGCTAACGAGAATGTTCATCTGGCCATTAGCTTTGTTTAGCATTTGAAGACTCTACAATATACATGGACCTTACGATGAGGCATGCTGCATGTCTCAAGAGTCAGCATGCATGAGATTAGGCTCACCTGGCCAGCAACCATATGTGTCCCCACAGCAGATGAAGCAATGAGGTCTGAGCTTGACACCACAACAGCCACGCTGGGCTGTCTGGCAGACACTGCCAGATCAAACACCAGCACTGCCAAAGGCATGGTCACAGCCAAACAGGTGTCGCTGCCTGGCAGCCATGCAATATCCAGCACCAGGTCCATGTATCCTCCTCCTGCTGGTGCTGAAAGCTGATGTATGCCTGCGTCACTGGCTGCTGCTACTATGGCTTGGGGTGTAGGGAGCTGGACAGGCAGCCTGTCTTGAGTTTTGGCAGCAGGTGAGATTGACCACACCTGCAGGATGTACACAGTGTGTCAGGGACTCTTGATGTACACCAGCGATGCAGCTGTCTACAAGCGGTGTCTCTTCTGGAGCCTTGAAAACACAACGTGATGTAAGCCTTGCGCAAAAGTAAGATGGCTCGGTTTGCCTGTACATGGTAGATGGACAAAATATAACGGCCATTGCGCTAGTGTAGCATTATGCATGTATGACACATGAGTATGCATGTATCAAACTAACCTGGACAATTCTCAGACCAGCTACAGCAAGGTGCTTTCCCGTGACCGCGTCAAATTGAATTTGAAGCACATCAAAGCGTGCGCTGTGCCTTGCCAGCACTGCCATGCTGTCCACAGCAGAACCTGCAAGTCAGGCACATCATCCAAGCACCATGCTGACACTGACCAGACCAAAGACAGAGAGCTTATTCAGGCGGAGTTGCAACAGCTCAAAACGACACATCGCTGGAGCAACTGAAATGAAGCATGCAAGGCTTTGACGTAAGGCAGTAAGGCAGCACACAGGTGTCAAAGCAGCTACCAAGAAGCAGTGGACCTTACTTTGTGACAGTGCCAGAGCAGCTGTTGCAGCAGCTGCAAGGTCAACAAAGGACAGCTGGCGGGCTTTGGCCACCACCAGTATGCCAGAAGCTGGTGAGGCAGCTGCTGTGCAACGAGAAACCACCTGGGCCTCCAAAGCATCAACACTGTCCCTTCCCTGCGGTCACATTGCAGTCAAGTGTCAACTTGCAGTTCTATGAACAAAATGATGAATTGCCATGTAGCAGACCTTCTGTGCTGGTGCAGCTAACAAACTTGCGCAGTGTCTTTCTGACTCATGGCAGACATACAATACAAGGCCATGGAGTTCAAAGGACTTACATGCATCACATGAACCACAGCAGGTTGGTGTCACGACCTGCTTTAGTTTAAACACATCAGGCATGTGTGTCTTCTGGGTGCGTTCACAGCTTTTTCATGCAAAACGCCGGTCAACAGGGCCAGGCGGCTGACATTTTGCCGCCAATGGGCCGGTGTGCGGTATTTGCAACAAGCAGCAATACACTCCTGATCTTAATTGTGCCACAGACTCAGACACAGACACGTTTGAGTCTGCAAGGGGACTCGAAGGATTGCAGTCACAAGGGGATATCCTGAACAAGGCATGTTTACAGCAGCTAGGGGCAAGCTGAGTCTGCTCGATTCCGAGCTGAGTCACGGAAGGTCACTGCTGAGTCAGATAAGGGTGCAGCTCAGTTAGCTCGGGCTCAAGCTGAGGCCAACACGATTGCGGCTCAGGCTGCTCAGAGCTGAGTCAGAGAGGCGCACAGCAGCCGCCACAGAACACGCTCTGCTGCTTTGCGCATGCCTGCCCTGCCTGGAATTGGTCAAATGATGAGTTAACATAGCAGCGAAGGGCTCACCAGGACCATTTCAGCAGCAGCCAGTGCAGCAGAGCGGGCCACTCCCCTAGGCTCAGCTGCCAGCTTGAAGCTGCCCTTGAAGACCACTATCTGTGGCTCATCCACCACCACACCTTCTACCTGTTGCACCATATCACAGCCTTGCTAATGTTGCAGCAGATCACAGCATTGCTACTGTTGCAGCAGATCACTGTTGCAGCAGATCACAGCATTGCTACTTGCCGCTGATGCCGTACTCAAACTATGCCTTGCAGCCTTCTCTTGCAATGTAGCAAGCTGCATTGAGCTGTGGCGCAAGTTCGAAACACCCTGCTGAGAAGTTCAGTACTGACAGTTTGGCTGTGCAAGTTCACGGCCAGGTAGCTTTTCATTGAGCAGATCACATGCTGTTGTGTGGGAGGGGGGGGGAGGGGGCGGGGTGGACTTGCCTGAGGCGTGAGCTCGGTCGGGCCATCTGCACTCAGGGCCTGCTTGGCAGCCAGTCTTGCATCTGCCTTCAGCTGGTCCAGCAGCCCTTTGCAGATCCTGCTGATTCCTGAGGCACACTTCTCCAGCGCAACCTGCTGAGGACAATAGTATGTGTGAGAATTCAGTGTCAAGCGCTGCTGATCCAGCTGCATTAACTCATGCTCTTACAGTTAAAACTCACATTTTGCTTGATATTCTCTGTGTTCTCCGTGCATTGCTATCTGCCTTTGTTGAGTGAGGGTTGACTCAACAACGGCAGAAGTGATTTGAAAACAAGGTTTGGCACCAAACAAAGGGTGGGTCAAGCTTAACCCGCAAGTCATGCATTCCAGCTGTACAGCAGTGTGTGCAGCAAGTGTGTGAATTCCATAAAGGGACCAGTCACCAAAGTCAGACAGCTGTCATCAAAGTCATCAAAGGTTACACACAGGTCAAACCAGACGCCAGAAGGGTTTGCGTACCCTGCCGTTGTCAGGGTTGTCAGTGCAGAGCCGCCTGACAGCCTGGGCTGCTGAGGTGACAAGTCCTGCTGTGAAGACCTCCTCACCATCATCAGCTGCACCAACAGCAACACTTACAATCAGTGGTTGACAAACATGTGTTGAGACTACACGAGGCTCAATGTTGGTCTAGCTTGCACCCTGAGGAGAATGTACAGTCCACAGAAGCTAGTGAGTATTCAGGTCACAGTATGCATGCCGCAGCAGAAGCCCTAGCTTGGTCATACATGACAGCTGGACGACGCAACCCTGCAAACATGCCTTGCTCAGGATATCCCCTTGTGATGATTGCAATCCTTTCAGCCCCCTTGCAGACTCAAACATGTCGCGCACATCATGTATGGCATGTCGCACACATCATGTATGGCACGTAATGGCATTACCTGGGGGGATTTGCCAGAGATGCTCCAGCTCAAGGGAGGTCTCATGGGCTGGATCCCATTCCTGCAGGCTGTTGAAGGGGTGGCCCAGCACTGGAAAGTCCTCTGCAGGGCTGCTTGCCTGTGCTGGGGTGGGAGGGGCAGCCTCAGGGGGGTGCACTGGGGTCAAACATTTGCATGCAGGGCACCTTCACCAACACCAAGTCAGAAGTCACAGCTACAGATAGTTACAACAAATGGTTGTTGGACGTTTGTTGACCACAACTGTGTAAAAAGTGGTGATTCCAGGCTGCAAAGCTATGCTGTTTAGCTGGTCCAGGAACAAACGCCATGATTGATGCAGAACAAGCTTACCAAGATAGAATGCGACAAATTGAATTCTGGAGCTACAACGGCTGAAACAGAAAGCAAGTTTGCCTTGCTTCATCCTGACTCTGGACATGTTCATTTATATTTAATGTTTGTCTGAACACTGTTCAGGAGGCATTGCAAAGTTGGTGTTAGGCCGAGTTGATACCTGTTTACCTGAGCAGAGGCAAAGCTTGCTGCTCTGTTTGCATTTCTTGCAGTGCAGAGCAGCAGCATTTGACCCGACTCAGGAATACAGTTTACAACTTGGCCTGACATCAACTCTGCAGCTTCAAGCTGTGAATCATGGGTGACATGTAGTATCACTGGTGGTCCAAAGACAATGACAGTCCTCTGCAGGTGTGGCACATTGTTGGGACACAAGCAATGTAGGTACAGGAACAGTAAAGCTTGTGGTGTACCTGGGAACACCAGCACCGCAGTCACAGAAGAACCTGGAGTGGGTGGAGTAGACAAGGTCATGACCAGCATGGCACACCTGGGCACATGCGCTGCAGCAGCCCTTGCTGTCTACCAGCCCACATGTGTAGCAAAAGTACCTGCAGCGAGCATGAGATCTGGTGAAGACCTACAGCAAGTGGTGGCAGTGTCGTGACAGCATAGCACTTGTATGCAAGCAGTGCTGCATGATTGCAAGGAACAGCTCACATCGTGACATTTGTTTGGTTAAGTAGCGTCAACTTAGACCAATGAATGATGACACGCCAAGGCTGTGCTTGGCAAGCGCTTCTTACGTTACGTGATGCCAACAGGGAAGCAATGCAGTCATTTGCAGCCATTGTGTTCACATGGGCTGCATGCAGATGTGGTAAGGCCTAGAAGCTTACCAATGCTGGTCAATGAAGTCATCACCATTCCCACTGAAAGTGCACTGGACCGTGCCATCTTCCCTCATAACATCTGCAGCGCCTCTTGCATTGCTTGCAGCTGCTGCAGCTGAGGCTCCTCTACCTCGTCCTGCATCCTGCCCCTGCCCACGACCCCTCCTGCCCCTGCCCCTGCCCCCTGCTGACCTGCACACATTGACAGGACTTTGATTTTAGTATCATGTGATGCTGCTTGTCGTGTTGTTGTTGCAAGCAGATTGAACTCAGCAAAAGCTCCTGTGCAAGTCATTGACCGTAAAACAGACCTAGCATCATTTGCAGGATCGGTTGCATAAGGAATCAAGATTGGTATCAACACAGTTCGTACAGCACGTGGGATCTTACAACTGGGTCACGTGCATGATCTGAACATGTATGTCCATCAGTGAGGAGGCACGCACAAGATTGCCAAGCTTACATCCTTGAGTACCTTCTTAGCAACCATAAGATGATATACAATGTGATAAACAATATGAATAATAACATTGTAACAATGTACATTATACAACATATAATAAACAATATATAATAATATGATATAGACTTTGTACCTGGAAAGAGCTGTCTCATGTGCCAAGTCTACTAGATCCTCCATCTCAAGGCGAGTAGACCTAATTCCCCGCCCCCTACCCCTGCCACGCCCACCTCTGCCCCCTCTGCCGGTCCCAATGGCGGCCATGTCCAGCTCCTCGTAGGCAGCCAGCTCTTGTTCCAACATTTGCAGCACTTCTGTCACTCCATCATTGTCAGTGGGGACCAGAAGGACAGTCTGTGGGTCCCGGGGATTTGCTGCCACCTCCTCATCTGCTATCAGGGCCAAGAGTGAGGAGGTTTACAGTGTGGATGCACAACAATATCCTTGCAATCAGGGCCAAGGGTAAGGTGGTTTACAGTGTTCTTGCATAGCAATACCAATGCAAACTGAGATGACTTTGCAGCAAATTGGAGCATACGCATGTTGCATACTGCCGATGAGTCGAAGCTCCGTGTGCACACATGCAAAGCAATGCAAAGCATCGGGAGAGGCTGTGAAGCTGCATGAACCAACAGATGACGCTTGAAGTCTGCTGCTTTTGGGATGCAGGCAGAGCATTGTGCAGCATTGGAAAAGGCAGTGAAGCTGCATGAACATACAGACTCTTACAATGCCTGTGTAAATGCTCAGAAGACTGCAGACTGCAACAGCAAGCAAGCACTAACAGTACCAAAGATGACGTCTCTCACCTGCATCATCCTCAATCTCTACTTCTTCTTCCATGTCTTCGTCTTCTTCCATGTCTTCAAGACCACTGCCATCAGAGCTGGCAGTTGCAGGGGGCACCTCAGCTGCTGCTGGTGCTGCCTGTGCTCCTGCCCCAGCAGCTGCAGGAGCAGCTGCAGCTGTAGCTGCATCTGCACCTGCTCGTGAGCTTGCTTCAGCAGCTGGGATAACACAGCCAGCCAATATCATGGCAAGCGGGTCTGCGCTGGTTGCTGGGGGGCCAGTGGAAGGGGGCGAGGTGGGTGGTGCTTCGGGTGGCGGGGGTCTGCTGGCGTGGTGCACAGCTGCTTGCAAGAAGCGGAACAAGGGCAACAGCTGCGCCACAACTTTGGTGCCCTGCAACAACAATCCGGACAGAGCTTAGACATCTTGCTTCGGCGAGTCAAGCCGACGTGTTGAATGCTCACAGGTGGACCAGACGTACATGGTGGACCATCAAGATAGCAGGTCTGGATCAATGAGTATGACTGACCATGCAGCAAAAGCAGAGGCTGTAATTGACTGCGTACCCTAAGCAGCTTGCTGCACACCAATGTTGCTGACGTACATGCATGTCCAGTCAACTTCGTCAGGGTAACTCCTCTGAGTTACCCTTGCAGAGCTAAGTAGCCATGCATGCATGCCAGCAGCATTGAGGTGTGGCAATGGGAGGCAGTGTGGTGAAGCGTGAAGGTCCATTGAGGTGCAAGAATGGAAGGCAATACCTGTGGTGAAGCCAGAAGGTCTGACATGGCATCAGCCAAAGCTTCAGGGAACTCCAGCAAAGCATCCATTCCTCTCAAGGCAGGGTCTCCAGCTGCATGCAGCATCAGGCCCAGCAAAGCGTGCATAGCATCCCCATCAACCACAACAGCCTCAGAGTCTTGCTGAGCTGCCTCCTGTGGCGCATCAACATCATTTTGCAGGTCTGCGTCTGATACAGACTGTGAGGAGCCCTCTGAAGCTGGTGGTGCAGTTGCCTGAGACACAAGCTGCTGACCACACTCAGCCAAGAGCCCATCATCAGAAACAGCCGATGTGAGCACATTTGGTATGGCCCTCAGCAGTCTTGCCAGAAGCTTCTGCTGACATTGTTGCAGTGCTCCTGTGCTGAGAATCTGCTGGTCAGGTGCTGCTTCTGGGGTTGTGCTGCTTTCTGCCTCATGAGCTTCTGGACGCTGAGTAGAGGGTTGTGACTGTTGGTCATCAGAGGTCAGCTGAACCGGGGCATTGACAGAAGCCTCAGCATTGCGAGTGAATGTGGTTGGTGTGGCTGCTGTGGATGAAGACTCAGTTGGGCTGAGCCGAGGCACAAGCACAGCTTGCAGCAGCCTCAAAGTTGCAGCACGCTGCTGTGTCGCTACACCAAACTTGAGCAAGTGCAGGGAGAGGAACTTGTCCATGGGAAAGTCGGAAGCAGCCAGTCCAGCGAAGATGACATTGACAGCACCTGCATTGAACTGAAGCTTGCTAAAAGTCTAGCAAAGGCCTTGCAACTGGAAGAGACTGCGTTCAGCACAGCTGCTACATGCAGACAGCATCAAGTACAACTTGTGTAAACACACATGTCTATGTATGCTGGCAAACAAGGTGACGCAATGCACAATGCAGTAGCAGGTGCGCTTGCAAGCACATTTACCAATTGTGAAATTCTTGCCTGCTGAAGGCTGGCGTGCCACATCAGCAAGACTGTCAAGGAGCACAGTGGCGCGCTCAGACGGCAGCTCTAAAGAGACCAACAACATGTCCTGCACCAGCTGGCTGCAGGTCAAGGGCGCCTTACAGAAATGTCCCTTGAAGACCAGCAACCACGCTGCCAAAACATGCTGAGAAGGAGCACATTCTGCCTGCAACACATGTTGTTCTTGTTAGGGCACAGCAGCAGGAGTTGCTCTGGCAGAGACAGAAGTGCCATGATGCTTGTAGCTATAGTCCATCCTGAATCAAGACAAAAAGCAACACACGGTGCAAGCAAAGAAGAGGTTTCCAAGAGAACAACTTGGCGATCAACTTGGAGACCATCTTGACAAGTAACTCACAAAATGTTGTCTGATAATGTTCGGTAAGCATTGACACTGGACTGCCAATGACACATGACTGCCATATACAAGCATCAGGCAATCATCATGCCAATGACAACAGCTTGTACCCAGTTTTGCTTACAACCATGGCAATGCTACTTATAGTTGCAACGTGTGGCAATTGAAGCAGCATACCTTCCAAGCATTCAGCAAGTTCAGCAGGACAGCTCGCTGTCTGAGCTGCTGTTCTTCTTCTGCCTTCTGCACAACATCTGGTTTGCTGCTTCTGATCAGGCCTGACAACATCTCTGCGTCTCTGGTGACATACCCATGGATTGCAGGTGTAAGCCGAGTGAGGGCTGCTACAATTCCTTCCAGGCACCCTACACCTGCAGCGTGTTCCAGGACTCCTGGCAAAGCAACAATGTGCAACAGCAGGCCAATGACACTTGCAAGGCCTCTGATGCAGCTGAGCACTTGGGAGCTGTCTGGCTGAGCTGTGACAGGCAAGCCGTGTATGGCCACTGCAGCATGCATGACAGGTCCCACGGTCTCTTGTGTGCCTGACGTTGCTGAGGACCCTGGCTCTGAGGTGCCTGCGGCTGGGAAGTGAGCTGTGATTTGGGCCGTTTGCCATGGGGCTGGACCATTCTGCCATGTGAGAGAAGCTAGATGGCTGCCAAGCTGAGGATGAATTGCTTCCAAGGTATCAGTGACCTGCAAATTGCATCCTGGTGTAAGAAACACTCTTCAACTTGTTGTTTGGATGCAGTAAGCAAGCTAAGCCATGCCAGAACAGATTTTGCGTCCTGCAGCATGACAAGTGCCTTCCATATAAGCCTACTTCTTGAAGTCTGGGTTGGGCTTGGCAGCTGAGATGGGTGCGTGAGGCGCTGCAGCGCACATGCTGGGGCACTGCAGCTTATTGCTCCTTTCGTGTGTGTGGCCAGCAATACCACAGCTGGGCCAGCTGTGATTTTGCAGGCCAGACGTATAAGAAGAGCAATGCCGTGGCCAAGCATGCACAATGCAGCGTCTCACACAACCATCTCAACTGCCAAGCACTCATCAAACTTCAAGGAGCAAGCTTTTGCAAAAGGGCGTCAGATCGCTGCAAGATGGAACAGCTGCTCAGTGAGCGCTGAGATCAACATTGTCACAACAAGCGTCATCAGTCAATTGTCTTCCTGTCAGATTGTTCTTGCACTCATCCCAAAAAAACATTTTGTCACTATTGTCACGCAAATTGTTGAGATTCAAGGCATAGTGATGCCTGACTAACATGATCAGCTCACGTATGTAAAGTGTGGACTTCACTTGTTGCAAAATGTATCTTGTGACGTTCAAATGACATTCCAGCACAACATAGCATGTATATTGGCTTGCTTACCTTTTTGGTTGGAAGCCCCAGTTGCAACACAGCTTTCACGTCCTCTATCTTGTCTTGCTGAGCAGCATCACTCAATTGCTGGCTCAACACTTGAATGGTTTGACGGTCAGTCATGCTCACCAAATGTCCCAGTAATGCCTCTAGAGGTGAAAGCAGCCCTGCAGTCTGAATTGTTGCAGCAGGCATATCAGACTCTGGGTCCTGCTCCACAATGGCAGAGAGGCACTGAGAATTCCAAGCTTGCACAAGAGCTAGATCCAAGATCCCGTAAGACAACATCTGATCAGTCTTGTTGACATCTGTGGTGTGTGATACCATTGATGTGCATGCTTGCTGAAGCATGACATGTATCTGAGCAAGATCTGTGAGTGGGTGTGATGCTGTGCCAACAGAGGCTGGTTCAGCCCTCACATATGGCCAGCATGCCATGGGGTTGTTGCAGACAGCTGGTGGCTGAATGAGGGCAAACATCTGAGAGATGCTTGCTGTTTGTCCAGCCCGCAATATTCCTGTATCTGCTTGGGGCAAGCTGACGCTCAACAAGAGCTGCAGCAAAGCTGTACAACAAGCGTGCTTTGCAAAAGGCGCCTCCATGGTATGTGACTGGCTGTAGTTGTTGCTTTGAAAGGCATCAAGACAAGCAACAGTCATGGCATGGATTCTGTCCAGTGCTTCTGCAGGAGACTGAGGACGTGATGCCATCTCTGTCAGGAAGGCTTTGCTAGCATGTCTATCTGCCATTTGGTGGTATGCTGCCTGCCATTCTTTGTGTTCCAGACCTGCTTGCAACTGATGGGCAGCTTCTGAGCTGCCAATAACAGGATCTGTATAGTTGCAGCCACAAGGGAACAAGCTAGAAAACCTTTCTGCCAGCTGCGTCTCTATGGACTCCCTGCCAGCAGAAGCATGGAAGTTGTAAAACATGGACAATGGGTCTCACCTCTCTGACATGCTAATCCCGTCTCGCTGTTGCATGCCAGCAAACGCTTTGCAAGTCATGACTAGCTGATGGCCAGCTCGCCCAAAATGGTGACAGTAAGGACAACGAAATCAGGATCGTGAAGCATGCAAATCATCCGAGATACTGCGACAAATGCAAAGCTATAGCCACTATTGGGAATTCTCAACCTCACAAAATCTACATCACCAGCAGTATGCATCAAACCACATGGCAGTCACAAACAAAGCAGATGCGAATCACACCTTGCTGTGGCTTGGCTGGTTTCAGAGACAGGTGCCATGGTCTTCAGCCATGCAACATAGAGAGGCTCCCTAGAAATACTGATACCTGCTGACACCTCGTCTTCGCCCTGCACAGACTATTAAATCATTACACTAGAGGTACTTCATCTGTGTCTTGATCTTGTAATCAGAGGGTACAGATGGTGGCGGATCATGCCATGTTGATGTTGAATAGATTACATAGGCGGTGCATATGCTACAACACTGTCGAAAAGCTGCCAATGTCACAACAACATTACCAAGTATGCAGTATATGCCATGCTGCCAACCATTCTTGGTACATTCATTGAACCAAATGCAATTCTTGCTCACCTTTAACAATGCGTCAACTGAGTTGATGAGCCAAGCTGCTGGAGGAACAGACGCTTGCACCAGCACATACTGCAATATATGCAACATGAAAGCTATGGAAGCACAATCCAACAAGCTTGTTTCTGGGTTGGGGTCAGACGACAGCAAGCCTTGCAGGACCATGCTTACAATCCTGGTACGCTGTCTAGCGTTAAGAGTGTGAGATGTCAGCATGACCAAATCAAGCCTGCATGGTAACACACATGAAGTTGAATTAAGGACAAGACATCAGGCTTGCGATATGCAATGACACATGACACCTGGCAGGCAATGACACATGACACCGCATTGCGTGGCCGAGGAGTTAGATGATCCTCAATCGCTTGCAGCAGTGCTGCAGTTGAGGAACACCTCACATTCTGGCCAAGCCATGAGGTGTCATGCACCATAGGCAAAACATGAAAATCTCAGCATGAGCAGACACATTGTGTAAGTATGTTGTGCACTACATATGCCTATATGTGCATCCAAGCATGTCACTTATGCGACCAAGGTATAATTTGCGCCCAGAGCTCAAATCAGTATACGCTGCAGTGCTCACCAACGTATTGTCTTGATCAAATAGCTCATCAAATTGGTGCAACTTACTTGGGTTGAGCAAGCTGTCTCAGCAGCACACCCTCTTTCAAGCCGGACCCAACAGAGGATGCCACAACAATGAGGTCTAGCCATAAATCCATCGCCAGCGTGCACTCCTGTTTCATTGCAACACACTGTTGCACATTGTGCATCAGGCACGTGGCAGCCAGTCCCAAAAGTCTGTCAGCTCTGCTTCTCTCCTGTCTATTGTAGTTGTTCCTGCCGTGTAGCTTGGCTGGGCTCATGAACACACGGCCCACTATGTATGCACAAGCAGCTTCATCTCTCATGGCTTCTTCTAGTAGCGCCTGATGCAACTCCTTGAGTAGATGAGACAATTGACCAGGGCCCTCAATGGTGACGACCTGTTGCTGACTGTTACTTGAGTCAACTGGGGCATCAAAAGATGCTTTGACCTCGGGTGCCACTTGCTGTGACAGAAGACACATGATGGCATTCATATGCTGTCTAGCAAGGCTCTCTTTGCCTGACTGTAGCCATCTAATAAGGCACTGTAAGGACAGCTGAAGATCAGATGCCCACGAATTGGCTGGCTCTGCGGGTGCACGTGCGGCCAGCGCATTGTTGCTGTCATCAGAAGGCTGCTCTTCAAACAGATGTTGCATGCCTAAGGGGTCATCTATCTCACTACTGATGCTCAAGTTGCTATCCAGTGCCTGCAACACAGCAAATAAGCTTCAACAAGTAGAGTCAGAAGGGTAAAATGTCCAAATGGTGGAAGTATGACCACAATGTATGCTTTGGCTGCACTTGAGCCTGCCAATCAGAGTTCCTACATTGAGCATGCACTACAAGTATAGTGATGTCATCCAAACAGACTTGTGCAAGGAGTAAGTTGGCGATTATGTGGTCAAGAACAAATTAAAATGGACACATGCTTGAAACAATGCTTCAAGTCTCTTACTGAGTTCATTGACGCATTGTTTGTGGATCCGTCCAGCTTAGTCTGTTCAGATATGGCGTCTGTATGTGCAAGCTGTGGGCAGCAATGGTAAGCCGCTATGATGGCAATTGCAAGCACTGTGTCAAAACCGGTCGTAGTCAGTTCTGCCTGCGCATCTTCATCTTCAGCTGACTCAGCCTGGCTTGGCTCTGATGCTGCTGAACCAGACTCAGATGAGTCAGATGCGCATGCACCAAAGTCTTGAGGGACCCATTGAGCATCTGTAGCAAGTAAGAGAGCCTGATGAAGAAGCTGTGGCTCAAATGGAGCTGATGCCGACTCAGCTGCTTGCTTGTCTACAGCGCCATCCTCAGTAAGGAGAAAAGCCATGGGCTTACAAACTGAGCTGTCCACTTGATGCTGTGAGCCTTGCAAGGCAGTACTTTGCTGGAGTGGGGTTTCTGAGCTGTTGGGTGTCGGGGAGAGGGATGGCATGTGGGCTGGGCTCCCAGCGAGGAGCAATGATCTGATGATCTCAGACTGAATGACCTCATGCCAAGCAGGCTTTCTGACTTGCATACAAGTGGGTGCTGATTTTCATCAAGTGGTACGCCACTCTGCCTTGCTCTGTTCTGTGTGTCTGTGCAATAGCAGCATCTTGTGCGTATGGATGGCCAGCTTGCAACAATGCTCTGCAGCAGCAAGTATATATTGGGCTACCTCTCAAATGTAAAAGTAATCCAGAAACAACTGCAAAACATCAGAGTATCATATGACATACGAAATTGAAACCTTGTGCAATACATGTTCTTGTTGTATGATAAGAGGGGCAGTTGCGCAATCAACCACAACTGGAGTGGTGTGTCACCTCAATTTTGCGCATATGAATAATGCACCTTTGGGGCCCATGTTCAATGTATAACAGAGCAATGCGACTGTAATGATGAAAATTTGACAGCAAACCAAATAGATGACGTGTATCGAACTTCTAATGTGCAAGTACGCTATAAATGCAATTACAGGTTTTGAGCTCAAGCAATTCAACACCCAGATCTAGGTGTGATCACCTTTGTGCCTGTCCCACAGCATCAGCTACAGCTGTCAAGTTCAGCAAGATATCCTTGACCATCTTTGGTGCTGTCTTGAGACCATGATTAGGCACAACATCCCCAATGGTGAAGGTAAGGCTGTGGATGTACCCATCAAGAATGCCCAGCAGATTGCCAAGCAACACCCATCGACCTTCTGGTGCATTGATAAGGTTGCTAGGTGAGGGTGCCTCTTCACCACTTGGTGACAGCAGCGTTGAGACACCTAAAGCAATGTCTGCACAGATCTTGATCAGCCAATGCAGCGCATGATGCTGACTCTGGGCATCTTGCAACACCTGCTGGTGAAGACCCAAATTTTGCATGCTGGATGTGAAGGAGGATTGGCTGTGATGCATCTGCCCTGATGCTATGTTGGGTTTTGGCTGTATGAGCTTTGCCAGCAAGCCATGTAGATCTCCATCTGAGGCTGTTGACTTCTGCAATGCTTCAGCTGCTGTCGGGGCTTCTGCAGCACCTGGAAGTGATGACTTTGGCCTAGCCAGAGCTGCTTGAAGCAGTTGCAGAGCTGCCTCCCTGCATTGCTGAGCATGTCAGGGCTGTCACAATTTGCATATGCATATTGGAGCCCTTCAGGCACAGCAACAAGCTGAGTGAGAGGTACCTGACATGATGATTGACGTACACATTCCTCTTGCTAGGATCTAGAAGTCGAAGGCAGCTTGCAACGCCCCTAACACAGCATGCAACTGCTTTGCCTGCAGTCAAACATCATCAAGGTCAAACTGTTCCTGTGCATACAGACATGGTATGCTTGCTGCTGCAATCACAAGCATGCTTGGCCAAAGACGATGATAATACATCATGACTGGCCAGCGCATGACAGACCTTGCAAAGCTGCAGGTCCTAGTTGTTGATCAGCAGTGAGGACCTTGCTCACTATTGTTGTGCAGCACTCCAGCCACGACACCTGAGCCGGTGGTTCAAGTCCTGCAGGCCACAGCAGTTAATGGGTGCATCGTCTTTCAAATCTGAGCGTAGCTCAGGCACGCACCTTGCAAATCCTCGACAGTAACATCTAGCAAGCTGTCCATGCTGTCGGTGAGACCCTCGAACGTCTGCTCCCTACACGCAGCGCAGAACAAGAAGGGTAACTGGGTTGCAATCAGTCGCGTGGTCAAGACCCCGGATTGCTTCTGGGCGCAAGGTACGACGAGACAGACTCTGCACAAGCACAGCCAAGCACGCGCAAATGAAGCAGTAGGACAACGACGTGCAGAATTTCATAGATCTATGTATCATTTGTTGCGGCAGCAACTATACCGCAAGCGATAGCGACTGTTGACCTAACACATATACCTGATCAGCCATGTCTCCGGACTTCAAGCTTGGCAAGGGGAATGCATTACAACTGCCTGGTGAGGGGCAACTTGACGCAGCTGCTAGCTATCTTGACGAGCTGCAGAAGGGCTCCTGACGTGCCGCGATTGCAGGTTCATCGTCAGCTGCTTGCAGGGCAATGGCAGGGCGTCAGGTAAACGGCCTTGGCAGTGGGCGCAGTGCGCGCAAGGCAAACCTGGTGAGTGGATCCTTTGAACACATCGGCAGCACTTTTGACGCCATCACGGGACATTAGTCGGAGCGAGGGCGCGGCCAGAACAAGGAACCTGAAACAAGCAGGTGTCAGCATGGTCTAGAACATGCATATGGTCAAAATTGTTACCGCACTACGTCAGAACGCGGATGAAGTTTGGCGCAGAGACTGTGGCATTTTGGTTACTTGGGCTCCTCAACAACTCAGGTGCCACTGTCCGGTCTTTCAGCACGCACGGACAGCTAGCAGTGCTCTGCTGACATGCCTTTCTTTCTGCAGTGTATGTAATCATGATCGCTGGAGCCAATGACATCAGCTCAGGTGCAGTGGGCCTGGTGTACTTTTGTGCAGTCTTCCCGGCATTGCTGGTCAAGCTCAGCGCCCCATACTGGTAATGACATACATCACTCCGCACAAGCGAAGCAGTTTTGATGCCCTTGCCACGACTCAGCTGCTTGACGCAATCTCTTTTGCCCTGATTGGCAGCAAAGTTATGCTCAAAAGCTTTCCTGGGGTGTCACTCCAGGTTCCACTTGATATCATATGATGTTAGAATGACCATTGTTGCTGTGATGATGACTGGCTCATACCTGACGGTGGCGTATGGGAGGCACATGTCATGGCAGCTGCTAGGTGTCACCTTTGCAGCATTCCAAGGCGGCCTTGGAGAGGCTTCCACTCTGGCGCTGTGCTCGCTCTATGACAGCAGAAGAGCCCTTACGCTGTGGTCAAGTGGAACAGGCTTTGCTGGTGAGTCATCAAAGTGCGGTCACTGTCTAGCACTGTCTCTTAGTGCATGCTGCAATCTGCACTCTCTTGCTGCAGAAACCCCTACATCATGGCCAACAGAAAGGACCTGTCAGCTGTTGTGTACAAAACACCTGACGGTGTTGCGCTTTTGGGCATCTGCCGCACATATGTTGCTGAGTGGTCTTTGTGCCAAATTCACACTGTACAGACAGAATGGAGCAGCCTGCACATCTGATGCACCTGCTGACACTGAACATTGTTGTACTGCAGGAGTTGCTGGCTACACATGGGTTGCTGTCCTGCATCTCTGGCTTGGTTTCACATTCCGCACAACGCTGCTGCTAGCAAATGTCACTTCTGTGGCATGGTTGTTCATCTACCACAAGGTCCTGCCACCACCCAACCTGGAGGCTGTTTCACAGCTTCACACGCTGACAAGCAGGGGTGATAGCGCTTCACAACTCCCCCTGGAGACACCTGCGCCTGATGCTGACTCAGACGCTGCAGATGCTTCCTTGCTAGGCTTGGAGGCGGAGGCAGAGTCAAAGGGCAGGCTGGGTAGGAGGCAGAAAGATGCTGACGTCAACCTGGCAAGTTGTAGAGTGTCATTGCTGCAAAATGATGCTTGAGATGCAATTGCAATGCTGTGCATCACTTTGTCATGCGCTGACTCTCTGTCTGACAGGTTGCCATCAAGCCACGAGTTGTTATGCAGTTTCTCAAGAGTACATGAGCATTGCATGCCTAGCTGACATGTCCACCATGCTCAGACCATGTTGACAGACCTAAAGTTCACCCCATACCCTTGTACAGCCATGCGGAGCACTTGCTGGGACAAGGCTTGTTTTGCTGTCATGCTTTCCTGTGTATGCACTGATGCCCTGGGCTGTCACAGGAGACAGCAGGCAGCCATAACAGTCCTGCATGGCAGCCCAATGGCTCTAATGGCATGACCAGGAGAGCCAGTTGGCTGGACCTGAATCATGCTGCTTCATCAGAGCAGCCAAGCAATGCAGCCTTGCTTGGAGATGAAGAACGAGGCCGGTTGTCTGCTGGTACATCATCTTCTCTATGTTGCGTCGTGATGCAGCCCTGCTGCTTGTCTGTATGTCTGCCATCACTCTGTGATATGACATCTTTTGGCAAGCTTGCAAGCGGAAGCCGAGATTGGTAGTTCAGGCTGATGCATAATGTGCAATGCAGTGGCTGCTGGTGGTTACAGATGCAGCCAAACATTGTGTCTGGCTCAACACCATGGAATCAGCACAAGGACCATGTCCTGTGTCAGAACCAGAGCTTGCCCCTGATCATATTGCTAGGCTTATAGCATCTGGCATCTGTAGATATTCTCGCCAGCCGTCTTGCTGCCCAACATTTCTCACTCAAGATCTTGGATGTCACTCTCGTCAAGCTGTATATGTGCTTGGCTGAGCATGTTTGACCGCCCAACTTGTAAGCATGGCGCCTTGCACAATTAGGCCAGGCTTGTAGCAATATGCTGCTGCCACAAATCCATTCTGCTCAAGTGGCCATGTACAATGAATGCCTTGCATTTGCAGATGGTGATTTAGCAGCATCAAGCAGGCAGCAGAGGGCTGAAGACATGGCGTGGGGAGAGCGGTTGTTTCAGACAGTCAAATTGTGGCCATACATGGTGCCCCTTGTGGCTGTATACTTTGCCGAGTATGCAATGCAGACAGGCACTTGGACAGCTATAGGTAAGCAATATCTCATGTGACTCCAATAGGCCTGAGCAGCCTGTGCTGTTATGATGTGAAGTGTCTTCATGTGTGCATTTGGCTTTTGGAGGCACAGTCAAAGAGTGTGTTTGTGTTGCTTGATGCAGGCTTCCCAGTGACTGATCCTGCTGCTCGGCATCGCTTCTATGCAGCGTCTAACTGGTGCTATCAGCTTGGTGTGTTTGTCTCAAGGTCATCAGGTCTAGCCTACCAGGTAAATTTCTTGCAGACGTCGCCAAAGTCACAAAATTGTGTAGTCTGACCTCAAACTTTTGTTTGACCTCAAACTTTTGTTTGATCTGAGCACCTGATTGAATTTTCAGCTTCTTGTGACCTCCACAAGCTGTTTACACTCTTCATGCAAACCCCTGTTGGGAGCTATACTACCTACAATGTGCTGCATAGATTATTGTGAGTTGTGGTTCCAGTCAGGCTTGAGCAGTCCTTACCCAGACGCTTGCAAACTGCATGCAGGCAACTGTGCCTGTACTCTGGCTGATGCCAGCTTTGCAGCTCTTGCTGTTGCTCTTCTTCACGTCAGTTGCCATCTCCCACTGGATCTACAATTGGGTGCTTCTTGCACCATGCCTTATGACAGGTACTGCCCAGCCCTATTCACATCATTGCTTTGATGTCACAGCATGCAAGACTCTTCCGCTTACAGGCCAGCCCTGTTTCTGTTGGAAGTTCCGATGCATTTCCCAGCAACCTACTATCCTGTCTGTCATCTGGTTTTGGATGCAATCAACAAGCTTGCTAATGCCATGAAAGCTTCTCAATAAGGCGGGGAGCTGTTGTGCCTGCATTTCTGTAAAATTGGCGTCTCAATATCCATGGCGCAACACATGTCACACAGCTCCCGTTTCATCTGATGAACAGCCAGCCATGTGAGCATTGCATGTGAGATGCGCAGGTCTGCTAGGCGGTGCAGTATACGTCAATGCCTTCACGCTGATTTCCCGCCATGTGGATCCCTTGATGAGAGAGTTTTCATTGGCAGCTGCTTCCTTGGGAGATAGCCTCGGCATTGCCTTTGCTGATGTTGCTGGAGTCCTGATTCAGGTCAGTGCACTCTCTTGCAGCTGTGATGAACAATCTTGGCGTCTGGATTGGAAGGAGGCTTGTGAAGGTTTTGCATTGCCAGTCAATTGGGTGCTCGAGTCTGCGCTGCATTATGTTGAGGTGTGCTACAGAATGGGAAGCTGCATATGAGCCACAATCTATACGCAAATGGCTTTATTGTGTTCTGAAGCTGTTTCCCCGAATAGTCTTTCAACTGTATGGATGATGCTTGCACAGACAGTCAAAGTGAGCAGTGCTCTGCTTACATGACGCAAATTGCAAACCTAGGAGACCTGCAAGCTGGTCCTCTCATATGGTATCACTCATATGTTTATTGAGATTGATTATGGTGTTGAAAGTGTTACTTTTCAAGGATGTTCTGTCAGTCATGCAGCAAAACAAGGCAGATGTGCTGTGTGCAGGGCTGCTTATATAAGGCAAACAGGATATCAGGCGCTAGCTTTTCATGTTAAGCCGTGCTCACTAGTTTGACATACGCCACTTCAAGCAACAATCACCTGCCAGACACTATGCTGTCTGAAGCCAGGGCAGAGAGTTTATGGCGTAGTGCACAATAACTGCAGGCTGTGAGCCACTAACATACATATGTCATCAACTGCAAGGGTAGAAGCCCATTGCAGCTGTGAATTAGGCACTACACAACATGTTTACGCCACAGATTGACCTGGCATGGAAGTATCTTCATTGTGTGTGTGTATGAGAGAGACAGAAGTAGGGTTGTGACCCTGCTAACAAATTTGTTCAAAGGCAAATTTGCCAGACTGTGCCACAATGCATAACTAGGTGCACTGGCGCAGTCGAAGCGGCAAGTGGGCTAAAGGCAAAACAGCTAGAAGCATTATCGAATTCATAGCTGGGCCTTTTCGAGGTTTTTGCTCTTGAGCGTCCCTCTTTGGTCTGACCTACCGTGATCTGGTTATCTGCCTGAACCTGCGAAGTTTGTTGGTGGCAGTGTACACCCATTCAGGTCAGCAATGATGCTGCTTATTAGTGACATCCGAATTCATCATCAATCTCACGCTGCATCACTCCCCGCTGTAGGTCACGAAATGCTCTTGTCGCATGCAGGGCAGTGGCAAACACCTCTGAAGCACCCGCGTATGGCAGTGGAACCAAGTTCTAGTGCAGAAGGTTACGACCCTTTCTTAGGATACGGTTCTTTGATCGTGGCTTTAGTCCTGTTGCACCTGGGGGTGTTCATCTTCTGGTTGTGGCAGGTCACAGGGGCAACTGCTCGGCGTCCTAAAGTAGCTCAGGACTAAACCAGATGCATAAAGCAGTAGGCTGAAAAGGCATTGGCATAGTACACCCTCCCAATCAGCATTGACTGAGGACTCGGCTATCTTGTATGGACACTGTGCTAGGGGATCACACCTCAACAACATCACACTTGCACCGACACAGTCACCACTTTGTGCCTCACCATGGCCCGGAGATCATTCATGGTCATGAAGCGTACAAGGAGTTGATTGTGGTACTGGTGATAGGGCACTTGTTCCTTGTCGGACTCTTGTATTGGCTGTACAGTAGCTCACAGAAGCAGAATACTAGGAGGCGTCAAGCTAGATCTAGAATGCAAGCGGCCAAGGTTAGACAGGCCATGACAGCCAAACTTGCTATTGTATGAATGCTGATGATAATGTAGTCTCTCGCAGCACTTGCTGAAACTTTTGACAGCTCCAAACTACTCATCACACTTCGTCAGCGTAGAACTGGCTGTTACCTTTCGCAGGCATAGGACATGCTGCAATCATGAAAGTATTCAAATAGTGTTCAAATTGCAGAGTTCTTGCAGACAAGATGCCATGTGGTGTTTGTTCGTCTGCCTGATATCATCAGCACAAGAAATCATGTTTATGATGTTGGTAGCCTGTAACTCAGTAGGCGCAGTGGCTGTCTTGCTTTGCTTCCAGCATGAACTCCGGGTCGTTCTAAGCAGTGATTGGATCCTCCAAACCACACAAATGAACATCCAGCCTGTGTGTAGTGAGATTTGGGATTTGCTGTCGAGTCAGACTGTTTAATTCGGGGCATTGCCGTGCACAAGTACAACTGTAGCAGACAAATGTTCCTGTCCTTGTCAGTGCAAATGCAGAGCGTCGCCTATGTTTTGAAGCAGGCAGCGGACATCCATTCCTAGGCAAACAGAGCCTGCAAACTGTAGCAGGCATGTGTTCTGGCTTCACCAGCATGTGCCTGCCTGACGCACTGCCATAGTTTGGCAGCTCTGTACAGCAGGTGACCTCTAAACAGACGAGACCAGTACCAAAATACAATGTCTTTCACAACCTGCAGCTGCTTCAAGAGCTTGATCAACGAGCTGTAAACTTGACCACTAGATTGGTAACTCACTGCTTGATTTCCACAGTCAATATTGGTAGCAGGATTTGACCTTGATTGGACTGTGTGAAAGGTGATCATGGTTGCAAAGCTTACTCAAAACTGGGCTACTGACTGCCTTACTCACTGCCTGACTCGCTGCCTTAGTGTCAAAAATTTGCATCAATGCCTGCTGCTGACAACTTCTCTGCTAGCTCCCCATTGCTGTAGGCACCCACCGTATCTATGGATCAAAGAAATGCAGATTAGTCAACTGCAGACCTCATATGTATGCGCATACATGCAGATGCTACAGGTAGCCCAGCATATGCTGGCTGTAAGCAAAGCTCACTGTCACATCCCCCAATAAATTCCCCTTTAATAAATACTTGAGGAACAGTGCGTCTGTGTGTAATGGCTAGTAGCGCGTCCATTACCTCTTCCCCTTCCACTGCAATACGGGCATGTTAACAGGGTCTCACAGACAAGTTAGCAGACACAGAGATAAGTCAGTAAGTACCAAGCAGGCGACCAAGACAGCACTCTCACAGCTTACCAACTTCATCTAGCTCAACTGCTGTGAAGTCCACTTTCAATTTGCGGAACAGTCCTTTCACCTGCAAACCAAACAGAATGACTTTAGTCCCCGCTTTCTGTGCATGAGTTGCAGCTCTTTGCCCATCAAGAAATTCAGTTCAGCTACAAAGGCCAGCCTAGATATGTCAGCAACTAAATAGCAGGGTACCGACCTCGGCACAATATGGGCACCAAGTTTTACTGTACACAATGACAGGATGTTTTTGGTTCTTGTCATTGACTTGCTCCTCCTGCATAAGCATCGAGTTCTTGCATATGCACAAAGGTTGGTCAGCAAAGAATTCCTTTCTTGCCAGTGAGTGCCACAACCTACAGCTTACCAAACTAGATGCAGAAGCCAAGATTCGGTTCGAATGCTGGTAACTAAGGCCTGAAGGTCAGCATTGCGCAGTCAGAAGCATTGCCATGTTGCAAGGGGCCGTGAACGCGAGAACGATGAGGGTGGCCTGTTACCTGCAGGTCGTTGGTCTTTGAGAAAGGGTGCAGTTCGAACCTGCTGGTCAATGCGCGATCTGGCTCCCAGAAATGGAGCTTTGAATGTATAAGTGCTTGACGGAGGTGATGCACAGGCTCTGGCAAGAGGCTGGCAACCCGACAGCCAGACCCTACTTAAAGACATGGTGTATACTCAGGCTCTTAGCGCATGCTGGGACTGGCGGGCTCACGAGGCAAGTGAATAGTTCGCTATTATTTGTGCTTCCTGCTGTCAATAAGTCGACCACCACGCGCGTAGATGCGGGAATAAGACTCAGGTGCATTTGACCAGGCATGACATGTTTAGTAATCAAGATTGGACGGAAGAAGAGCATTCTACTTGCCTGAGAGGCATCACCAATCATCGAAAGTGTGGATGACCCATGAGCAGCCGCTGCAATCTTGCATGGCAACTCTTGACTGACGACACATTGCGATGCGCACATAGCTGAGCATCAAGATCTGGTGCATCACACTTCAAATGAACCAGAAAGTACATTCGATACCGGTATGCATATGTTGGGAAATCTGTCAGACTGAACACCTCAGTTCAGAACGGAGCTCAGGATCTGGCTGTCCTGAAAAGGCTCTCAATCACTGAGATGCAGCACACTGACAGGTTGCACCAGCCAGCATGAAGCCTGCAAGAACAGTTTATATATACAATATATTGTGATCAATTATGAATATAGGGATGCAAAAATGAATCACGCACACCCTGAAACGATGGCACTGGCCTCTTGGCTCTGACACTGTGACAGAACCTATGTGTGCATGCATGCAGCTGCACTCGCTATTCATTGGGAAGACTGTGATTGATTACAATCACTGTACAATGTACTGAAAACTGTTGTCATTCAACTTTACTGATACGATGGATTTGTTCAATAGCAGAAGAAAAAGGGCTTGAGAAAGCTATGGCAACCAGCAAAGCACAGCAAAGCGTGTTGTACAGTTCAACTAGGGTATTATTTCAAAAGGACACTGAAAAATTGGGGCGGTTGCGGGAAAATTGGCAACTCCCAATTTGCAGTTCTAAAAACTCTACAAACAGAGTCAAGTTGAGCAGAAAGCACAACACTACAAAGCACAGAAGTAGCACCATGGCCAGAACTTGCGCACTTGACCAGATAGCAAACGTCAAACTAAATGACAAGTTGGTATGAGCGATCATAAGAGCTCATTGGAAAGAGAAACTCAGCACATGGTGAACTACACAGCAGCTAAACCAGAATAGGTGTGGAGTTCACAGCATGCAGGTGTACTCAATCCTACTGTATTAGAAGTTCCAGACTAGACAGCTGTTGCCTCAATCAAATACATAGACCTTGAACAGAGCTGAGATGGAGAACAATAGTGGCGGCAGAACAAATGATACGACACGTGACTGCAGGCGCCAAAATTTGTCAGGTTGCAACACTCAACTTGACGACCAGAGTGGTCAGCCTCACGCCAGTGGCGTGCGAGGACCATCCAGTATTAGACTGGAAGATCGCAACAACTTGCGGGACCCACCAACCTGTGCATTGTATAGACTCAGGGCTGTGCCACAGTCAATGTAGTCCCATGTGATGGTATACCGTCCATTCTTGGTCTGTGTGTATCCAACGTAGTAGTCAATGTCGCAGTGCGAGCACTCAGGGCATTTGTTGTTGATGGTGGCATACGTTGGCACAGCAGGGAAGGGGGTTGTGCCCTCCCCTGAGGCAGCAGCCTGGGCCTCTGTGATGCCTGCATAGCAGAGAATGGGCTGGTCAGCATATCGCCTGGACACTTGGTATGTATGACTTGCAATCATGCACAAAAAGGACCAAGTAGTATGTGCATGACAGCAACAACCACTTGATGGTAGCAACAACCACATATCACAAGTACAGCAGAGATGCAGAACTGAGAGCCAGTCATGACAGCCCTCACAATGCCAAAGGTGCTTTGCAGCCATGACCAATATTGCTGTCATACGTCAACAAACATGCATGCAGCTATTTAGCAGTGGCAACACATCCTACCAGACAGATTGGCTGAGCAGTTTAATACAGTGTATTTGCAGGCAAGCGTTGAAGAACAAATGGTGTACCTGTCCCTTGCATAACCACACATTGTCCACAGCTGGCGTCTGTCATGTCTACACCGTTCAGGGCTACTGTTGGTAAACCAGGGTAGCCACTATTCAAGCCATTGCCAGCACAGTAGAAGGTGGATGGGGACTGTGTCTCAGAGTAATATGTACCCTGCAGTTGTGACAGATCAGCAGTCAGCTGCTATATTCAATACCACATTCTATAATCAAACAAAACATAAACCACGAAGATACAGCAGCTGATGGCAAGCAACAGTGTAGCAGCAGGACGACGCTGTGAGACATCATGCATAGCAGTGCACATTGCAAACTTTGCAAACTTTGTGTAGCAAGCACGCTGACAGAATCTAGTGGGTTGGAAGCAGTGCAAGCTTGCAAGTGGTGATCACATTATAGAATGCACAGGTGATGAGGCAAAAGAGCAGCGTAGTCTCAGGCCAACCAGACAGTCCACTCAACCAGACAGTCCACTCAACAGCGTCAAACACAGAAGCAGTGCTGAGTGTCATACCTGTCCTGTGCAAGTGGCTTGAGCAGCTGAGCCATCAGCGGCACTTGTGGAAGCAGTCACTGTAGTAGCAGTCACTGGTGAAGCTGTAGATGAGGGAGATGGAGTAGCAGTGGGACTTGGGCTGCTGACAGCGCCAGCTGTTGCAGTGGGGCTCGGGCTGCTGACAGCGCCAGCTGTTGCAGTGGGGGAGGGAGAGGGGCTGCTCTCAGGGCTGGCAGTTGTAGTTGGGCTGCTTGTTGCAGTGGCGGTTGGAGTTGGGGATGCACTGGGGGATGTGGAGGAGCCAAGGAGCTTGGTGGCTGAGGAACAAGGGATGAAGGTGTAAGACACACTGTACACGCCGTCAAAGTTGATGGCCACACCGAGGTCTGTGCCACTGATGCCGTCGGCTGAACTCACCAGCTGAGCTGTAAACTGAGGGACGTTGCCACTCGTTGGAGTGACTGTGATGCATTGGAAGCAAGAGCTGCCAGCTTTGAGGTCTGCCGCCGACACCACCGCCACTGTGTCAGTCACGGGTGGGTCTTGAGCATCGACCGAGCCGCAGGAGTATTCGGGGTACTCATAGTAGTATAACTGCAAAACAGCTTCAACATCAGAACGAGCACACGATGCGTGGGAGACTTGGAGAACGTGGGCGACAACGTTTACAGAAAGGGCGCGTTGCTTCAGTTGAGGATTTGAGTTGCAAAGATGGAGCGCAAACCCACCTGACCGGTCGTCGTCTGTGCTGAGACAGCAGTCAGCCTACTGGCAGCCAGACAGCACAGTGCTGCCACAAAAGCTAACCGAGGGATCATCGTGATGTCTGCTGACTGGGTCAAGGTTTGAAAGATGTCTGCAAGCAGGCAAGCAAAAGTCGGCAACATGGGCTTTCGGGTGATGAAATCCATCTGCCGGACTGACGATCAGCTGTACAGCAGCATCATGCGCTCAACAGATGATAAACGCAGCGAAATTTTGCTCAGCGGAGCAGCATGCACATGCCACAGCAGTGAGGCCTAACGCTCGACGGCACAGCAGGGCGTTGGAAGCGACGTGAAAGTGTCATCGAAAGCTTGCAGGAACTGACCTTAGAACCGTGGCCGAAATCGAGCACACGGTGCAACGCAGCCTAGCTTGACTTGTTGACTTGAAGTTCCGAAACTTGAAAGTTGAGCGTTTCCTAGAGAGTGTTGCGTGCTGATAGCAAGCGGCACCTTGACGACAGCGTTTAGCTTTGGCGCCAAGCTTGGAGGCAGCAAGCAACAGGCAGACGAGCGTGCGAAGGAGGCCGCGGGATGTTTGTCTGTGGAGTCGAGAAACTTTGTTCTTCTTTCGCAACATATGGTTTATATTCACGCCGAAACGCCATGACTGTCTGCTTTGCCAAACGTGCGAACCCAGTCTGACTGAGCCATGTCAGCTGGTCAGACCTAGGCAATTGGAGGAGTCCTAATTGGTCAAGGGTACGACTCAGGGTTGCACAGGGCCGCCTTTGTGCCGCCCTTAGTCCTTTCGGGTCTCGGCCTCGAAGTAAAACGATCGAACCTCAATGTTGATGCTTTTTTTTCTTTCTTTCTGTCGTCCCCAGTCGCAAGCCTTGACGCGCAGAGCGTGGACTCACGGCCGAGCTGTGAAGCCTGTTTTTTTCTTTCTTAGCCCTGCATTGTCCCAGAGCAGCCCCTTCTGTTGGGGTTGTTGCATGTACATACCACCATGGTTTAGACCTTTTAGCCAGCATAGGCGGTATTGTCAGCTGCCTGTTTCTGGTAGGCGCATGCAGCGGTTTCTTCAGTTTAGGCTGGGCTCTCATCAACTGCCGATTGTTCTCGGGCGTTTTGCT